>ODAK010000706.1_pt1 | contig 38172 bp, 33 predicted proteins | sample 1539591 | NCBI WGS metagenome assembly ODAK01 (sample SAMEA3539303, study PRJEB22396) | soil metagenome | biome: tundra; feature: field; material: soil | place: USA | collected 2010-05 | depth 0.15 m | reverse complement strand
GGCGGACCTGACGGGATTTGAACCCGCGACCTCCGCCTTGACAGGGCGGCGTGCACTCCAGGCTGCACCACAGGTCCGTAACGGCATGAGCCGTGCGTTTCGCCAGTTCGATGTAGGTCTCCCCTTTGAGCGGCCCTTCACTGTAGCCGAATGCCACGGGGTGTCCCACGGAAGAATTCTCCCTGGTCCAAGGGCTACGGGACGGCAGCGCGCAGCGCGGCCACCCCCGCTTCGAACGCTTCGAACTGATCGAGCCCGAGGACGCGGGTCAATGCGGTCGCGGCGAGCTGGTCGGTGATGGCCTCGGCTTCGTCGTGCTTGTGGCGTAGCGACGCGCTGTCGGCAAAAGGCTCAGGCCAGCCGAAGGATTTCGCCTGCCCGGGCCCTTCATTGGTCAGGATGGCCTCCAGTGGGGTCAACCCGACGGCGGTGGTGGCCACCAGGTGAAGACCACCCCTCCACTCGCGCAGGATCTGCATGAGTTGTGCCGCCCTACCGGCGGCGTCATCGGCGCGCGGAGCGGCGCGCCAGCCGGCGAAAAGAGGGAGTCCTGATGCTTCGAGACCATCTACCAGCGTTTCGGTCACCGAGACGATCTGATCGAGGCCCTTGACGTCAGCCAGGTGCTTCTGGCCCCACAGGGCGTGGGCCTCGGCCATCCGTTGCGCGGCTGCATGGGCGCCCGCCACCGCCGCCCCTTCCTCGAATAACGTCTTGACCATGGCGGGCTCGAACCAGCCGAACGCAGAGCACACGACGTTCGCATCCACATCCCCCAGCATGCCGCCGCGCCCGGCGAAGTAGAAGGCGAATCCATTTGGCCATCCCCACTCGGCCGCCCAACCGAAGACATCGGGACTGAGGTAGATGGCAGTACCGATGTGGTGGATCGGTACCGATGTGGTTCGAACGATCGCCAGCGCCGCATCGTTCTCCGTGCTTTCCATGTTCCTCCCCCAAGTGATTCGTCGGACGACTTCCTCGAACGATCATGGGTCGGGAGCTTGGTCCTGTCCAGTGCGTCCCGAGCGACGCCCCTCACTCCAACCAGAAGGGACGGGGTGCCGCTATGCGGTGCAACGAGGTTGTGACCGATCGGAACCGATCCGTGCGGTCGGTCCAATCCTGGTAGGCGCGTGCGAGCTCCGTGCGATCACGCGCGACGAAATTCCACCACATGACGATCTCCTCGGGGAACGGCCGGCCACCGAGAAGGAGCATCTGGGATCCCTCCTCGAGGAAGAGCGCAAGGCCTTGGCGATCGGTTCCGAGGTACACGAGCTCGTTCGGCGACGCGTGGACATTCTCAATCCGCACGCTGCCATGGAGAACGGCGACTGCATATTCGAATGTCGGGTCGAGGGGCACATCGAGCGCGCCGATTCCTGCAATGTCGACTCCGACCAGCGGAGAATCAGTGGCGGCGGGTGAGCGCGATCCGGCGAACTCGCCGACGAGAATCGTCGCCTGTCCATGGGGGAGATCGATGTGGGGCAGGTCGGCGTGATGTGCGAATGAGGGTGGCCCGTGACGGGTGCTCTCGGGCTGGGCCACCCAGAGCTGCACCCCGTCCAGGGCCCTACTCCGTTCGCGGGCGTCCTCGGCGTGCGCGATGCCAGGGCCCGCTGTCATCAGATTCAGCTGTCCCGGTCGGATCGGTTGCTGGTTCCCCAAGCTGTCCGAATGCAACACCTCCCCCTGGAGGAGCCACGTCACGGTGTGGAGTCCGATGTGGGGATGCGGGCCCACGGTCATCGTTCGTTCGGGCGTGACGTCGATCGGCCCGAAACGGTCCAGGAAGCACCAGGCACCTACCATGCGCCGTCCGGGACGGGGAAGGGAACGGTGCACGGCAAGACCCCCCACGTCGGTGACGTGACTCTCGGAGATCACGAGCGACGTTCCCGTCATGACCCCACGCTCCCACACCAGTGCATCGGTAGGAAGTTAGGTCCTGCGGCGCCCTTCGAGCGTTCGCTTCTTCCAGACCTTCTGCGCCTCCTTGGCCAGACGGTTGTCATTCTTTTGCGCAGCGAACGCCGCTTCGCCCAGGAGTTTGCGATAACTCTCTAGCCGATCCGGTGCGAGTTCACCCGCCACGACCGCGGCCAGCACGGCACAACCGGGCTCGCTCAGGTGTGCGCAATCGTTGAAGCGACATTGCCCTTCCAGGTCGGTGATGTCGGCGAACGCGGCGTCGATACCCTCCTCGTCGACCCACATCCCCAGTTCTCGTAGCCCGGGGGTGTCGATCAACGCGCCGCCGCTGGGCACCACGACGAGCTCCCGCCATGTCGTCGTGTGTCGCCCTTTGCTGTCCGCCTGGCGAACGTCGCCCGTCTGGACCACATCGGCCCCCATGAGGGCATTGACCAACGAGGATTTTCCCGAGCCGGATGTGCCGAGGAGGGCCACGGTGCTGCCGCTGGTGACAAAGGCCCGCACGGCGTCCATGCCGGCCCCCGTCACGACCGAGGCAATCAGGACGGGGAGTTCCCCGCTCACTGCGGTCACGTCGGCGGCGGCGGCGGCGGCCGCCGGGCCGTCGACGAGATCCGCCTTGGTCAGGATGAGCACGGGTCTGGCGCCACTGTCCCAGGCCAGGGCCAAGAACCGCTCGATCTGTCGTCGTGAGATGGCCCGATCGAGTGGCACGACGACCATGACCGTGTCGATGTTCGCGGCGAGAGCCTGTGACTCGACGCGCGATCCCGAGGATTGACGAACGAGCGCGGTCCGGCGGGGCAGAAGGTGATGGAGCACGTATGTCCCCGTGACCCCGCCGGGACCCGGGGTCTTGCTCACCGTGCACCAGTCCCCGACGCAGACCGCCGACACCCCCGAGGTGGCGACGGAGATGTTGTCGCCGGCGGCGAGCAATTGGAAGCGGCCGCGATCGACGCGTCCCACGCGACCGACCACTGTTCCCGGGGGTGACGTCTTGAGCTCGAGGGCGAACGCCTCGAGCACCTCGTCGTCTGCGCCGAGCGCGTGCAGCGTCGCCGTGCGCGCCGCGTCGTCGCTCATGCGTGCGCACCCCGGGCTCCCGCGCGGATCTCGAGACGGGCCGTGTGGCGCGCCCGCGTGATGCACCGTGGTGCGATCACGTCGTGTTCCTTACAGGAATGGATGCATGCACGACGTTCGATGGTTACCGCCACGGGCCGCAACGGCGCAACGGCCCAACGGGGCCGCTAGGAAGCAACGACTGAGCGGAGGGGCGTCCGGACGAGGTATGCACACATCGCGGAGTCACCTCCTGCTCGCTCCTGGGGACGGAATTTCCGACACCCGAGTGTGCTGCTCGGGGAAGTCGATGTCAATGGTCTCGCCATCCGCCGCCAGTGCCGCCCGCCCGCCGTGTGCACGTTGGTGAGAAAAAGCTTGCAATGCCTGGATTTTTTTTCTACAATGACAGATGCGTACTCCTCTTTGAACAAGTGCCAAAGAGAGAGGGTGGAGAAGCAAGAATCTCCCAGGTAGAGCGTTTGTAGGGCGGATTGTATTTCCGATATATTCCCCGGATATGACCGGGCCTTTTTGCGCGTCTGTACGCATCTCTTTTGGTAATTGGGCATACACATTTTCCGTTTCCCGGCCGCGTCGAACGCCGGAATCCGATGTGAGGCGCGCTTCGACGACTGGCCTCACACAGAGGTTGCGCGGCTCGTGATCGACCCCGAATCCATCGACGACCCCGAACTTCGGAGCGAGCAGGAATACCTCAATCTGGCGCACGAATCGTTGTCGGCCATGAGGGAGCGGGCGGAGACGCTGGTGCGCGACCTGCGGAGCGCCGGTCAACCCGACCTCGACTACCTGGCCGCGTTGACGCATCGCGTCGCCGTGTTGGGTGAGAGCAGTCGTCCGCTCCTGTTCGGGCGGATTGACGAAGAGACAGGACCCACATGGCATATCGGCCGGCGCCACGTCGAAGACGTCCTGGGTGATCCCGTCGTGGTCGATTGGCGGGCCCCGGTCTCCATGCCCTTCTATCGCGCCCGGGTGGAGGACACCCTCGGCTTGAAGCTCCGCCGCCAGGTGATGGTCGATCGGCGCCAGGTCATCGCCGTGGCCGACGATCTCTTCGGCGATCTGCAGGGCGAGCTGTCGGGGACCCGCCTACGCGGGGGCGATGCCCTGCTGGCCGAGCTCGAGCGGGCGCGCACGGGCGAGATGCTGGACATCGTCGCCACCATCCAGGCCGAACAGGACGAAATCATCCGGGCCCCACTGGATCGGCTCCTCTCCGTCCAAGGTGGTCCCGGAACCGGCAAGACGGCCGTGGGGCTGCATCGGGCCGCCTTCTTGTTGTACAACCATCCGACGTTGACCCAGGACGGCGTGTTGGTCCTCGGCCCGAGCCGCGCCTTCCTCCGCTACATCTCGGCGGTGTTGCCCTCGCTCGGAGAAGAGGCAGTTGTGCAGTCCACCGTGGCCGACCTTGCGCCGCGCCTCACTCTGCGGTCCGTCGACCCACCCGACGTGCGACGGCTGAAGGGTGACCCGCGCATGTCGCTGCTCTTGGCGGCCGCCCTCCAGGCGCGACGGCGGACCGTCGAGGAGGACGTCACGCTGCGGGCACGGTTCGCCCGCTCCACCCTGTCGCCGGCCGAGGTCAACGATCTCTGCCGCACCATCGCCGAGAAGCCGGCACCGTACAAATCGGGAAGGCTCGCTCTACGGTCACGGCTCATCGGTCTGGTCCGCCAGAAACTCAGGGCGGCCGGACGGAGAGAGGCGGACGAGCCTTGGCTCGACCGCGAGCTTGCCGCCTCCGAAGGGTTCCACACGCTCCTTGACCGCGTGTGGCCGTCGGTTTTCTCCGACCGCTCTCGTCAGCGAGGTGTTGACCAGCGCCGACCGGTTGGCGGTCGCGGCCGAAGGGATATTCACCGAGCCAGAGTGGCGGAGTCTCCTGCGCGCCAAGGGGAAGCGCGTGGGAACGCAGGCCTGGACGGTCGACGACCTTCCCCTCCTCGACGAAGCCGAATATCTCATCAACGGGCGGACCCGCACGTACGGGCACGTCGTGGTCGACGAGGCCCAAGATCTCAGCCCGATGCAATTCAGGATGGTGGCGCGGCGGTCGCCGTCGGGATCTCTCACCATTCTCGGAGACCTGGCGCAAGCCACCGGCCCGTGGAATTACGTCACGTGGGACGAGATCTTGCAACATCTGCCGGAGACTTCCGTCAGCCGTCATGACGAGTTGACGTTGGGGTACCGCGCCCCCGGTCAGATACTCGATCTTGCGTCGAAGCTCTTGCCGGAGGCGGCTCCCAGGGTGCACCCGACCCGGTCCATCCGCCAGGGACGGCGGGAGCCCCGCATCACACAGGTGGACCGGGACGATCTGTTTGCGCACAGCGTGCGCGAGGCCACAACGTTGGCGGACGAGGGGCTACTCGTGGGCGTGGTGGTGTCGGCGGGTGATCTGGCCGGAATGACGGCTTTCGTCGGGGAGCGGGGCGACATCGGGTTGCTCGATCGGGACGGCATGCACCGGCGGGTCACCGTGGTCGAGGCCACCGCGGCCAAGGGACTGGAGTTCGACGCGGTCGTGGTGGTCGAGCCGGCGGCCATTGCCGGCGGCGATGCTCGAGGTTTGCGACTGCTCTACGTCGCCATGACAAGGCCGATCCAACATCTGAGCATGGTCCACTCCCGACCCCTGCCCGACCTCCTCCTCGCGTAGCGTCGACCATGTGATCGGCCGCTGAACCGGCAGTAGCTCGCGTCCGCGCAAGCTGCGGTCGACGACGCTGCGATCAGTTGGCCCCGTCGCGGATGCAGACTCATCTGATCCATAGGTCCTGAGTTCTACTATTCGCTCATGAAGAGTCGAGGGGGAGGGAACCATGTGCGACGGCGTTCGGTAGTTCTTGCTCACGCTCCGGCGCGATGAATACGGGTCCGAGTGAGGATGACCGTTTTCGCTCCGAGCTTGTGTCATTCCTTGAAGAGCACGCACCACCTGAGGCCACGAGTTCTTACCGACGTGCTCCGGGGGACCTCGTACCCGAGTGGGCCCGGCGCTGGCAAGCGACGCTGTTTGATCACGGCTGGATGATTCCCTCGAATCCCGGTCATTTGGGTGGGCGGGATGCCTCCGCCGAGCAGTCGGTGCTGTTCCTCGAAGAGATCTCCCGAAGGAACATCCCCAGGTCCTTGCATTTCCCGGGCTACGGGATCGCCGCGCCCAGCCTCTTGGAATTCGGTACACCCAGTCAACGGTCACTAGCTCCGGCTGCGATTCGGGGTGACACGGTGTGGTGCATCGGGATGAGCGAGCCCGACGCCGGCTCCGATCTGGCATCGTTGCGCACGAAGGCCGAGGTGTACGACGATCGTTTCGTCGTCACTGGCCAGAAGGTCTGGACCAGCTTTGCTCCCATTGCCGACAAGTGTCTGTGTTATGTGCGCACCGATCCTGAGCAACCGCAGCACCGAGGCATAAGCGCACTCATCCTCGATATGGATTCCCCGGGCATATCTGTGCGACCGCTGCGCAATATCATGGGGTCAGCGGAATTCGCTGAGATGTTTTTCGACAACGTCGTCGTACCCCGTGACCGGCTTTTGGGCCAGCTCAACGGTGGGTGGCGGGTCACCCAGGGCTCACTCGGCCATGAGCGGTCAAGCATGTGGATGGAGGCCGTCGCCCGGCTCGATCGGGCCATTGGAGACCTGCTCTCGCACTGCCGTCAGCTGGGCAGCGACACGTTGATGCGTCGGCGGATCATCGGGGCATATGAACGAGCCGTATGTCTGCGAGCACTTGGTTTCCGGTCCATGACTGGTGCCGGTCCGGCCAGCTCCTGATGAAACTCGCGACATCCGAGCTCTACACCGAAGTGTTGTCGTTGGCCATTGATCTGCAAGGCCCAGCGGGACTGATCCAGGCTGCACCGAGTGATCGGGACTGGTGGCGCGACTTCTTGGGCTCGCTTGCCGGCACCATCGCCGGCGGCACGTCAGAGATTCATCGCAACGTCATCGCCAGGCACGTACTCGGCCTTCCCGGGGATTGAGTCGCCTCGGGCGCGCTTGTTCTCGGTGAGGGACGCGATGACTGGCCTTTGGTTCATCGCAGGTCCGTGACCAAGGTGTAGATGCGTACGACGCAGAAGTGCGTGGCTTGCCACATCCTGTTGTGGGAGCCGCACGTCCTGTTACATTTGGCGCGATGTCGGCGCTGGGGCATCTACGTGTCTGCGACTTCACGGGAGTGCTCGCCGGCGCAGGTGCGACTCGACTGCTTGCGGCGTTCGGTGCTGAAGTCATCCGTATCGAAGATCCGGTGCGGGAAGGGCGCTGGGACATTCTCCGAGGGGCCCGACCCTTCAAGGACGAGCGACGTGGCGTGAACTTCGGGGGAGCGTTCAACAACCACAACGTCGAGAAGTTGGGTATCACACTCAACCTTCGCTCGGAGAAGGGCCGTGCACTCCTGCGTCGCCTCGTTGCCATGTCCGACATCGTCACTGAGAACTTTGCAGCGGGGGTCATGGAGAGGCTGGGGTTCTCCTACGAGGAGCTCGTCGGGATTCGGCCCGACTTGATTTACGTTTCCGGCTGCGGTTACGGGCATTCCGGGCCGTACGCCCCGTACAAGACGTGGGGACCTGTGGTCCAGGCAATGTGCGGGATCACGTTCGCGTGCGGCCTGCGCGATCAGGCGCCCGCCGGGTGGGGATACGCCTACATGGACCACCAGGGAGCCAATTTCATGGCTCTCGCAGTGCTCGCTGCGGTTGTCCACCGCAACCGGACGGGTGAGGGTCAGTACGTCGATCTTTCGTTCACAGAGGCGGGTGCGACGCTGTGCGGACCGGACGTGTTGGATGCGACGGTCAATGGCCGGTCCTTGCGCCGATCTGGCTCGCCGGACAGCAATCGGAGCCGGTCGCCAGCGATGGCCCCGCACGGAATCTACCCGTGTGCAGGCGAGGACAAGTGGGTTGCAATTGCGTGTCGCCATGACGCCGATTGGGAGGCATTTGGCGGTGTCGTAAAGGAATCCTGGGTGACGGAAGCCGCGTTCGCAACACTTGACGGGCGTCTGGCCGAACAGGATCGGCTCGACGAACTTCTGGGTGCCTGGACGAGTCGGCGTCACTCGTTCGACGTTGCCGTCGATGTCCGCTCCGCTGGCGTGCCGGCAGCGGTGGTGGCGAGTCCGGAAGATCGAATCGACCATGACGAAGCGACGGAAGAGTGGGGCTTATGGCCGACCGTCAGACATTCTGCAATGGGGAACGTCCGAGTTGACGGCCTGCCGGTACACCTCTCGCGGACGGACTGGGTGATCGAGCGCGGCGCCCCATGCTTGGGCGAGCACAATGACTACGTCTACGGCGACCTACTCGGAATTGATGCCGAGGAACGCCGTTCGCTGAAGGCCGAGGGTGTGATTTGAGCGTCGCGAGCGGCTCGAGCGGTCCGTTGACCGGGATCCGGGTTGTAGAACTGGCCAGCGAGAACGCCGCCTTCGCCGGGAAGCTGCTGGCCGACCTCGGTGCGGATGTGGTGCTGGTGGAACCACCTGGAGGCCATCTCTGCCGGACGTATGAACCCTTTGCCGATGACGTCCCTCATCCCGAACGAAGTCTTTGGTGGTGGCATTATCACACGAGCAAGCGGGGGGTGGTCATCGATCTCGAGAGCATCGAAGGGCGTGCGATGTTCGCCTCCCTAGCTGGTGGCGCGGACGTGATATTGGAAGGCGAGCCACCCGATCGCTTGGCATCGCTCGGAATTGACCATCATGACGTGCGAGAAGTGAGCCCGCACCTCGTATGGGTGTCCGTCACGCCCTTCGGCCGTCTGTCTGTGCGGCGAAATGAGGTCGTCACAGATCTCACCTTGCTGGCTGGGGCTGGGCCCGTCTACCACTGCGGCTACGACGACCATTCGCTGCCCCCGGTGCGTGGAGGTGGCAATCAGGGACTTCAGATCGCATCGATATGGGCGGCAAATGCGGCGCTTGTGGCCTTGATAGAACGCGACAAGAGTGGGCTTGGTCAGCATGTCGATGTCAGCATGCATGCGGCGGCGAACGTCACCACCGAAGGAGGAACGTACGAATACCTGGTGGCGCAGACGGTCCTCGAGCGCCAGACTGGGCGGCACGCCAGCGACCAACCTACGACGCCTGCCCAACATCAAGCCGCAGATGGCCGTTATGTCTACATCGGCTTCACAGCTGGCGCGGTGGCACAGCTGCGGGCGATCCTCGACTGGCTCGACGAGCTTGGAATCCGAGACGAGCACCCCGAGGCATTCTGGCTCGAGGTCGGGATAGAGCGTGGTGGATTGCACTTCTCCGAGTTGGGCCAGGACGTCGAGGCCACCGCAGCCTTTGGCTCTATCCGGCGAGCACTCGAGCTGATCGTGTCGCGCCTGCCGGCGCGGGAGTTCTTCTTGGGAGCCGCAGAGCGTGGCTTGTCAACCGGGATCGTCGCATCGATCGACGAGGTGCTCGTCGATCCGCATTTCGTCGAGCGCGAGTTCGCCGTGACGATCCTGGACACCGAAACGCGAGAAAGAGTGACGTATCCCGGCGCTCCCTTTCAGATGAAAGCATCCCCATGGCGCATACGTCACCGCGCGCCACGGCTCGGCGAGCACGACGCTGAGGTGCTCGGACCACTCCGTTAGATCGGTCCGCGAGCGAATCGCGGCTCAGGCGGGTGGTTGCCACGGTTGCTCGGGCGGAAGCGTCCCGTCGACATCGACGAAGCCGTATTCATCTGCCAGCCTACGCGTCGTCACTGAACGGCCCGTCCATCGCAGCACATCTCGATCGGCGGCAAGCGCGACGATTCCCCGCCCGCAAAATTGCGGTGATTCCGTCTGTGTGAGGTCAAATCCCGGAAGCGTCAGCACGTGCTCGGTTCGTGCAACGTACGGCCAGATGGAGACGACCGCGACATTGTGCGCGGCAAGGGGTCGGGCTGCGTCCCGGGTGAACCGGTCGAGCGCCGCTTTGCCGATCCCATACACGATGTGGTGAAAGAAGCGGATTGCACCGGCTGAGCTCACATTGACGATAAGTCCGCCTCCGACCTGCAACATCGCGCGGGCGGCGTTGTGTGCGCAGACGTAGGCTGACCGGGTCCCGACGTCGATCATGGTGTCCCAGTCGCCTACTGGTGCTTCCCAGAAGGGGATGTGCGGGTCGATGCCGCTGGGAGCTGCGAACGCGTTGTTGACGAGCAGATCCAGACGTCCCTGCTCTGTCGAGACGCGCCTGAACAGCGTGTCGACGTCACCATCATTGGTGTGATCACATGTAACAGGGATCGCCGTCCCCCCGGCGCGGGCGATCGCCTCGACGGTGGTCTCGAGGCTGCCTGATCGGTCGCCCTCATGTTGCCGATCGGCCGTCCTGGCGGTTATGTACACGGTCGCACCGGCCCCTGCCAGTTCTCGCGCACAGCCCTTACCGATGCCGCGGCTCGCACCAGTCACAATCGCGACCTTGCCGGCGAGAGGACGTGTCGGGTGTTGTGTCGACGGGTTGGCGGGGGAGCTCCCGCGTGTCATTTGCCCGGCAAGGTTCGGGTACACCCAAACCTTGCCCTCACGTCCGCCACCGAGGCAATGGGGCGCCCGGCGGCTTGGGCCCACTGGGCAGCACGTTCAACCAGCTGAGGATTGGGTGCGTCGGCGAAGGCCGTCGGAGTGTCACCGATGCCGATCCGGACGCCCCCGCCGCGCTCGAGCGCAGCAAGGGACAACTCCTCCACGGAGCGTGGATCGCGGATGCCGTGTGGGACCACCAACCATTCCACATCGACTGAGGAGGGGAGCTGGTGCAGGTGGAGGTCAAGTGCCTCCACACTCGGCTCCGGCCCGATCAGAGGCCTGCCCCACAGGAAGATCTTGAGCATCACAGGTTGCGGGATCGTCCCGGCTTCGGCAAGTGCACCGATCGTGCGGGTGGACCCGATATCAAAGGAAGCCATTGTGGGCACCAGCCCGACAGCGTCAAAGCGGCGGAGGGCGTTGCACACGAAAGGCAATGAATTTCGGATCACCTCCTGACCGTCCGTGTCCTCGAGGGGTCCCAGCATTCCGGTCGATTCGTCCTGGAAGACCAGGTTGACGGACGCAGCGTCGATGGGTCCGAGCTCGAGACCGTGGTGCTCCCTCAGCGTGAAGCAGTGACCGAGCCGTTCGTCCACCGTGTCGGGAACATCGACTGGGTAGGACGGGTAGGCAAGGATGCAACCGTCCATCGCATCGAGTGCCGTTCCGTAGAGCTCGGCGTCACCGAGTCGCTGGGCCCCAGCGGAGTCCACCGCGTGCCAGTGCACGATTGCGGCACCCGAATCCGCACAACGCCGCGCGTCGTCGGCGCAGGCCTGCGCACTCTGGGGCACTGCGGGATGGATGGTCGGTGATACGGCCTCGTTGAGGGCCACTTCTATGATCACGGCTTCGTTCTTCAATGCCCCCCCTTGTTCGAGCCGCTATCCGGACTTGGACCAGCTGCGGACACCAGCCTTCAATGCGGCTTCGGTTCCCATCACGAACCGGTGATCCAGCTTCTCATCGCCGTCTTCGACCCAGACGAGTACCGCCTGGACGACATACGAGATCGTCGCGCGAGCGGCCCATGCCACGTGTTCGATGGGACCGAGAGCCTCTCGGCTTGCAGCCTCGAGCCGATTCCGGGCGGCGTCAGCGTGATACGAGAAGGCGGGCTCTCTGGGGGCGTGCCACCACAGCACCCGGAATGCGTTCTCGCCGGCCCGGGCGGCGGACAACACCGTGGCGGTGGTCGGACCGAACCTTCCGATCGAACCGGCCGGCGTGAGCGCTCTCTCGAGGTTCTCGCGTGCCGATCGGAGCACTGCGTCGTAGAGGTTCTCCTTCGAGTCGAAGTGCGTGTACACGATCAGATGAGAGACCCCAGCCGCACGTGAGATGTCGGCCATGGAGGTTGCCGTGTAGCCACCGATTGCGAAGGCCGAGGTTGCAGCGGCGAGGATCAACGCCTTGCGCTCGGGCCGAGGGAGCCTGGGCCACCCCGTGCTCGCAGTAGCTGCCCGAGAAACGGATGGCATCAGGACGTCGCCGTCGGAAGTGACACTGGACCGCCACCCCGGCGCAACGACGTCAGCGCGCCGGTGTGGGCCGCGGCGACGTAGCGCCGCGCTTCCTGCCGGCTCAGTCGAACGCCGCCCAAAATGACACTCCAATCGCCAGATTGCTCGCGAGGTCCGAATAGTAACATTGTCATGATAAAAGGGATGTTATGTTCTCGAAATGAAGTTCGGCCTGTTCTTCGAGCACCAAGTGCCGCGGCCCTGGGCGGTTGATGACGACCGCCGAGTCTTGACGGAGGCACTCGAGCAAATCGAGCTGGCCGACCGCTTGGGGTTTGACACTGCATGGGTGGTCGAACACCATTTTCTTGAGGAGTACTCCCACTCCAGCGCTCCCGACGTGTTCCTGGGGGCTGCTTCGCAGCGGACCAAGAAGATCCGCTTGGGTCACGGCATCGTGCATCTGCTCCCTGCCATCAACCACCCCGCACGAGTCGCCGAGCGCGTCTCCACGCTTGACCTGCTGTCCGGGGGCCGGGTTGAGTTCGGCACCGGCGAAGGGTCGGCGTCGACCGAGCTCGATGCGTTTGGCATCGACCCGATCGACAAGCGTGCGATGTGGGAAGAAGGCTTACGGGTGGCGTTGCGCTGCATGACCGAGACGCCGTTCACGGGCTTCGCCGGCGAGCACGTGCGCATGCCACCGCGCAATGTGGTCCCTAAGCCGGCGCAGCAGCCACATCCACCGATCTGGGTGGCCTGCAGTCGCCGCGAGACCATCCATCTCGCGGCCCAGAAAGGGATCGGGGCTTTGGCGTTCGCGTTCTTCGATCCCGAAGAGGCCCGGCATTGGGTTGATGACTACTACGCCACGCTGGAAGCAGAGGGCGTGCCGATTGGTGACGCAGTCAACGCCAACGTCGCCTGCGTCACGTCGTTCTTTTGCCACGCCGACGCGGCCGAGGCTGTCCGGAGGGGGGCCGACGGTTCGAACTTCATCGGGTACTCGCTGGGGCATTACTACGTATTCGGCCGCAACAAGCCGGGTATGGGCGATTTGTGGGCCGAGTACCACGAGCGGCGATCCGAGCAGGGGTTCGACCCCGAGGCCGTTGCCCTTGCCGCAGCGTCGCCCGATCGCCTGGGCGCCAGGAGCGTCACCGAAGGGGGGACGAGTGGGTTGCGCGGCGCCATCGGAACGCCCGATCAGGTGCGCGCCTATCTCCGTCGCTACGAAGATTGTGGGGTTGACGAAATCATCTTGTCGTGTGCCGGAGGACGCAACCGGCATGAGCACATCATGGAGACGCTGGAGCTGTTCGCTCGCGATGTCATGCCCGAATTCGTCGACCGCGAAGGGCGACGACAGGCGGAGAAGGCGGCCCGACTCGCTCCAGTCATTGATGCCGTGATGGCCCGCAAGCCCGTTGGAGATCACCCCCCGGCTGATCCTGACTACGAGATCCCCGCCTACCCGAGACTTGACGCCGATCGTGAGGAGAGCGAAAAATTCCACGGCTGGCTCGACCGGTATGCCGAGCGCGTCGCAGCCGGAGAGGACGTCAGTAAGCGGCTTGCCTGATCTCGATCATTCTTCCGGGCTGCCGAGCGGCCCCGGCACGACAAGTGGTGCGCGGGCTCGATGTAGCGGTATGAACGCGCAGGCTCAGGTGAGCCGGTCCAGCTCCAGGTCGGCGGTCGTGGTGCTGGCCGTGACCACCGCTGGGAGCGGGCCGAGGAGCTGGTCGGCCGTTCCCACGGGAGTGGGAAAGCTCAACTCCGCCGTTTGCGAGATACGGAACACGCAGCTGATCGAAGCAGCCGTCGGGCCCTGGGGGCAGGCGCCCGGCCCGTTGGGCCCCACGAGAACCAGGGCTCCGGCCGACGTGTCGACGATCTGCTCGGTGACCGAGCCCGAGTAACTCCCCATCGCCTGCAAGGTGTCGGCGTTGTAGGGGCTCAGTTGGGCGTCGAGGCCCTGCCCCGCCGGTTCGCTGACCCAGACCAATCCGCCGGCCACCGCGTCGACCCCGGCGATACCGCCGCCCGAGCCGTTGGGACTGTTGGCGAGCAACGGTCCGACGGTGGCGACGCCGGCCGGGCTCAGCTTCACCAGATGATTGTCGGACCGTTCGTAGTACACCGAACCGTCGGGGCCCAACGCGGCGCTGGTTCCTTGGGCGATCTCCTTCGCGGCGCCCGTGGACGTGGGGAGGATGCGGTAGACGTCCTGGAGGTTCCCCTGGGCGATCATGACCAGCACCTCACCACTGGCCGCGACCATCGAGACCAGATCGGCGTCGGAGGTGTTGGCTGTGTCGATGGGGGGCAGCTTCCACTGGCCCATCTGGTTTCCCGTGCTGCGGGTGTAACCGATCACGCTGTCGTCGGCCACGACGTAGAGGTTGGTGGCGTCGGCCGCCAGCGCACTCACCCCGCCGTTGACGTGTTCGGCGATCTCGGCCGGCCCGGTGGGATCGACCACCCACACCACGGTCGTCGTGGCGGGGTCGTGGCCCTCTTGTGACACGAACACCGCGCCGTCAGGCGCCTCGGCGGCAGTGATCTGCACGTTGGCAGGAACAGGGACGGCCACGGTGGCTGTCACCTGCAACAGGCCGGTGGTCGCGACCGTCGGTGCCGTCGTGGTGGGGACGAGCGTGGTCGACGTCGAGGTGGTGGTGCCGCTGCTCTTGCCCGGGTTGTGCGGCGATGCGCACGCCGCGAGTAGAGCGCTGGCCACGAGGAGCACGGGCGCCAGGCGCGCGAACCTTCGGATCATGGAGGTCTTCGCCACGGACTCCATTGTGGTCCGTCGGGCTCCGCCGGTGGGCGACGGAGGGCGACGGAGGGCCTGGCTGGTCATGCCCTCCGTAGGCTGGTGTAGCGGGTCACGACGAGCTTGCCGATGAGGGTGTACCCCTTGGTGGAGGCGTGGATGTTTCCCAGTTTGCAGAACCAGGTCAAGGTGCACACCTTGGCCACGGCAACCGGGATTGGGCCGTAAAGCTGCACGTGGGTGGTCGTGGTCAGTGGCGTGTAGGCGCCGGTCGCCGCCGTCACATCGACCAGGACCCCGCCGGCGACCGCGTAGGCCTTCACCAGCGCGGGGTTTATCAGCGACTTGAAGGCCACGACGGACTCTTGCGCCAGCGCGGTCCGCGCCGGGGTGACGGGCAGCGAGGGATAGACGTAGGCGCCCAAGAGGACGTCGGGGTATGTCAACCCGATGAGCGGCACGTTGGGGCCCGCCGCCGTCCGGAGCGCGGTGGCCAGGCTGGTGACGTTCTGCGTGATGCCGGCCACCGCGGTCCCGACGCAGGGGATCGGGTTGGCTTGCGAGGAGCACGACGTCACGTCGTTCCCCCCGATGGACACGGTGATCAGCCCGATGTGCCCCCGATGCGCGGTGATGAACGCCTCCGCCGCCGCAGCTTGGGTGGTGGCAGGGTAGAGAACCGCGCCGGCCGTGTCCGGCAGGTTGTCGGGGCACGCGACCGTGTCGATGACCGACGACGTGGTGGCGCCGGCACAGCCGAAGTTGACCAGCGTGAGTCGCGTCTTCCTCGCCACGTACCCCGTGTACCCCGCCGTCGCTCCCAGTCCCGGTTGATAACCCACCGAGTAGGAATCGCCGACCGAGACGTAGTACGTGGGGTGCCGCTGCTGCGCGGCCGAGCTGGCCTGTGCCATGCCCGTGAGCGCAAGGATGGCCGCCACCGCGCCCAGACCCAACTTGGGCACTGGACCCACCCGGGCGCTGTTCGACCGTTGCCGCATCGCCTGCACTCTCGCACATCGGGTCCCTAAAGGTGCGCCACGGTGGAGGGTCATCGCACCATGGTGGCCAGTTCCGCTTCCTGACCGGGCAGCGCGACGACCGTCATGCCGTCCTGCTCGCGCAACCACGTGCGGTTCCGCCGGTGCAGGTCATTGTCCTCGTCGAACCGGTTCAGCACAACGACGACGTTGGTCGTCTCCCGTGTCCCGCCCTCCGCCAGCGCGCCGACGGAGAGACGTACCGCGTTGATCGTGCCGAGCCCGGCGTCCGCCACCAGGACCACGACGTCGGGAGCAAGGGCGGCGACGAGCGCCACCGCGTCGCCGTCGTGCGTCTGGGGGGAGCGCACCCCTCCGGCGCTCTCGACCAGGCCGACATCGACGCCCTGTGCGGGCCACGTCATCTCCTCGATGATGCCGGACGTCGTGATCCGGTCCCGCCCGAGGACGTCGGCCGCCATAGGCGGGGCCATCGCCACCTCGTACCAACGGTGCGGCGGGCACACGGTCTCCGAATCCTCTCCGGTGGCTGCGCCCAGCACGGCGGCATCGAGACCGGCCGGGTCGTCCCCCGCATCGAAGGACTGGGCCGGCTTGCGGGCGGCCACGGCCACTCCCGCCGCACGCAGGGTGGTGAGCACGCGGGCGGACACCCATGTCTTGCCAACTCCGGTCCCTGTCCCGACGACGACGACAAGGCGCCGGGGCCGCATGTGGCTCAAAGGGCCTGGGCCAGGAGGGCGGCCCGCATGGGGGCCAAGGCCTCGATCAACCGGGCCACCTGTTGGTCGGTGTGGGCGGCCGAGAGGGTCACCCGCAGCCGGCTGGTGCCGGCCGGCACCGTGGGCGGGCGGATGGCGGGCACCCACAGCCCGTCGGCCAGCAGCGCGGCCGAGGCCTTGATCGCCCGCTCCTCGCTGCCGAGGATGACCGGGATGATCGGGCTCGAGGGCGCGCCGCCACCGCCTGATGCGCCGCGCCGGCGGGGGACGTCCACCCGGGCCACCAGGTCGGCCAATCGGGCGACGAGCGCACCGCCTTCGGGCGAGCGCAGCACGCCGAGCGCGGCCAGTGCCGCCGCCGCATCGGCCGGCGTCAGCCCGGTCGTGAAGATGTACGGGCGGGCCAGGTTGACCATGAGATCGATCACATCTCGGGGACCGGCCAGGAAGCCGCCCAGCGAGCCCAGCGTCTTGGACAGCGTGCCCATCCGGACCAACGTGAGGTCAGGATCGTGCGTGAGGTTGCGCGGCAGGTGCGGTCCGAGGACGGCATGCGCTTCGTCGACGAGGAGGAGGGCACCGTGCCGGCGGCACAGTACGGCGATCTCCCCTACGGGTGCGGCGTCGCCATCCATGGAGAACACCGTGTCGGTGACGACGATCGTCGGAGTGGCGGGATCCATCTCCAACAGCGCGGCCAGATGTGCCATGTCGCAATGGCGGTAGATCGACAGCTGGGATCGTGAAAGCCGGCAGCCGTCGATGATCGAGGCGTGGTTCAGCTCGTCCGAGAGCACGCGCACCTCGGGGCCGCCCAGCACGCTCAGTGCGCCGAGATTGGCGGCGAAGCCCGTCGGGAAGCAGATGGCGGCGTCGGTCTCCTTCCACTCGGCGAGCACGCGCTCCAACTCGGTGTGCACCGGCCGGGAGCCGGTGACCATCCGGGAGGCCCCGGCGCCGGCTCCCCAGCGCCGCAGCGCATCGATGCCCGCGGCCACCACAGCCGGGTGGGCGCTCAACCCGAGGTAGTCGTTGGACGCGAAGGAGACCACCGGCGTCCCCCCGAGTGTGCCTTGGGGGCCGAAGGCGTCGAACTCGCGGGGCTCGCGCCAGCGACCGCTGGCCACGACCGTATCGAGGCGCGCTCGCACCCGGTCGGCCCAGATGCTGAGCGTCATGAGCCGGTCACCTCGCGCACTGACGCGTCGAGGGCGTCGATGATGCGCACGATCTCCTCTTCGGTCGTGGTCAGGGGTGGCATGACGACGACCACGTCGCCCAGCGGGCGCAGCAGCACGCCGCGCGCCACCGCCCCGGCACAGACGCGCCGGCCCCAGCGCAGGCCCGGTCCTGGAGGCGCCAGCTCGACGCCGACCATGAGGCCTCGTTGGCGCACGGCGGCCACGCCGGAGAGGGGAGCGATGCGTTCCTCGAGGAGCGCGGCCAGTTGCCCGGCCCGGGCGCGGACGTGGGCCAGGACGTCCCAGTCTTCGATCAGACGGAGGTGCTCCAGGGCGACGGCCGCCGCAAGCGCGTTCCCCCCGTAGGAGTGACCGTGGAAGAACGTCTGCGGTCCGAGGTCACAGCCTAAGAAGGCGTCGAACACCTCCCCCGACGTGACCGTGGCCGACATGGCGAGATACCCCCCGGTGATCCCCTTGCCCAGGCACAGCAGGTCGGGCCGCAGCCCGCACTGCTCGGACGCGAAGAGCGTCCCGGTCCGGCCGAAGCCGGTCGCCACTTCGTCGCAGATCAACAAGACGCCGTGGGCCCGGCATGTCTCGCCGAGGGCGCGGACGTCTGCCGCCTCGGCGCACAGCATGCCCGACGCCCCTTGCACCAGGGGCTCAATCACCACAGCCGCCAATTCGCTCGCCCGGCTTTCGACCGCGGCGCACGCCTTGGCCGCCCATCCGGGATCGGCATACCCGGGCGTGCGCACGACCGGGAAGCAGAGCGGATCGAACACGGCGCTGAAGACGCCACCGTCGCCCAGGGACAGCGACCCGATGGTGTCACCGTGATAGGCATCGCCCAGAGCCAGGTACTGCGTGCGTCCCTCGACGCCCCGGTTGACCCAGTACTGGAAGGCGATCTTCAAGGCCTGCTCGACGGCCACCGCCCCGTCGGCGGCGAAGAGGAAGTGGGGAGCGTCGACCGGCACCACCCCTGCCAACGCTTCGGCCAGCTCGATCACGACGGTGTTGCCGTTGCCCAGCATGGTGCTGTGGGCCACCTTGTCGACCTGGGCCACCAGCGCCGCATCGAGCTCGGGGACCCGATGCCCGAGTGTGTTGACCCAGAGGGACGAGATCGCATCGAGGTAGCACCGCCCGTCGACATCGATCAGCTCGCGCCCCTCGGCCCGATCGATCACCAGAGGCGAATTGGCGGCGTAGGCCCCCATTTGGGTGAACCCGTGCCAGACCACGGCGGCATCCCGCCTGATCCACTCGTTGCCCACGGCCTCTCCCGGCACGCCGTCAGGCCTTGTAGTCGTAGAAGCCACGGCCGGATTTGCGACCGAGCAATCCGGCTTCGACCATGCGGGCCAACAACGGCGGCGGAGCGTAGAGCGGTTCCTTGAATTCCTGGTAGAGGGAGTTCGCCACGGCCATGGTGGTGTCGAGGCCGATGAGGTCCGCCAGCGCGAGTGGGCCCATCGGGTGGGCACACCCCTTGACCATGCCGAGATCGATGTCGTCGGCGGTGGCAAAGCCCGATTCGAGCATCCGGACGGCGGAGAGGATGTAGGGGATGAGCAGGGCGTTCACGATGAAGCCGGCCCGGTCCTGGGATCTGATCACCTGCTTGCCCAGCTGTTCGGTGGCGAAGCGCTGTGACGTCTGCACCGTCTCGTCACTGGTCAGGAGCGATGTGACCAGTTCCACCAGGGGAAGCACCGGTACCGGGTTGAAGAAGTGGATGCCGATCACCTGGCTGGGACGGCTGGTGGCCATGGCCAATTTCATGATCGGGATCGACGACGTGTTCGAGGCCAGGACCGCGTCGGGGGCTTCGACCACCTTGTCCAGCGTCTCGAAGACCGTCACCTTTTCCGGCTCCGATTCCACCACGGCTTCGACGACCAACTGGCGGTCGGACAACGAACCGATGTCGGCGGTGTACTCGATGCGTGCGATTGCCGCCCCGGCGTCGGACTCGCTCAGCTTGCCCGCCTTCTGCGCCCGGGCGATCGAACCGCTGATGCGCTCGCGCCCCCGTTCGAGGCTGGCCTGGTCGAGGTCCACCACCCGGACGTCCAAGCCGGCCCTGGCGGCCGCCTCGGCGATACCCGATCCCATGAGACCGCAGCCGACAACGCCAACCCTTTGGATATCCATTGGTTCTCTTCTCCTATCGGCACGTCCCGGCGCGCCGGCGCAATGGACGAGTTGAGCATCCCGCTCTCCCTCCTGGCAACACCACCGCACACCTCCTCCTCCGGGCACGGTTCTCCGATGGGAGTTCTCGGTGGCCGCCGCCGGTTGCCTCGGGCGCCCTGAGGGGCCGTTCTCGGCTAGTAAGTGCCGATCACGAATGATCGCGCCGGTGATCGAAGGAGTGTTCGGCCATGCTGAGCAGTGACGAGGTACATGCAGCCCGGGAGCGCCTGGGAGCGGTCGGGGTGTGGGTGGGCTCCCTGCTGGGATCCTCCTCCATCGAACAGGAGCGCCAGGCGGCGCGGCGCATCGAGGAGCTGGGCTACGGCTCCATCTGGACCGGTGAGATCGTGGGCGGCAAGGAAGCCTTCGCCCACCAGTCGGTGTTGCTGGCGGCCACCGAGCGCATCGTGACCGGGACCGGGATCGCCAATGTATGGGCCCGCCAGCCGGGCACCATGGAGGGCGGCGGGGCGACCCTGGGAGCGGCATACCCCGGGCGCTTCGTGCTCGGGATCGGGATCAGCCACGGCCCCATCGTCGAGCTCAGCGGGCAGACCTACGCCAATCCCATGGAGACGATGATCGCCTACCTCGACGGCATGGACGCGTCTGTCGTCTTCGCTCCGGCGACCGAGGTGCCGGTTCCCCGCGTGCTGGCCGCGCTGGGGCCCAAGATGCTCGACCTCGCCCGTGACCGCGGCGATGGCGCGCACCCCTACCTGGTGCCGCCGGCGCACACGGCGCTCGCCCGTGCCGCCCTGGGTCCCGACAAGTTGTTGATCCCCGAGCAGGCCGTCCTGCTGGAAACCGACCCGGTCGAAGCCCGCCGCATCGGTCGTGAGCACCTCTCGGGCTACCTGCGCCTTCCCAACTACGTCAACAACCTCAGGCGTTTGGGCTATGGCGATGACCTGGCCGATGGCGGGAGCGACCGGCTGGTCGATGCCATCGTGGCCTGGGGCAGTGAGGGGGACATTGCCCGCCGGATCGCCGAGCATGCTGACAACGGCGCCGACCATGTCCTGCTCCAGCCGCTGGGCGACCTGCCCACTGCCGTCGCGCAGCTCGGGCATCTGGCGCCGGTCGTCCTGGGAGGCTCAGCGCCTCGATGAGGTGGCCCGGATCCGGGCTCATCGGATTCACAGCGCGGTCGGTGCGAGACTTCAGCCGTGTCATCAGAACGTGTTGCTCAGAAGTCCGGCGTCGTCGTGTTCTGCGACCTTGCAGGTGCGCTCGCCCGTATCAGGTCCCGGTTCCCCGACATAGAGGTCATCGATATCTCAGGTGGCGTGCCGAGCGGTGCGCACGGCGAGGTGCTGTTCGGCGGGTGGGGACGCAACTCGGTGCAGGCCATGTCGGCGGGAGTGCAATGGGCACAGCTGATCGGGACAGGCCTCGACGGGGTGCCGCCCCAGGTGCGGGCGGCACCGGTACTCACATCGGCCCGAGGGGTGGCGGCGGTGGCCATCAGCGAATACGTCATCGCCGCCATGGGAGCGTTCGTCCGCGACTTTCCCGACAACTGGCTCCGGGAACCGCCCGAGAGCTGGTTCGTCCAGCAGGCCGGCCTGTTGGCGGGAGCCACCCTTGGTCTCTTCGGGTTTGGGGGGATTGCGCAGCGGGTGGCCCGCATCGCGCTGGCCATGGACATGTCGGTCGTGGCCATGCGCCGCCGGGATCTGCCCAGCCCCATTGAGGGCGTGACCATGACCACCTCGTTCGACGACCTGGTCTCGGCGACCGACCACCTGGTGCTGGCGGCGCCTGCCACCGACAACACCCGCCAGGTCGTCAACGCCGAGACGTTGGCGCTCGTGCGACCCGGGCTCCATCTGGTGAACATCGCCCGGGGCTCTTTGGTGGACCAGGATGCGCTGCGCCGCGCGCTGGATGACGGGACGGTCGGGCGCGCCTCGCTGGACGTGACGACGCCCGAACCACTCCCGGCGGGGCACTGGATGTTCGACCACCCCAAGGTGTTCCTCACGCCGCACGCCTCGTGGGCCGGGCAGATGCAATTCGCTGCTGCCACCGACTACTTCTGCGACAACCTGGCTCGATTCATCGCCGGCGAGGCCTTGGAGGGTGTCGTGGGCCCCGACGGCTATTGATGAGAAGGGGCAAACGGGACAAGGCCAACCGCTACGAGCTCATCGGCTGTGCGTTCGAGGGCCATGCGCTGGTGGGAACGGACGTGCGGGTCATCGAGGCCGCGGACGCGACCGTCGTGCAAGAGCACGACGGTCTGCGGTGGTACCGCTGCCTGCGCTGCGACTCATGGCTCCCCCGTCTGCCGCCGGCCGACCCTACCCGCGAGCGCCTTCCGGGGCGCGACGAGATCACGGTCCCCTTGCGGGGTCGCTCCTTGAGGGATCGCTACGTGCTGCGGTTGATCGCCGTGGAACGGTCGATACACGTCGTCGTGTTGAGCGGGTTGGCGGTGGCCGTCTTCCTCTTCATCGGTCATCGCAAGACGCTGCAACATGACTACGTGGCGATTATCAACGGCCTCTTCGGCGCGTCGGGTGGGCCCGACGCCAAGAAGGGCCTTCTGGGCGATTTCAGGCACCTTTTCGTGATTTCGCCCAGCCATCTCTACGACATCGGGTTTTTGCTGGTGGCCTACGCCACACTCGAAGCCGTCGAGGTGGTCGGCCTGTGGTTGGCCAAGCGGTGGGCTGAATACCTCACATTCGTGGCCACGCTGGCCTTCGTGCCGCTCGAGGTGTACGAGTTGCTGAGCGCGTTCGGCTGGCTGAAGCTGGTGACGTTCATCGTCAACGTGGCCGTCGTGGCCTATCTGGCGTTCGGCAAGCGGCTCTTCGGCCTCCGCGGTGGTCACGCGGCCGAGGAGGCGCGCCGCGAAGCAGATGAGGGCTGGGCGGCGATTGATCGCCGGCCACCGGGGCGCCCGTTCCAACCGCTGTAGCCGCTGTAGCCGCCAGGACTCTTGATCCATCGACGGACCGTGGTGCACGGTGGTCGCGTCTACCCGACGCGATTTCCTCGTTCAAAGTTGCGCCGTGGTGGCCATCTGGTTTCATGGCCACTGACACACGGATTGAACCTGAGGAACCTCTCGTACCGTCTCCGCGCAGCGCCTACCGTGGACCGCAATGATCGATAGGCGCATCAGGGACGCGTGGAAGGCCAGCCGTGAGGGCGATGGATCAGTCATGCCCACGGCGCGGGTGACTCCACCGGCGCGTCCCCATGGGCGAAGGGCGGCACCTCGCGACGCACTCCTGGGCGCGGGTCTCGTCGGTTCCCTGCCCATCGCCGTGGTCTGCACCTTCTGGTTGCAGCGATCCACCGGGCCCATCGCCGGGACGCTTGCGATCGAGATCAGCGCCAGCTTGCTCGCGTTGGTTCTCGTCTTTCTTCCCTGGTCCCGACTGCCTGCCTCGTTGCTCCTGATCTTCCCGGGGATCCTGGCGGCGGCGTTGATCTCCACGGCGCACCTTGATCGATCCCTTGCCGCCAGCTATGTCGGCTTTCTGACCGTTTCGTTCCTTTACATCGGACTGACGCAGTCACGCCTCATCCCGTTTCTTGCCGTGCCGATCGCCATTCCCATCTATCTCTATTGCGAACTCCATGTGACCCCGGCGATTGAGGTGCGCCTGCCGATCGCGGCGCTGATCTGGCTCCTCGTGGGAGAGGTGCTGGCAGACAGGAGCGCCCGGAGTCGCAACCAGACCGAGCTCCTCGCGGTGCAGGTTCGTAGCGACAGTCTCACCGGGTTGCTGAGCCGGATCGGACTGTTCCGTGAGGTCCATCAAGCGGTCCTCAATGGAGTAGACGGCTGCTGCTTCCTCTTCCTGTTGGACATCGACGGGTTCAAGAGCATCAACGACACCTTTGGCCACCCCGTCGGCGACGAGATCCTCATCGCGTTTGCCGAGCGCATCCGGGGGGAAATCCGTTCCATCGATGTGGCCGCGCGCCTCGGAGGCGACGAATTCGCCGTGCTGATCAACGGCGCCAACGCGGCAATTGCACATTCACTCGGTCGGCGGCTCGTGGCCGCAGCGGCGGAGCCGTTCGACCTTCCTTCCGGCAGGGTCATCGTGACAGCCAGCGAAGGGATCGTACAACTGACAGCGGGGATGTCCGCGGCCGACGTCATCCGTAATGCGGACGTCGCAATGTACGAGGCAAAGTCAAAGGGCAAGAATCGCCTCGCTTTCTTCGAGTTCAAGTTGCAGGAACAGATTGCGAACCGCGCGCGGTTGGGAATCGAGCTCTACGACGGAATCGAAAGAGGTGAGTTCGAGCTCCACTGGCAACCTACCGTCCACATGGTGACCGGCACGGTCGTCGGCATGGAGGCCCTGGTTCGTTGGCATCATCCCACGCGCGGGCTTCTGCTCCCCGCCGAGTTCATCAATATCGCCGAAGACACGGGGCTGATCCTCCGGTTGGGAAAGTGGGTGCTCGAAGAAGCGTGTCGGCAGGGGAGTGCGTTGCAGCCGGCCGACCTTGGGCATCAACTGACGATCTCCGTGAATGTCTCACCACGTCAGATGCTCGACGGCCATCTCTGTGAATACGCGAGAAGCGCGTTAGCGGCCTCGGGGTTGCCAGCTGCAGCCTTGGTCTTGGAAATCACCGAGAGAACCCTTATGGTCAACTCGTTGTTGATTCATCAACAACTGGACGAGCTGAAGCAGCTGGGTGTTCGTCTTGCCATCGACGATTTCGGGACGGGGTACTCCTCCCTCGCCTACCTGCGCTCGTTTCCCATCGACATCGTGAAAATTGACCAAACATTTGTCGCCTCGCTCGATGAAGACGAACAGGCGGTGGCCTTGGTGCGTTCGATCATCTCGATTACCGAAGCTCTCGGTCTCGACATAGTGGCCGAAGGGGTTGAGACGCCGACGCAGCTCGCCACGCTCCGCCGACTGGGTTGCCAGGTGGCCCAGGGGCACTACTACAGCCCTGCCCTCTCGGTGGAAGCTCTCGCGGCGTATCTGGAGGAAACAGAAGTCCTGCCCAGTTACGAGTAGAGATGCTGGAAGGGGAGCTGCAGACGACACTGTGGATTCGGCGTGCATCGGCTCCCGACGGGAATTCGCTCCGGTTCATCGCGTGGTCGGCGGGCAAAATAAGCCTGACCATTCACGGGTCCGACGATCCGTTGTTGCGTCGGCTCCTGCACGAGTCCGATGTCGTTATCAGCAGGCCGGGCTGTCTTGGGACGTTCGATGTCGATCGGTCCATGGCACCGAACGACGCCTGGGTGGCAGTAACGCCCTTCGGCCTCGATGGCCCGCGTGCGGACTGGCGAGCGAGCGACCTCGGAATCATGGCCTCGACGGGCAACTTGTTCTGTGCAGTTTGCACCCCCAACATTTGCACCCCCAACGGGATTCGAACCCGTGCTGCCGCCGTGAAAGGGCGGTGTCCTAGGCCGCTAGACGATGGGGGCCGGGTGGTCGAACGGGCACCCGTTCAAGAGTGTGACGGCCGACCGGACGAAGACGAAGGGGTAAGCCTATCTGGCGCCGATCGGAATGCCGGCGTCCGCCGTTTCCGTGTCCGTCATTGCGGGAACGACTTCGGGGGCGTGGAACGTACAGGCCAAGAAGCACTGCGTGGCGCCGATGACGAGGATGGTCACGCCGAGGAGGTGGACTTCGACCAGAGCCGCCGGAAGGTGGGTGAAATACTGCGTGTACCCCACGGCGGCCTGGGCGACCATGACAGCGAGGAGGGTGCGCCCCGCTCGGCGTACCCGCTCGGGAACGTCGGCCAACTGAAGGCCGACCACGAGGCCGACGGTGAGGCCGACCAGGAGCATGACCAGGCTGGCGTGGAGTTCGGCCAGATCACGCAGCGAGACCGGGATGCGCTTGGCGATCTGCTGTCCCGACGAGTTACCCCCCAACGGGCCGGCGCCGGTGGCCGCCGTGCCGGCCGCAATGACGAAGCCCAGGAGGACCAGGACGCCGTAGTGGAGCTGTAACAGGGGGCGCGGGACGAGGAGACGCGCCGAGCCCGGGCCGTAGTCACGGGTGGAGCGGTGGACCAGGACGACGGCGTTGGCCAGCAGGACCATGGTGGCGAAGAAGTGCACCATGACCAGGTAAGGGTTGAGCTTGGTGTAGACGACGATCCCACCCAGCACCGCCTGCGCCAAAATCCCGACGACCAGGCCGCCGCTCAGATAGATCAGGTCTCGCCGGCGGGGCCGGCGGAAGATGGCGGCGAGGAAGGCGGCCGCCACGGCGACGGTAAGGACCACGGTGACCAGCCGGTTCCCGAATTCGATCAGCCCGTGGAACTGGACGGCCGGGGTGAGGTGGCCCACCGAGCACTCGGGCCAGTCACTACAACCCAGCCCCGACCCGGTCAGGCGGACGGCACCGCCGGTGACCACAATGAGCGTGACCAGCGCCAGCGCCAGCAGATTGAGGCGGTGGCTGAGAGAAGCGGAGACGGTGAAGGGGCGGTGTCGCGACACTTGCGCTAAGAGTACCGGGACCTCCGACTTGGTCAGGAACGGGCACCTGGTCGTAGGCTGAGGGCAATGTCCGCCCCGGCTCCCACTCTGCAGGCTCAGGCCTCGACGCGGTCGACCGTCGGCGCCTATATCGCCCTGACCAAGCCGCGGATCATCGAGTTGCTGCTGGTCACCACCTTGCCCACCATGGTGGTGGCACGGCGGGGCTTGCCCTCGCTCTGGCTGATGCTGGCCACGTTGGTCGGAGGGACGCTGGCGGCCGGCGGGGCCAACGCCATCAACATGGTGGTCGATCGGGACATCGATCGTCTGATGAACCGCACCAAGAATCGGCCGTTGGTGACGGGAGCGATGTCGCCCCGGGCCGCGCTGACCTTCGCCCTCAGCCTCGAAGTCGGTGCCTTCGTGGAGCTGTGGCTGGCCGTCAACCTTCTCTCGGCCGTGCTCGCCGTGTCGGCCACCCTCTTCTACGTCTTCGTGTACACGTTGTGGCTCAAGCGTCGCTCATCGCAGAACATCGTGGTCGGCGGCGCGGCCGGAGCCGTCCCCGTACTCGTCGGCTGGGCCGCGGTGACCAACAGCCTTTCGTGGGCGCCGGTGGTGTTGTTCGCCCTCATCTTCATCTGGACCCCGCCGCATTTTTGGGCGCTGGCCGTGCGCTACAAGGAGGACTACGCGGCGGCGGACGTGCCCATGCTGCCCGTGGTGGCTTCCATGAAGCGCACCACCCGTGAGATCGTCATGTACACCGTGCTCCTGGTTGCGGTCTCGCTGCTCTTCGGACCGGTAGCCCACCTCGGTCTCATCTACATGATCGCCGCCGCCCTTCTCGGCGCAGGCTTCCTCTTCATGACCATGCGTCTGTGGGGGCTCGCCCGTTCCGATCGCGCCACGGGACGCGAGGCCATGCGGGTCTTCAGCTACTCCATCACCTATCTCACCGTGCTGTTCGTTGCCATGGCGGGCGACGTACTCATCTCAAATCACATTCACTAGTTTGGCCGTCGCATGACGGATCCTTCGGCTGGCCCATCCACAGAAGCCATCCTCCCTCGGAAGCCCCGCAAAGCCTTCCTGGTGATCGGTCTTCTTGTCGCTGCCGCGTTGGGCGTAGGTCTCTTCACCTCCATCGGCACCAACAAGAGCACCGGGCCTCCCCATCAGGGCGGACCGGTGCCATCGTTCTCCGCCCCCCGTCTGAACGGATCGGGCACGGTCCAGGTCCCGGCTGACGGCGGCGGTGGGGGTACGCCTGCGGTCCTGCTCTTCTTCGGCGAGTGGTGCACCGTGTGCAAGGCCGAGCTCCCGCCTTTGGCCACCGCCATACGTGATCAGGCGGCGAGCGGCGGTGCCTTGGGCAAGGTCCACGTGATCGGGGTGGACAGCGAGGACAGCCGGGCGACCGGCTTGGCGTTCGTGAAGAGCCGAGGCATCGGGTTCCCGGTTGCCTTTGACCACAACATCGCCATCACGAGCGGCGCGTTCTACTTCGAGGGTGATCCGTATGCCGTGTTCGTGAAGGGGGACGGCACCATCAGCGCGATCGTGCCCGGTCCGATTTCGGTGGCCAAGTTCACCGCCGAAGAGAAGAGGCTCACTCCCAGCGAAAGCTGACGGCGGCCGCGAGCGGGGCCACGACGGCCCACACGGCTAACACGACCCAGGACGAAGTGGGTACGGTAGATCCGCTGCCCAAGGCGGCGTGGAGGCCCGCTGCGAGCGCATCGGCGGGGAGCAGCTTGGCGACCGCCGCCACGCCACCGGGCAACTTGGAGATGGGGACCACCATGCCCCCGAGGAGCAGCAGGATGAGGTACAGGCCGTTCGCCGCGGCCAGGTTGACCTCAGCCTTGAGCATGCCGGCCATGAAGAGCCCGACGCCGCCGAAGGCGACGGTGCCCAACAGCGCCGCCCCTCCCGCAGCGAAGGCCGCCCCACCCGAACCGTGTCCGCCCGGGTTCCAGCCGAGGCCGAAGCCTACGGCGACGAGCACCGTGGCCTGGAGGATCTCGACCAGCACGACGGTGGCGATCTTGGCTCCCAGGAGACGTGGCCGGCCCAACGGGGTCGAGCCGAGACGCTTGAGGACGCCGTAGCCGCGCTCGAATCCGGTGGCGATACCCAACGAGACCATTGCCGTCGACATCACAGCCAGGGCCAGGATCCCGGGCACGAAGAAATCGACGGCCTTCTCGTGCGGCGTGGAGACCACATGCACCGTGGAGAAGAAGAGGAGGAAGACGACCGGGATGCCCACCGTCAACAGCAAGGTCTCACCGCGTCGGAGGGTCATGTAGACCTCGGCCCCGGTCTGGGCGATGAGCGCCCTCATGAGCCGCCCCCCTGCGGCCGCCGTTCCCGCCGGGTTTCCCGCCTGCGCCGTGCTCCCGGTGCGGAAGGAGCAGGTGCGGAGGACTCCAGGGCCGCGGAGCCCACCGCCTCGAGATAGACCTCCTCGAGCGTGCGCCCGGTCACGAGGTCGGTCAACGTGGCCTGCCGTGCCGCCAACCAGGTGGCCAAGGTGGCCGTGGCCTCGGGGCCCGATGTGCCCTCGATGTCGTAGCGACCGGGTGCTTGTTCCACGACGCTCGCGCCCCTCCCGAGCGCCGCGGCCAGCGAGGCCGTGTCGAGCCCCGCCGGAGCGCCGAACGTGAGGCCGACCGTTCCGCGCGATGCCGTCAGACCCTGCGGCGTCCCTTCGAGGACCACTCGACCCGAGGAGAGGATGACGATGCGGTCTGCCATCTTCTCGGCCTCTGCCAATTCGTGGGTGGTGAGCAGCACGCACACACCCTGGCGGCGCAGATCGGCCACCACGGCTCGTATGGCCAGGCGGCCCTCGGCGTCGACGCCCGCCGTCGGCTCGTCGAGAAAGGCCACCTGCGGTTGCCCGATCAGCGCCAAGGCCAGCGAAAGCCGCTGCTGCTCGCCTCCGGACAGATGGCGCCACGGTGTGCCGGCGACGGCGCGCAGCCCGACCAGGTCGAGCAGGGCGTCGGTGGCGAGGGGGCGTGGGTAGTAGCAAGAAAAAAGGTCAAGGGCCCGTCGTGGGCTCAGCATCGGATAGACGCCGCCCCGTTGCAGCATGACCCCCATCAGGCCGGTCAGCTCGTGGTGATCGACCGTAGGGTCGAGTCCCAGGACAGAGATGTGGCCGCTGGTCGGCCGCCGATAGCCCTCGAGCGCCTCGATGGTCGAGGTCTTCCCGGCCCCGTTCGGCCCCAGGACGACGAGCACCTCACCGCGATCAGCCGCCAGGCGCAGGCCGTTCACCGCCGCCACCTCCCCAGCCGGGCCGTAGCGAATGGTGAGGTCGCGCACGTCGACGGCGGGATCCGTGTCGGTGGGCATGGCGTCGCAGGCTACTTTGAGCAGCCATGATCGATATCCGCGCGCTGCGGGAAGACCCAACCGGGGTCAAAGCGGCGCTGACCCGTCGTGGCGTCGAAGAGTCCGAGGTGGATGCCGTGATCGCGGCTGACGTGGCCCATCGGGCCCTCCTCTCCCGCGCCGAGGCGCTGCGGGCCGAGGTCAAGACGCTCAGCCGGGCAGTAGGAGAGGCCATGAAGGCCGGCGACAGCGCCCGCGCCGAGGAGCTGCGCGCCCAGAGCCGGAGCCTGGGCGACACGGAGCGGGCGGCGGCGTCGGATGCCGATGCGGAGTGGGAAAAGGTGCACCAGGGCCTGCTCTATCTCCCCAACATCCCGGCCGACGACGTGCCGGCGGGGGACAGTGACGCCGACAACGTCGAGATCAGGCGCTGGTGGCCCGGCCAGGCGGGCGGCGCCGCGGAACCGGTGCGGAGCGCCGATCAGAGGGTGCCGCACTGGGAGATTGGCGAGGCCTTGCAACTCCTCGACATGGAGCGCGGCGCCCGCCTGTCCGGCTCCATGTTCCCCCTCTACCGCGGCGCAGGTGCCCGGTTACTGCGCGCCTTGACCGCGTTCGCCCTCGACCGCCACACGCCGACGTACGAGGAGATCCGTCCCCCGACTGTCGTGTTGACCGAGACGATGGTCTCCACCGGTCACCTCCCGAAATTCGCGGACGACGCGTATCATCTCGAGCGCGACGACCTCTGGGCCATCCCGACGGCGGAGGTGCCGCTGACGTCGATGCATCGGGGCGAGATTCTCGAAGAGTCCGTCCTCCCTCTTCGCTTCACTGCTGCGACCGCCTGCTACCGGCGCGAAGCAGGATCGGCCGGACGCGACACCCGGGGGCTGCTGCGGGTGCACGAGTTCGACAAGGTCGAGCTCTTTGCGTACACCACGCCGGAGCAAGCGCTCGACGCGCAAGCCGATATTTTGCGACGCGCCGAGTCGTTGCTCCAAGAGCTCGGGTTGTACTACCGGGTCATGGATCTGTGTATCGGCGACCTCGGAGGTCCGTCGGCTCGCACCTTTGACCTCGAGGTGTATTCGCCCGGCGTCGACAAATGGCTCGAGGTCAGCTCGACCAGCTGGTATCGCGATTACCAGGCCAGGCGGGCCCAGGTGCGTTACCGCCCGGCTGGCGGCGGTCCGCCCCAACTGGTCCATACCGTCAACGGCTCCGCTCTGGCCTGGCCGCGCATTTGGGCCGCCCTGGTCGAGAACGGGCGTCAACGCGACGGAGCGGTCCTGTTGCCCGAATGCCTGGCCCCGTACGTCGGGGGCGAGCTGCTCCTCAAGGCCCCATAGTCCGGGGCCGGGGAGGCCGCCTACGGCTCGGACGAGGCGTCGCGGCTCGCCCCGCGCGCTCGCAGCATCTCCTCGGTACCCCTGGCGTCTCTCGGCACTCCGAGGTGGTACCCCTGGCCGAGGCGGCACCCCAGCTCGCGCAAGCGCTCCACCTGGGCTGCGTTCTCGACTCCTCCAGCAATCGTGGTGTGGCCCAACGTCTCGGCGATGCTGATGATCGCTCTGGCCAGGCCCTGATCGTCGTCCCGGGCCAGTGCGTCGACGAATGACCGGTCGATCTTGAGAATGTCGATGGGGAGTTGTTCGAGGTAGGCCAGGGAGGAGTACCCCGTCCCGAAATGGTCGAGGGCGATGCGCAGCCCGAGAGCCTTGAGCGCGTGCAGGTTCTGGACGACGGCGGTGGTGTCCTGCATCATGGCGCTCTCGGTGATTTCGAGAACGAGGTTGGACGGCTCGAATTTGCTGGCGGCCAACATCGCGGCCACGTTCGCCTCGGTGCCGGGGTCAGCCAGTTCGTGAGCCGAGAGATTGACGCTGATGCTGACGTCGGGAGGAACGAGTCCCCGCGTTTGCCAGTCGCGCAGCTGGGCACATGCTTCGACGAGCACAAAACGGTCGACGACGTCGATGAGCCCGACCTCTTCGGCAAAGGGGACGAAGGCGCCGGGCGGGAGCAGTCCCCGGAGGGGATGCTGCCAGCGCACCAGCGCTTCGAAGCCGACCACCACGTCCGTCACGAGGTCGACGATGGGTTGATAGTGCAGCACGAGCTCTTGGCCGGTCGTCGTGCGTCGCAGGTCGGCTTCGAGCTCGAGGCGCTCCACGATGGCCGTATGCATCTGGTCGCGGAACTCCTCGTAACAGTTCTTGCCCTGCTCCTTGGCCATGTACATGGCAAGGTCCGCGTTGCGCAGCAGTTGTTCCCCGGTGCAGCCGGGTACCCCGAAGGTGATGCCGATGCTGGCGGTGGCCACCACCTCGGTGGTGTCGAGGGTGACCGGTCGTCGCAGGGCCGTGAGAATCCGCTCGGCCAGCTTGACGATGTCGGAGTGGCCCTCGATGTATTCGATGAGCACGGCGAATTCATCGCCTCCGAGGCGCGCTGCCGTATCGGCTTGACGGATGCACCCCAGCAGCACTTCGGCCACGGCGCGCAGGAGCTCGTCCCCGGTCGAGTGACCCAGGCTGTCATTGACGGTCTTGAAGTTGTCGAGGTCCAAGAACATGACGGCGATCGGCCTGCGGGTGCGATCCATGCGCGCCACGGCCTGGTTCAGTCGATCGCTGAAGAGCGCCTTGTTGGCCAGCCCGGTGAGAGAGTCGTGGAAGGCTTGATAGGTCAGCTCCGACTCGAGGCGCGCCCGTTCGGTGCTGTCACGGAAGCTCCACACGCGGCCGACGACTTCGCCGTCAACGATCTGCGCCCTGGAAAAGCGCTCGAAGACGCGCCCGTCCTTGAATTCGAGGATGTCGGTGGTCTCCATGCCGGGGTGCAACGCGAGCTCTTCGACCTTGGCCATGAAGGCGTCGGGATGGACGAGCTGGTCGAGCAGGGCCGTGAGCGTCTTCTCGTCGAGCTGATTCATCCAGAAGGATTCGGGCAGCATCCACATGTCGGCCAACTGGCCGTTGACGCTGGTGATGGCGCCCTCGGCGTCCACCACAATGAGGCCATCGGCGGTTGAATCGAGCGTGGCGCGCAGCAACGAAAGGGCCGTTCGCAGTTCGAGTTCCGCCGCAGTACGGGCCGTGATGTCGTGCGCGGTGACGACGTAGCCGCCGACGGTCGGATCGTCGATCAGGTTGACGACCGACAGCTCGAAGGGAACGGCTTCAATCCCTTCACGACGCAGAAGGCGAACTTCGACCGTGACCGGGTGGGCCGCGGTGGCCATCCGGGAGGCTCGCTCCATGGCCGCGCCGAGGGCGCCGCGGTCTTCGTCGAGCACGATGCCGCTCAGCGGCATGAATTCGACATGCTCGGGGTCGTGTCCGAGCATTCTCGTCAGCGCGGCCGAGGCGCATTCGATGTCACCCGCAGGCGATACGAGAATGGTGATCGCCGCTGCGTTATGGACAAGTGACCGGAAACGCGCCACCTCGTCGTGCGCCACCTCGAATCGCCGCCGATCGGTCAGGTCGCGCATGCTGAACAACACCGCGCCTTGCGCGAACCAGCTCACCGGCGTACCGATCAATTCGAGGAGGCGCCAACCCGACGGTATCTTGGCCCGCACTTCGAGGGTGGTCCCGATCTCCTTGTTCTGGATGGAGACGAGCGAACACCCCACCAACTCCAGATCATCGGGATGCACAAGATCGAGCGCCGAACGCCCTCTGTACTCCTCCAGCGTGACCTCGAACATCGCCTCGGCCCGGGCGTTGCCCCACAGCAGGCGTCCCTCCGCGTCGAGCACAATGACGACATCGGGGAGCTCCTCAAGGAGCCGCGCCAGTGTCGCATCCTCGGTGGTCATCCGGGGCCCTCCATCCGCCAATGAATCGCAGCATTCTAGGCTGGCCGACCGCCGCCCAAGAGGGCTTTTAGGCTTAAAGGTGCAGGAGCTGCGCCTTCAGGAGGTGACGGCGGCGAAGCGGTAACCGACGCCCCGCACGGTTGTGATGAGGACCGGGACGGAGGGATCGGCTTCAATGCGGGAACGCAGACGTTTGATGTGCACGTCGAGCGTCTTCGTGTCCCCGATGTAGTCGGTGCCCCACACCCGATCGATGAGGACGTCGCGGGTGAGGACCCGCCCGGAATTCTCGACCAGGAGGCGCAACAGCTCGAACTCCTTGCGCCGTAGATGGACCTCCTCGCCACGCACGAAGGCCCGGCGCTGGTCGAAGTCCATTTTGATGCCGCTCGACTCCCACACACCTTCGCCGTCCAGATCAACGGTGCTGCCGTGCTCCACGGCGTCGGGGCCACCCGGAGCGCGTCGGAGGACAGCACGCATGCGGGCCACGAGCTCGCGCAGCCGGTAGGGCTTGGTGACGTAGTCGTCCGCTCCCATCTCCAGGGCGACGACGGTGTCGATTTCGGTGCCCTTCGCCGTCACCATAATGATGGGCACGCGTGAACGGGTGCGGATCGCCCGGCACACGTCCACCCCGGACATCTTGGGCAGCATCAGGTCCAACAGGAGTATGTCGGGGTCGGTTTCGTCATAGAGGCGCAGGGCTTCGGCGCCGTCGCGCGCCACGATCACCCGAAATCCCTCATTGGTGAGGCCGATCACCAAGGCATCGATGAAGGACTCCTCGTCTTCGGCGAGGAGCACCCGGATAGGACCTTCCACCCCGGCCCGCACCGGGGGCTGCTTCTGCTTGCTCACGTTGTGCTTGCTCATGCCAGACGATCCGTGTGGAGCGGGAGGACAAGGCTGAAGGTGGACCCCTCGCCCTCGCGCGACTCGACGTCGACCCATCCGTGATGGTTGTTGGCCACGTGGCGCACGATGGACAATCCCAGTCCGGTGCCTCCCGTGTCACGGCTGCGGCCATGGTCGACCCGGTAGAAGCGCTCGAAAATGCGGTCCAGATCGCGGGCCGGGATCCCGATCCCGCTGTCTTGGACGGAAAGGCGCACGTAGTCGCGCTCTTCGCCCCGCCAGTCGTTGCGGCTGGCCACGTTGTCGATGCCGCCCAGGACTTGTTCACCCTCGGTGGGGACGGGGGCGGTCGTACTCGAGGCCGCGGCGGCCCACGCCGTCTCCGATGTTGTGGTCTCGGAACGAGGCAATCCGTCGTCGCCCAGGGTCTCCGGGCTGAAGGCCGCCTCCACCGACTCGGTCAGGACCAGGGGGGTTTGACCCGTACTGGCGGAGCCCCGGCGCACCGTGCCGGTCACGACCACCTTGGAGTCGTCATACGAGTAGGTGATGGCGTTCTCGAGGAGCGCGTGCATGGCCGAGACGAGCTGCCGGCGCTCACCGACCACGGCGATGGGGGGGGAGGGCTCGTGGAGGACGATCTCGATGCCGCGCTGGTCCGCGGCGGAGCGGACCCGCTCGATGGCGTCGGCCATGACCAGGTTGACCAGTACCGGTTCGCGTGACGGTGCTTCCTCTGACTCGATGCGCGAGAGGTCGAGGAGGTCGTCGATGATGCGACTGACCCTGAAGGCTTCGTTGTGGATGCGACCGGCCAGGCGCTGCGCTACCTCGGCATCGGGCTCGGCCACCAGCGTCTCGGCCAGCAAGCCCAGCGCGCCGATGGGTGTCTTGAGCTCATGGCTGACGTTCGCCACGAAGTCGCGGCGGATCTCTTCCAGCCGGCGTCGTTCGGAGATGTCCTCAATCAATGCAATGACCCCGAGCGGGCGGCGGCCGTCGTCGATCTGGCGGGCCCGCACCTGCAGTGTCCGGCGCGGCGGCCCGTAGAGGTCGAGTGTCCGCTCTGCCGTCCCCTCGTGCCACGCACCCTCCAGGAGCTCGGTCACGGCCTGGGCGGCCAGCGCGTCCCCGTGCCGGCTCACCATGAGCGCGTTGGCGCGCCCATTGCGGTAGATGACGTTGCCGTTCTCGTCGCAGAGGACGACGCCTTGCGTCAGCGTATCGAGCGAGCGCCTGAGGCGAATGGCGTCCGAACTGGACTCAGCCACCGACTGCGCGGCCCCACCGGTTACCAGCTCGAGGTAGGCCAGCGCCGTCTCGATGTTCGACTCATCTTCGGGTGGATCGAGGCCCAACCTCGATCCGAGTGAGGTGAGTCGTTGCGAGATGGCTCTCCGTCCCCAACGTCTTCCCAACGAGGTCGCCAAGGCAATCGCGAGGATGAAGAGGACGACCGCGCCGACCACGACGTAGATGCTGCTCGTCGTGCTCAGCGCAACGAACTCCTCGCCAGCGATCACGACCCCCAATATGACAGCCCTGGAAGGGGCGCGGGGACAATGCCGGAGGAGTCCCTGGGACCGGTTTCTGAAAAACACTGAAAGGGGTTGAAACCACTCAAAAAAGGGATTTCATTCCCCTTGTCGACAGGCGGATCCGGCTGGAGCGGGATCCGTCAATGGTCGGGTCCTCCTGGCTACATTGGCCCATGGACGTCTCCACCAGGAACCTGAAGAAATGGATCAGGGATCTGGGGGACCTCGGTGTTCAGACACTCAACTTCGCCGGTGCGCTGGGCGGCCGCCGCGAAGCTTCGCAGCGCCTCTTGGTTGTCGGGACGCCTGAGTTCGAGCCCTGGCATTTTGTGGCCCACTTGAGTGAAGAGGCCGAAAGGCAGGGACGTGTTGATCTTCGTCCGACGCTGATGCGTTGGGAGGTGCCACCGGGCGCACCCGCACATCTTGCGATCTCGGTGGACACGATCGCGCACGCGACACGGGGCGCGGATCATGTCCGTCCACCGTGGCGACGACGATCTGGCCGATCTCTCCCATGAAATGCTGTCGGTTGATCCGTTCAGAGCCGATCGTGACTTCGAGGTGACCCAACACATCGTGACTGACGCTGCCCCCTCGGGCGGGCAGCACCCTCGAATGCGATGGCCATGGGGTCTTTCCCGGCCTCGACTCTAGAAAGCAGCCGCGCTGTACCAAGACCGGTGGGCGAAAGCCCAGCGAACCGGAGATCACACAAATTTTTAGCTCACGACAATAGGATTCGTTGAGTGGGTCGGCGCTCTCCTCAGGAGGTCGGCGGGCTCGGAAAGTCCAAAGGAACCGATCGATGGACTGCTCGCACCCGTCTGGCCGCCCTCGTCAGCGTCTCTGTTTTCCTCTTACCCGTGCTCATCGCCATTGCGGTCGCCAATGAGCTCGTTCGTTCTCTACCAGAGCCGCGGTCCGGGTTGGGAGCGTTCGCCTGGTGGGCACTGGTCATCATCGCACCGTGGGTGATCTATTTCGGAGCGAGCCGGTTGGCCCGGCGAGCCCTGCCACTGGCTGCGCTCTTGAAGATGACGTTGGTGTTTCCGGATCGGGCCCCAAGCCGCATGGTCGTCGCACGCAGGGCGGGCAGCACACGGTCGCTCGAACGCCAGATTCGTGCAGCCGAGACGCAGGGCATCCATGACGAGCCCTCGGTTGCCGCTGAAAGAATTCTCGCCTTAGCAGCTTCCCTCAATAGACACGACCGCATGACGCGGGGGCACTCTGAACGGGTCCGCGTCCTTATCGATCTCATTGCCGATGGACTCAATCTTCCGGCTGAGGACCGGGACCGGCTCAGATGGTCGGCGCTCCTGCACGATATCGGCAAGATCACCGTACCGGGGGCCGTGCTCAACAATCCGGGCAAACCGGATGCGGCCGACTGGAAACTCTTGCGGCGGCACCCGGAGGAGGGGGCGCTCCTCACCGTGCCGCTGGCCGAATGGCTGGGAGAATGGTCCGCCACGGTCATTCAGCACCATGAGCGTTTTGACGGCACCGGCTATCCGTACGGACTGAAGGGCGAAGACATCTCGCTCGGGGGCCGGATCGTGGCGGTTGCAGATAGCTACGAAACGATGACTGCGGTCCGTTCGTATAAAGCCGCCATGACCCCCGAGTCCGCTCGTACCGAGCTCGCAGCGCGTGCAGGTGCCCATTTCGACCCCGCCATCGTGCGCGTGTTCCTGGAGGCATCGATCGGCCGAATCCGACTGCTCGGTGGGCCGTTGGCTTCACTTGGCGACATTTCACCAAACGGCTTCCCTCGTATCGAACATCTCGTGGCAACCGCCGGCGGCGCCTTCGGCGGTTCGCTTGTCGTGGCCGGGATTGCCATTGCATCCGTCGTCGGGATCCACCACTCTCCGGCCCGACAGGGGCAACTTGCCGCAAGAAATGGTTCCGGTATCACGTCGGCAACGCACCCGACACCAACCATCCCCAGTACGGCGAACCGATCGGCCGCCGGTGGCAGTAGCGATCCCAGCACGGACCAGCCGGGCGGATCTGCGCACGCAACGGGGACGGGGTCGAGCGCAGCGACGACGGGTGCCGCGCTCGCGCCCGCAGGTTCAACATCTCCAACGCCAACCTCACCGCAACCACCAACGCCGCCGGCCAATCCGCCAACCCCCCCACTTGTCACGCCCCCGCCCCCCGTCACGCCCCCGCCCCTCACGCCCCCGCCT
>ODAK010000705.1_pt1 | contig 38243 bp, 30 predicted proteins | sample 1539591 | NCBI WGS metagenome assembly ODAK01 (sample SAMEA3539303, study PRJEB22396) | soil metagenome | biome: tundra; feature: field; material: soil | place: USA | collected 2010-05 | depth 0.15 m | reverse complement strand
GGGAAGGCGGCGAATCATCCGGTGCAGACGATTGACTGGTATGACAGTGTGAAGTGGTGCAATGCGCGGAGCGAGCTGGAAGGGCGAGTGCCGGCGTATTACACGAGCGCGGCGCAGACGACGGTGTATCGCACCGGACAGGTCAACGTGGACAACGGTTCCGTGAAGTGGAATGCGGGCTATCGGCTGCCGACGGAGGCGGAGTGGGAAAAGGCGGCGCGGGGCGGAGCCAGCGGGTTGCGGTTTCCTTGGGGCAACACGATTTCCTGGAATCAGGCGAACTACTATGCGGATCCCTTGTCGGCTTTCGGCTACGCCTACGATGTCAACCCGACGCAAGGCTATCACCCGGCGTTCAACGACGGAGTTTATCCCTTCACGAGTCCGGTGGGATATTTTGCGCCGAACGGGTATGGGTTGTATGACATGGCGGGGAACGTGTGGCAGTGGTGTTGGGATTGGTATGGAACGTATGGGAGTGGTTCGCAGACCGACCCGCGTGGTTCTACATCAGGCTCCTCCTCCCGTGTGGTTCGGGGCGGCGGTTGGGGCTACGGCGCGATCTACTGCCGGACGGCGTCTCGCTTCAACTCCGAACCGTTCTCCACCCCCTACTACTTTGGATTCCGTTCCGTCCTATCCCCAGGTCAGTGAGCTGAAAGGGATAGAGCGGAGCCGTCGAGTCGGAGCGAGGGACGAGCGGAGACTGACGGCGGAGCGGGCGTGAAAAACGAAAGACGTGTGAAACTAAAAAAGAGAAGCCCGCGCAGCGGTCGAAAAATTTTGCGGAGCGCCGATTTTTAATCGGTTTTGCGGGGCCTCGCGCCGGTTAAGCCGGTTGCAAATCGGCGCTCCGCTAAATGAGATGCCATGCAATTGAAACTGTTCATCGTGCCAGTAAAAAACCTCTCGCTCCCCGAGGGCGAGATGAATGCGTTTCTGCGTTCGCACCGGGTGCTGGCGGTGCGCAAAGAGTTTGTCTCTGATGGCGAGAACTCATTGCCGTGGCAAATACGCGGCAGAAAACCGCCCGGTGCCAGTAGGCTGGCTGAGCCAGCCGAAGACTCCGGGCGGAAACATTTTTCCGAAACTTCAAACTGATAGCGATATGAAAACCATCTGGCGAACCATCGGCGGGCTGATTTTGGGCGGGGTATTATGGCTGCCAGCGGCGCACGCCGTCACGGGTTATGGCGATTCGCCGGTGTTTGCGGTGAACTTGCTGACTAACGGTTGTTCGGTAAGCGGAACCGTGCTGGATGGAAATACCGGCAATGGAGTAATGGGCGCGTTGGTGCAACTAGGCACATACAACACTATATCTGGCAGCGGTGGAACCTACAGCATTACCTCGGTGTCGGTGGGAGATTACACGCTCACCGGCAGCAAGCCCGGCTACAACAATGCCAGCTATCTGGTGACGGTCAGCGCGGGAAGTTTGTTGTCGCGTGTGATCACACTGATGCCTACCAATGGCCAGCCAATCGTTACCAGCGTGAAATCGAAGTATGCCGATTCGAGTTATTATCTGGATGGTGTGCTATTCAACGTGTCGTTCACGGCAAACGTGGATTGGGCGGGGCATCCGCCCGGCACGGTGCAATTCATCGCGCCGCACCATACCTACACGGTCGCTGCCAGCGGTTCGGCGGTGTCGCAAACACTGGCAATGGGATCGGATTTCGGGCCAGGCGGACAATTGCAAGTGGTGGCGTCAAGCAGCGACGGAACACAATCTGCACCGAAACTAGCGGGGCTTACGGTGATGCCTAATCCGTTAGCCGGGCCGTCGGCCTTGCTGATGGTGGCGGTGGATGAGGGCGGAGATTTTTATTACGAATCCATTTTCAACACATCGCTCTTCAACGCGGTGTCGTCGGCCTTTCCCGGAAACATTCCCGTCTTTGGCAACAAGACAATGAGCCTACAGGACTTGGCTGACATTGATTTCCGTATCAGTAGTGATGGAGCGGCAGAAGTCTCGCTCAAGAACGAAAACAATTTGCCCCAAGCCAATTTTGGCGATGCTTCCTTTTCGTTGTCACAAGTTTCATTGACCGGCGGCTGGCAATACAATGCGGGAGTTGCACAATGGCAATACAAAGATGCGACCGCAGGAATCGGCGGCGAAGTGTCCGTCGAAAAATCGTGGCCTTTTGTGGTGCTGGTCGGACCATTGCCCGTGCCGGTAACGCCCAAAGTAAAAGTCGGCCTTTCCGCCGAGGCGACTTTGCAATTACAGCAATTGTCACCGGTGAATCTTAGCGGCAATCTGAACGTGGATCCCAGCGTGCGTGGGTCGCTTGGCGTTGGTGTCAATGACGTGTTGGCGCTGGAGGTGTGGGTCCAAGGCGGCGCAAAATTGGATCTGCAATGGCCGCAACAGCCGACGATAAAGAGTTCTTCGGTGTATGTAACTGCGGGAGGCACGGCGTATGAATTCGGGTTCCAGCAAAGTCTTACCGTGCTTTCCTGGCAATGGCCGCAAGGCGGCAGTTCGGCGATGGATAATTTGATGCTGTCGCCAAATTCCGAAACTACGCCATCCCTGCTGGGCCGGGACTATCTGAATTATCCAACTTCCGGCACGTTTGCCTCCAAGCCGAGCGTAAAGCCGAATTTATTTGGCACGGGCGGTGGCGGAACCAACTTGGAAATTCTGCTGACCCCGGCCATGCCTTATTCCGACCCGAACTGCTCGTCCAGCGGCATCAACCTTTATCTGGTGTTTTTGGAGGACAACACCAATCGCACGGCGATCAACCGCACGATGGCAATGTTCTCGTCATTCAATGGCACCTTGTGGAGCACGCCCATTGCCCTGGCCGACGATGGCACGGCGGATTTTCACCCCCGGATTTTAACCTTTGCCGACGGTTCGGCAGTAGCGACGTGGGAGAACGAGAGTAAATCGCAGTCGAATAACGCGACCTTGAGCAACATGGAAACGAATCTCGAAATTGCAGCGGCATGGTATAAACCGGGTAGCGGATGGCAGGCTGCGCGGCAGATGACCACGAACAGCTATATTGATCGCAGTCCAAAATTGGCCGGTCGGAGCACGAATAATGTTTTGCTGACATGGATTGCAAACACGGCGAATGATCCAGCCGGCAGCACGGTTGCCCCGAATCAGATTTGGTCCGCCAAATGGAATGGCATTGCCTGGAGCGCGCCGCAAATGGCGGGCATCGTCAGCAATACGCTGGTCAAATATGATCTGGCCTACAATGGCACCAACGCCAATTTGGTGATGAGCGTGGATTTGGTGGATAATTCCACAAACGCCAATGGGCATGAATTATTCCTTTTGGCCTACACGAATGGCATCTGGGGAACGCTGACCCGATTGACATCTGATCAAGTGCCGGACGACAATCCGCAACTGGCATTTGACCCGCAAGGCAATCTGGTCTTGACGTGGCTTAAAGGCATGGCGTTGAACAGCACCTTGAATCTCAACCTGACGAATACGCTGGTGGTGCAGACAAACGATTATTCGAGCAACCTCGCGGATTTCAAACTGGCAAACAACGGAGTAGGCAAACTGGTGTTGCTCTGGCCGGAGCCATCTGAAAATGATTCTGATTTGCGGGCGATATTCTATGACCCGATTTTCCAGACATGGGGAGCATCCCGGCAGTTGACACACGATCCGCAGGCGGAACGCAGCACCACGGCGGCGTTTTATGGCACGAATGAACTGGTGGCAGTCTATAACCGAACCATGATTTCTTCCACCAACGACCTCAACACAACTCCGGTGGATTTAGTGGCGCTCTACTACACCCTCGGCGAAGATTTGGCGTTGGATGGCAGCCAGTTCAACGCCAATCCAGCCAATCCGTCACCCGGTTCAACCGCGACTTTGACTGTCGAGGTGCTGAATCTGGGGGACAAGGTGGAAACGAATGTCGTGGTGGCGTTTTATCTGAATGCGGCGCAACCGGCTTCGCAAATTGGCCGGGTGACATTGACCAATGCGATTCCGCCGCAAGGTTCAAATTCCGTGAGTTTCAACTGGCAAGTGCAAGCCACCAACAATCCGGTGACGGTGTTTGCCGTGGTTGACCCCGACCAGCTTGTGCCGGATGTCAACCGCACCAATAACGTTGCCCAAATCAGCCTCATCAATCCGAATACGGAAATCCAATCACTAACTTGGTCGCGAGTCGCTTCCAATCTTTTGGCCGTGATAGTGCGTGTAATCAATGATGGCGTCATCAGCAATGGTTCGACGACGATTTCCTTCAATCAGGATTCTTTGACTGGAACGAATCTGTTCAACCAGACCATCGGGCCGCTGGCTCCAGGGCAGTCCAGAGACGTGATCTTTCTTTGGAATACCGCCGGATTGCCGGACAACTTGAACATTTATGCGGTCTTGAGCGGTGCGGGAACTTCCAACAATTTCAGTGTCGGAAACATCACCAGTTCGCTGGCCGTCAGCCAGGTGGCACCGCCGTGGATTGCCAGTTACAAATATTTGACGAATGGCGGCTTTCAAGTTCAACTTTTTGGCACGGTGGGACACACTTACACGTTGCTGGCCTCAACTGACCTTGTGAACTGGACTCCAGTATTGAATTTCACCTGCACGAACGCGCCGATGTATGTGATTGATCCGGGCGCGAAGTATTTTGGCTGGCGGTTCTATCGGATTGCCCAAGGAACGCTGCCAATCACGCTGAAGTTGAACCTGAAAGTTCCCGCTTTGGCGAAAACAAACGGATTGGGATTGAATCTCGAAGGGCCGCTTGGGTTTCACTACACAATTCAAACGTCAACCAACCTGACAAGTTGGCAACCTTGGACGAATTTTACGACCACAACCCAGCCATTTAATTTTTCTGATTTGGCGGCGACAAATTACAGCCGCAGATTTTACCGGGCGGTGATTCCGTGATTTTTTAGGGTCAAAACATTTTTGAAGCTTGGCGTGTCGCTGCTGTCCCATTAGATTTTCCGAACTATGATCAACCACGGCGTTCTCAATCCGCAAATCCTCTCGCTGCTTGCGCGTGTGCGGCACACCAATGCGCTCGTCATTGCCGACCGCGGCTTTCCATTCTGGCCGGAGATTGAAACGGTGGACATCTCGGTCGTGGACGATTTGCCGACGGTGCTGCAACTCATCGCCGCCGTGCGCGCCAACCACAACTTCACGCAGGCTTGCCAGGCCGAGGAATTTTTGAAGAACAACACCGCGTCCGTCCGCCAGAAATTCGCCGCCGCGCTGAAAGGCGTGCCGACGACTTATGAGCCGCACGTGGAATTCAAGAAGCGCGTGCCGTCCGCCATCGGCCTCATCCGCACCGGTGACACGGTGCAATACGCGAACACGATTTTGATCTCTGGCTAATAGAATCAGATGAAACCGCTGATAACTGTGATTGTCGCAGATGGAGAGTGAAATCCGCGTTCATCCGCGAAATCTGCGGTTAAAAATTTTCCCAATATGAAACGTCAACTTCGCGTTGGATTATTCGGCATCGGCCTCGACACTTACTGGCCGCAATTCAAGGGACTCAAGCCGCGCCTGGAAGGCTACGTCCGCATTGTCCAGAAGAAACTGGAACGCCCCGGCGTCGAGGTCGTGAATCTCGGTCTCATTGACAATCCGAAAAAAGCGCTCGAAGCCGGCCACAAATTCCGCGCGGCGGATGTGGATGTGATTTTTCTCCACGTCACAACTTACGCCCTGTCTTCGACCGTGCTGCCCGTCGTGCAGCGCGCGAAAGTTCCCGTCGTCATTTTGAACCTCGCGCCGACGGCGGCGATTGATTACGAAAAATTCAACGCGATTGGCGACCGCACGGCGATGACCGGCGACTGGCTGGCGCACTGCGCCGCGTGTCCCGTGACTGAAATCGCGAACGTCTTCAGCCGCGCCCGCATTGACTTTCATCAAGTCACCGGAATGTTGCATGATGATCCGGTTTGCTGGAACGAAGTGGATGCTTGGATCGAAGCCGCGCGCGTCGCGCACACGATGTTTCATAATCGCCTTGGTTTGATGGGGCATTATTACGGCGGGATGCTGGACATTTATTCCGACACGACGCTGCAATGCGCCACGTTCGGCGGCCACCTGGAAATCGTGGAGGTGGATGAACTCGCCGTCTTGCGCCGTGAGGTTTCCGCGAAGCAAATCAAGGAGCGCATCGCGAAGTTCAAGAAAGTTTTCGCCGTGCAGGCGGACTGTTCGCAGCCAGAACTGGAACGTGCCGCAAGAACTTCCGTTGCGCTCGACCGGCTCGTGAAGCAGCACGACCTTGGTTCGCTGGCGTATTATTACATGGGCACCGGCAACGTGGAAAACGAGGACGCCATCAGTTCAATCATTTTGGGCAATTCGCTGCTGACGGCGCGCGGCATTCCCGTGGCCGGCGAATACGAAGTGAAGAACGCCCAGGCCATGAAAATCATGGACACGTTCGGCGTCGGCGGCTCGTTCACGGAATACTACGCGATGGATTTTAATGATGACGTGGTTTTGATGGGACATGACGGACCTGGTCATATCAAAATTGCCGAGGGCAAAACCAAAGTGCGTCCGCTAAAAGTTTATCACGGCAAAGTGGGCAGGGGACTCTCGGTGGAAATGTCCGTGAAGCATGGCCCGGTGACTTTGCTTTCCGTGGTGGAAACTGCCGATGGAAAATTGAAACTGCTCGTGGCCGAAGGCGAATCCGTGCCCGGCCCGATTCTCGAAATCGGCAACACGAACAGCCGCTATCGTTTTTCCATCGGCGCTCGAAAATTTGTGAACGACTGGAACGCGCACGGTCCGGCACATCATTGCGCGGTCGGCGTCGGTCACATCGCCGACAAGATTGACAAGCTCGGCAAGCTGCTGCGCGTCGAGGTGGCGCGCGTGTGCTGAACCCAAATGAACATCGAACATTCAACATTCAACGCTCAACACCGAAGTTTTTCGTTGCGTGGGCTGGTTGGTTGTTGGGCGTTGAATGTTCAATGTTGAATGTTATTGTCTTAACAAAGCCATGCCCGCCACCGCCTTCCCGGAAGTTTTGCCGGATATCCAAACGGATTCCGCCGACGAACTGGAGCCGGGTTACGTCGTCATCTGCTGGGATGATCCGGTGAACTTGATGGACTATGTGGCACATGTTTTTCAAGTGGTCTTCGGCTGGGAGCGGAAGAAGGCGGAGAAGCACATGTTGGAAGTTCACCACGAAGGCAAAAGCGTCCTGGCCCGCGAAAGTCTGGAGAAAGCGGAGTTCTATGTCCACCAATTGCAGAAATACACCCTTAACGCCACCTTGGAGCGGGATGAAAAATGAAACTGATCCGGCTGGACGGGGACAAGTTTGATTTTGAATTCACTCCGGCGGAGAAGGACATCCTGCTGGCAGTGCTTAACCGTTATCCGCTCGTGCCGGAATCGTATCACCGGTTGACCAAGGACAAACGGCTGCCTAACCGCCTGGAAAACCAGCATCTGCTTGACGAAGCGCTCAAGTCACAAAGGCTCGCCAACAAAAAGGGAATCGTCGCGTTGCTGGATGAGGCTGGCCGGTTCACCGTCGCCAAAAACGGCTTCAGGGTTCGTTTCACGCGCGGCGAAATCGAATGGCTGTTGCAAATTCTCAATGACGTGCGCATCGGCAGTTGGATTGCGCTGGGATCACCGGGTTACAAACAGGAACGCCAATTTCGGCACGACAAAAAAGCCGGCCATCATCTTATGTTCATGGAATTTGCCGGCGCGTTTGAGATGTATTTTCTCGACGCGATCAATGGCAGTGTGCTCCCTGAACCGAACGAGTGATTGCGAACCATGCCAGCAATGTTAGACCAGCGCATCTGGTTTCCTGATCCAGCCCAAGCCGATGCTGAGGGATTGGTGGCGATGCGTGGCGACCTTTCTCCCGAAAGATTGCTGGCCGCCTATCGGCAGGGTATTTTTCCGTGGAGCGTCAACCCGGTCACCTGGTGGTCGCCCGACCCGCGCGGAGTGATTGAACTGGACCGGTTTCACATTTCCCAAAGCCTGGCCAAAGTCATTCGCAAGGGCGCGTTTGAAGTGACGATTGATCAAGCGTTCCGCGAGGTGATGACGGCGTGCGCCACACCCGGTCCCAAAAGACGAGGGACTTGGATTTCGCCTGAATTCATCGAAGCCTACAGCCGACTGCACCAACTGGGCCATGCTCACAGCGTGGAATGTTGGCGGGCTGGAAAACTGGCGGGCGGAATTTATGGCGTGATGGTCGGCGGTTTGTTTGCCGGCGAATCCATGTTTCATCGTGTGGACAATGCGTCGAAAGTTGCGCTTTGCCATTTGGCCGGGCACTTGCGGCAGCGCGGCTTCGCCATGTTTGACATCCAGATGGTGATGCCGGCAACCCGGCCTTTCGGCGCGCATGAGATTTCACGGGGTGAATATCTGTCCCGGCTCGCGCTGGCGATTGCCCGGAATTGTGACTTTTGAAGTTGAACAACTTGTGTTTAACGGGCGCAACTTGACACTACCTCCGGAGCGCCGGCTTTTAGCCGGCTTTGGACCTGGTCAAGACTCGCATGTTCCGAGGAACAAAGAGCATGGTAAGCCGGCTGCGAGCCGGCGCTCCGGTTTTCGGCCGGGGCGTGGCGGTGAGTCAAGATGCGCCCGCGCTTAACCGCCGGCGGCAAACCTTCTGGCAATGCCAGCTTGCTTCTGCCAATTTGTTTTCAAATGTTCTCCCAACAAAATCTGAAAACTGTTTTTTCGGCGGTGGCGTGCCTCGCTGCCGTATTGATTTCGTCCGTTGCGGCTGAAGCCGCCCGTGAAATCATTCCAGCCATTCCTGAAGGTCGGGTCGTGGACACGAATACGATGCAGCAGATTTATGATGAAGTGAAAACGCCGTTCAAATATGGCGTGGTGCTCAAGGGCGCGGACACGAATGAGTTTGTGGATTGTCCGAGTATTTTTCGCAGCGGCGGGCATTGGTATATGATATATGTCGCCATCACGAACAAGGTCGGCTACCAGACATTTCTCGCGCGCAGCGACGACCTGCTGCACTGGGAAAAGCTCGGAAAAATTTTATCGTTCACCAAAACCAACGAGTGGGACGCGTGGCAGGCGGACGGCGGCATTGCTTTGGCAGATTATCGCTGGGACGGCTCACATGAACTGGAAAAATTCGCCGGAAAATTCTGGCTGACCTACATCGGCGGCGCGAAACAAGGTTATGAAACGGATCCGCTGTCCATCGGCGTTGCGTGGATCAAAAATCCGACAAAGGTAAAAGAATGGAACCGGCTGGCGAATAATCCTGTGCTGTCCCCGAAGCAAATGGACGCCCGCAGTTTTGAAACCAAGACGCTCTACAAAAGCCAGGTCATTCACGACCAGACGCAGTCACTCGGCTGGCCGTTCGTGATGTTTTACAACGGGAAATTCAAAAATGGTTTTGAACAGATTGGCATGGCGGTTTCACGCGACCTGAAGAATTGGCATCGCTACGGCACCAATTCCGTCATCGTCAACGGCGAGGCGAAAAAGAACGGCATCAGCGGCGATCCGCAGATCGTCAAGATCGGCGACGTGTGGACGATGTTTTATTTTGGCGCAGGGTGGCAGCCGAAGGCGTTCGAGACGTTTGCTTGTTCCTACGATCTGGTTCACTGGACGAAATGGGACGGCGCGCACCTCGTCGAGCCATCCGAACCGTTCGATGCAACCTACGCGCACAAGCCGTGGATTTTGAAATGGAACGGTGTGGTCTATCACTTCTACTGCGCCGTCGGCAACGAAGGCCGGGTCATTGCGCTGGCAACTTCGCAAACACTCTCGAAATAAAATCAGGGCAGGCGGATCAGATAAAACCGCCTGGGACTGCCTGTCGTCACGCTGTTGCTGGCCGTGAAATTTCCATTCGTGTCAAATGATCCCGTGCCTGCCGTTGACCACTGGGCAACGGGCAGGAGGAGATTGGTCGAGGCCAGGATCGTGTAACTGCTGCCGGGCGTTCCACCAGTTCCGCTCACCACGAGGTTGGTGCCGAGCGCGTTGACGCCGCCGAACTGAAATGGAATAGTCCTGGCGCTGGCGACATTCGAGTAGCCGGAATTGCCGCCGGCGTTGGCGGCCCGGGCGCGGTAAAAATTTGTCGTGCCGGATGCCAGCCGGGTATCTGTGAAATTGGTGGTGCCCGCCGCCAGCGCGGCGATGAGGTTGAACGTCAAGTTGTCCGCCGAGCGTTCAACGAGATAATTAATTTCGTTGGTCGCGTTGTCCTTCCAAGTCAGTCTGATTTGCGAACCGTTCAACGCCGTGGCGGTGAGATTGGTCGGCGTGGCGGGAATGGCCGGGCTGGTGTTTGGCACCATCAGTTCGGCGGCATCAAACACCCAGCCGGCGCTCAACCACGGACCCAAATCAGCATTGCCGCTCACTGGTGTGATCGTGAGAGTGTTTTGTCCGGCGAGCAAATAACTGGAGGAGATGCTGTAAGTCTCATTGGTTTCGTTGCCGCGCCAGGTGCCGGTGGTGAAACTGCGCGAATTGGGCTGGCTGGAGGCGCCGGGATAAGAAAGCGAATGGCTGTTGATGACGACTTGCGGGCGGCCGTTGTTGTAGGCACAGGTCATGCCAATGCGCAGGCTGAGGGTGGCGATCTGGCCCGCCGTGAGATTAAATAGAATTGTTGTCGGACTGTTGGTGGCGCGCAACTGAATGGACGGAAAATCGCGGTCGGAATTCACGCCGACGGTAAAAGTCATCGGCCCCCAGTTTGTCCCGGACGCGCCGGCGCAACGGATGTCTTGCGGGTGCATGTTGACGATGTTGCTGGCGTTCAAAAAGCCGGCGGGCGTGCCATCCCATTCGCCAATTTTGAAGATGAAATTGGGCAGCGTTTCCGTGGAGGCGAGGTTCAACGTATTGGTCGTCCCGGTGCTGACCGTGACCGTGCTGCTGCCGACCGGCAATTCGCCTTTGAACAGCGTGACGGCATAGGTTCCCGGCTTCATCAAGGGCGTGGTATAAGTGCCGTTCGACGAGATGACCGCCCAGTATTGTGCGTTGGTGTTGGCGAAACCCACGACGCCTTGAAAGCCGGCGGGGATGCCCGAAGCCACGCCGGCCAGCGCTCCGCGATTCGTCGCCGAAACCCAGCCGGTCAAATCCAGCCCGCCGGTTTCAATCCATGAAAAATCCAGCGGCAAGGCCGGCGGTGCGCCCGTCGTGAAGACAAGCGCGTATGGCCCGCACAAGACATTCATGCGCCAGGCCTCCGTCTGTTCGTGGCCGGAGTTCATGTAATTGTAAACCTCCTCATCGGTGCCGCACTGGTTTTCGATGTCGCGGTAGAACGGCCCGCCCGCGCTGCTTTCGCGGTTGTCAAAAACCATCCACACGCCGATGTTGGCGCCGCTGGCGCCGTTGTAGGTGAGTTCCATGGCGCGGTGCCGTCCGTAATATTTCGACCGGGTTGTTCCATCGGCCATGCCATAAACGTCCGTGCTTTCAATCGCTCCGGTGTTGCCGCGCAAATCCGACGGCACCGGGCTGTTCGTAAAATAGGCTGACTGCAACCGGGTGCTCCAGCGAAGTTCGCCCACCGCCGGTTCGGTGGTGACGTAGGTGGCCAGGTAGATGTTGTTGTAGCCATTTTTCACCATGAGATATTGCGTGAGAGAATTGACCACGGCATTGGTGGGATCGGTCGTGATGGCGATTTTGATGTAATTGTTCCCGTAGGTGGTTGCCGTCACGGTCGTCGGGGTGCCAAGTCCCGATGCGATGTGCGTGTTTTTGTCTGTGGCCTGATATTCCGTTCCGTTGATCTTCAAGGAAGTGATGTCACCGTTCGACTGGTTCACTTTGAAAACCAGTCCAGCCCCAGTGTCCACCGTGTAATAGCCGCCGCTGCTGGTGACGCCAAACGCGCCTTGGGCCGCTGTCCATTGAAAAAGGCAGGTTGCCGTCAATAGAATGGTGCATAAACGGCGGATAATAAGTCGCATGTGTTGTTTATATTATATCCCCTGCAATCATCGTCAGCCATATCGCAAATTATGGTTACAATCATCCGGCATCTGGCTGACCAATCCGCGCTCCAAAAGCGCAGTGCAAAATAGGTTCAGACATTGGTAAAATGTGGTTAGTCGGAATATACTGCTTCCCTGAATTTATTGTCCAACACGGACAATAAATGTCGAACCAACCGCCAAAATTGCAAACTTCGCCTGCGGTCGCGCATCGCGCGGCGGGCGGATGTTTTCATTGTGGCGAACCGTGTCCCGATGATGGGTTTGCACTGGACGGGAAATCGTTCTGTTGTTTCGGCTGCCAGACCGTTTTCAGCCTGCTGCGTGAAAACGGTCTCGAACAATTTTATCAATTACAAACTGCCCCCGACACGCGCATCCGCGCCGCATCCGCCGCCGCGAAGTGGGCGTTTCTTGACGAGCCGGCGGTGGCGGAAAAACTCTTTGATTACGCGGATAACACCCAGGCGAAGGTCACGCTGCATCTGCCGGCCATTCATTGCGGCGCGTGCGTGTGGCTGCTGGAAAATTTGTTCAAGCTGCATCCGGGCGTCGGCCATTCGGAAGTGAATTTTTCCCGCCGCGAAGCCGCGATCACCTTCGCGCCGGACAAAATCAAATTCAGCGAACTCGCCGCCTTGCTGACCTCCATCGGTTACGAGCCGCTGCTCACGTTTGGCGAAACGGAAAAAGCCAAACCGTCGCCGCTGCGCAAAAAAGCGTGGCTGCAAATCGGTCTGGCGGCGTTCGGCTTCGGCAACATCATGCTGATCTCGCTGCCGTTTTATCTCGGTTTCGACAGTTTTAACGGTCCGTGGTTCAAGGTCATCGCGGGCTGGCTGGGCCTCGCGCTGGCGCTGCCGGTGGTGACCATCAGCGCGGCGGATTTCTGGCGGGCGGCGTGGTTGAGCCTGCGGCAGCGCGTGCTCACGTTGGAAGTCCCGATTGTGATCGGCCTCGCCGTGATTTACCTTTCCAGCGTCTTTGAAGTCCTTGCGCACCGCGGCCCCGGCTACTGCGATTCGCTGACCGGCCTGATTTTCTTTCTGCTGTGCGGCCGCTTGTTCCAGAAAAAAACCTACGACCGTCTAACGTTTGACCGCGATTACAAAGGGTTTTTCCCGTTATCGGTCGTTCGTAAAAATGCAGGTGGCGAAGCGAGCGTCGCCATTTCCCAGCTTGAAACCGGCGACCATTTGATTTTGCGGAACGGCGAATTGCTGCCGGCGGATGCCAGACTGGTGAGCGGCGAGGCTTGCATTGATTACAGCTTTGTGACCGGTGAATCCGAGCCGGTCGCTCGCGCTGCCGGCGATCATCTTTTCGCTGGCGGTCGGCAGGTCGGCGAGGCCATCGAAGTGGAAACCGTCAAGCCGGTCGCGCAAAGTTATCTGGCCACGCTCTGGAACCACGAAGCGTTCCGCAAAAACCGCGACCACGATCTCGACTCGCTCACGAACCGTTATAGCCGGCGATTCACGAAGCTCGTCATCGGCGTGGCGCTGGCGGCGGCAGCGTTCTGGATTTTCAAAGACGCGACCAAAGCGTTGAAAGCGTTTACATCGGTCTTGATTGTCGCGTGTCCCTGCGCGCTTGCGTTGGCGGCTCCGCTGACGCACGGCACGGCGCAACGGATTCTGGCACGGCTGAAAATATTTTTGAAAAGCGCGCTGGTCATCGAGCGCCTGGCGGAAGTGGACACGATTGTTTTGGACAAGACGGGGACGCTGACCTGCGCCGACGCGCGGGGCGTGGAGTTTTTGGCAGTCAGTGTATTGAACGCAATGGAAGCGGACTGGATTGGTTCGCTGGCGCGGCACTCGACGCATCCCAGTTCGGTTCGCATTGCAAAATCGCTTTCGTTCACAATTTTTCCGGTCGCAGGCTTCGCCGAAACGCCGGGCTGCGGCATCGAAGGGGAAGTTGCCGGACACAAGATTCTGCTCGGCTCGCGTGCGTGGCTGGAAAAATGCGGAGCGTCTGTAGGACAGCCGTCGCGCCTCTCCTGCGAAAAGTGGTGTTCACATTGCCATTGACGGTGAATTTCGCGGTGCGTTTGCCTTTGAAAACTCCCTGCGGCCGGAAGTGGCCCAACTGCTTTCGCAACTGGGCGGCAAATACGAACTGGCGTTGTTGAGCGGAGACAACGAGCGTGAGGCATCCCGGTTTCAAAAACTTTTTGGCGGGCGCGCGATTCTGAAATTCAACCAGAGTCCGGCGGACAAATTGAATTTCATCCGCGAACTCCAGCAGCGCGGGCGCAAGGTGATGATGGTGGGTGACGGGTTGAACGATGCGGGCGCGCTGAAGCAGGCGGAGGTCGGCGTGGCCGTCGTGGAACAAATCGGGATTTTTTCACCAGCGAGCGACGTAATTTTGGACGCGGCGGAATTGCCACGTCTCGCAAGGGTTTTAAAATTTTCCCGCAGCGCGGCATGGGTGGTGCGCGCGGGCTTTATTATCTCGGCGCTTTACAATTTGATCGGGGTCAGCATCGCGGCGGCGGGATTATTGTCACCGATAGTTTGCGCGATTTTGATGCCGGTCAGTTCGGCGACGGTCGTGGCCTTTGCCTGCGGGACGACAGCCTGGCTGGGTAGAAAGTTGCAGGTTGACAAGTTGAAGGTCGAGGGTGCTGTCCGCCAAAATCTTCAACCTTCAACCTTCAACCTCTCGCAAAGGAGGCCGCGTGAGCGTCGTCATCATTCTGATTCTCGCGAGCTTGGCGGTGGCGCTGCTGTTTTTGGCGGGCTTCATCTGGGCGGTGCGCAGCGGGCAATATGAGGACACGCTGACGCCTTCGCTGCGGATGCTGGCGGACGAGCCGAAAAATAAAATTTCCGAAACCAACTCAAAACTGAAATAAACATGAATGTAGAAACCTTCAAATATGACAACCGGATCGTGCGCGCGTTTGCGATTGCGACCGTCATCTGGGGCATCGTCGGCATGCTCGTTGGCTTGCTGGCGGCGGTGCAATTGTTTTTCCCGGACGCGAACCTGAACTTTCAATTCATCACGTTTGGGCGCATCCGGCCGCTGCACACGAACGCGGTGGTTTTCGCGTTCGTCGGCAACGGCATGTTCATGGGGATTTACTATTCGCTGCAACGATTGTGCAAGGCGCGGATGTTCAGTGACTGGTTGAGCTGGTTCAATTTCTGGGGCTGGCAGCTCATCATCGTGAGTGCGGCGGTGACGTTGCCGCTCGGCTACACGACGAGCAAGGAATACGCGGAACTCGAATGGCCGATTGACATCGCCATCGCGGTGGTGTGGGTGGCGTTCGCGGTAAATCTTTTTGGCACCATCGTCAAGCGGCGCGAGAAGCACATGTATGTTGCGATCTGGTTTTATATCGCCACGGTCGTCACGATTGCCGTGCTGCACATCACGAACTCGATGGAGATGCCGTGGAGCTGGATGAAAAGCTATTCCATGTATGCCGGCGTGCAGGATGCGCTGGTGCAATGGTGGTATGGCCACAACGCCGTCGCCTTCTTCCTGACGACGCCATATCTCGGCCTGATGTATTATTTTCTGCCGAAGGCGGCGAACCGTCCGGTGTTTTCGTATCGGCTCTCGATCATTCACTTTTGGGCGCTGGTGTTTCTTTAAATCTGGGCCGGGCCGCATCATCTGCTCTATTCCGCGCTGCCGGACTGGGCGCAATCGCTCGGCATGGTTTTCTCGCTGATGCTCATCGCGCCAAGCTGGGGCGGCATGTTGAACGGCCTGCTCACCTTGCGCGGCGCGTGGGACAAAGTGCGGCAGGATCCGATGCTGAAATTCATGGTCGCCGCCGTCACGGCTTACGGCATGGCGACGCTGGAAGGACCGCTGCTGTCCATCAAGACGGTCAACTCGCTGTCGCACTACACCGACTGGACGATTGCGCACGTCCACGTTGGCGCGATGGGCTGGAATGGCTTCCTGACCTTCTCGATGCTCTACTGGCTTTTCCCGCGTCTTTACAACACGAAACTGTGGTCCACCAAACTGGCGAACTACCATTTCTGGATCGGGATGCTGGGAATTTTGTTTTACGTCATTCCGATTTATATCTCCGGCGTCACGGAAGCCTTGATGTGGAAACAGTTCAACAAGGATGGCTTTCTGCAATATCCGAACTTCCTGGAAACCATTTTGCAGGTGGTGCCGATGTTCAAACTTCGCGCGATTGGCGGCACGCTCTATCTGGTCGGCGTGTTCATGATGGCCTACAATTTGTATCGCACGGCGAAGGCCGGACAATTCGAGCCGGACACCGAGGCGCAGGCCGCGCCGATTGAAAAGACGGTGGCGGTGTATGGCAAACCAAGCTGGCATCGCCTGCTTGAAGGCAAGCCGCTGTTCTTCACCGTGCTCGCCACGGTTTCCATTCTCGTCGGCGGCCTGGTCGAAATTGTCCCGATGTTTCTCATCCAGCAAAACGTCCCGACCATCGCCAGCGTGCATCCTTACATGCCGCTCGAAGTTTTGGGCCGCGACATCTACATCCGTGAAGGCTGCCTCGGCTGCCATTCGCAGATGATCCGGCCGTTCCGCTCCGAGACCGAGCGCTATGGCGAATATTCCAAGACGGGTGAATTTGTCTATGACCATCCGTTCCTGTGGGGTTCCGAACGCAAAGGCCCAGACCTCGCGCGCGAGGGCGGCAAGTATCCCGACGCCTGGCATTTCAACCACATGGACGATCCGCGTTCCACTTCGCCCGGCACCATCATGCCGCGTTACTCGTGGCTGCTGACGCAGAAAATGGAAACGGATACGCTGCCCGCGCGGTTGAACGCATTGCGCAAAATCGGCGTGCCGTATCCCGCCGGCTTTGAAAACGGCCCGGCGCAAAAAGAATTGCAGGCGCAGGCGGATAAAGTTGTCGCCAACCTGAAGCTTGGTTCGGTCAAGGCTGATCCGGACAAGGAAATCATCGCGCTGATCGCGTATCTGCAACGGCTCGGCACGGACATCAAATCCGCGCCGGTCACAACCGCGGCCAAATAGAACGGAGACAATATGATTTACAACATTGTTCGTTCACTGCTGCGGGAAGCCGGAAACCTCAATGCCTACGGGCTGTTTTCGTTCTTTCTGTTCTTCGGATTTTTCATCGGCGTGCTCATCTGGGCGTTTACGCTGAAGAAAAAACACTTGGACAAAATGAGCGCACTGCCGCTCGACGGCGGCGAGAAAAATTCAACCGACAAAATTCAATCCTGAAAATTATGAGCAACGATCCTCAAGAACCCTTGCTGCTCGACCACAACTACGACGGCATTCAAGAACTGGACAACAAGCTCCCGCGCTGGTGGGTGTGGCTGTTTTACATCACCATCATCTACGCGGCGATTTATCTGGTCTATTATCACGTCACCCGCACCGGCGACTTGCAGGCCGCCGAATATGCCAATGAGATGAAAATCGGCGAACAAATCAAAAACGGCACGATGGGCAAGTTCGAGTCCTCCATCGCCACGCTGCAACCGGCATCCGATGCGGGCGTGCTGGAAAGCGGCCACCAGACCTACACCAAATTCTGTGCGCCCTGTCATCGCGTGGACGGCGGCGGCCTCGTCGGCCCGAACCTCACGGACAATTATTGGATTCACGGCAGCAATTACGTTGATACCGTGAAAGTCATCTGGAACGGCGTGCCCGCCAAGGGCATGATCATCTGGAAAACGGTTTTGAAACCGGAAGAAATCCAGTCCGTGGCCAGTTACATCTACACGCTGCGCGGCGCGAAACTGCTTTCGCCCGGCAAGCTTCCGGAAAATCAGGCGCCGGTCAAGACCGGCCCCAGCCTGTTTGAGTAAGAACTGATGAAAAATCCAAGCACCAACATCCAAGCGCCAGAGAAGCTCCAAACTTCAAGCTTCAAACAACCAAGTCTGCTGGTTGCGTGCCTTTGGATGTTTGGTGTTTGGAATTTCTCTGGCGCTTGGTGCTTGAAATTTGGAGCTTCCGAAACATGACCGAGCCAATTGATAAACCGAAGCCCAAAGATGGCGATGCCGTCCAGCAAGTTGACTGGTCCGACTTCCGCGACCACATCGCCACGGCCGACCGCGAAGGCCGCCGTCAGTGGATTTATCCGCGCAAAGTGAACGGACGATGGTTTCGCTGGCGCACCTGGTTCAGTTGGCTGCTCTTGTTCATCATGTTCGCCGGGCCGTTCATCACCATCGGCGGCAATCCGCTCCTGCTGATGAACATCGGCGAACGCAAGTTCGTCGTGTTCGGCCAGATATTCTGGCCGCAAGACATGATCATCTTTGCCATCGCCGTGCTGGTCTTTGTCGTGGGCATCCTGATATTCACGACGGCGTTTGGCCGGCTCTGGTGCGGCTGGACCTGCCCGCAGACCGTGATGATGGAAATGGTCTTTCGCAAAATCGAATACCTCATAGAAGGCGACGCGCCATCGCAGCGCGAGTTGAACTGTGCGCCTTGGACCACTGGGAAAATTCTCAAGAAGATTTCCAAGCACGGCATTTTTTTTGCGCTCTCGTTCCTCGTCGGCAACATTCTGTTGAGCTATATCATCGGCTGGCAGCAGCTCTGCCAGATCGTCACCGACCCGCCGGCGCAGCACATCACCGGCCTGACTTTCATGATCGCTTTCGCAATTTTGTTTTACGGAATCTTTGCCCGGTTTCGCGAACAAGCTTGCACCTTCATTTGTCCGTATGGCCGCTTGCAATCCCTTTTGCTGGATGAGAATTCCATCGTCGTCGCCTACGATTACACGCGCGGCGAAAAACGCGCCCCGATCAAGCGCGCCCAGGTGTTCGCCGAACGCTGGCAGACCGGCCACGGCGATTGCATCGCCTGCAACCACTGCGTTTCCGTCTGCCCGACCGGCATTGACATCCGCAACGGCACGCAGATGGAGTGCGTCCACTGCACCGCCTGCATGGATGCCTGCGACAACGTGATGACCAAAATCGGCACGCCGCGCGGCCTCATCCGCTACGCCTCGCTCAATGGCATCGAAAGCCGCGAACCGCTCCGCTTCACGCCGCGCCTCGCCGGTTATCTCGTCGTGCTGGCCGCGCTCGCGGCGGTGCTGGTCGTGATGGTTTTCACGCGTGCGGAAGTCGAGGCCTCCGTTCTGCGCGCCCCCGGCTCGCTCTTTCAACAGATGCCCGACGGCCGGTTCAGCAATCTTTACACCATTCGCGTCGTCAACAAGACCTCGCGCGAGACGCCCGTGGAACTGCGCCTGGAAAATCCGCGCGGCGACTTGCGCGTGATGGGGCAGGGCAGCCTCGTCGTCGCCGCGCAAAAACTTTTGGAAAATTCCGTGCTCATCGAACTCGAACCGTCCGCGATGAAATCCGGCACCACGCCAATCGTCATCGGCGTCTATTCCAATGGCCGGAAGCTTCAAACCCTCAAAACGGCCTTCATCGGCCCGCGAAATTAAAATTATGAAAACCACTCGCAACCTCTGGCCACTGGGCATCTTCACTGCGTTCGGATTGTTTTTTGCCGGCATGGCGAGCGTCGTCGTCATCGCTGCGACGCACCGCGACCATCTGGTCAACGCCAATTACTACGAGCAGGAATTGAAATTCCAAGGCCAGATAGACAGCGCCGCCCGCACCCAAAAATCCGGCGCGACCATCGCTTGGGATGCCGGCAGCGGCTCCATCATCATCGCGCTGCCGGCCGCGCAGCTTGCACAAAAGTTTTCCGGCACGATTGAACTCTACCGTCCGTCTGAACCGAGGCTGGACCGGGAATTTCAGTTGGAACCAAAAGCCGACGGCACGCAGACGCTGGATGTTTCCAAGCTTGCCTCTGGCTTGTGGCTGGTGCGCGCCAAATGGAATGCCGGCGGGGGAAAATTTTTCCTCGAACAGAAAATCACCGTCGCTGGAAAATAAAATGGATTTCGGAATCGCCTTTGCGCTCGGATTGCTTGGCAGTTTGCACTGCGCCGCCATGTGCGGGCCGCTGATGCTAGCGCTGCCGGTGGGGCCCGGCGGGGCAGGGCGGTTTGTCGCCGGTCGCATTATTTATCAATTGGGCCGAGTGATGACTTACGCCCTGCTTGGCTTGGTTGCCGGACTCGTCGGCCGATCCCTTTTTCTCGCCGGACTGCAACGCTGGCTGTCCATCGCGCTCGGCGTGGCGATCCTGCTCGGCTTTCTCGTTTCCAAAAAAATTTCCGTTTCCGCACCCGTGGTGCGGTTGGTGGCGTGGTTGAAAGCTGCGATGTCCGCGCAATTGCGTCAGCGCGGCTTCCGCTCGCTCGTGCTGCTTGGGATGTTGAACGGCCTGCTTCCGTGTGGGCTGGTTTATGTGGCGATGGCCGGCGCCATTTCCCGTGGCACGCTGCCCGCTGGAATTCTTTACATGGCCCTGTTCGGTCTCGGCACGTTGCCGACGATGCTGGGCATCAGCCTCTCGGGAAAGTTATTTCCCATTTCCCTCCGCCTAAAACTACGCGGCGCAATTCCGTTTGGCGTCTGCGTGCTCGCCGGGTTGCTGATCTTGCGTGGCATGGCGCTGGGCATTCCCTTCGTCAGCCCCGCACTGGTCGCCGGGATGCCGGCCAGTTGCTGCCCGCGTTGAACGGTGTTGTTTCTTGCCGCGCGGCGGAGCAGGGTGCCATTCAGCACCACCGTGTCTTGCGTTTCGGTGATGGCACGAATTGGAGCCATAAGCGTCCGAGACCACGAATCGGTTGCTTGCGCCCATCCACGACTTTTGAGAAAGTGAGCGCACGAGCTTGGCGCTTGGTTTTGTTCATGGCTTATGGAGGCACCGGTTTAATGCCATAACCGTGGCGCAAATAGAGTGGCACAACGCCGGGTTTGGACACCCGTAAAATCATCAAGCAGTTGCCAGAAAACAGTTGCCGGTGTGGCGAAATGGCAGACGCACAGGACTTAAAATCCTGGGACTCTAAAAAGTCGTGCGGGTTCGAGTCCCGCCACCGGCACCAATTTTATCTCATTGTTTTACAACGAGATGGTGCAACCAGAAGAGGCAAGTGCCAGTGAAAGTGACAGTGAAATCAATACGCGGGTAAAACACAATCACCACCCCGGTATTAACCGGCCATCACTCGCGAAAACGGGATTCGCTGCCCGTTTGGTGTTGCTGAAACACCCAAAGCCGCGCACGGCTTCATAACTTTCGGACAAAAAATCCGAAATTATGAAACGTCGTTTCATCCTTTACCGCCGCAAGCTCGGCGGTGTTTTCTACATCGAAGACACCCAAACCCGGTGCCGACTGGCGACAATGGGAACACAGGACTGGACGACCAGCGTGGGGCACGATGGTTACTTCCAAGCGGGGTTGGCCATTCCGCTCATCCAGGAGCCGGACGTCATGGAAAACAAAGCCTGGAAAATGTTGAATGGCATTCAAAACAGTCTTAACTTTCAATTGCATCGCTGGTCACGGTTTCGTTGGTTTTCGTTTGTATTCAATTCGCAAACTAAACGAAGTCGCCGGGATCAGCGATGCCTTTTTCCCCAGCACCACCCAGCGCTTGGATTCAATCTAAAACGAGCAACCGGGCGAACTGCGAGCCTCCAGCTCGCGCCCGGTTGCGGTCAAACAAACCAACGCCCATCTCTAACACATCCCATGTTTCCTATGCTTTTTACCCACAAATTGTTCTACAGACCCGGAATTTCAAACGCTGTATTTTTGCCCACCTTGGCGCGGCGAAAACCCGCCGTTTCATTGATCTTAGAAACCTAGTGATAGCGAGACCAACGAACGAGATGTTTGTTCTTGGGCAAGCGTTTTAACACCAAGGCATAAACTTTCTGCCTGTTTTCTTCTGAGGCATTTGGATGAACATAAACTCGCTGTATCAAGCTCGCTAAATTGACAGGCAATTGTAAATAATCATTTGGATGTTCTTCTTCAAGATTTAGCACGCAAACACGGACTTCCCTTTCAACGGAAAATGTGGGGATCTTCTGAAAAAGTAAATAGTCAGTTTTATAAGGCATATAACCTGATTCCAGATAGCGAACCATTGCACATCGAGAATTGGAGCATCTGTCGATGTTCGACGCAAGCCGTTCGTAGTTTGTCCTGATCGCCACCCCCTCGTTTGGCGGATGCTTGCAAAATCTCTCCCACATGTGCGCCTCGTCAAATTCACCCAGAGAAAAACAAGTCACCCATGAGTTTTGTCGAACATGCTCGTGAAAGGCCCGAAAATTGTTCAACTCGGTTTGATCGTTTGAAAGATATTCCAACAGTGCTTTTTCCTGAATTTGATTCATGCGGCCTTCGTTTTGCTCTTCTTCGGCCAGTTTTGCTACTTGACGTAGATAGAGTGTCCCGCTGTTCAATAGATTCTCGAACTTGTAAGTTTCCAAGTATCTCCAAAGTGTCGCTTTGCGATATGGCGGTCGGAAGAAACGCCGTTCGCCTGCGCTCATTCGGTTCAATTCTTCTTCGGAAGATTGCTTTAGTGCTGTTTCGTGCGCAGCCTTTGACATACAAAGAATTCCTGATTTTGGCCCGTCATTCATGCGATCGCATCATGAGAATCTTGTTTTTTGTTAATGATTCAAGTGTTTTATTCAAAAAAGCAATAGCGGCTGGCGAGCGGAGTGGCTCCAGCCGTTCTGTCGCAAAGGTAAAACAACCAGCAAAAACAGTTTGGCTGGTTATGGCTTGGTCAAGCGATAGAACCGCTGCCCGGTGGGCGTCGGCACAATAACCTGCTTTACCGCCGTGGTCTGGCTTGTCAACACCACTGTCGGCAACGTAACGACTTGAACCCAATTCGTCGTTCTCAAGTCCGAGTTTTCCAACAGCGTAAAGCCCGGCCAGGTCACGGGCCACGAAACGACGACGGTGTTGGTCTGCGTGTGCCGCACGGACAGCAGCGGAGCGCCCGGCTCTTGAATGGCTGCGATAATGCCCCAAGAGCCGCCGTCAATGGTAAAGTCGCTGCTGTTCAGTCTGCCAGTGCCGGGTTGGCTGATGGTGCCGGTGATCGTATAAACGCCAGCAGTGCTCGTGCTGCCACCGCCAGCGAAGGTTGACCAGTCAACACCATAGTTTTGAGCATGGGCAACGGTGACTACCGTCGCTATCAGGAATGTGATTGTGATCGCAAGTCTCGAATTCATATTGTCCTCCATAAATCGAAAAAAATCAGTGGTTTAGTAATAAACTATAACAACACCTGGGGCACCTGTTCCACCGGAAGACCCACTCCCGCTATATCCGCCGCCGCCGCCACCACCAGGAAACGAACCGTTAATCATCCCATTACCATTAATGCCTTCAAGACCGCCAAAGCCTCCAACGCCTCCACCAAGAGGTGCATTCCCTCCAGACGAATTATTACTAAAAGTCTGCCCGTTCTGCCCTGCCACACTTAGTGAGCCACCGGATGCGCCTCCACCATTACTGCCACTGAGTCCCCCGCCGGTTCCACCATTAGCAATCAATGAAGAGAACGAACTATTTCCACCGTTACCACCCGAAACACCGGAACCGACACCGGCGGTTCCGCCATTACCTACCGCCGCACTTACATCACCGGTCACGGTGATAATACCCTCACAGTATCCACCACTGCCCCCACCCTGACCTCCGCCTTGGCCTCCCCCACCGCCACCCCAGAGCTTCACATGCACTCGGCTGACGCCTGCGGGCTTTTCCATGTGCCGCTGGAAGTGAACACCGCCATGCCATTTGGAAACAAAGGAACGCCCGCATTCAACTTCGCTGTGGTTACAGCGCCATCCACAATGTTCGTGGTGGTGACAGCGTTTGCCGCAAGGGCACTGCTGCCCACTGCGCCCGTTGCCAGCTTGGCGCTGGTTATGGAACCATCCGCAATGTTGGTGGTGCCGATGGCGTTTGCCGCAACGGCATTGATGCTCACTGCACCTGGCGCAAGCTTGCTGGAGGTGATGACACCGTCCACCACGTTTGCCGCCGTCATGGCGTAACCGGCAGCGGTAAGCCGCTGGTCAGGGTAGAACTGCTGAAAGGCGGACACACCATCGCTAAACCAAATCCGCAACCAGACGTTTGAATTGGTGAAGATGGACGGCGCTATGACAGCCGTCATGTTGGAAAGGCTGGTGTCACCCAAATTGACCGAGAACAAGCCCTGAATTACCGGCACAGCCACCGGCTGAACCGGCTCGCTGCCCGCCGTGCTGGTTCCGTCGTTGCTCCAATAGGTGGCGAACGCGAAACTTGGCGGCGGCGGCGCAATCGTCACCGTGGGCGAGGACGAGTAATTACGACCGGGCTTTGTAACGGTAACACTGGTCACAACTCCACCAGTGAGGTTGGCGGCGGCAACGGCATTTGAGCCGGTGGAATCGGTGATCGTCACTCCTGGTATTTCACCATAGCCCTGACCGCCATCGGTCACGGTGATTACCGTCAGAAAGCCGCCGCTGACTGTGGCGATAGCGGTTGCTTGCCAGTTCACGTTGGTTCCCGCGCTGACGAGCGCGAATTGAAACTGGCCGGTGCTGTTAAACAGGTTTGTGCCGCCTACACTCAAGCGGCCCTGATAGTTGATGATTGACGGCACTTGAGCCAGTGCCCCGACTGCCGCAGCCAATGTGGCGATAACCATAAGTAGCTGGATTTTTTTCATACGCTTTTATCCCGATTTTTGAGCCAGCAAGAATGACGGAAAAAAAGTGGCGCGAACTTTAGTGCACCCTTCATCGAGGCTCCGCGAATCGCCTTTGGAGAAAATGCTCAAGCGCGCTGATTTGCATGTGCTTCGGCAGAATCTCTCCGTTGTAAATTCGCGCTTTTCGGTGAATCCCGTAACTGTTGCTACCCAAAATTGTTTTTTATTTCAGGTATAGTTTTTATTAGTTTTTATTCAGACGCTTCTTTTATGCGCCGATCGGACGGGAGATGCAAGCAATTTATACATATGAAGTGGGCAATCCGGTATTCACAAGAAACGCCAATGCTGTCCGCCACGCGCGGAGTGTCTGGACTGCGGTGACTTTAGCACCGCCTTCGTCTCCCCCGAATGTGCGATGCCAGACGGGGTTTTCATTCGCTAAGTTTTCGAGAATCAAATTGGTAGCGCCTTGATTTGAAAACGGAGCGCGGGTCTGTGACCCGCAGCGGCTTGATTTGCAAGGGCGACGTGCTGCGGCTCACAGAGCCGCGCTCCGAACTCAAGGCACAGCCATCAAATTCGTCGCCTCGACAACAAGCGCGAGACTGGGTAATGATTATCGAAACCAATAATAATCTGATGAGACAAGTCAAAAGACTCGGCGGAGTCACGGCGCTTTTGGGCATGGTCATTTTCGCGCACGCGACGCTGCACGCGGCGGAATTCACTTTGGAAAATGATCAGGTGACTTTCACCTGCCAGACAAAAAGCGGCCAGCTTCTGCCCGGTTCTTTGCTGGACAAAAAGACCGGTCAGGTTGTGGAATGGGGCGCTGATTTGCTCAGTCTGGTGCTGACCAACGGCGACATTTTGCACTCCGCGGAATTCAAGCTCGCCGGCAAACCGCGCCTCGTGCCGTTGCCGGTCAATCCGAACGCGTCGCGTTTTTCGGAGCGGTTGCCGGGCCGTGAATTGGTCGCGGATTTAATTAGCGCGGACGGCAATTTGCAGGTGACGTGGCACGCGATTTTGCGTGATGGCTCGCGTTACCTGCGCGAGCGCGTGGAACTCAAGGCGGGAAAAAAATCATTCCCATTAAAAGCGATCGGAATGTTGGAGACGCCAAACGTCACCGCGCACGCGACCGGCACGGTGGCTGGTTCGCCGGTGGCGGACAAGACGACGTTTTACGGCGTGGAGCATCCGCTTTCGATCAACCGCGCGGAAATGGGTTACGTCCGGTGCTTCCTGCCGCGCGGCGCGGCGATTCAGGCGTGCGAAGAATTTGATTGTTCGCTGGTGGCCGGCTTCGTGCGGCCCGGCCAATTGCGCCGCGATTTTCTGGCCTACCTCGAACGCGAACGCGCGCATCCGTGTCGTCCGTTTCTGCATTACAATTCCTGGTATGACATCGGCTATTTCAGCAAGTATGGCGATGCGGCGGCGCTGAATGTCATCAACACGTTCGGCGAAGAATTGTCAGTGAAGCGCGGCGTGAAACTGGATTCCTTTTTTTTCGACGACGGCTGGGACAATGACGCGACGTTGTGGCAGTTCGACAAAACAAATTTTCCGAACGGCTTCGCGCCGTTGCAGCAGGCGGCGGCAAAATACGGCGCGGCACCCGGCATCTGGCTTTCGCCGTGGGGTGGTTACGGCCAGCCGCACGAAGAGCGGATAAAATATGGCAAGGAGCAGGGTTTTGAAATTCGCGACGGCAATTTTTCCCTGGCCGGTCCAAAATATTATGAGCGCTTTCGCGGACGGTGCGTGGACGTTGTGAAAAATTACGGCATCAACCAGTTTAAGTTCGATGGCATTGGTGTGGATGGCAATGACGACGCCGGCGCGGGTTTGCGCGATTTCGAGGCCATGCTGAAATTGATCGCCGAACTGCGGTCGCTCAAGCCGGACCTTTACATCAACCAGACCACGGGCACCTGGCCGTCGCCGTTCTGGCTGCTGCACGCGGATTCGATCTGGCGCGGCGGCGAGGATCACGACTTTGTCTCCGGCACCGCCCCGGCACGCGAACGCTGGATTTCCTACAAGGATAATGATGTTCACGACGAGATCGTGGGCCGGAGTGATTTGTATCCGCTCAACTCGCTCATGTTGCACGGCATCATCTACGCCAGGCAGGCGCACGACTTGAACTACGACACCAACAACATCTTCAAATCCGAAGTGCGCGCTTTTTTCGGCAACGGCACGCAGTTGCAGGAAATGTATATCACGCCAGCCTTGATGACGCAGCAAAACTGGGATGATCTCGCCCAAGCTGCGAAATGGTCGCGCAACAATGCGGACACGCTGGTGGACACGCATTGGGTTGGCGGCTCGCCAGCATACCGGCAGGTGTATGGCTGGGCGGCTTGGTCGCCCAAAAAAGGCATTTTAACTTTGCGCAATCCCTCCGCCCGGACGCAGGAAATCACGATTGACCCGGCAAAAGCTTTTGAGTTGCCCGCTGACGCGGCAAAAAGCTACAACTTGGTCAATCCGTTCCTGGACCAGCAGCTTGAAATCACCACGCTGACGGCTGGCGCAGAAACCAAGTTCAAACTGAAGCCGTTTGAGGTTTTGGTCATCGAAGCCGTGCCGGACAAACCATAAGCGCGCGCCCGGCGGTCAGAAAGCAATTCCCCCCGAATGTGGTATGGCTGGAATAATCCAGTGACCTTATATTGTATTCGACGATTGCTGATGACGGTGGGTTTTAACGCCTCGCCGTATTATGTCATTTATGTGCCGTGTTATCTCAGCCCCCGTTTTTCCATGAATACTAACAGATTTGGATTTTGCCTTGCGAACGGAATGCTTCTGGCGGCCGTTCTTATCTCCCTTCCGGCCCGTGCCGAATATCATTACTTCAGCAATGTCCAGAGCGGTTCCGACGCGATTGTGCAGGAGATTCGCTGGCCGTATTGGAACAGCTATTACTACAACACCTGGTTGAGCGACTATTGGACGAGCACCGAGGGGTCGAGCGGCTATTTTTACAGCGGCCTCGCCTTGCCGTCCACCAGTTCGCCGAATCCGGTCACCTCGCAGCAGGTCATCAACTGGAGCTTCTGGCCGTTGAGCAGCCCGGTGAACATCACCGACTCCATCCATTCCGGCTACACCAGTCCGAACACGTTTTCGATGCCGACTATCGGCGAAGGCACCATCTTCCGATCACCGGGACTCTGGACGGCCTGGCAGACCAATGTTTGGTATCGCATGGCCTTCCGCACCTGGCAGCCGGTGAGCGGCACGCCGCATCAAGGCTATGCCGGCACTTGGATGCGCGATCCGGTGGCCGGCGTCTGGTATCACATGGCCACGGTGCAATTGCCGTTCAGTGTCACGGGCATTGACAGCTTGATGGGCTTTCAGGAAAACGCCAGCGGCGGTTCCCAACCACAGCGCACGGATTATCGCAATTGCTACTATCACAAGAACGGCGTGTGGAACAGCGGCAATAAATTCTATGTCTATAACCACGGCGGCGACATTGAGAACGTCGGTTTGATTGAAACCAACACTGCCGTCTATTACGAAACCTGCAAGAGCAACGGCGTTTATACCGGTTCGATAACTAATGTGGGCCAATCATCGCCGACCTTCACCATCAGCCAGCCAGCCGCGCCCGCATTTTTAGATCCGATTCTGGTGACTGACTACGGCGCGACCGTTACCAGCACGCAACTGGTCGTGCAATGGAAGATTCCCGCGACCAGCTCGCCGCAGTTCGCCTATCGCATTGATGTCTATACCAACGCCAGCTACACCGGCACGGTGGCGGTGACTTATTTTGACATCGCGCCCGACGCGCGGCAGAAGCTGCTGAACATTCCTGGTAGCGCCGTGCCATTTCCGCAGTTGACCATCATTGACATATTCAACCAGACGAATGCACCGATTAGTTTGACGCCAACCAATGCCAGCCTGTTTGCGGCAACTAATGTTTCCAGCACGGTGAATGGACTGGCCTATGCTTATTACGAATCCGCCAGCAATATCTATGGCTCTGGCAGCGGCACCAACTGGTCAACCATGCCGAATTTCCCAGCGTTGACGTCGATCTATAACGGCGCGGCAAACAACTTGGATCTATCGCCGCGTCGTCGTCGCGATGGTTATGCGTTTAATTACACCGGTTACATCAATGTTCCTGCCAGCGGACTTTATGCTTTTACCTTGAATTCAGACGCCGGCAGCAAATTGTTTGTGGACGGTCAACTGGTTGTGAACTGGGACGGCGAACATAGTCCATCGGACATGAGCGGCTGGGTGGGATTGCAGTCCGGTTATCACGCGGTCAACGTCCAGTTTTTTTGTGACACCCAGCCTACGTCGTTGTTCAGCGATTATTTCGACGCGCTGACGCTTTCGTATGAAGGACCGGACATCGCGAAGACTGTCGTTCCCGATAGCGTATTTTTCCGTGCGGTCGGAAGTGAACCAGTCATCAGCGTTATATCTCCAGCCAGTGGTTCCACTATTTCGGGTGCGAACGTGCCATTGTCCGCAGCGGTGACGGCCAACGGAAACACCATCAACAACGTGCAATTCTACGTTGGCAACAATTACTGGGCGCAGGACGCTGCCACGCCCTACAACGTCAGTTCGTTTTTCTGGAACAATAATAACAATCCCGTCCGCGCCCGAGTGTTTTACAACGGCACGAACATCATTGACTCGGCGGCGAATCTCGTGACAACGACCAACATGACACTGGCTCCCTGGCAATTTGGACAAATCTTTTACCACAACTATCCGAACGGTGCGAGCATTGCTGGTGGCACTTACTCGTTGATCGGTGACGGCATGAATCTTCTTACCCGGCAAGTTAGCGAGGATTGCACGCTCATCGCGCATCTTTCGGGACTGCCCGGCACGGCGGCGAAACCGGACGGCTCCACGCCTGATTCCGGCTGGGAGGCGGGAATCATTTTGCGCGGCAACACCAACATCGTGCCCGGTTATCCTTGGGGCCAGACCGGCACCGCGCCTTTCACCGCCGTTTTTGGACAGGTTGGCGGCGGCACCTATTATCAGGACGAAACGATGGTCAACGGCGGTGGCGGTTACGCTTCCGGAAATCTTGGCGGCCAGAAATGGTTCAAAATCCAGCGGGCGGGCAACACGTTTACCAGCTCGGTTTCGTCGGACGGCATAACTTGGACTCCCGTGAAAACCAATACGCTCGCTGATTTTGCCACGACCGTCTATGCCGGCTTTTTCACTTATGCCGGACCGTCCGCCAATCCCAGCGTCCACTGGGCGAGTTTCAATAATGTCAGCTTGACGGGTAATCTGATCGGCCCGCCCGGCGTGACGGTGATTCCCCAAACGGCCACGGTCTATGCGGGACAAACTCAAACACTGACCGCCATTCCGAGCGGCAACGCGCCGTTCACTTATCAATGGCAATATAATAACTCGAACCTCGACCGGGCGACTAACTCGACCTTGAACTTGACTAATGTGCAGCCTTCGGCTTCGGGGCTTTACACGGTGGTCTTGAGCAATTCCAACGGCACGGCGACGGCCACGACGGCCCTGACCGTGCTTTCCGCGCCACCGGCGACCACGCAAATTCTGTCGAATAATCCAACGGGCTACTGGCGGCTCAACGAAACTGCCGGCCCGACGGCTTATGATTCGGCGGGCGGCTTCAATGGCACCGGTGAGGGCGGACTTGTATTTGGAGCGCCGGGCGTGGCCAATGCTCCGTTCACCGGATTCGAGGGCGGCAACGTTGGCGCGCAATTCAACGGCACGGACGCGGATGTTTCCATTCCGGCGTTCAATGTCACCACGACCAACTTCAGCATCACCGGCTGGGTGAGGTGCAATGGCGCGCAGATCTCATGGTCGGGACTTGTCTTCAGTCGCGGCAGCGGGTATGGCACGGGATTGATGGTGGCCAACAACGGCAGCAATGTTGAGCTGCGCTACGGTTGGAACGACAATGGCGGCGATTACAATTTTAGCACCGGTTTGAACCTGCCAACAAACGGCGTGTGGGCGTTTGTGGCGCTGACGATTGAGCCAACGCGGGCCATCGTCTTTATGGCCACCAATTCGGTGCTGCTGTCAACGACGAATAACGTGAGCAACAGCGGGCGCACATTGGCCGGCAGTTTTTATTTTGGCTATGACCCGAACAGTTCCACGCGGCGTATCAACGGCACCTTGGATGAGATCGCAATTTACAACCGGACATTGACGCCGACGCAGATCAGCCAAATTCTTGCCGCCGCACAGCAAGCGCCGCAACCGGCGATCAGCCTGACGAGTCCGGCCAGCGGCAGCGCCTATGGCGCGCCGGCAACCATCGCCTTGAGCGCCAGTGTCAGCCCCAACGGACACGTCATCAATTATGTTCAGTTTTACAGTGGTGCAAACCTGCTTGGAAATTCGAGCGATGCACCTTATAGCTTCACATGGACGAATATTCCTGCCGGCGCTTATACTGTGTTTGCTCAATTAGTTTACGACACAACCAATACCGTCAGTTCCGCGCCGGCATTTGTCACCGTCAACTCAATCCCTGACGTGCCAGCCACCGCAGCCGCGACCGCCTTGGCCACCAACTTGGCAAGCATAACCTGGTCTTCCGCCACCTATGCCACAAGTTATATCTTGAGCCGCAATGGAAATGCCATCGCCACTTTGTCCGGGACTAACTTTCTCGACCTGGGGCTGGTAGCCAGTTCTAACTACTGCTATTCGGTGGTGGCCAGCAACAGTTATGGCAGTTCTGCCGCCAGCGCATCCAGTTGCATCACGACCCCGGCGCTTGGCGGGGCCTTTGAATGGGACGCGGGCGGGTTTGCCGGCGCGCAGGACGGCAATGGAAACTGGGGCAGCAGTTCCGCGACGTGGTGGAACGGCTCGGCCAACATACCCTGGGCGGATACCAAGCTGGCCGTGTTCGGTGCGGGCACGACCACCAACTGCACGGCCACGATCACGAATGACGTGACGCCATCCAGCATCCTGTTCAACGCAAACATCGGCGGCAACTACGATATTTCAAGCAGCGCCAATGGCACCAGTCATCTTGTTCTTTCCGGCACGGTCATCATTACGGCGAACAATGACGCCACGATTGACGCGTATCTCAAAGGCAGCGGCCTGTTGATCAAGTCCGGTTCGGGCACGCTGACCATCGCCGGCGGCAACACCAATACCGGCTCGGTCATTGTCAACGGCGGCAAGTTGCTGGCGACCGGCGGCGGTTGGTATGGCAACCGGAGCATTGGTTCCGGTTCGCTTACCATCTATAACGGTGCACTGGCTGAATTTGCCTTGGCCCATGGTTTTGGCATCGGTGCCGGTGGCCAAAGCGCCACTGTCAACGGCGGAACGCTCCAGTTTGACCGCGAGAATTATGTCAGCGGCCTGACCCTGACGGCGGGCACGGTGACGGGTGCCGGTGAAGTTCGCACCACTGGGGGATCTTACACCAGCCTGGCTTCGTCGAATTCTTCCGTCCTAAGTCTGCCAGTGAATTTTGTCAGCGGAGCCACGTTTAATGTTGCCCGCGGCACCGCGTCGGTGGATTTGCTGGCCAGCGGCTATGCCTACAATTCGGGTGGCTTTACCAAAAGTGGCGCAGGCATCATGGCCATCAGCGGCACTTGGACTAATACCGGCACGACAACCCTCAGCGCCGGAACCTTGCAAATAGATGGTTTGCTCGGCACTAATAAGGTCTCTGTGGCTAATAATGCCACGTTGGCTGGTGCGGGAATGGTCAACGGAGCGACTACGGTTTCCAGCGGAGGAACCATCGCGCCCGGAGACGCGGGCGTCGGCAAACTGGTTTTCGGCAATGCCCTGACCTTGAACGCAGGCTCGAAGGCGGTGATGGAGTTAAGCAAGAATGGCGGATTGGTAACCAACGACCTGATATCCGTAGCTGGCGCGCTGGTGATGAGCGGCACGCTGATAGTGACCAACATCGGCACGAATGCACTGACTGCTGGAGACAATTTTGACTTGTTTAACGCGGGAACTTTCAATGTTAATTTAAGCAATAAAATATTGCCGGCACTGGCGACGAATCTGGTTTGGGACATGTCGCAGTTCGCAACCAACGGTGTTATCACTGTTGCGACATTGCCGGTCGCCACCAACCTGCCGCCGGTGATTACCGGTGGCAGTTGGTTGGTGAACGGTTCTTTCAGCCTGAGTGTCACCGGTGCGGCGGGCGGCACCTGCGTCCTGCTGGGCGCGTCGAATCTGGTGCCGCCGCTGGTCTGGTTGCCACTGGCCACCAATACCGCCGACACCAATGGTTTTTTCAATTTCAGCGACGCGCTGGCGACGAACTTTCCACAGCGGTTCTATCGCCTGATGACGCCGTGATGCGGGGTGGCCGCCCGACGCGGGCTTTCCAGGTCTGGGTTGCAGCCCCCCGACATACCACAAACAGGGGATACCGCAATTGGTGGATGTGGTTTAGATTTTCAGGCATCAAAAGAAAGCTAGTGTGTTTTTAATCCGGAACATCGAACTATGAACCTGCCGATCATAAAAAAGCAGACTCTTGCGAACGGGGAGCCGGCAAGGCACGCGTTCACGCTCATCGAATTGCTGGTGGTAATCGCCATCATCGCAATCCTCGCGGCCATGCTGCTGCCGGCGCTCGCCCGCGCCAAGCAACGGGCCAAGGACATCAACTGCGTCAGCAATTGCAAGCAGTTTACGCTGGCGTTGAACATGTATGTGAACGATGCCAACGGCAAGTTGATCAGTTACAACGACCCGATGGATGTGGCCAATGGCTACGCTACCTTGACCCTGTGGATGGCCCGAATCCAGACCAACTACAACTTGAAAACCACGTCGCGCTGCTGTCCTTCCGCGCCGGAGATGACGACTGCTTTTACCAGTGTCAACAAGGCGTCCGGCAGCAATCCAGACCTGGGCACGGCGGATCATCCTTATCTGTGGAAACCCCAGACCTGGGGAAGCCAGGGAACCATTTTCCAGGGCGGATATGGCATCAGTGATTTTGCGGAATCAGACAACCCGTATGTGAATGGCCTCGATGCTTTTAACAAGGAATCCGCCATTAAATCCCCCGCGTTGACTCCCTATTTCGCGGATGCGATCTTTGCGGACTTCGACGCGCAACCGACCGATTTTTCTGCGCCGTGGGATGTTTACAACGGCGGCAATAACGGACCGGGCCTGTGTCGTGCGGCGATCGCCCGTCACGGCGGATCGGGGCCAAGCTCGGCGCCCAGGAGCATTGCCACAGGTGCCGGCAGATTGCCCGGGATGTCGGATGTAGCCTTCGCTGATGGACACGCCGAATTGGTGAAGCTGGATAATCTGTGGTCGCTCTATTGGAATGCGCGCTGGCCAGGTGGAAGGCAGCGTCCGCCGTGAGTTTCGGCAATTTGCCAGATGATTTCTTGAGTCGAAGTTTTGGAAGCAATGCTGCGGTCCAGTGATTTTGCAGTGTTGACCACTTACGAATCAACTTTCTGTGCCTAAGAGCGTGTCTGAAAAATGGGTGGCGCGGGCGACTCGCCCGCTCCGGTCGGCGACCCGCCGACCGGAACGAGGGAGAGCAAGGTTACGAAAGAGCCGTTTCCATTGGCTCGAAGCGTTGTTCCCGTTCCGCCCGGCGAGTCGCCGGACGACACAGGCGGGTCGCCTGTGCTCCCCAGAATCAAATTTTCAGACACGCTCTAAGCCATTGCCTGTCTCCCCCGAATGTGCGATACCAGCCGGGTTGCCCGCGCGTTAGTTTCCACAAATAACCGCGCCATTTGTCTCCAATCTAAAATCTATGAAAGCACTGGTGAAAAAAGAACGAAAGCCCGGCCTTTGGCTGGAGGACGTGCCCGAACCGGAAGTGGGCATCAACGATGTGCTTATTCGCATGGATCGCACCGGCATCTGTGGCACCGATTTGCACATCTATAAGTGGGACGCCTGGGCGCAAAAAACCATTCCGGTGCCGATGGTCGTCGGCCATGAGTTTGTGGGCGAAGTGGTGAGCGTGGGCACTAACGTGAAAGATTTTTTCCCGGGCGAGATTGTGAGTGCCGAGGGGCATGTCGTCTGCGGTCGGTGCCGGAATTGTCTCGCGGGGCGGCGGCATCTGTGCAAGGACACGCTGGGCATCGGCGTGAATCGTCCGGGTGCGTTCGCCGAATTGATTTCCGTGCCGATGACGAACGTCTGGCATCATCGCCACGGCATTGATCGCGACGTGGCCTCGATTTTTGATCCGTTCGGCAACGCGGTGCATACGGCGCTGTCGTTCGACATGCTTGGCGAAGATGTTTTGATCACCGGCGCGGGACCGATTGGCATCATGGCGGTGGGCATCGCCAAACATGCGGGCGCGCGGCACGTTGTCATCACGGACGTGAACGACTACCGGCTCGACCTCGCCAAAAAAATGGGCGCGACGGTGACTCTCAACGTGAAGAACGGCAGTCTGCTTGAGGTGCAAAAGCAAATCGGCATGAAGGAAGGTTTCGATGTCGGCCTGGAAATGTCCGGCAACGCGGCGGCATTCCGCGACATGATTGACAACATGGCGCACGGCGGGAAAATCGCCATGCTCGGCATCCCGGCGGAGCCGATTGCGATTGACTGGAACAAGGTGGTTTTCAACATGCTCACGATCAAAGGCATTTATGGGCGCGAGATGTATGAGACCTGGTATAAGATGACGGTGATGCTGGAGAGCGGTCTCGACATCCGGCCGGTCATCACGCAACGCTATCATTTTACCGAGTTTGAAAAAGGCTTCGACGCCATGCTGAAAGGCAGTTGCGGCAAGGTGATTTTGCACTGGCGCGATAAAACTTCTGAGTAACAGCCGGAACATTGTTAAAATGAAAAAACAAATCATTCTGGTCTTGTGCCTGATCGCAATTTGCCGCGCACAAGCCGAACTGCGAGTGCCCGCCTTTACCGCCTATCTCGATCCCGATCCCGACGGTGCGGAGGTTTCGCCACGTTCGGGCATTTCCGACTGGAGCAATCCATCGCTCAAGGTGCTTTGGTTTGGCGAATTCAAAACGCTTGGCAGGCTGGACTGCGCGCTGGAACTGCGTTTGCCTGCCGGTGCGGAAAGCAAACTTCGCCTCACCGTTGCGGGTAAATCGCAGGAAGTGATTGTCAAAGGGCAGGGGAACGATTTGGTGACGGCTGACTTTGGCGCGTTTGAGATTCCGGCGGCGGGTTATCAAAAATTCACGCTTGAATCATTGAACGTGGCGGGCAAGGTTGCGGGCAATCTGCAAATGATGGTGCTTGATGGACCCGCTGCAGCCGACGCGCATTTCAATCTCGATCCACGTCGCAACGCCGCCTCGGTGCATCTCGCCTATCCTATCGGCGGACTTACCAATGTGGACGCGTTTTATTGCGAGATGACCGGCGTGGAGGCGCCGCTGTGGACTTACTTCGAGGCCTGCGGCTGGCATCGCGGTTATTTCGGGATGCAGGTGAATAGTCCCACCGAGCGCCGGATTATTTTCAGCGTCTGGGACAGCGGCAATGAGGCCGTGAGCCGCAACAAAGTCGGCCAGGAGGATCGCGTGACGCTGGTGGCCAAGGGTGAAAATGTTTTCAGCGGCGACTTTGGCAACGAAGGCACCGGCGGCCATAGCCATCTGGTTTACGATTGGAAGACCGGCGAGAAGCAGCGCTTCATCGTCACGGCCAAGCCGACGGATGCAACGCATACGATCTATGCCGGTTATTGGTTTCAGCCGGAACAAAAAAAATGGATGTTGATTTCGAGTTGGAAAGCGCCAAAAGATGGCAGGTATTTGCATGGCCTTTACAGCTTCAGCGAAAATTTTGGCGGCAGCAACGGCCACGTCCGTCGCAAGGCGCTCTATGGCAATCAATGGTTTCGCACTGCAGACGGCCAGTGGCATGAACAGACCACCGCCACCTTCAGCCACGACCCGACCGGCAAGACGGCCCGGCTGGATCGTTTCATGGGCGTCGAGGATGGACAATTCTTTCTGTCGAACGGCGGCTTCGTTCCCGGCTTCACAAAATTCGGCGCGCTGTTCACGCGACCGGCCACCGGTCATCCGCCGTCCGATTTCAATCCGTCTTTGCTTTCCCAAGAATAATTTATGAAGTCTTCTTTCAATGAACATCTGCAAATGCAGCTTGCCGGCATTCGAAGCGCCGGCACTTACAAAAACGAGCGCGTCATCATGACGCCGCAAGGCACGACCATCCGCGTGGCCGATGGCCAGCCGGTGCTGAACTTCTGCGCCAACAATTACTTTGGCCTCGCCCAGCACCCCGCCGTCGCCGCCGCCGCCAAGGCTGCGATTGACGAATGGGGTTATGGCTGTGCCAGCGTGCGTTTCATCTGCGGCACACAAGGCGTCCACAAAAAACTGGAGGCCAAGTTGAGCGAGTTTCTCGGCACCGAGGACACGATTCTCTATGGTTCGTGCTTCGACGCGAACGGCGGTTTGTTCGAGACGCTGCTTGGCGAACAAGACGCAATCATTTCCGACGAGTTGAACCACGCGAGCATCATTGACGGCATTCGCCTCTGCAAAGCGCAGCGGCATCGCTACAAAAACAACGACATGGCCGACCTCGAAGCGAAATTGAAAGAGGCCGCGAACTGTCGCTTCAAGATGATCGCGACCGACGGCGTGTTTTCGATGGACGGCTACATTGCCAATCTCACCGCTGTTTGCGATCTCGCGGAAAAATACGGTGCGCTCGTGATGGTGGATGATTCGCACGCGGTTGGCTTCATGGGCAAGACCGGTCGTGGCACGCATGAATACAATCACGTCATGGGCTGCGTGGACATCATCACCGGCACGTTGGGCAAGGCGCTCGGCGGCGCGAGCGGCGGCTTCACGAGCGGACGGAAAGAGATCATCGAATTTTTGCGCCAGCGTTCGCGGCCCTATCTTTTCTCAAACACGCTTGCACCCAGCATTGCCGGTGCGTCGTTGAAAGTGTTGGAGCTGTTGACCAGTTCCACCGAGCTGCGCGACAAGCTGGAGGCGAACACAATATTTTTCCGCGAAGGCATGGGAAAACTTGGCTTCAACATCCTGCCCGGCACGCATCCGATTTGCCCGGTAATGCTCGGTGACGCGGCGTTGGCCGGAAAATTTGCGGAGGCAATGCTGCACAAGGGCGTTTATGTCATCGGATTTTCCTATCCGGTCGTGCCGCAGGGCCGGGCGCGCATCCGCACGCAGATTTCAGCGGCGCACTCGCGTGACGATTTGGAAAAAGCCATCAACGCCTTTGCCGAGGTGAAGATGCAACTACAAGTTTGATATAAGTTGCGCGAAGGTTGGTCCGGCATCAATAAAAGTTGAGGTGGCCACCGCGCTTTGCGGGGGCTGGCTGGCGATGAAAAAGAGAAGCATTGACCGAGGCGGGAAAAGTGGAAACATGAAGCCAGACCATAAAACTGGAACAAACTAGAATGTGCGCAATCGGAATATCTGACGTGCGAAAATGGCCTTCTTGGGTCATTTTTCTGGCAGCATTGTCCACCACAATTGTGCCTGCGGAAAATCTGCGACAGCCGATTTCCGTAATCCCTAGTCTAGTGTAACAGTTAAAGCTTTACAATTAGGCTGGCGGCGATCATACTCTGGGC
>ODAK010000702.1_pt1 | contig 38302 bp, 24 predicted proteins | sample 1539591 | NCBI WGS metagenome assembly ODAK01 (sample SAMEA3539303, study PRJEB22396) | soil metagenome | biome: tundra; feature: field; material: soil | place: USA | collected 2010-05 | depth 0.15 m | reverse complement strand
CGCCAACCCCATCCGCAACGACGATGGCATTCGCCGCTTCCTCGCCCTCGGCATCACGCCCCCCATGCCCCGACGTCACGCCGCATGATCCGCTGCCCCCGGATTCGACAAAGAGCCAAAAAATCGCACGCGTACAGCGTCTCCCAATGGCTTTTGAGAAAGTGCGCCCAGCTCCGATTGCGGTTGCGTTCCGGCGCCGGTTCGATACCGGCTTTCGCCAGCATGGTCGCCACCGTCGTGCGGCCGATCTCAATCTTCAAGCCGCGCAGTGCGTCGCGGATCCTCGTGTAGCCCCACCCCGGATTGCCGCGCGCAAGCTCGAGCACAAGCTCGCGGACGTCGGCCGCATGGCCTGGCCGGCCCACCTTGGGGACCGTGGAGCTGTCGTACTTTTTTGCGGCAAGCTGTCGAAACCAGGCGAGGATCGTCTCCGGGCGCACGATCTGGCAGCAAGCCCGGCGTTCCTCGGCGGTCAGCTCCTTGCCCTTGAGCGCCAGCCGCCTCCGCTGCTCGGCGTTCAATTCGATGCGTGTCTTCCCGGTCGCCGCCGCAAGAGCCTCCTTGAGGACTCGGACCTCCTCCTGCAAGTACTCCATCTTCCGCGCCATCCGGGCGTTGAGCGCGTACGCGAACATCGCGACGATGAACTGGAGCGGCGCTGGGAGCATCAAGTCGGGCCCATACTGCCCCGCCCCCCGCCGCAGCTTCAAGCCTCCGATTGGCCGGCGAATCATGCGACAATCGGCGACGATGGCTTTGCGGACACCACGGGTGCGCGCCCGCCTCAGGCTCCGAGACCGCGGCAACCTCGCGCAAAAACGAATCGACCGCTGAGACGTCGCTGCTCGGGTCGTCGGGCATAGCCATTCTGCACCTACCGACGTCCGCGGTTGCCCGCAAGAGCGCGAGGCGTCAGCGTGTCGGCGACTCCGGCTCGTTCGTCACGCCGAGTTCCTTCGCGAGAGCGTGGAGCCGTTTGATCGCGTCGACGTGGATCTCTGCCCCTGTCCGCAGCTCGTCGTCGATTCCTGTCAGCGTATGTTCGATGCGTGCGAGGCCAGTGCGAACCGACGCGACCGCGTCCGTTTGTCTGCCAAGCGCGATCAACGCGCCTGCGCGACAGGCGTGTAGGAGCTCCCAGGTCCAGAGATATGCACCGACGCGCGCAAGTTCTTCGGCTCGTGCCAACTGGCGAAGAGCCCGGTCAGGATCGCCGCCCCACAACGCCACGAACGCGCCGCAGACGGCAGCGTTGGCGCGCGCATACGCCAGGACCGGCTCGTACGAGGCGAGCTCGTCCCCTAGCTTGTCGCTACGGTTGCTTTGAACGAGGTTTGTCCGCAAGACACAGCGCGCAGTTTCGGCAGTCACCAGGGTGGGCATGAGCACGCAGCGTCGGAGCTCTCCCATGTCGTCCGGACTAATCCTCGCTTCGAGCGTGGCGCGCCACGTCGCGAACCAATCAGCCATGATGGGTGCAGCAGACTCATCGAGTTGACCTTGGATGGCTTTGCTCAATTCCGGGATGCCCAACTCAGAGATGCACCACACTTTTGCTGCGTAGAGGAACGAGTCCGCCGAGGCACCGCCCCAGACATCGCCGTATCTCACGGCAATCTCCCGCGCGCGCAGCGCGCGGACGGTCCCCTCGCCCAGGCGTCCCGCCTGCCAAAAGGCGACGGCGGCGTGGGATAGCTCATCCCACGCCTGTCCTGCGGAACCCAACCGTGGCGAAGCGACCGCGAGAACGCCTTCGGCCTGATTCGTCATGCCGGCAGTTATCAGACCAACCACGACTGCAAATTGCGCAACGTACTCCGCGCGAACCCCTTGCAGATGAGGCGACTCTGTCAACCATCTACGAATCACCTCGGCACCAGTCGCGACATCGCCGATCATGCTCGACGCAAAGATCACGGCCCCGGCTGCGATAAACCATTCGGGGTGAGTTGTCGGGAGGCGATCCATCGCCAACCGGCCCGAGCTGACCGCCCTCGTCCAGTCAGCGAGGTAGACGCTGCGGACCGCGAGTATGCCGTGAAGCCGGCCCTCGTCGATTCCTATCGCACCCAGCGCGAGGCCTCGTCCAGCCAGTTCAAAGCCCTCCTTGTCTGCACCCATTTCTCGGCTCTGGAGGGCTCCCGCTACGATCCAAGGGATAGCGCGATCGGTGGCGCCGGCAGCCTCCAGATGGCCCATCATCGCTCGCGGACTCGGGTCCGGCTGCCGTTCGAGCCAGTTGGCAGCGCGCTCGTGAGCTGCGCGCCGGTCTGCTTCCGCCAGGGTCGCGTACGTCGCGTCCCGCGCCAGCGCGTGTCGAAACGCGAATCCTCCCTCGTCAGTCCGCTCGAGCAACTCGTGACGCACCAGCGCATCAATCGCCCCCCCTACGTCGTCACCTGTCCCCACGACCGCCGCCGCGCCCTCGGCTACGAAGCGTTCACCGAGCACGCTCGCCGCTCGCAGCACGCGGCGAAGCTCGGGCTCAAGCTCAGCGAGCCGCGCGTGCAGCACGGCTAGTATATTGACGGGAAGCTCGTGGGCCCGGTCCTCGGCGACGAAGCGCACGAGTTCCTCGAGGAAGTAGGGGTTCCCATCGGCGCGCTCCACGACCCGTGCGATAACACCCCCGTCCATCTCGGATCCGAGCACGGCACGCGCGATGCGCTCGGCCGCTCTCGCTCCAAGGCCGCTGAGCTCCAGTCTCGCGAGATTGCGCCACGGCTCGCGAAAGAGCGTCTGGACCTCGGGGCGCGCCAATGCGACCAGGACGAGAGCACGATCCGTCAAGGTCCGCAGCGCCTCGCCCAACTGAAGGATCGTCGCTTCGTCGCTCCAGTGCAGGTCTTCGATCACAAGGATTAGGGGCTTACGCGCCGACTCGGCCCCTAGCCACTCCCGCACCGTCTTACGCATCCACCAGGCCATCACCTCGGCATCGCCGCGAGCCGAATCCAGTTCCACCCCGGACTCGTAGGGACGCGGCGCGCCGGCCAGCTCCCCAAGAAAGTCCGCGAGCCTCTCGCCGTCCTCCACGCCGGGCAGCGACCGCGCGTATGTCCGCAGCAATGCATGGTCTTCTGGCGAGCCGTGAGCGCCGAGGCCGACGGCCGCGCGCAGCAGACCGCGCATGACTGCGTGGACAGTTCCAGCGCTCGCCGACTCTGCGCGCGCCTCCAGCGTCGTCACGTCCTCTCGTCGTCGCAGGCGCGTCTCGACGAACTCCCGCGCCAGGCGCGACTTCCCTGTACCTGGTCGGGCGACTATCAGCAGGGCTCGAGGCGCGCTCTCCTCGATTGCCTCCGCCACCGTCGCCTCGAGGATCGCCATGTCCTTCTCGCGTCCGACGAAGGGCACGACCTTCCCCATGACGCGACGCTCGCCGTCGGCTACGCGAGGGTCTCCCAGCGTCTGGTCGCGAATCTCGAAGTGGGCCTCCAGCAGGTCTCGCGCGATCGCATCAACTGCGACGCGGCCAGGCTGGGCGGTCCGCGCTAGCCGTACCGCGCCCTCGAGCAACTCGCCCAAGGGAAGACGCCCGGTTCGCTGGGCGAGGCCCGCCGCGAGTCCCAACCGTAAGCTCGGCAATGCCGCTACGATGGCACGCGCGACCGTCGCGACCACCACGGCCCGATCCGTCACCGTGCCATCCGCTTCCGCAATCACTAGGGCGGTACGCGCATCGATCGGCACCGCCTCGCCGCCGGCCGCCTTTGCAGCCGCGCGAACGCGATCCATCTCGCCCGTCAGTGACTGTTCCCAAATGGTGGATGCTCCCGAGTCCACGTGACCGAGGTCGACGATGGCAGCGATGGCAAGAGCCTGCTCCTCGTGCGTCATTGCCCGAACGACGTGAGGGGCCGTCCGGCGGAGGGCCACGACCGACAAGTCCAGCCCCGCGAGCGCCGCGAGGACCGCCGCACCGTCCCGAGGCCGCTTGCTCGTGTCGCGCGCCAGCATCGACGCGACCAGCACATCGAGAGCCTCGGGCACTTCCGGACGCACCGTCCGGACGCGTCGCGGAGTATCCTGAAGCAGCCGGCCGAGGACCTCGACGAGACGATCGCCCTCGAAGACGCGCGCGCCCGTCAGGCATTCGAAGAGCACGCAGCCGAGTGAGAAGACGTCCGCGTGCGCAGTGACGTCACGCCCTGACAGCGCTTGCTCGGGCGCCATGTACCCGATGGTGCCCACGATGAGGTTGGTCGCCGTTAGCACGCGCGTCGCGGCGCTCGTGTGCGCCACGCCGAGGTCGAGCAGCAGTGCTTTGTCGGAACGTCCGTGCGCGAGCATCACGTTGGAAGGCTTCAGATCCCGGTGGACAATCCCCTGAGCATGGAGCGCCGACAAAGCTCCGGCGATCCGACGTGTTAGCGTCAAGGCATCTCCGAGGGGCAGTCCTTCGCGCGTCAGCCGCGCGTCCAGGGTCTCGCCCTCGACCCACGCCATCGCAAGCCACGGGATGCCGGCGTCGACCCCGTGCGCGACGTGCGCCACGAGCGCCTCGTGCGTCACCTTCGAAAGAAGCAACGACTCGCGCGTGAAGCGGTCCGCGTCGGCGCCCGTGTCGAGCATCCGCTTGAGCGCCACCGGCGTTCCCGTTTCGGTGTCGACGGCCTTCCAGACTTCCCCCATGCCGCCGCGACCTGCGAGACTCTCGAGGCGGTAGCGGCCAGCGATCAGCGTGTCGTCAGTCACGAGAACGTCGAGGATCGCACGCGCCCGTACGGTAGAGAACGGCCAAATTGTCTCCTTCCCGACGCACCGCAGCTCACACATCCAGCATCGCGCCTCTACTCATGGCCAGTCCTTCGTGGCACCAGCCCGGCGACGTCTTGGCGAATAGGTGGTCGTAGCGGGCGCGGGCGAGCAAGGGGCGGGCGGTCCCATGGTCCATGAGGGAAGGCCTACAGGCTGCTGGCCCTGTCCGTGGACGTCTGAGGGGTGTCTCGCCATGTCCCCGTCGGTCCGGCCCCACGCCGATCGCTTCTGCTGGCTGCGACTGCGTGGGACACGGTGGACCCGGTTCGCCTTTATGACCATCGCGGCGAGTAGGGTAAACGTATCGCCCCCCCGCGGGGTGATCGAGCGTTCTCGGCGTAGCGAGGGGGTTGGTGTGTTGCAAGCGGCCGACTATATTGGGTCGATTTCAAGGCGCACCTCCGCCCTCCCGGCCCAGCGAGGCCGCGCGCGCAGCCCGGTCTGGCTGCGTATTCCGAGCGACTCGGGCACCCGTTCCGAGCGGACGCGGGGGCGCAGTCCGGGGATCGGAGCGAAGCGACGCTCGCAGTCAGGTCTTGTTCTCGGTCACCTCGGTCGCGATGGCCTTCTTCTTCCGCATCGAGCCGCTGCGCAGCGTGACCACGTGCGCGTTGTGGACGAGGCGGTCGCAGATCGCGTCGGCGATCGTGGCCTCTCCGATCGCCTGATGCCAAGTTTTGGTCGGCAGTTGCGAGGTGAGGATCGTCGAGGTCTGGTCGTAGCGGTCCTCGAGGACCTCCAGCAGGTCCCGTCGCTCAACGTCGGTCATCGGCGCGAGCAGGAAGTCATCAAGGACCAGGACGTTGACCTTCGCGAGAGGCGCGAGCGCGTTCACGTAGGTGCCGTCTGCGCGGGCGATCGCGAGCTGCTGGAGCAGCCGGGGGGTGCGCAGGCAGAGCGCGCGGAAGCCATGACGGCACGCCCCCTGGGCGAGCGCGGCGCCGAGGAAGCTCTTGCCGGCGCCGGTCGCGCCGACGACGATGACGTTCTGCTTGGCGCGCACCCACTGGCAGGATGCGAGGGCGCGCATGACGGATTTGTCGACGCCGCGTCCGGCATCGCACGTGACCTCCTCGACGCAGACGCCGCTGGGGACGCCGGCGTCCCTGAGGAGCCGATAGAGTCGCTTGTTCTCGCGGTCGGTCCACTCGCGGTCGACGAGCAGCCCGATCGTCTCCTCAGTGGAGAGTGGTTCGGTCCTTGGGGCGGTATTCATCTCGCGCAGCGTCGTCGCCATCGCGAGCATCTTCATGTCGAGCAGCTTCTGAATGGTCTCTTCCAAGATCACTGTCGTCCTCCTTGTCGAAATACGAAGCGCCGCGAATGTGCTCGTGCGCGATGGGCGCGCGAGCCGAGACCTCGACCGGCGGCGTGCGATCGAGACCGTTCTTGAGGATGGCCGCCACGCTCTTGAAGCTCGGGCTTCCGATCGCGAGAGCTCGCGTGCACGCCATGTCGACGCGCTCCCGGCCGTATCGATCGGCGAGGCGGATCAGTCCGAGGCACGCGCGGTACCCCGTCTCGGGGTGCGTACGGTGGCTCATGATCGCCGTCGCCACTTCGCCGACCCGCGGTCCGACGCTCTCCGCCCAGGCGACCATCCGCTCGGGCGGCCAGCGGCCGTAGTCGCGATGCGCTCGGGGACGATGCTCGTCGGCGATCACGCTGGTCCCCTTCGGGCCGAAGGAGCGCGCGTGCGACGCGACGCGGACGCCCTTGTGAAGGATCTCGACGTCGCTTGCGGTCGCACGGATCTCTGAAGAAGGTGCGATGGCGGAGCGCCGCGAGGATCCACCGCTGCGCGATGAGCACCCCACCCTCGACCTTGGCTTTGTCGCGAGGCCGCCGCGGGCGCGCCGGGATGATCGTGACGCCGTAGTGCTGCGCCATCTCGAGGTAGGTCGGATTGATGTCGGGCTCGTAACGGTCGGGCCCGCGGACTGCGCTGCGAAGCTGATCGGGGACGGCGATCTCCGGCACCGCGCCGAAGTACTCGAAGGCGCGAATGGTCGAACCGACGAAGTCGGCGAGCTTCTGCGAGCGCGTCGCCTCCGCGAAGGTGTAGTTGCTCGCGCCGAGCACGGCGACGAAGAGCTCGACCTCGGTGACCTCGCCGGTTTCGCGGTCGACGATGCGAGGCCTCTTGCCGGAGTAGTCGATGAAGACCTTCTCGCCAGCGCGATGCACCTGGCGCATCACGACACCGAGCGCCTTCTTCCAGCGGGCGTAGAGGTCGCAGAAGCGGCTGTACTCGTAGGGCCGCAGCGGCTTCTCGGCCGCCGCCGCTTCACGGTACTCGACCCAGACTGTCTGGAGCGTCACGCTCGGCCGCGCCAGCTCTCGGTGCACCCACGCGAAGTCGATAGCCACCCCCGCCGGCGGCTCGTTGCGGCCCCCGTCGCGGAACAGCCGCGACTCGAGCTCCACCTCACCGAGCTCGCGCGCGCTCTCCCACGTGAGCCCGAGGCGACGGGCTCGCGCCAGGTAGTCCCCGACGGTGCTCTCCCCGATCCCGAGCGACGCGGCGATCTCCGCGTGGCTTCGCCCGCTCTCGTACTTGAGCCGCAGGACTTCTCGTACCTTCCGCATCGACATTCGCTCCGACATCGCGCCCGTGTACGCGATGAGGTTTGCGACTGCGCACGCCGTCGATCTCCGATCCCCGGGTGCCCCGGAATCATCCCCCGGGTGGCCCGGAATGACCCACCGGGTGCCCCGGAACGGGCCCCCGAGTCTCCGGAATCAGCCCCCGAGTGCCGTCGGAACGGGCCCCCGGGTCAGCCCGGAATACGCAGTCTGGCCGCAAGGCTATCCGAGGTCGAGGCTGAGCTGCGCCACCGCCTCATCGCCACTCGGCTCGTCGGTCGAGTCCCGCGCACGCGCGACGACGACAAGAAGAAGTGCCGAGGACGCGAGCCCTCCGCGCTCGACGATTGCGGCAGCGGGGACGCCGAGAGGGCGCGCGGCGACGCCCGTCGCGCTTTCGACTTCGGAGGTCCCGTACGGGTCCGGCCGTGCCAGAGCCTCGGCGCACGGCTGCTATAGGGGCGCCTTGCGTGCGCGCTGGGCGCTGCTCGCAGAGATCGCCTTGCTCCGACACTAACTCGTCCTGCTGCAACGCTCGGTCGCAAGGCAGCGTGTGACGCCGTTCGAGCGAATCGCCCTGGTGGCGCTCACGGCCGTCACCCCGACCTGGAGGAACGTCCTGCGCATCGTCCAGCCGGATACGCCTCTTCGCTGGCACCGCGCCTGTTCAAGGTCTCCGGCGGTGGAGGAGCCGAACGCGACCGGCTTAGCGCGTGGCTCCGAGACGGGCGCCCGTCCGGTCCAACAGGCGATGCAATTGTTGCCGCCCGGGAGATGGTGCGTCGCTCGGCAGATCGCGTCTGTGAAACGGGATTCAAGGCAAGAGGGCGAAAAGAAGACGCACGTAGTCCTTACGGCTCCAGAATCGGCGACAATCCGGCCGCGCGAGATCCAGGATCTTGGACGAGCGAGTGCGCGTGCCCTCCGGAGAGACGCGAACTACGATCGCGCTCGAGCTCTCGCAGAAACGGTACCGAGCCGATTCGCCAGGTGATTTGCCAGGGGGCACTGACAGGTTATGCCTGCGGGCGAGCAGGCAGGCGGCACGCTTGCTGCTCTGCCACGGCCTATACCGCCTCATCGCCTCATCGGCATGACGCCGCGACATCGCGCCGGCGGGCGCGAGGGAGACTGTCATGCAACCCGTGGATACGAGCGGCGCACTCCCGTGTGCCGCGATGGATTTCGACACCGCAGAGGCGCGGGCGACGACGGGGAACCAGTCCGCCCTTCGGCTCGTGCACTCAGCGCCGGCCACGGTCGACGGGCTCCCCTCGTCGCTCTGGGCAGGTCTCATGGGCGGCCACCTCGAGCTCCGCCACGAGCTCTCGCCGGAAGTGCCGTGGATCGTCTGGTTTAGGGAGCGTGCACGGCCAGGTCCAGACATTCCCGAGAGGGAATCGCAAATACTGGAACGCGTGCTGTCCGGCGACCAGCAAAAGACGATCGCACTCGACCTGGGGGTGTCGGAGGCTACGGTTTCGGGCCGACTCGCCCGCGGCCTCGGCAATCTGGGTCTCGTCCGCCGCACCGTTCCTCTGGTAGTGGCGGTCGTGGCTTGTGCGCGTTCGATCGGCGTGTCCCTTCCCCCCTCGCGTTGCGAAGTGTTCTCCGCGGGTGACTCGCGGTTTCGACGTGTCGCTCTTCCCGCGCCGACTCTTGCGGCGGCCCGGGCGCTGACCGGTGCGCAGCGGGCCGTCGCCTGCATGCTCCTCGAGGGACGCTCGCGAGCCGAAATGGCGGCGCAGCGAGCGACCTCGGTGAGCACCATCGCCGTGCAGCTCACGAGTCTATACACGACGATGGGTGCGAGCGGTAGGTTCGCTCTTTTGCGAAGAGTGCTCTCAGAGAACCTCTGGTAGACGGCGGCGTGAGCGCGGCGTCCCCACGAGGCGCTCAGGGTTGCGCCGAGGTGCCGCAGCTGCTGGCGATGCACTGGACGTTCAACGTGGCCTGGGCGTTCACCGTGCAGTTGCTGTTGGCGGTGACGGTGATTCCCACGCTCGTTCCGGACACGGAGGTCGTGCAGTGACCGCCGGTGACGCCCCCGCCCTGGTTGACCATGGTGCAGGAAGCCGACTGGACGGCGGAGCCGCTGGGACAGACCGGGCTCACCGTGTAGCTGTTGCTCGATCCGAAGCAATTCGGACCGCTCTTGAACACTTGCCCAATGTTTCCGGCGACGCCGCTGAGCCCCGCGGGCGCGAAGGGGCTGGGCGCAGGGGGGACGCACGCACCCCAGCCGCAATCCGACCCGCAGGAGGCATTGGTGGCCGGGCATCCGTACGGGTAGCTCCAGTTGCAAGAGAAGGTAGCTCCCGGCGCGCAGACGCCCTGGTTGTTGCAGCTGCCGAATCCGCTCGGAGACGGGCCGTCGAGGCATTGCGCGGTCCCGCAGTTGCCGCATCCGGTGGTCTGCGCCCCCACGCACTGGCATCCCTCGTTCGGAGTGCCGTTGCAAGTGGCGTCGTCGCCCGACGAGCAGCCGTCATGGGCCGCCGGCGCGACGCTGCACGGCCCCCAGTTCCCGTTGCCGTCGCAGGTCGTCGTCCCGCTCGCGCAGTTGCCCTTGGTGCCGAGCGCCATTCCGCACGATTGCGTATCGCCCGAACTGCAGTGACCCTTGCAGGAACCGGAGACGCATTGCATGCCGAGACTCTTGCAGCTCGACCCGCTGTTCTGCCACTCTCCGGTCGCCCCACATGTCTGCGGCTGTTCTTGATTCTGCGGATCGCAGCGGGTGTCATTGGGGCCACACGTCCCGCCGCACGCGCCGGTCGTCGTCGCGCAGGTCTCGGAGCTAGCGCAAGAGGCAGGAGCGCCCCACACACCTGCGGTGCACGTCTGCATCGCCATGGTGCCGGCGCACTGCGTGCTCCCGGCAGAGCAACTCCCGGTGCAGGCGGCCATGCTCCCGGCGTCGCCCGTTGGGGCGCAGGTCGACTTTACGCAGGGGAGAGCATCCCCCCACATGCCGGATGCGTCGCAGGTCTCGACGCCCGTGCCGTCCGGCGCGCACTGCGTCTGGCCCTGGGCGCAGATGCCAGCGCAAGCGCCGGCGCGGCATGTCTGGTTGACGCAGGCCACAGCACCTACGCAGCCGGACTCCGTGCCGTCCTGGAGGCACGACCGCTCCCCGGACTGACACAAGGTACCTTCGAGCACGCCCCCGTCGGGGTTAGCCGTGCAGCTCTCCGAATGGCCGGGGAAGATGTTGGGGTCGTTGTCGTTGCAGTCGTCTCCCGTCTGGACGGGCACACCGTTCGTCGACTGGCAGGACGCACTCGGATGGCCGTCCCCGTCACCGTCCTTGGCCAGGAAGGAGCACGTTCCGGAAAGTGTGTCGCACTTTCCGATCGCGCAGCCGGGGGGCGTCGTAGGCGGAACGCTTCCGACACAATCGGCGTCCGTCATGCAGGTCGCGGCCGAACCCGACGAGGCGTCCGCGCGCGCGCCGCCGTCGGGCGACATGCTTGCGTTCTCCGTGGAGGCCTCCTTAGCGGAGCTACAAGAGGCGAGCCCCAGGGCAATAACGAACGAGGTCAACGAGAGAGACAGTCGACGTTTCATCGTCAATTCTCCTTCTGGGCGGTGAGGGGCAGTCGCATCGCCGGCGCGTTCCTGTCGCCCGCGCCCGAAGGCGAGGCAAAACAACGAATGATGGTCATGCATGCTCCCAACGCGCTCGGCATATCGGCAAGACGCCGCGCCGGCACGCTCTACGAATGCTGATTAACCACGGCGGTGCCCACCATTCGATAGTTTAATATTCAGAGAGCCTGGCCTCCGCGGCCTGGCCTGCGACTGCTGCGACTGAAGGGATGCCTATGGTCCTCGATTGCGCACGCGGGCATACCGACCGGAGCGCATGAAATCGACCGTTCCAGAAAGGGTCCCTCACGTTCCCCGCGGCTTCCCCGCCGTCGTCCGCGCGCCACTTCTCGCGCTTGCCCTGACCATGTCGGGCGGAGCCGGAGCCACGGTGGCGTCGTCCGCCCGCGCCGAGGCGACCGACCCGTCGTTGGCCGCGGCGCTCAAGAGGTTCGAGAGCGGGCGCAAAGCGTTCGACGCGGGCCGCTACGACGAGGCCCTGGGCGAGTTCCAGGCAAGCCTCGAACTCCTCTCGAGCCCCAACACCCGCATGTACATCGGCAGGTGCTACCGGGGCCTGGGGAGGACGGCGAGCGCCTTCACGGAGCTCCGGCTCGCGGCGCACGAAGCGCACGATCGTTTGAACGCCTCGGGCGACAAGCGCTACGCGGCGACAAGTGAAGCTGCTGACGCCGAGGCCGCCCAGCTCGAGCCCGTGGTGCCACGACTCACGGTGACCGTCCCGGGAGATCCGCCGAGTGGATTCGCCATCAAAGTAAACGGCCGTGATCTGCCTCGAGCCGCGTGGGGCACCGCATCGGAGACCGACCCAGGGGCGGTGTCGGTCGAGGCCGACGGCCCGCGCCTCGTCCCCTTTCGAACGACGGTCCTCCTGTCATCTGGGGCGCAAGAACGGGTCGACATTGCGCTCGTGCGCATTCCCACCGCGGGGCTCACGGTGAGGCTCGACAACCTCCCGGCGGGCATCGCAATGATCCTTGACGGACTACCGGTCGACCTCCGCGGGCCCCTCACCACGCGTGAGCTCGACGTTGGTCCTCACTCCATCGTCGTGTCGGCGCCGGGTTACGCCCCTTTTCGCTGGAGCGAGACGCTCGCCGATCGTGAAGAGGGATTGGTGGCCGTCACGCTGGAGCCCGCGCAGCAATCCCCGGGCGGCCACGCGGGCACGCCGAAGTGGGCGTTCTTCACAGTGGCGGCGGCCACGCTGGGCACCCTCGGCGTCGCCACCGGAATCGCCGTCCACGCGAGCAGCGAGAACGACGGGCAGCTCGGCTTGAGCCCCTATGCGCGCGATCCCGGCATAAAGAGCTCCATTCAGTCGCAAGCCACGGCCGCCGACGTCCTGTTTGTCGGCGGGGCGGTGCTCGGCGCCGCCAGCGTGGCCCTCGTCGTCACGACCCGATGGAGGACCGCTGCGGGCGAATCGAGCGTCAGCATCCTTCCGTGGGCCGACGCGACAGGCGCTGGCATCGGTGCTCGAGGAGGCTTCTGACCAATGCGCTGCCCTCGCGCGATCCTTGCGCCGCTGCTCTGCGCGTCGTGCACCTTTGGCGGCCTCGGGAACTACCCGGTCGAGACGTGCCCCAGCGCGACGGGCGCGACGACGACCGTGCAGGGCGTCGGAGCCCTCGGTCTCAATGCCGATCTCGCCTTCGCGAGCGCGAATGGCGGAGCCCCTTACGGCGCGTACGTGTCGGGGGTCGGCGCTGGCACGTGCGTCCAGGCCGTGGGCACCGGCGGGTACATCTCGCCCATGGGCTGCGCGTTCTTCGCGGCGACACCAGGGCTCTCGCTGCGTCAACCATGGGTAACCACCATGGGCGCGGGTCGCGCGGTCGCGGCAGTCGCTACTACCGCGCCTTGCACCCAAGGCCAGATCCGCTTCGAGTACGACGCGCCCAGCGGCACCCTGGGGGCGCCGGAGGGGTCTTCGGCTGGCCCCATGGGGACGTGCGACGCGACTGGCGCGTCGCTCCCGTCGCTCGCTCCGCTCGGAGACACCACGGCGCTGGTGGCCTGGTACCAGACCGCACTAACAACTCGGAGCGACCCGCTACAGAGCTGCGAGGCGGCCCTCGCCGCGCCGCTCGTGACTGCGGTGGCGACGGTCTTTGCGGGGACGTCCACCGCCGCGGTCGGCCCTCCCGCGACCCTGACTGCACGGAGCGTCTCGATCCGTCCTCCCGCGGTCGTAGCGCTCGGTTCGCAGGTGATCGTCGCAGCGCCGGCGGACGACGACGTCGGCGTGTGGGCGCTGGACGGGAATGGCGCGAACTCCCTATCCGCGAGCATTCCGGGGTTGAAGGGGGCACGTGCGGTGTCGATCGCCTCGGACGGAGCCGGGCATCTGGCCGTCGTCGCCGAAATCGGCTGCTCCCCGCAGAGCATCGCGCTCTCGACGGGCACGCTCGAGCGCGGCTTCGGACCGACGGTGGTCATCGCCGCGAGGGGAGGCTCGGCCGCCTTGCAGCCAACCGTGGCTTGGGTCCCTGCGCAGCGCATCTGGATCGTAAGCTGGATTTCCGTGAGCGGCGGCGCCCACGCGCTGGTCATGCGCTTCGACCTGGACGGCGGAGCGCTGGGGCCGGCCGTCGACCCTGGCGTGGCCACGATCGGAGCCACAGTTACGCCGGCGGGCGCACTCTTCGCGTACGAGCCGGACTCGCAGAGCTTCGTCGACGCATCGCTAGGGTGCGCGAATTGAGGAGAAGGACGAAGGCCCCCCATGATCGGTGAGACCATCGCGTCCCGCTACCGCGTCCTCCGCGAGATTGGCCGCGGTGCCATGGGGGTCGTCTACCTCGTCGAGCATACGCGGACGGGCGAACACCTCGCGCTCAAGCTCCTTCAGCGCGTGGAGGCTGGAGACGAGGAGACGCTCGGGCGGTTCAAACGGGAGGCGCGCGCGTCGGCCTATATCAGGAGCGAACACGTCGTGAAGATCGTCGATGCCGACACGGCGCCCGAGCTCGCCGGTGCACCGTTCCTCGTCATGGAGCTCCTGAACGGCATCGATCTGGACAAGCAACTTCGCAAGGAAGGACGAATGGCGTCGGAGGTCGTTTTTCATTACCTGTCCCAGGCGGCGAGCGCCCTAGACAAGTCCCACGCGCTGGGGATCGTGCACCGGGACCTCAAACCCGAAAACCTCTTCATTCATCACCGCGAAGACGGCTCCACGACCCTCAAGATCCTCGACTTCGGAATCTCCAAGGTGATCGGCGGCGATCGCGCCAACGAGATCTCCTCCGCCAGCATGACGCGCACGGGCGCGATCATGGGCACGCCGTTCTACATGTCCCCGGAGCAGGCGCGCGGGCGCGTGTCGGAGATAGGCCCCACGACGGACGTCTGGGCCGTGGGCCTCGTCGCGCTCCAGCTACTCACCGGCGAGATCTACTGGCAAGCCGGCACCAGCGCCGAGCTCATGTCGTTCATCCTCTCCGAACCGTTGTACGCCCCTTCGTCGCGCTGGACCTGGCTACCGTCCGCGATCGACCCTTGGTTCGCGCGCTCGTGCGCGCGTCGCCCGACCGAGAGGTTTCCCAGCGTGGGCCTCCAGATCCAGGAGCTCGGCGTCGCTCTCGGAGTAGCTCCGGAACCCGGGATGCTCAGGGTCGAACCGATGGGCGGCGCAGCCACGGGCGGCGGCTCGGGACCGGGATCGACCCTCGCGGCGCCGGAGGGATGGCCGTTTCCGATCGACGGTGCGCGTACGACGACGAACGCCATCGCGCAGGAGAGGCCCCAGCCGGTGCGACGGGGACGACCGGGGCCGCGCTTTGCAATGGCTGCCGCAGCGCTGGCCGTGACGGTCGCGCTCTCGGTGTTGGGGCTATCTGGCCGCCGGCATCCTGGGGACTTCTCCGTCCACCCCGTCACTTCGGGAAACGCGAAGACGAGCACCTTGGACGGGACGGTTGTGGGCGACGAGGCCAGTGCGAACCTCCCGTCGCCGAACACGAGCGCTCCGCGGGTCGAGACGGCGACTGGAGTCCCTTCCGCCGCAGACACCGGCCACGACGACACCACGACAGGCGATGGGAAGAGGGAGATTCCGCCGGACGCGGGCAAGAGCAGGCACCCCGGGCGCGGTGGTCCGGCCCCTGGCCCTCCCCCGACCGCTGGACCGACTAGCGCATTCAACCCTGCCGCGCCCTGACGCCAGATTTCTGGCTCTCCTGCAGGTTTAGTGGAAGCAGCGATCACTTGTGCACGGGCAGCAGGGTGATGCCGGAACAGCAGAGGAAGATGAGCGCGATGAGACTGGTGGGCCCGTGGAATCCGAAGGAGCGGCGCGTGATGGTTCGTATCTTTCCGTTGAGGCCCTCGCTGCGGCCGTTGGAGAGACCTGTCGCGACGTACGCGACGATCCCCTCGAGGTGACTGCGGACGGTGCGCGCCAATTTCTGAAACGGGCGCAGTCGGGAGCGCGCGGCCCAGTCGGCCCACTCGAGGAGCTTCTTGCGGGCGACGTTGACCTGGCCCCCGTCGAGGATCTTGGCGAGCGTCTCCTTGAGCAGGTAGGCGCGGTAAAGCGGGCGGTTGGTCCTCTGCACATCGGCGACCTTCTGCTCCTCGATCGCGGAGAGGTTCCACGGATTCTTCTGCAGCGCGAAGCGCGTGTTCTTCAGGTCGTGCTTGTCTTCTGGCGCCGCCTCTCGGACTTGCTCGCGGCGCACCGCGTCGAGCGCGTCATGGGCGAGTCGCTGCACGTGGAAGCGGTCGAAGATGATGCGGGCCTGGGGCGACTCTTCGGTCACCGCCTTCAGGTACGCGGCGGACATGTCGAGCGTGACGGCCTCGAGCTGCGCGCAGCGCTCCTTTCCAAGCTCTTTGAAGAAGGCTTTGAAGGTCTCGGCGTTCTTGCCGGGGCTCGCCCAGACGACGCCACCACGCACGTGGTCGACGATCACGGTGACGTACTCGTGGTGCCGGCGGTACGACAGCTCGTCAACGCCGATGTGCGTCAGGCCGTCGAGTCGGTCGCCGCTCTGATGCCGAGGCAGGACGCGCTCGATGATCGCGCCGACGGTCCGCCACGCCACCCGCATCAGCGTGCTGAGCGTGGTCTTGTCGGCGCGCTGCGCCAGGTACGCGACGTGCTCCTCGAAGTCGTAGGTGAACCATGACTGGTTCTCCGCCCACGGCACGAACTCGACGCAGACTCCGCAGCGTGGGCATCGGACACGGCGCAGGCCATAGCGAAGCCAAACGCGAAACGGCCCCACGTCGAGATGACGCCACCTTCGCCCCTCGTAGCGATCGTGCACGGTACGTACGCGGCAGTGGCACCCCGAGCAGCGCGGCACACGCGTGCTCGGCACGACGTCCACCACCAGCCCTTCGTCGACGCATGTCACGTTGCGGACACGGGTCTTGTTCAATCCGAGAATCTTTGAGAGTAGAGTCGTCGCGCGCATGGGGGAGCGGTTGCCTTTCCTGTCTAGACAACCGGACGGTACCTCCGCTCCCTCGTGTGCACCCTACGCAGCCCCCTCGACCGCGCCCGAATTCGCTCTCGCCCCGAGAATCCTGCCGCCTGGGCCCACGACGACCGCGTTCGTGCTTCCATCAAACCTGCAGGAGAGCCAGATTTCTGCACAGCGCACGCAGGTCGACGAACATGCACAAGGAGGCGCCGTGACCATTCCCATCACCTCTTTCAAGATGTGGATCAACGCTTTCATTCCGCAGACCATCAACGGCTACACCAGGCGGGTGCCGGGCCATGCGCATCTGACGATGATTCCGGGGCCCGGCATTCCGCTCCTCGGCAGCCAGTCGTATCTTCATATTGCAAACAAGACCGAACCCGGCGGTCCGCTCGCCCTCACGCTGTTCGGCTACTACACGGACCAGCGCTCCTTCAGTAACCGCGTGCATGCAAGCTCTCGCATGCACTCGGAGGTGCGCCTCGACCTCCGGCCCTCGCCCGGCGGGATGACCCAGTGGCACAAGTGCGACGAGACCGTCGAGTGTGACATGGTGACCGGGCGGACGCTCGCTCATCGCCACGGCAATACCTCGAGGATGACCTTCACAATGGGGCCACGCAGAGTTGGCACGTCACACACCATCCTCTTCTCATGTGCGGCGCACAATCCATGCGTGCTTCCATCCGCTGTCGTCGGCGACATCGACTTTGCAGGAACGCTGACCTTCGACGAATCTCGACGGGTACTGGAGCTCGATTGCAAGGTAGACGACTTCCCGGCCTTCGAGGCCTACGCGGCGTTGAACGACGGTGCCGGTGTTCCGCTCTTTCGACTCCCGCCGCCGCCGGCCCACACCGTAATGAATCTGCCCGGCCCCCCGCGTCGACCCATTCGATGTCGGCTGCAAGATACGAATGGCGACGCGGTTTTCGACACCCTAACCGTGCTCTGAACGGCGTGCGAGAATCCATCGTGGGGCTACCTGAGCCTTCGCGGCGCGCTCAAGAACCTCGGCTTCGACCTCGGACGGTCAACTATCCAGCGCATCCCCGAGCGGCGAGGCATTGAGCCCGCTCCCATCCGAGGAAAACGATGCCGTGGAAGACCTTCCTCATGGCGCACTCGGGCGCCGTCGCCACCGCGGACTTCTTTAGTGGGGAGCCGGTCACGCGCTGGGGCCTCGTGGGCTATCGGGTCCTGTTCGTCATCGACCTCAAGACCGACGCGTTCACATCGCGGGCGTCACCTGCCGGGGTGACGGCGAGGATGCCCAGATCGCTGTCGACCTCTCCGACGCAGCGGCCGGACTCTGACGGGCTTCAGGCACTTGCTCGTCGACCGAGAACCGCTCTGCACAACCCACTTCGGGAGCATCCTGCAGGCGGGCGGCACATCATCCCCTCGGCGACCACCATCCGCCCAGCGTCCTGCGAGAATTCGTGGAGCACTAACACACCGACGCAACCACCACGGCCTGGGTCACGTCCATCCCCTTCCCCTCCCGCGTCCCGCCCACAGACCCTCGACCGCATCGAACGACGACAAAGTCGCGGGGCTTTGCTCAAGTACTCCGCAAACGCCGCGTGAAGCTTCGGATCGACATTTGGGACAGTCCGAGGTCCTCGTCGCCGACGCCGGCACAATACTCGTCGTCGGAAGCGGCTCCCGGGCGAGTCCTCGGTCACGGCGACGCCGCCTTCAGCCTTGCCCGTCAGGGCCGGCAGAGCGTCGCGATTTGGCCGCGGACCAGGCGCGACGGTAAGAAGAGACCACCGTCATGGTCAAACACGGATTGACAGGCGACGAGCCATCGAAGAGTGTCTTTCGACGGTGTCGGAGCGCATGTCGATCTGCACGGAGGCCCACATTCGAGACGTCGGCCTACGACTTCGCGACTTCGACGTTTGGGGAGCGTTCGGGCTCGGCGTCATCCTTTTCGCTTTGTGGCTGGCGACCCGGCGGAGTCGTCTTGAAGAGTCGCCTTCGAGCGCCATCCACTGGAGCGCCGTGTGCCTGCCTCTTTCGATCATCTGTGGGATCATCGGATTCGTCGATTGGTTCGCGCCCATCAACTCTCGGTGGCGGTGGGACCTGTCCGCGTTCCCAGCGGCGCTCGTCATCGCGCACGGCTTCGCGCTGTTTCGACTGCGACGTCCCCGGCTCCCACCTGGCAACCTGGCTTCCTCGAACCGTAAGACCGAGCGAGACGATGCGATGGCCGCGGTCCTGAGACGGAGCATCAGTCGTCACTTCGGCATTGTGACGCTGCTCCTACGATACGGTGTTCCGGCATTCTTCATTGCCTGGTTCACAATCGGCCTCTCGAACGCGCTGCTGCGCGAGCTCGCCCGCTCCTTTGACTCCCTCGGGTGCGTTGTGGATCCCATTCATGGGCCCACGGAGATTCCTTGGCCTCTTCCTGCGATGGTCGGTGCGGCGTATGGCCTTGCGGGCGCCTATTGCCAGGTCTTGTTGTCGCTTGGGTACCGGACCTTCCGAAACGATGTTTCGCCCGGCGCGGCGATGTGGTGCGCGATCACTCTTGCGGTTGGACCGATCGTCGCGGGCGTGTTCGGAATGTTCTGGGACTCCTCGCAATCGACGCCGGGCGCGGACGAGACCGCGCGTCACTTTCACATCGCCCTATTCTTCGTCGCTGGCTTCTCGCCTCGATACGCAATTGGTCTTCTCGAAGGATTGGTGAAGACGGGTTGGAAGTTCACGCATCGTCCGGACGTGCATCGGTCGCGCGCGCTGCCCGTGACCCAGCTGCGGGGCGTGACCATCGACGTCGCCGAGCGCCTGTCCGAGGAGGGCATCACGAGCGTGACGGGCATGGCGCTGGCCGATCCCGTGCGGCTCCTGCGCAACACGCGTTACGACAAGCGACAGATCGTCGGCTGGATCGACTGCGCGCTCCTGATGGACGCGATGCCTCGGCAGTGGGAGGATCTCGAAGGCGTCGGGCTTTGCAACGCGACCGAGATCGCCGGGCTGACGTCCGAGCCGCCGAACCCCGAGAGGATCGCCGAGTTCGCCAAGCTCATCAAAGTCGAACCGATTGTCCTGCAAGTGGCGTCCGAAGCGCTCAGCGTGCACCCGCAGGTCAGGCTGCTCCGGATCATGAACGAGCTCGAGTTCGGGACCGGCGGGGACGAAGACTTCGACGGCGACGCTCCGATCTAAGCGGTTCTGAGGATCCGGCGGCCAATGGTAGGAGTTCGTGCATTCGTCTCCCACCGTGCTGTGGTGATGTGGCAACCGGTGCGGGGTAATCATGCTGCCGTCTAGAATCCGGGGGGACTGGCTACTCCCACCGAGGTCAACACTACCGTCCTTTTGCACGACGGCGATCGCGATGGAGTCGACCTCGAGCGTTCCGTTGGTGTGCAGGGAGCCGCGATCGGGAGGTGCCAACGGTGCTGCGCGGAGAAGGCAGCGCATAGAAGCGCCTCGGGAGCGACCGGTCCCTCGGGACTGCGGGGGCCTCGGGTACTGCGCCCAGGCGTGTCCGGCGAATGAGAGTGCGACGACGCCGATGGCCCTGGTTCGGTAGAAGTTGCGCATGCGAGTCCCCTCGCGATGAAGCGGCAAGACTGCCGTCTAGTGCACCGTCGTCGAGATGCGCTTCAACATTCGCCGGTGTGACTTGATGATGGCGGCGGCGGGCTTGGTCCAGGCGAAGGGCGTGGGATTCCGATTCCAGGCACGCATGTACGCGTGAAGATGTTCTCGCAAGGCGGTCTTGGAATAGAAGTCGCTGGCGCTGAGCGACTGCTTGCCAAGAATGCCGAAGAAGCCCTCCACCTGGTTGAGCCACGACGCGCTGGTCGGCGTGTAGTGGAAGTGCACCCGAGGGTGCGCGGCAAGCCACGCGGTCACCTCAGGGGTGCCGTGCGACGACGAATTGTCGAGCACGACGTGCAGCTGCTTTCGGGGGTAGCGACGCACCACCGTCTTCATGAAGGCGAGAAAGTCGGCCGCCGTGTGGCTCGCGGTCACGCGATGCGTGACGTTGCCCGTGGCGACCTCCAGCGCCGCGTACAGGTCGACGACGCCGTGGCGCTTGTAGTCGTGCGTGTGGCGCGTGGCGCGGCCGGAGCGCAGCGGCAACGGCAACTGCGTTCTCTCGAGCGCCTGGATCGACGTCTTCTCATCCACGCTCAGCACCACCGCGTGCTCGGGCGGGTTGAGGTACAGCCCGACGACATCCTTCACTTGGCCGCGAAGTCCGGGTCGCGACTGACCTTGTAGGTCCGCACCAAGTGAGGCTTCAAGCCGTTGCGTCGAAGCACGTCCGACACGCAGCCTGGCGACAGGCGCACCTGCTTGGCCAGCAGTCGCGCCGTCCAACGGCTACGCCCAGCCGGCGGTGGCGACATCGCGAGCTGAACGAGACGAGCCGCCGTCTCGGCCGAGACCGCGTGGTCCGTGCGACCCGACTTGGGACGCTCCGTCAGCCCCGCCACGCCCTCGGAACGGAATCGAGAGCGGATCACCGACACGTGTTCCGGCGACAGATCGAGGCGCAGGGCGATCTCGCGCCCCGACACCCTCTCGTCGCTCAGCAGGACAACCCGCGCCCGGCGAACCAAGCTCGCCGACTCGGACGGCCGTCTCACGATGCTCCGCAACTCGTCCCGCTGCTTGTCCGTGAGCTTGATCTCGATGGCGTGTCCCATGCCCCGGCCAACGGCCAGGGACAAGACTTAATTCCACATGGACGACGGTGCACTAGAGACCGTTCGTCCGCTCCGTGCCGTCCAAACTCTTGACGTGCATCGAGCCGGCGCCTGGCGTCTTCCAGTTCGGTTTGATGGTCACGACGTCACCAGTGCGGACCGCGACGTTGGCGACCGGGAACTTCGGCCCGGCGACTCCGCCCGCACCCCGGCTCATCAGCGTGATGGCCATCCCCGCCGCCGGACCACCGTGCTCGAACGTGATCGTGTCCCCAGTGGGATCGAAGCCGATCTTCAGCGGAGCGCCCCGAGCGCCCGCGCCGTTCACCTTGATCTGCCGGCTCGACCGGTCTGCGGCCAGGATCGACACGTGGGCCTCGACGTCCTTGCGCGCCGCGCTCGTCCGGAACTCGGCGCTGGGCGTGGCGCCTGTCTTGTCGACGACGATCGTGTCTTGCTCGCCGGGCGCCGACGACGCCTGGAAGCTGACCCCGAACCCGGGCCCGAGCGCAGTCGCGCTGTACTTGCCCGCCGCCGTTCCCGTGACCGTATGGGTGTATCGCTCCCTCGGGTCCAGAACGAAGAGGCGCGCGTGCTTCGCGCGGGTGCGGGGTCCCCAGTTCGACGGGAACTCGGCGCCTCGCGCGATACGGGTCGCCGGATCCGTATTCTGGGTTCCGTCCGCTTTGAGGAGGTTGTGACCATGCGAGTCGCTGATCTGGGCCACGTCCGCGGTGGCGCTCCCGACGGCGAGAAGCAGTCCCGCGCCGAGGTTGCCGGTCGTGACGTACGCGTACGGCAGCGTCGCACTCCTGAGAATCGAGTACGGGACGACGTTGATGCCCTCGAGCCCGCAGTGGAACGGACCCCCCGAACCCTCGAAGTCGAAGGTGTTGTGAGCCGTGTCGACCGTGACGTAGTCGCTGGGATCGGGGTTGCGGGAACCCCGCTCGTACGGATTGTCGGGATTGTAAACGACGATCTGATACCCTGAAGGGCCCTGCACGATCCCGGTCGGAATGACTGCGTGGCCCTCGGCACCCGTGTGCATCACGATCACACCGCCCGAGGCGATGGCGCTGTTCACCTGACGCAGAAGGTCGTTCGCATTCTTGCCGGCCGCCTCGTCCTCGAGGAAAGCGGTGATGGTCTCGCTGCTCCCCAGGAGGAGTTGCATCCGGTGGACGTACCTCGCGATGCTGGGGTTCGCCGCCGGACCATGGTCGCTCAGCGACGGCCCACGGATGAACCACCCCGAGCTCGGCTGGTCTTGCGTATACGGGTGGACGGCACTTTCCCCAAAACCATCCGCTTCGTTCTTGCCGTCCCACGACGGATCGCTCGCGAGGTCGTTGTCCGGGACAAACGAACGGTCCCCGTGCGCGAATCGCAGGGCGCCGACGTCGAATCCGAAACAGAGCCCATTGGGAGGAAGTGAATTGACGATCCCCAAGAACTCCGCGGCCATGAGATCGGTCGCCGGATCGAAGATCATCTGCGCGATGAGCAAGCCGTTTCCGAACACGTCAGATGACGTGATTTCGCCCAGGTTCCATTCGCCCAGAGCGGCCGAGAGCGAGGTTGTGTTGCTGAACGAGAAGCCATTCCGAGCGCGCCAGCTCATGTCCGAGCCCGCGGGCGGACAGATCAGCTGGGCGGGCGGGTTGTTCCATGCATCGCCAGCCACGCGGACCACCTTCGCCGGCTCCTCGCCGCAGCGATACGTGATCTCCATGCCCTGGGTGCAGAACGACTTTGTCGCCGCGTGAACGCCCTCGCGCTTGTAGGCGCCCTCCGTCGGGGCCTTGAACGAGCAAGATGTCTTGCCGTCGCACGCTTGCCCGACAATTGCCGTGAGGTTGCCGTCGTGCTGAATGTCGAGGCAACCGATCCGTGCCATCGTCACGGCGATCCCGGAGGGATCGGGTGGTGGTGGCGCGGGCGGCGCGGGCGGGGGAACGGGCTCCGGTGGGCGACGCACGGGCCCGTTCCTGGCCGGCGCAGGGATGATGACGTTGCGCGGAGGAAGGGCGTACGAAAGGCCGATGAACAAGGCGCCCATCGTCACGAGGGTCATGACGAAGAGCAGTCGGGTGGGTCGCTGAGGGTTGGTCATAGTTGCCTGAGGCCATCGGGGCCGTCGTTTGGAGTGGATGCGGACGAGTGGGGTGATTCGAAAGGGCGGACGACGACGCGTCGGGGCGGCTACTTCGACGGAGCCGCGCCCGCGACCACCGACGCGCTGGCGTCGAGAGCGCGGGTCAGCCCGTCGACGACCGAAAACGCGCCGACCGCCGGGACGACGACGCAGGCGGCGGCGGTGGTCATCGCCTCGGGCCCGTCGCCGAGCAAGCGCGCCGTGGATTGCACGCCGGCCACAAGCTCCTTGGCGCGCGCGAGGACTTCGGCGGCGTCTCCGGGCAACGAAGCGGCGGCGCTCATGAGACCGGGGAGGTGGCTTTCGATCGCGACCAGTTCGGGGGAGGCGCTATCGACGGCGAAGTGGACGCGCGGGGCGGTGCACTGGACCGCATCTAGGGCAGCTTTCTCGCAGTTCGCGGCGCATGACGTCGCGCCCGTCAGGTGAAAGTCATGGACGCTGCACCGCACGGGCACCACGCCCTCGTGCGTCGTGGCGGAGGCCGACTTGCAGAGCGTCGCTCCGCTCTCTCCGCACGACCCCAGGCAGGCCGCGACTCCGTCCAACGAGAGGCTGCACGACGGCGCTACCAACTCGAGCCCCCAGTCGGCGGGCGCGAAGCGCGCGCGTACCTGAGCAACGCCGCGAGCCGCAGCTCCGCACGCGTCGGCCGGTCCTTCGAATGCTCCGGGGAGGCCGAGCGCCTGGCCGAGCCCGGAACACTCCGTGGTGACCTGCGCTTCGACGCGCGTCGAAAGAGCCACCAGGTCCGCGAGAGCAGACAGGAACGGCCTTATCTTCTTGGCGTCATCCTCGTGTCCCTGAAATGCCCCTTCGTAGTCGAAGGTCGCGATGGCCGTGGCATCGAGCGTCTTCGGGCAGCGCACAGCGCTGGCAGCCGCGCTCACGAGATCGCTCACTCCCGAGAACCACTGCCCGAGTTGCTTGACCGCTTCCTTCTGGCTGACGGTGCCCGAAAGGAGCAGCATGAAGGTGTTCTCGGTGAGAGCGAGGCGCGCGTATCCCGGATAGTTGCCGCCGACCGAAGGCGCCGTGCCGAAGAGATCTTCCACGTCGATCGTGCCGGTGGCGTGTTGCCATGCTGCGCCGATCGTCGTGTCGAAAGGGCCGAGCACGAGGCCCAGGCCCGTCGTCACGGTGCTCAGATTGCGCCGCGTCGTGAACGCCGTCTCCGCGCCGGGCGGCGGGAGGCCGCGCGAATCAAAGGCCTCTGAGAACCCGGCCCGGAGCGTGATATTCGGCGTCACGTAGACCTCGGCGCCTACCGAGAAGTTCACGCGAGACAGGCCGTCGACCGTTCGGTTGTACGACGCGACGATGCTGCGCGTGGCGGAGCCGGAGATCGTCTCGCTGGTCTGCGAGATGCCGCTCGCGCTGTCGATCCCCGGATAAGGAATGACGTAAGTGACGTCCCCCGCGAGGGTCATCGCCCCCGGCCGCTCGTACGCCACGCCCAGGGAGAGGCGGGGCGGCTCGATCGAGGTATAGCGAAGATCGGCGGTGTTCTGCGAGATGGCGTTGGTCGCTGTGGTCACGGGCGGCGCGTTCAAGAAGAGCGTCTCCGCGCGCGTCTGGTGTTCGTTGCCAGCGACCTGAACTGACGGACTCTGGAACGACGCGCCGAGCCAGACGTCGTCGAGGGCCTGAAACTGGAGACCCCCGACGGCGATCCCGCCGACGGAGGTCCCCTCGTCCAGCCACGACCCACGGTAGCTGGCGAAGTCATTGCCGCCCTGCTGCGATTGGGTCATCGTGGTCGTCGCAAGCAGGTATCGGTTGCGATAGAGCCCCAGGAGCGAGACGCCGACGCGGAGGCGCGGCGTGACGGTGAGTCCCGCGACTGGCCCGACGTAGATATCGAGGGCGCGCTCGTTTAGCCCAGTCTGACGGTCGATGAAGCCGTTCGTCGACTGTAGCGTCGCGTGCAGCCGCGCGTCGGCTTGCTGGTTCGAATCGATTGGGCTGAGCGCCGCGAGCCCGAGGACGAGATGCCCGGCCGTTTCGACCGCAGCGGGGCCGACGTGCTGGAAGACGGCGACCCCCGAGGGGACCGCTTCGATATTCGACGAGCCGTAGGTCTGGCTGTCGATCGTCACCTGTCCGAACGCGGGCGCAAAGCCATTCGGGGCGAAGAAGCCCGACACGTTTCCCGAATTGTACGAATAGAGAGAACTCGAGAGACCGAAGACCTGGCTGTCGACGGCCGCGATCCCGGCAGGGTTGAGCAACGGAGCGGCGATGTCGTGACCTTCGGCGACGCCCGTCCCGCCCATCGTCGCGGCGCGACCGCCTATCGGCAGCGAACGTGCCTGGCCGAGGGCGCGACCGCCCATCCCCGTCCCACCGAGGACGATCGAAACCGAGAGCCCGACTGCGCGGGAGCGGCTCACGACGGGCACCTGCTCTGACAGGCGAGGTACGCGCTGCAGTCCGGATAGGCGGCGCAGGCGCTCATCACGTTCGAGACGCACGCACCCGTGGCGAAGACGCAGGTCTCGCACGCGCTCGCCCCCTTCGGATCGCTCGCGCAGGCCGTCGTGCACTGAGACGCGCAGGGTGCGTCGGCCCCGCACGCGCAGGTGGCGAAGAGCAGACGCTCGAAGGTAGTCTCCCCGCCCTGACTCTCTTCGTTGCAACACACCTGGCAGTTCTGTTGCGTCAGCGTGTTGCACGAAGTCGGGAGGGCGAGGCCGGCGCAAAGAGGCTGGTCGCAAAGCGCATTCACGCACAGACCTCCGGCCGCCCGGCATGCCGCGGTGCCCGTGCCGCCGCATTCCCACGAGTCGCAAAGGCGGGGTCCGCCGTCCCAAGACTCGAAGCATTGCGGGTAGTCTATTCCCTCTACCCCGTTCGTCGCTGTGCCGCAGTCTGCTTGCGATGTGCACGCCGAGATGCACGGCAGCACTCCGGACCGGGGCGGCTGGAGGGCCGCATCAATCGTCATCGCGAGGGTTTGGCCGTTCCGCGACGCCGCGGACACGACGGCCCCCGTTCCCCCAACGCTGTACGCAAGCACGGGATCGGTCGGCGCGGGTGCCGCGCCAGCGACGCGCGTAATCACGAAATACACGTGTTCGTTGGTCGCGTAGCTGACGTAGGGATCAATCGAAAACGGGCCGGCGCGCGCAGCGAAGTCCGACGGGAAGGAGAGCGCCATTGCGATTCGCCCTGTCTTGGATTCGCCCTCGAGGGCGATCGACAGGACCGCGGGATCGGCGGAATCGATCTCCCCCCCGGTCGCTGAACTGAGTTCGATTCGCTCGCTCCCGAGGTTCCCCGAGACGGCGAGGTTGCCCGTATTGGGCCCCGCGTCCGCTGGCACCAGCGCGCCCAGGATGAAGCGAATGGTTCCCGACAGGTGGTTGGCCTGAACGATCCCGGCGACGCACTGGCCCGCTTGCGTATTGCAGCTCCGGTCGGGCGGGCAATCGAAGTCCGAATGGCAGGTTTCGGCGATCACGACGGTGGAACCGCCGCCGCTGCCGCAGCTCGCGCCGACGAGCAGAAGCGACAGGGACAGCGGCCCCAGGACGGCCGTGATGGGCATTGCGTGGCCGGGTTTCATGTGCGTCGTCTGCGATCAAGTCGAACACGTCTTTGTGGTCGACCCGTTCGTCGCGGTGGTCGTTTTGCATGTGATGCCCGCGCCAAAGCCCTTGCAATCCGCGTTCGTCGAGCAGCCAGGAAAGCAATAGGCCGCCCCGGCCGAGGTCTCGACGCACCACACGAGCTCGCCGACGGCGTCCGTGATCGATTGGGGGGTGCTGGCGCACTGAGTATTTTGCGTGCACGGTTTCGTGCACCAGTAGTTGTTGCACGAGCCCGACGCGCAGTCGGCAGAAGTCTGGCAATGGTCGCCGATCCCCGCCGCGGGGCTGCTGCCGCCGCACGCCGATGCGCAATCGGTGCTCAGGCAGTTCACGAAATTCTGCAACGGCGTCACGCCGTCGGGGCTCTGAGCCTGGCAGTCCGTTGTGCACGTGACGTCGCCGGTCGTGCACCCTTGAATGCAGGCGAAGAGAGCCTCGCACTCGGCGCTCGCGCCGCACGCGCTCCCTTGGGAACAACATGTCGACTGTGCGCATGCGTTGCAGGCATCACTCGATCCGAATCCCCCACAGGCAGGAGGCGTGACCGGAGGGTACAATGGACCCGCGTCGATCGTCGGCAAGGGAATCGGCGTCACGCTGGCGTCGGGCGACGGGGGGGAAGGGGGCGACGATGGCGCCGGCGGCACCCCCTCGTCCGCGTTGTCACCCGCGTCGAGGTCGCTTGTGGTGGTCGTCGATCCCGCTGAGCTGCATCCGGCAGCTCCGAGTGTCCATGTGATGCAGATCCACGCCCATCCTGAATAGAACCGCTTCGGCCGCGTATCCATGAAAAATGCTCCTTCGGTCGCTCGCACGCGGAGGGGATTCGGAACGACGAAATTTCTAGTGGGAGCCCAGGCTCGCTAATCAGGCTCGCTAATAGGTACGTCAGCATTAGTGCTTTCGTGCTGGCTCGAGTTGCATCGGTCTCGTCGCCATCGGGTACCCGAGCCGTGCACCACGCATGCCACGCCGTCTGCGCGGTCTGTCGGAGCCCAAGTACGACGCGCGCCGCCATCGAACGTTGCGGCAAGGGCGACACGCCGCCCCAGGGCTGTCGACCGCGGTGAACGCGTTCGGAATCGGAGTCCTCGAAATTGGACAGCCGACAACGCGAGGGCACGACTCCTGTCCACCCCGCGTCGATAGTCCGCCGGCCATGGCGTGGGGACGCTCCGGGCATGCGAATTGCTGCACCGTGGAGTCGACCCCATGCACCGGAAGCTGTGTCGTTCTTTCCTCCGTCTCGCCATCGCGAGCCTCGTCTCCGCGTGCAGTTCGTCGAGTGACCCCTCCGGCGACGGAGCGGGCTCGAGCGGCGCTACCGGCTCGACGGCGCCGACCCTCTGTGGTTCGTCGACTGCGACAAGCGTCTGCGGCGTCTGCGAATTTACGAAGTGCTGCGCCGAGTTTACGAGCTGCAACCAGAACGCCGCGTGCGCTGAGCTGAGTCACTGCATCGTGTCGTGCACCACGCAGACCTGCGCCGACGGGTGCGCCTCTCAATTTCCCGGCGGCGCGAGCGACTTCGGCGCGTTCAGCGATTGCCTCGTCGCCTCATGCTCGATGTGCACCACTTCGGCCGCCGGCGGTGGCGCGAGCTCCAGCAGCGCGCCGACGGCGTGCCCTGCGGGCTCGTACTCGGCGACGTGCTCCGGCGTGACCTGCACGGCGACGACGATCACTGGGTCGTGCCGGGAGCAGGATGCCACTCCCCTAGAGTCGGTGCTCTCGCTTCCGTGCGCTGGAACCATTTCCAACTGCAACGGCGAACTCACGTGCGGCGCGTGCCAGCTTCCCGCGGGGAGCTACCGAGAGAGCTGCTCGGGGTGCGCAGCGAGCTCCGCGCTTCTCACGTGCCTCTCCTGCACCAACGAGTCCAGGGTCGGCGAGGAGAGTTCGCTTTCCTTGCCGTGCGCGCAAGGTGTCTCGAATTGCAATGGGCGCCTCGTCTGCGGCTCCGCGTCCGGGTGCTGACTCGCGCCGCGGCCGCAAGTCGCTCCCCGCTAGGGGACCGAAAGCGTCTGGCCCGCCGGGCGGGCGGGTCGGGCGCCCGCGGCAAAGAGCTCCGTCGAGCGCCCGAGGTCAAGAGCTCTTCGCATGACTTCGCATGTGTTCGAGGGCTGTGTGCCACACTCGGTGGCTCAGGGCCGACGAAACGGCTCCAGATACCAGAATGCCTTCCCCCACGTCGGCCGGACGACCACCCCTCGTTCCGCGCTACAGGTGTCTACTCGCCCGCCCGCGACCCTGACGAGCGGTTGACGGTCGTCAAGAGTCATTCCCGCGGGGTGGCGCGAAGGCGCAAAGAGGACGGTCGATGAAACAGCGCAAGGGCACCGCTCTCGGTGGACGGAGGCGGACGCGCGACGGGGTTGGACCTCAGCTCAATCGCGGCCATCTTTCAAGCCGAACGCGTTGATCAAGTTGTAGACGTGAGAGCGTGCGAGATCGAGTTTGACGGCCGCTTCCGCGACGTTCCAGTCGACCCCTTGGAGCGTCGTCTTGACCAAGTCGGCCTGGAACGCCCGCGTTGCGTCTTGGAAGGTGATGTTTCGCGAAGACATGGAGAGAGGAGCGCCGGCATCTGGAAACAGGTGGCGACGCTCGAAGCGCAGGACCCCCTCTTCGCTCGAGGCAAAGATGACCGCTCGCTGAACTGCGTTCTCGAGCTGTCGGACGTTGCCCGGCCATTCCGCGGCTTCGGCTGCCCTCAGCGCGCCTTCGGACGGCTCGATCGTGCGCAGCGAAAACTTGTCTATCGTGCGCCGACAAAAGTGACGAACGAAGTCCGCGATGTCGTCCCGTCGCTCGGCGAGCGTGGGAACGGCAAGCGGCATCACGTTCAACCGATGAAAGAGGTCCTCACGGAAGGTCTTGTTCTTCACCGCGGACTCGAGGTCGACATTCGTCGCTGCGATGATCCTGACGTCCGCGGGCAATGACTTGGTGGCGCCGCGCGGATAGTACCTTTTTGAATCCAGGAATTTCAAAAGCTTCGCCTGGGCAACCAGTGGAATCTCGGCGACCTCGTCAAGAAAGAGCGTTCCTTGGTCGGCGGCGCGGACCAAACCGGTCTTGTCGGTATCTGCGCCAGTGAAGGCTCCTCGCTTGTGGCCGAAAAGTTCGCTCTCCAAGAGCGACTCGGTGAGGGCAGCGCAATTGAATTCGACGAATGGCCCCGCCGCCCGCGAGCTCGAGTCGTGACAAAGGCGCGCAACGCGCGTCTTTCCTGTGCCGGAGGGGCCGGTGAGCAATACGTCGATATTGATCGGCGCGGCGATCGACACGCCCTTCAGTAACCTGGCGATGGCCTCACTGCGACCGACAATGCCGTCAGCGCGCAGCAAGTGACGAAAGGGAAGGGTCGGATCGGCCTCGCTGGACAGGCGACGGCGAACAAGGAGCCGGTCGGCGAACACCGCGACCGTCCGGGCGAAGGTCTCGGCGAGCTTGCGGTCGTCTTCGGAGAACGGACCTGGCAGCGTCCGATCTTGAACGTACAAGACCCCCAGGGGGGGGACTCCGATCGGCGCGCATAGAACGGCTTGAAGATGATTGTCGCGGACACTGCCACGATCGCGAAAGCGAGGGTCATCGGTTGCTGACGCCGTGACGATCGTGTTGCCGCTCGCCAGCGCCTCCGCGATGACCCCGCGCGAGAACTCCTGGCGGATCTGCGCCACGTCTTCGTCGGAACAACCCCGCGCCATCCAAGACAACGAGCCCGCGGATGGTCCGACGGTACGGCGGGCGCTGTCCTGCAGTTCCAGGTACCCGCGCGCCGCGCCGGTCACCGCCACGATGAGCGAGAGCGCCTCCTCGAGGAATGGCTCGATCTCGTCTCGATGCCCCAAGTCGAGGAGCTGGCGGAAGAGATCGCGCTCTCGACGGATCTGCGAGGCGTCCGAACTCTCGACCGACATGACGCGGATAGTACGCCATGCCGTCCGGCCTCGTGAAGTCGCTCACCGGGCGCCAAAGTGTGGTAGTTGCGAGGCTGGCTTGAGGTCGCACCGAGGGACGGCGAACGGACCGAAGGACTCGGCCGCCGGGGAGATGGCGACCCGGGGCCCGTCGGGGCCGCGAAGGCGCCAAGCACGCACGTTCGCGGGCACGGAGCGGTACCGCCCCATCGGGATCCTCGGCCAGGGCGGCATGGGCGTGGTCTATCGCGCGTTCGACGCCGAAATGGGGCGAGAAGTCGCGCTGAAGACCCTCCCCGAGCTTTCCCCGACCGAGGTCATTGCTTTGAAGGAGGAGTTTCGGGCGCTCGCCGGCGTGACGCATCCGAATCTCATCGAGCTCTACGACCTCGTGTCGGACGAACACACGGCCTTCTTCACCATGGAGCTCCTCGACGGCACCAACGTCGTCGACCACGTGCGCGGTGTTTCGGCCGTAGGCGGCCGCGACGACTCGTCGCCGGCCGCGGGCTGGCTCGAACGGCTCGTCGCGGTGCTCGGGCAGCTCGTGAGCGCGGTCTCGGCGCTCCACCGAGCCAACGAACTCCATTGTGACATCAAGCCGTCGAACGTGTGGGTCGCCACCAGCGGGAGGCTCGTCCTCCTCGACTTCGGCTTGGCCGTGACGCTTGTCAACGCGAGCTGGTTCTCACCCGACGGAGGCGGCGGCACCTTCGAGTTCATGGCACCCGAGCAAATTTGGCGCAAGCCGCTATCGCCGGCCTCCGATTGGTACGCGACGGGCGAGGTGCTTTACGAGGCCCTGACCGGAGCGCCCGCCTTTCGTGGAACGGTGTCCGAGATCGTCGAGGCAAAGGACACGCGACGGGTACTTCGCCCGCGCGAGCGTGCGGCCGACATTCCGCCCGTGCTCGACCAATTGACGATGAACCTGCTCCTAGCGGACCCTAGCGCGCGGGCGACCGGTGAGGACATCGCCAGGGCGCTTCGCGAACTCGGGTCCGAGGTCCCGGGTACCAGCGGGTCGTCGGCTCCGGCGGACGAAGTCTTCGTCGGTCGCAAACGTGAGCTCGATCTCCTGAGAGACGCGTTCCACCGGCAGCGGGTGGACGGCCCGACGTTCATCCGCATCGAAGGTCCGTCGGGGATCGGGAAGAGCGAACTCCTCCGACACTTCGTCGACGAGACCGAGTCGGGCGGGGCGCTCGTGCTCCGGGGCCGGTGTCATCCGCAAGAGTCGGTTCCCTACAAGGCGTTCGACGCGCTCGTCGACGCGTTGAGCCGCGAGCTCGCGAAACGATCCGAGGAGCGAATCGCGCAGGTCGTGCCCCCCAACGCAGGCGCGCTGCTGCGGCTCTTCCCTGCCTTCGCGACGATCAACGCCTTCGTTCGAGCGCCGAAGGAGCACGAAGGAGTCGAGCCGCAGCAGATCCGGCGCCGAGGTTTCGAGGGCTTCGGGCAACTCCTCTCCGCGCTCGCGGCCGACCGCCGGGTCGTCCTCTCGATCGACGATCTGCAATGGGCCGACTCGGACAGCGTCCTGTTGCTTCGCGAGCTCTTGCTCGGGGTCAAAGCTGCCGTCTTGGTGGTCGTCGCCTACCGTAGCGACGACGCTTCCCAGAGCTCGATCTTGACCGAGGTCCGTCGAAGCGGCGCCAGCCTCCCCGCGGGCGCCGACCGTGCCATCCGGGTCGGCCCGCTCGACGCCGCCGAGTCGCGCGCTCTGGCCTCGAAGACGCTGGACAGCGGTCTTGTCGTCGACGAGACCACCCTCGCGACGATCGCCACCGAGGCGCTGGGGTCTCCATTCTTCGTGGTGGAGTTCGCGCGACACGCGGGGCGTGTACGGGGCCAGCAGTCCGACGGAGTCGTGCCTCCGGGGGAGCGGCTGGCAAACGTCCTCCGCGAGCGCCTGGATCAACTCGCGGCCGACGAGCTCGCTCTTCTCGAGATCGTCTCGACCGCGGGCGGCCCGCTCCCGCGAAGCCTCGCCTTGGCGGCTGCGGGACTGGGTGAGTCGGGCCGCCCGTACGTCACCCGATTGGCCCGCGCGCGGCTACTGCGCATTGGCGAGCTCGGTGGTCGGCCGACGCTGGAAATGTACCACGACCGGATTCGTGAGACGCTCATCTTGGGACTACGACCGGAGCGCTCGCGAGCACGCCACCTTGAACTGGCCGACGCTTTGCGCGCGGCGCCCGAATCGGACCCCGAAGCGATCTTCCGGCATTACATCGGAGCGGGCGCACGGCACGAAGCGGCTCATTTCGTAATCGCGGCGGCTCAGCGCGCGGCCACGGCGCTCGCCTTCGGGCGTGCGGCGGACTTGTATCGCCAGGCGCTCGATCTCGGAGCAAGTGCGTTGCCCCGTCGTGTTCTCTACGAACGAAGAGCGGAAGCCCTTGCCGCCGCCGGACGTGGGCTCGAAGCCGCCGAGAGCTTTCGCGGGGCAGCGGAATGCCAGGAGCCGAGAGCGGACGACGCCACGCTCCTCGATTTGCAGCGCAGGGCGGCCGAGCAATTCCTGAGGAGCGGTTATCACGACGAGGGTCTCCGCATGATCCGCGTCGTCCTCGCGCGGGCTGGCATGCGCATGCCGGAGACGCCATCCGAAGCCATGCGCGCCATGTTCGTCGCGCGGGCTCGTCTTGTCCTGCGAGGGTTCCGTTTCAAGCTCAAAGACGCCGGGGACGTCGCGCCGACGGCCACGGCCCGGTTGGATGCGCTCTGGAGCGCTTCGACCAGCGTGTCGATGATGAACCATACGCTCGCCGACGCGCTAGGCGTACAGCACCTGCTCGAGGCCCTCGAACTCGGGGAGCGGTCACGCGTCGCCCGCGCCCTTGGATACGAGGCGTCCTTCGAAGCGGCGATCGGCGGGCGTCTCTTTGGGAAGCGTAGCGAACGGCTCCTCGAGACCGTCGTCGACCTGTCTCAATCGACCGGCAAGCCATACGATCTCGCGTGGTCGCACATGGCGCGGGGGACCTCGGCGTGGCTCCGGGGCTCTTGGCGAGACGCCGTGCACCACTGCGACGAGGCGAACCGAATCTACCAAGAGCGCTGTCGCGGGGTCGCGTGGGAGCTCGCCATCACGAACTTGTACGCGCTTTCGGCGCTCTCGCAGCGCGGACACATGCGCGTCTTGGGGGAGCGTCTGCCGGCCGCCCTCAAGGACGCCTGTGATCGGGACGATCTGTTCGCAGCGAATAACTATCGGGTTGGCCAGATGTCGATCGTTTGGCTGGCTCAGGATCGCGTCGAGCACTGTCTTTCCCTGGCGCGGGAGGCGGAATCGTCGTGGCGGGCTACGAACTACCACACGCAGCGCTATCACCACCTCGTCGGAACGACGCAGGCGGCCCTCTACGGGGGCCAGCCATGGACCGCCTTCGAGCGCATCGCGGAAGAGTGGCCCTTACTCCGAGCGGCTCAGTTCCTGCTCCTCGAGTGTCCGCGCGTCGAGCTCCGGCATCTTCGAGCGCGAACGGCCCTCGCCGTGGCGGCGTCGGTGAGCCGCGAAGGACGCACCCGGGGGACGCGAGGGGGGGGGCGATGGTCCAGGCGCGCGCTGATTGGACTCGCCCGGCGAGAGGCTCGTCATCTCGACCGGGAGCGTCTCGCCCTGGCCAAGCCCTTCGCGGCCCTCCTTCGAGCGGGCCTGGCACGCCTCCAAGGCAACGACGAAGACGCCCGCATTTCTCTGCAAGAGGCGCTGAGCGAGTTCGATTGCGCCGGCATGGAGCTCTACCGCGAAGTCGCGCGCTGGCGATACGGTGCTCTCGTCGGAGGCGACCACGGCGCGGCGCTCGTGCTCGCCGCCCAGCAGTGGATGACACGTGAAGGCATCAAGCGACCGAACGAGATGATGAATACCCTCGCGCCGGCCTGCGGACCGCTCGACTCGTGACCCCCGCTCGAAGCGCCATCGTCGTTGGTGGAGGCGTCGGGGCGTTGGCCACCGCCATCGCGCTCCGCATGAAAGGCATCGAGAGCGAGGTCTTCGAACAATCCTCCGCCATCCGGGCTACTGGTGGCGCGCTGCTCCTCTGGAGCAATGCGATTCGTAGCCTCCGAGCACTCGGCCTCGAACCGGCGATCATGGCCGTCGGGGCACCCGTAGAACGCATCGAATTCCGAACCGCGCGAGGGGAGCTCTTGACGAGCTTGGACATCGAGCGCCTTTCGCGCCAGGCTCGCGCCGCGAGCGTGCTCGTCTCGCGCGAAGACCTCCTCACGATCCTCTCGTCGGCCCTCCCGGCAGCCGCGATCCACACCGACGCTCGCTTCCTCGAATACCGGGCGGAGGAGAACGGGCAGGCCACCGCCACGTTTGCCGGAGGCGCGGCGTCGACGGCCGACCTCCTCGTCGGAGCCGACGGCCTCCACTCGACCGTGCGCGCCCAGGTGTGCGGCGCCGGCCCGCTCCGCGAGACAGGTCAAATCGCCTTCGTCGGCGTCGCGCGCGCCGAAGGCGCCCTCGACACGGGTACTCCGATCGCCACCGTCGGCGCCGGCCTCCGGTTCTGGTCGGGACCTCTGCGAGACGCAGGCGTCTATTGGTACGCGACGGTCCGAGCGACTGATGCCGTGAGCCGGGATCCCGACGTCGCCAAACGGCAGCTCCTCGAGCTGTTCGGAGGTTGGCACGAGCCGATCGGCGAGCTCATCGAGGGGACACCAAGCGATCAAATCATTCGCACGGCCATCGCTGACCGAAGGCCCGTCGAACGCTGGGGCGCCGGACCAATTACATTGGTCGGTGACGCGGCCCACCCGTGTACGCCAGACCTCGGACAGGGAGCATGCCAGGCGTTGGAAAGTGCCGTCGGACTCGCGGAATGCCTCGAGGGAGCGGACGACATCGTCGTCGCGCTGCGACGCTACGAGAATCGCCGCATTGCGCGTACCTCGCGTGTGACAGAGCTTTCGTTCGTCACAGCAATCCAGAGCGCAGTAGATCACCCGCTCGCGTGCGCGTTGCGCGATCTCGGTGTGCGCTCGTTGCTCGTTCGGATCGCCGAGCCCGAGCTGCGCTGGCTAATGGCCTGAGTCGCGAATGACGTCAGGAACAGTCCGGCAACACCCACGAGTGCCGCCCCCAGGATTTTTTTCCGTACGACAACACATTGACCCCGACGACAAGCCTCCGGACCCAGACGACGAGGGTCCATGGTGTCCATGCCGCAGATCGTCACACTTCTCACATTGCGGCGGGCATGGGCGGCAGTCGTCGCCAGAGTCTGTCGAGCTATCGTCTGTCCCTGCGTCGTTCGCCACTCCCGCGTCGTCGCCCGTCAATCCTGAGTCCGTATCCAGCGCTTCCGGCACGTGCTTCGGTGGGCGCTCCTTTCGACACGCCACGCCAATGCAAAGCAGTGAGAGTGCCCATAGTACGTGTTTGCTCATTTTCTAATCCTTACGTCATCGAAACAAAAGGCGTCGGATGACACCGATCGCATCGAGGACTTCGGTCTTTGCAAGCGGAAAGCCAATACTTTCGTAAATCCAATTCACGCCTGTCATGTCGATGGATACAATGTCCAGAAAATGTGGCAGTCCCCGGTCCATCAGCTTTTGATCGATTTCTTTGAGGAACCCGAGATCCTCCAGTTCGTTGTCCTCCGGATCCCAGACGGGGCACAGGTTGCCGCGTCTCGCGGCGACCTCTTGAATCCTGTCGCCGGCGAGGAGAATCGTGTTCGCCGCGTGCCGTCCGGACTCGTTCGCAGCCTCCATCGTGGTGAGGCGCGTCAGCGTCTGCATGTAGGTGCCGGCAAACACGATCCTGTCCAGTACGACTTCGTAAACGGGGATCGCGTTCTCAGGTTGCTCGACGAAGCCCGGCCGCCTATCCCATAGGCCAGGCTTGTTGACCAACAGCGGAGACAGATTCGTGCGACTGCCTGGTTCGCCCACGAGATTGTCATCGAGGTGGTAAGCGATCGGCTCCGGCAGACCGCCCCGCGGCATCAAGAACTCACCCTGGTGCGCCACGACCTTTCCGCTCAGCGCGGCCGAGATCTGTCGCCAAGTCTCCTTCGCGATGTCGTCCTTGCCGAGATCCCACGCGCACTTTCTCCGAACCGGACTGTCCTCGCCGGCCTCCGCACCGAGGTTGCCGATGCACACGGAAAGCGTGCCATAGTATCCGTCTCTAAAGTTGTCTTGCCGCTTCCAAAATTTGGCCTGTGAAATGGCGGTCAATTCCCATTCGGAATCAGGAAAATAGATGTGCCCGTTGACCCACTGTACATCTTCTGAAAAATAGAATTGGATGCCGACGAGGTGCTTCAGCGAGCCCTTCGGGCTGGCCGTAGTCGGCGTTTCCGCGTCAAATTTCTTCAACGCCATCACGGTCGCCGAGTTGACGGCTCGGGGATCCCGAAGCCCAGCGATGTTCGTGGCGATCTGCTTGGCTTCCAGCAGCGAAGTGGCGACGACCCAGGTGCCCACGCCGAGCTCCAGGAACGGGTCGGTGTCCGCGACCACACCAACTTCATCATCGTCGATGTGGAAGCCCGTGAGCTTGCCGCGCAAGAACTTCACGCCCTGCGACTGTTCTAGAAAAGTGCGCCAAGGAGTCAGCCAGGCGTCGGTCGTCGAACCGCTAAGCGTCCCGTCCGTGTAGTCGCGCTCCACGATCTGATCGAGGAGGAGTTGCACGATCACGTTGCCTTGAGTGCGCGCATCGGCCTCGCGAGAGCTCATGGCGACCAAGGCGCGGGGCCACGCGTCCATCCGCGCCTGCCCTTCTACAGTGAGCGCGTCGCCTTCGATGAAGTCCCACCAGGACTGCTTTTCGTATTGTTCTTTGCGCCGGCTCGAGCTGGACGTCATGTACTTCGCGAGCTTCAAGGAGAGCTTCGACATATCGTCCAGGGTGAAGCCCATCTTGGAGAGGAACATGCGAAGGGCGCTCCGCAAGACCTCGACGGATTGGATGCGACGACGGGGGATGACGTCGACGTCTGCGATGCCGTCGTTGAATGCGAGAGCTTGGCTCGTCGTCGCGACCAGTTGGTCGAACGCCGTACGTCCCGTTTCGACGTAGTCGGCGTCGAGGTTGCGGACGTCCCCCGGCTCGCGGCTCGCACCTGCCTGGTCCGCGAACGCGGTGACGTCCGCGATTCTCATGGGCGTTCGCGGGACGGCGGCCAACAGGGGGGTCCTCTTCATCGTGTCGAAGACATGTCGGTAGAATGCAGGGAAGAACCGGAATCCGTGCTCGCCAGGGAGGACGTACTGACGGACGAGGAAATCGACGTGGTCGCCCGCGCCCTCGAACTCTTTGTCGGCTAGTGCGAACAGACGAGCGCGGTCGACCCCACTTTGCACTAGCATCTCCTTGACGGCCTCGGCGCGCGCCGTGGCTAGCTCCGGAGCGCCGGCGTTACCAGGATATCCATGAATTTCGACGTCGAAGCGGGCGAACTCCTCCTCGATCAGTTGTTTGGCAAAGTAACCGTTCACGGCGCCCGGGGCGCGCAAGTGCGTAGTCAGGGCACGAGAAGCGAGGGGACCTTGTGCGCGAGCATGTGCG
>ODAK010000701.1_pt1 | contig 38309 bp, 29 predicted proteins | sample 1539591 | NCBI WGS metagenome assembly ODAK01 (sample SAMEA3539303, study PRJEB22396) | soil metagenome | biome: tundra; feature: field; material: soil | place: USA | collected 2010-05 | depth 0.15 m | reverse complement strand
CTCTAATGTTATTTTAATACATATCCCTTGTAATTGTTATGAAACATAAGCCCAAATACGTTTTTGTCTTCACACTACCAAAAACAAAAAAGCCCTTGACGTCCTGATATCAGGATGCCAAGGAGCTTTTAAAAAACAATATTTATTATTGAACTACTAATTTAGTAACAAAAATTGCATCGCCTTTTCTAACTTTTACAAAATAAATGCCGGATGATAAAGTAGAAATATTAATTGTTTTAACAATATCTTTTACAGAACCCAATTGCTCTGTTTCTACTGTGCGACCATCTGTTGCTATAATCGAAACTTCAGCAGCACTAATTTTTGTATCTGTTAAAGAAAGGTCGAAAAAGTTTGAAGCAGGGTTTGGTTGAATAGTAACTACGAGGTCTCCATTCTTATTTTCAGCTATTCCTGTTCCACATTTAGTTACAGTAATCTGCATAGAATCGCGGGAAGTACAGGCATTATTAACATTTGCTGTTCCGATAGCAATTGTATAATATAGTGTAAAAGTTCCTGCAGTATCTAAAGTTACATTTACCGTGTCATTATTGCCATTTGGAACAAATGTAATACTTTTCGGTGCTGGAGGTGGAGGGAAACCGGCACCTCGAGCGGGAGGATGGGCATTAGACCATGTTGGAGTTCCAGAGGTTGCCTTACTTCCAAGTAATCGAACATTATCGCCCACGCAACCGCTGATGTCGCTTGGTGCAACTGCTACTGTAGGTAAAGTTGAACCAACAGTAAGTGTTGTTGTACTGGAAGCAAAACAACCCCCGGTAGTATTAGTTACTGTCCATTTTAAAGCGGTTGCACCATTAGCTAATCCTGTTACTATAAATAATGAATCCTTTGGAGCTCCTTGTTGAGTAATTGTACCTGCTGTACCTGGTGCTACAAATGTTAATGAACCTGTTGTTCCTGCAGCTAATTTGCGTGTTGTTACAGTAAAAGTGGATGCGCCTGTGCAAGAAGTTTGAGTAGATCCGCCACCGCCAAAACCACCGCCACCGTTAGGCGATACAATAGTTGCTGTAGGTGCCGGATTTACAAGAATTGACAATGTGTATGTAGAAGCAGCGCATCCGGTACTGGTAATTGTATACATCACCTTATATGTTGTTGGCGCTGGTGGGGTTGCTGGAAATGTTGGTGTCGGTGCGCCAACTATTACACGCACTGTATCATAGGTAGTTGTATCAGTTCTATTACCAATTGGAAGAAATTTGACAGGACTTTGAGGCTGAAAGGTAAAAGTTAAAATACCTGTAACCGGTGGAAGTGGAGTTGACCACTTTACTGTTAAACCGGCAGTTGCAATAGTGGCTTGATCTAATTCCAATGTAATGGTGTCCCCTTGACAAATGGTTCGATTAGGACCTGCATAAGCAACAGGGCATTGTGCTTTAATAGTTGCGCCTGTCAAGCATAACGCAAAAATTGTGTAAAGTAATTTTTTTTTCATGATAATTTATTTTTAGGATTATTAATTTTTATTGAACTGTTATTTTGGCAAAGATAATACAAATCGGATTATTGCAAAATTTTAATTATATAGAGCAATGAATAATAATATTAAAAGCTCCTTGACGATGATTACGCCAAGGAACTTTAAACTTTTTTAGTGAACTATTAATTTAGTAATGATAACCTCATTACCTTTTTTAACTTTTACAAAATACATTCCATCTGATAAGTTAGAAATGTTAATGGTTGTAACAATATCTTTTACAGAACCCAATTGCTCTGTTTCTACTATACGCCCATCTATTGTTAAAATCGAAACTTCAGTAACACTAATTTGTGTATCCTTCAATGAAAGATTGAACCAGCCTGAAGCAGGATTGGGTTGAACAGTAACTGTTAAGTCTCCTTTCTTGTTTTCAGTTATCCCGGTTGTACACTTAGTTACGGTAACCTTCATAGAATCGCGGGAAGAACAGGCACTAACAGTTGAAGTGCCAACTGCGATTGTATAATATAGTGTAAAAGTTCCGGCGGTATCCAAAACTACCTTCACTGTATCATTCTTTCCATTTGTAGGAATAAATCTAATACTTTTAGGTGTTGGTTTTGGAGGGAAACCAGCACCTCGAGCGGGAGGATGAGCATTCGACCAAGTCGGTGTTCCTGATGTTGGAGTGTTTCCATATAATGTAATAGTATCGCCTACACAGCCTGTTTTGTCGTTGCCTGCACTTGCTATAGTAGGTACACTCGCAGTAATTGTCATTGTAGCTTTGCGAGAACATATTCCGTTATTTACAGTCCATGCTAAAGTGGTAACACCTTGAGCCAGCCCCGAAACTATTCCTACCGTATCAGTTTGAACTACTGTACCTGTTCCCGGCGCTACAATTGACCAAACACCTGTTGACCCGGTAGCCGGCGCTCTCGCCGTTACAGTATAGGTTGTTATTGCAGAGTTACAATTAGTTTGATTAGCCGTTCCGCCACCACCACCAAAACCACCGCCACCAGCAGGTGCTACAATAGTAGCCGTTGGAAGTGCGTTTACAAAAATATTTAAGGAGTCGCGAGAAGTTATACAAGGATCCGTACTAATAACAGTTGAAGTGCTTACAGAAATAGTATAATATAATTTGTAGGTTCCGGCAGTTCTTAATCTTACACGAACGGTATCATTGTTCCCATTAGGGACGAAAGAAACGCCTGCGCCACCAAAACCACCACCTGTTGTTGGAGCTATTGTCCATTTAGGTGTTCCTGAAGTTGGGAAACTTCCTATCAATCGAATGGTATCGCCAACGCAACTGGTAACATCGTTTGATCCGGAAGCATTTTGACCGGCAACTGCAACAGAAGGCGCTACTAATTTAATCACATTCATATCATCAGTATCGGAGCAACCTCCGCCATTTACCGTCCATCTTAGTGTTAGCGTATCAGAAGTTATTGCTGTAACTGTTGTGGTTGGAGATGAAGAATTTGTTATCACTTCATTTCCTGAGTGTTTAACAAATGTCCAAACTCCTGTTTCACCGGCAGCTACAGGAGTAGCAGCTAATGTAATTGTTCCAGGGGTTTGACAAATGTTTTGATCCGGTCCTGCATTCGCGACAGAAGGATTAAAAGTAACAACAACTGTATCAACAGACATACATCCATTAAGAACAGTAGCGCCTGTTCCTGTAGATATTTTATAAGTAATGGATATTTTACCGCCACCTGTAGTAGTAGTAACTTTAACAGTATCTTTATTGGATGCTGTTGCCGGAACAAATGCTGCTCCGCTACCTGTAGGCAAGGTCCATAAAGGAGTTCCAAAAGTTGGGATATTCCCGATAAGCTGAACGGTGTCTCCTTGGCAACCGGCATTTATATCCAAACCGGCATTTGCAGGAGTAGGTGCAGCATTTACTACAATGATAGCATCATCAATAACAGTTCCACCACATAAAGCATTTGAAACTGTCCACCTTAATGTATCGCTACTACCTGCGCTATTTAAACCTGTAACCGTTGTAGTCGGAGAGGAAACACTTGTTATAACAGAAGAGGAAGAAGTATGTCCTCCGGTTAATACTTTAGACCAAGTACCTATACTTCCAACGGGAGCAGCTGTTGCGGATAGAGTAGCTGTTCCGCCTACACAAATTGTTTTGTCGGCTCCCGCATTTGCTGAAGTAGGGCTTGACTGAATAGTAATAACAACAGTATCTCTGATTGCTGTACAGGAAGCCCCATCTGTAATAGTCCAAACCAACTTTGCCGTTGCAGTTAAACCGGTAACCGTACTTGTTGCATTTGTAGTGGTGGTGATTGTATATGTAGTACCAAAGCCTACTTTAGTCCAGGTGCCTGAAAAACTAGTAGGAAGTGTGGCGGCAAGAGTTACAGTTGTACCCTTACATACTGTTTGATCGGGACCTGCATTAGCAACAGGACATTGCGCTTTAATAATAGCGCCAGCCAAGCATAGCGCGAAAATAGTTGAGAGTAATTTTTTCATGATAAATTGTTTTAAATTATTTTTATGTGAAATAAATTTTTCTGTTTACAATAATCTTACACGAAGATAAAAAGAAAAAGGTTGGGTGGTGAAAAAAAATATCACAAATTGCAAAAAAATATCGTAGCAAACTTGTTAAGGTAAAGTTTTAAATAACCTCATCTTCATCTCCTCCAACAAATTAATATTAAACCATTGATGCAAATAAATTGCAAACAGAACACCAAAAATAATTGCAAAAGAAAACAATAATCCAATTGTTTTCCCAAATGAATTACTTCCCGAAACCAATATCCGAGCTACTAAAATTTCTATTCGTAAACTCATATAGCTATAAGCAGGTACGAGTATAAATACCAATGTAAGCATTGCTATTGCAGTGAACTTGAAAGGATTTAGGTCAATTTTATAATGAACAATATAGTTGGTGATGAAGCCGGTGAGTAAATTAAGTGTTAAAACGGTAATCATCAATACCATCACCTTGAATAGTTTTTTGTACATAAAATTTATGGGTAAATGTTTTTTCAAAATTAATTGAATAAAGTCTTTTTAACACGATTTAGGCAGCAAAAAGATTTCTCTCGCTGATTTCGCTGATAAGCGCAGAAAATACAATTTGATTCTGCGTAAATCTGCGTTATCTGCGAGAAAAAATATTTACTACATAAGTCTTTTCACGATATTTATTCCATCAACATTCAATAGTTGAAAAGTTAAAATAAGAGTTTTCAATTCAGCCTTGTATTAAAACTATTTTAGCGCGATGAAGAGATTATTTTTTGCCACACTTTTTATTGTTACGATTGTTTCTGTCAGTTTTATTCCCAAAACTCCGTCTCAAGATCCGCCATTTTATGTGAATGATACGCATTGGGCTGATTCTGTTTTTAAAACCTTAACACCCGATGAACGCATCGCACAATTATTTATGGTGGCGGCTTATTCCAATAAGGACAAAAAACATGTTAAGGAAATTAAAAAATTAATTCAAGAATATAAAATCGGAGGATTGATATTTTTCCAAGGCGGTCCTGTTCGTCAAGCGATGCTTGCAAACGCATACCAATCAATATCAAAGGTTCCCTTATTTATGGCTATGGATGCGGAATGGGGCTTAGCAATGCGATTGGACAGCACCACTAAATATCCTCGCCAAATGACTTTGGGAGCTATTCAAAATGATTCCTTGATTTATGAAATGGGCGCTGAAATTGCCCGCCAATGCAAACGCATGGGAATGCAAATAAATTTCGCACCTGTTGTTGACATCAATAATAATCCTCTGAATCCCGTTATCAGTAACCGTTCTTTTGGTGAAAACAAATTGAATGTTACCCGCAAATCTGTTATGTATATGAAAGGAATGCAGGATAATGGAGTGCTTGCGAACGCTAAACATTTTCCCGGACATGGTGATACGGATAGCGATTCGCACAAAACATTGCCAACAGTTAAATCATCCAGATGCAGATTAGATACATTGGAATTGTATCCCTTCAAAGAGTTAATTTCACAAGGTTTGGGAAGTATCATGGTGGCGCATTTATCTATTCCTGCTTTGGATACTACCTGTAATCAGGCTTCCACACTTACAAAAAAAATTGTAACAGGTTTATTGAAAGATACACTTGGTTTTAAAGGTTTAATATTTACTGATGCTTTAAATATGAAAGGTGTCAGTAAATTTTATAAACCCGGTGAGGTGGATGCAAAAGCCCTGATTGCGGGCAATGATGTATTGCTTTTTTCTGAAGATGTGCCAATCGCAATAAAAGAAATTAAAGCGGCTATCGAACAATGTGATATTTCACAGGAAGAGATTGATAAACGATGTATGAAAATTTTGTTGGCAAAACAATGGACAGGATTAAATAAATATTCAAAAATTAAAATCAAAGATTTGTATAACGATTTGAATACGCCTAATGCAGAACTTATCAATCGTAAACTAACCGAAGCTTCATTGACGTTATTGCAAAATAAAAATAATCTTATTCCGCTACAAAAATTAGATACCTTAAAAATCGCATCCTTGTCTCTTGGTTATAAAGAGTTGAATTTGTTTCAGCAAACACTCTCCAATTATGCGCCAATGAAACATTTTGGAATTGATAAAGACGCAAAACAAGGAGCGTTTGATACCGTTTTAACGGAATTGAAAAATTATAATTTAGTCATCATCCACATTAACAACACGAATAATAAACCCGATAAAATTTTTGGTTTAACTCAACAAGTAATGACGATGTTAAAGGCGGTAATGAAACAAAATAAAGTAATTGTAAATATTGCTGCAAATCCTTATATACTTGCAAAAATGGATAGTTTGCAATTTGCTGACGGACTGATAATGAGTTATGAAGAAAATGATTTCAGCAATAGTTATTCTGCTCAATTAATTTTCGGTGGAATCGCAGCTTCCGGAAAATTACCAATTACTCCAAGTCCTTATTTTAATGCCGGTTTAGGCATTCAAACAAAAGCCATTCGTTTTAAATATACTATTCCTGAAGAGTTAGGCGCTGATTCAAAAGCCTTTTCAAAAATTGATAGTATTGCCTTGAAAGGCATTAAAGACAAGGTTTATCCGGGTTGTCAGATTTTTGTCGCGAAAAACGGAAAGGTAATTTATCAAAAATCTTTTGGATTTCATACGTATGATAATGAGATAGCAGTAAAAAATGATGATTTATATGATTTGGCTTCCATCACTAAAATTGCGGCTACCACAGCTTCTGTAATGAAATTAGTGGATGAGAAAAAAATTAATCTGGACGAACATTTAGGAACTTATTTGCCTCAGTTAGCCGGAAGCAATAAACAAAATATTGTATTGCGTGAAATGCTAACACATCAGGCAGGATTGAAAGATTGGATACCTTTTTGGATAAAGACCATGGAAAATGGAAAATATAAAACGGGCATATATAATAAAATCCGAACGGATGAATATCCCAAACGTGTGGCGGAAAATTTATACATTATAAAAAATTATGAAGACAGTATTTATAAACAAATTATTGAATCGCCTTTAAAAGACACCGGCAAATACCATTACAGCGATATGGGATATTATTTTCTGAAGAAAATTATTGAAACGAAAACTTTTGTTCCTGAAGAGCGATACGTAATAAAATATTTTTATGCTCCGCTTGGCTTGCCTACAATGGGTTATAAGCCACGCGACAGATTCGACCTGAAAAGAATTGTGCCTACCGAATTGGATACGAAGTTCAGAAAACAATTGATACACGGTGATGTGCATGACCCGGGTGCGGCTATGTTGGGCGGTGTTGGCGGACACGCGGGTTTGTTTTCCGATGCCAATGATTTAGCGGTATTGATGCAGCTTTTTATGAATAAAGGAGAATATGGCGGTACTCGTTATTTTGATTCGGCAACAGTTTCTGAATTCACAAAATGCCAGTATTGCAAGGATAACAGACGAGGAATAGGTTTTGATAAACCTGAAATGAATCCTGATAAAGACAGTCCGGTTTGTACTTGTGCTTCCTATTTAAGTTTCGGACATGCTGGTTTTACAGGCACTTTAGCTTGGGCTGATCCGGCAAACCAATTAGTATATATATTTTTATCCAACAGAGTTTGTCCGAGTGCTACTGAAAATAAATTAGCTAAATCAGGTATAAGAACAAAGATTCAACAAGTTATATATGATGTGTTGAAATAATTAATAATGCGAATCAATGATAGAAATGAAAAAGTATTTTACTTTTAAAAAATAATAATGAATATCGAACATCGAATAATTAATGATGAAGTCAGTATCACACTTCGATATTCGACATTCAATATTCATTATTCGAAATTCTACTTTTGATTCGCATAAATTCTAAACAACAAACAACAAATAATTAAATAATGAAAATAGGAATAGTATGCTACCCGACGTTTGGTGGTAGTGGAGTTGTAGCAACAGAACTTGGAAAAGCGTTGGCTAAAAAAGGTCATCAGATACATTTTATTTCATATAGTCCGCCTGTACGGTTAGATTTTTTATCCGGAAATTTATTTTATCACGAGGTTGCCGTTTCGGATTATCCTCTGTTTGATTATCCGCCTTATGAATTAGTGTTATCGAGCAAATTGGTGGATGTAGTAAAATATGAAAAATTAGATTTGCTCCATGTGCATTATGCAATTCCACATGCATCTGCTGCTTACATGGCTAAGCAAATACTGGCATCGCAGGGAATTCATATTCCGTTCATCACCACGCTACACGGCACTGATATCACATTGGTTGGTAAAGACCCTTCCTTTGAACCCGTTATTACTTTCGCGATAAATCAGAGTGATGCGGTAACCGCAGTTTCAGAAAGTTTGAAAAAAGATACTTATATTAATTTCCCTAATGTTAAGAAAGAGATTCATGTGATTCCTAACTTTATTTGTTTGGATGATTATAATTTAGATAGTGGTATTTGTCAGAAAAAAATGTATGCGCCCAATGGAGAACGCTTGCTGATACACGTTTCTAATTTCAGAAAAGTAAAACGTGTGGAAGATGTGTTGCTTATTTTTGAAAAAGTAAGACAAGTAATTCCTTCAAAATTAATATTGGTGGGTGATGGTCCCGAAAGAGGAAACATTGAAAAATTATGCAGAGAATTAAGTTTTTGCGAAGACATAAAATCGTTAGGAAAAATTGTGAATCCGGAACAGATATTAAGAATTGCTGATTTATTTTTATTGCCATCTGAAACAGAAAGTTTTGGTTTGGCAGCATTGGAAGCAATGGCAAGTAAAGTACCTGTAATTTCAACTAATTCAGGTGGTTTGCCCGAAATAAATGTAAATGGTTTTTCCGGTTATATGAGTAATGTTGGAGATGTGGATGATATGGCAAAAAATGCAATTAGTATTTTAAAAGACGATGTTACATTAAATCAATTTAAAGCAAACGCATACGAACAAGCCAAAAAATTTGACATCGCTAAAATATTGCCGATGTATGAAAATTTGTATAAGCAATTGATTGGATGAATTTACAAGGCTTTTATAGCTTATTGATCATTTATGAATAAACTTTAATTGCTCGAATCTTTTGCAATAAAAATTTCATCGCTACCCTCAATAACCTCCAAATCAGATATTGTTATTTTGTTTTTTGGAATTTCGATAATGTATTTTTTTCTAAGGGATGCTGCATGTTCACCAAGTATTGTTAATGTATTTGCTTTTAACCAAGGGTTAAAAAGTTTTAAAATCGTATCATTAATTCCTTGCGATTTTGCAAATTCGGAAAGATTATTTATGCTCGAATCAACCGTAATTAATTTTATTGGAATGACAGAGTAATACACATCTTTTTTACGGAGAATAAATCCGTAAACCTCTGGTCGGGAAATAATTTCTTTCATCGCAAGTATTCTAAATATATATTGAGAAGTTTCTTCTGTTAAATGTAAATCGTAATAATTATTTACATTTTGTTTGTCTAATTGAGTTTGTATTCCACTTATTCCAAGGTTATAGGAAGCGGCTACTAATGTCCAGTTGTTAAATTGTTTGTATGCTTCTTTAAAATACTTGCACGCTGTTTCCGTTGATTTAATTACGTGGTATCGTTCGTCCACCTCATCTGTAATTTCCATTCCATAAGCTTTTCCGGTAGTTTCAACAATTTGCCAAAATCCGGTTGCGCCTTGCGGAGATACCACATTGGTCAGCTGACTTTCTATAAGTGCGATGTATTTAAAATCTTCGGGAATATTATTTTTATTTAGAATAGGTTCGATAACCGGAAACCATTGACTGGCACGCTTGTGTAATACTAATGATGGTGATTGCCAATACGTATTTTTTGCTAATGCACGTTCCATTGCAGCATGTACATCAGAATCGGAAGTAGGAACTTTCTCTCCGGCAAAATTTAAATTTTGCGGAATTCTAATACTGAATATTTTGTAATCGGTATTAAAATAATCCTCATAAGAACTATCCGAATTACTGTCTGATAATAAATAGCTGAATAATTTAATAGAAATTAAAAAAGCTAAAGCGCAGCCAAAAGCGATTAAATATTTTTGGGGTAGCGATAAGCTAAGGAAGTATTTACTCAGATGTTTTTTTAACATTCGATTTGCGTCCGTATTTAATCGTTGGAGCATATAAAAACCAAAATAGCGAAAGGAAATAAATTGAAAATAAAATTATATGTAAGTATCCCCAATCTTTAATTTGGTTGATGATTAAAAAATTAAAGAACATAGAAACAAAACAAATTCCCATATACAATATGGCAATACTGCTTTCACTCATACCTGAAAAATATAAACTATGCGTTGTGTGATCTTTGCCCCCAATAAATGGAGATTTACCACTCTTAATGCGATTAATCACCACAGATGTAGTGTCAATAATAGGAATAGCAAACGCAAGAATTGTTACAAAAAATTGTTTCGATTGAATTAATTGACCGTGCATGTCGGGTGTATTCCAAAAATAAATAATTCCCATTGCCGCTAAAAATAAACCTAAAAACTGACTTCCTGTATCGCCCATAAACATTTTTGCAGGATGCCAATTGTAAAATAAAAAACCAATTAGTGCTGACATCACTCCAATAAGAAGAAGGATATGTATGTTGTAACTATCATTGTTGAGGTATAATATTAATAAAGCGTTCATAATAATGGTAATAGAAATAACAGAGCCTATTGCATCCATATTATCAAGCATATTGATTGAGTTCATGATGCTAACCACCCAAAATATGGTAATCACATAATTTATGTAATTAGAAGAAAATATGGAAATATGTGTGCCGGAAAAGATTAAAATAAGTGAACAACAAATTTGAATAGTTGATTTTAAAAGAGGTTTTGTATTATAGGCATCGTCAGATAAACCCATTACAAATGCGAGTGTGCACGCCGAAAGAATACCAAACAATTGTCCGTTAAACAATACGGCATGTTGCCCAAACAAAATGGGGTAACTTGCGGCAGATAATAAAAAAATAATAAAAAATGAAATTCCACCAAAAGATGGTTTTGCTTGAGAACTCCATCTGATAAGGTTTTCAGGATTATTTCTAGTACCTAAAGTGAAAGCAAATTTTAAAAACAAGCGGTTTATTAAAAACGATAATATAACCGTGGTAAAAAAATAGCAACCGTAAATTAAAATTAGTAAGAGTTTTCCTTGCATAAAAATCCATCGAAAAATTAACTTAATCCGTTAATTATTATTTAATTTCTTTAAAATATTTTTAACATTTAACGTGAGAAAATTTTACGAAGAAAAAAACTTTTTGTTTCGATTTTAGAAAAGACTTATAAAATCTTTGAATTTTTTACCCTGTTTATCTTTTTCCGATAAATTAGGATTTTCAATACCCCAATTGATTCCAATATCTGCATCATTCCATAAGATGGTATCTTCGGAAGATTTATTATAATAATTGCTGCATTTATAGGAAAAAATAGTTTCGTTTTCTAAAGTTAAAAAGCCATGAGCAAATCCGGGAGGTATCCACAACATTGTTTTGTTTTTTTCATTTAGTTCCAAGTCATAATGTTTTCCATACGTTGGAGAGTTTTTTCTTAAATCAACTGCAACATCTAAAATGGCTCCTTTTATTACACGAACTAATTTGCCTTGGGCAAAAGGCGGATTCTGAAAATGCAAGCCACGCAAAACGCTTGCTTGAGATAGTGATTGATTGTCTTGAACAAAATCAACGTCAATTCCATTTTGTTTAAATAATGTTTTACTATACGATTCATAAAAATAACCGCGACTATCTTCAAACACTGTCGGTTGAATGATTAATAAATCAGAAATAGGAGTAGTGTGAATTTGCATATTAATTGAAAATTGAAAGTGTTTGTTATTTGTAAATTTAAACTTTTAGATTACGAATTATACACAGAACTTTAAACTACAAACTTTTTTATTTTCTAAAAAACGACTTTTTACTTTTTGATTTAGAATCCTCTTCATAATAGCCATAACCGGAGCCGTAACCATATCCGTAACCGTATCCATAACCATATCCATAATTTTTTCGTTCAATGTCAACACCATTAAGTATGATGGATAATTTTTTAATGTTAGCTTCATTATACAAGCGGTCGGCATTATGTATAAAGTTTCGTTGTGAATAATCCGACCTGAAAATATATATTGGAAAATCGGCTTTCTGAATCATCGCAATACCATCACTAACTAAACCTACGGGCGGGTTATCAATGATAATAATATCGTATATGTTTTTTAATTCGATTAATAAATCATCCATTTTTTTACTAATAACTAATTCGGATGGATTGGGCGGAATAGGTCCCGCAGTAATAAAATCTAAATTTTCAAGTCCACTATGTTGAATGCAATTATCAAGAGAATCTTTATTGATTAATAAAGTACTCATTCCTTTAATATTTTCTACTTTAAATCCAATATGAATTTTTGGTCTGCGCATATCCAAATCTATAAGCACCACTTTTTTTCCTGAAAAAGCCATGATTCCCGCTAAGTTGATGGCTACAAATGTTTTCCCTTCACCTGAAATAGTTGATGTTATTGCAATTATTTTTGACCCGGGTTCATTGGATACAAATTGCAAGTTGGTACGAATAGAGCGGAATGATTCTGCTATTATTGATTTCGGGTTTTTATCAACCAAGAGTTGAGAACTCGGAATGTCTTGCTTGCTCTTCGGAACAATGCCTAAAATACTGATGGAAGAGTTGAGATGTTTGCTGATGTCATTTAATGAATTTATTTGGTTGTGAGATAAATATCGGAATAAAATAAATGCAATACTTAATAGCAAGGCGCTTAGTAAATACATTAGATAAATAAAATTTCTATTGGGAGATATAGGCGTTTTGGATACCGACGCTTTGTCAAGTATCACATTTTGGGAAACAAAACCGGCTTTTGAAATTGAATACTCTGTTTTTTTTTCTACTAATAAAAAGTAATATTTTTCATTTAAAGCAAATATACGTTGCAGACGATTATACTCTATTTCATTTTCCGGCAGTTCGTGAAATTGATTAGCTATCTCATTTGTTTTGGTTGCTAAGTCTTCTTTACGGGTTTGAATATTATTTTTTATAGACTCAAGACTTTCTTTTAACAGCTTCGTTTGAATGTTTATTTGATAATCAATTGCTTTAGTGGCTTCGCTATTAGGCTTTACATTATAAAACATTTCTTCTTTTTGAAGAAGCAATTTCTGTAAAGTGCTGATGGATGATGACAGTGTATTTTCCATGGTACTGCCGGATAACATTGCTAACAAACTATAAGTATCAATGTTTTTAGAATTGTTGATATTAGTTTCAATTCTATTTAAAATATTTTCTTCCAATTCAAGGGTAATAATTTTATCCTCAAATTCATTATGACGGGATGCGTTTGCTGCAAGCAGAGTGGTATTTTCGCCTACACTAAATTCTTTTTTAAAATCCCGTATGGAATTTTCGGATGTTTTTAATTTTTCATAAACAGCATCTAATTGTTCATTAATAAAATCAATAACATTGCCCGAACTTTCACCCTTTCGTTCAATTTCAAATCCATTATACTCTTGCGTAATCATTGAAACAATGTCAGCTGCTTTTTGCGAATTCAAATCCTGAAAGGTGATAAGAATGGTGTTGGCATTGGCATTCAGTATTTTTACATCTAATCTCGGATAATATTCTTCTACCAAGGCATCTATATTGTTGATGGTGAAATAATACGAATTTTTTTTAACCAAATTTTGTTGAGCTGCTATTTCTTTGTATTCTTTTATTTTAATTTTTATATCTAAATCAGGAAATGAAATCCATTCGTTAGCTTCATAATTTTTAGAAACTTCACGACCATTTATTTCATAAATAACAGCTACTTGGTGGGTATTTATAAAATCAACATATATTTTTGTTCCTTTAATGTTAGGATTTTTAATTCTAACTTCAACACGATAAGGAGCATTCATGTATAACTCATTGGCTCTAAAAGTACCCTCGGCGAAGTAGCTGATTCCTATTGGTAAATTGGAAAGAACTCTTTTAAATAAAACTTTGGAACGCAAAAGTTCAATAGCTTCCGACAACGTATTTTTATTTTCTCCAAAATCTGAAACATTTAAGAGATTTGTTGCCTGATTGCTTGTTTGGATTTGGAGTGTAGTATGCGATTCAAAAACAGGAGGAGTATATCGTAAATATAAAAATGCCGATACGCCTGCAATGCCCAAAAACAGGACAATCCAAAGGATACTTTTGCGTGCAATAAATAAAAAAAGCCCTAATTCAAATTCTCCACTGAAATTGGTAATACGTTCTTTATAACGCTCAAAACTATCATTGGTTTTAGATATATCTTCCTGAAGCATATTGTCCTTGCGCTAATTTTATTTTGTTATAGTATGATAGATTCCGATAGCCAAAACTGTTGTTGAAAGAAGACTGATAATCGGCATCAATTCCTGTAATGCTTTTCTACTGATTCTTTTTCGTGGTTCAATATAAACAATGTCATTTGCTTGAAGAACAATATAAGCATCATTAAGTCCTTTTATGGTGGACAAATCAATTAAATAAATCTCGTGTTTTTTATTAACATCTCTAATCAGCTTCACTTTTTTTGCTTTACCATTTTCCGATATTCCGCCAGCCATTGCAATTACATCAAGCAGAGTGGTATTATTATTTGTCAGCGGTATTATTTTAGCATCGCCGACATCGCCCGGAAATATCATTACTTTTCTGTTCGTAATTTTTGCTACAACAAATGGTTTAACATAAAACTCTGAATAGCTTTCTTCAAGCATTTGTTCGGCTTCTCGAATGGTAAGACCAGTTAATTTCCGTCTTCCTAAAATGGGAAGTTTTACATTTCCATCAGCTTCTACAAGATATGTATTTGTCATGGTAGTTCCACTACTACCACTACCGCCGGAAGATGGCGTAAATGCTGTTAAATCAATTAATTTGAATCCGTCATTAGTGTAAATAGAAAAAGTAAGTATGTCATTCGCTGAAATTCTGTACTCTGAAACTTGACTTGAATCAGGAGTTTTGGAGAATTGATAATCGGATCCGGTTTTAAACATATTGTTTTGATTTATTAATCCACAACTTGAAAAAAACAAGAGAAATCCGAATATATAAAGAAGTTTACGCATACTTTTCGTCATATAATATACAAGCAAAGTTAGGAAAAAAATATAATGCTTGCTTCCTATTTTTACAAAGGATTATTTTCGCAGCAATTGATCATAAAGATTTTCCATATCCGTTACTAATCGGGTATAGTGATATTTTTCTTTTACGTGAAGCCAGCCGTTTTTCGCCATACTTGCTCGTAATTGGTCGTTTTCAGCGAGTTTCAGGAGTTGATCAGCGAATTCAGAACTATTATTATTTGCACATAAAAGAGCTGTATCATTTGGTTTTACTATATTTTCAATGCCTCCAACATTGGTTGTAACAATTGGTTTATTGGCAGCTTGCGCCTCAATAAGGCTTACCGGCGTTCCTTCATTGAAAGATGTCAATGCAATAATATCACTCCCTGCAAATACCATATCAATTTCTTTTATCCACGAAGTAAAAGTTAAAAGTACTTTATTATTATTTTTTGTCCCATCAACAAATGGGATATTCATTTTTTTTGCTTCGGCTTCAATAGCTTGCCGTTCTTCGCCATCACCAACAATGAAAGCACGAATTTTTTTTGATGTTTTTTCTGAAACAATTTTTATCACTTCTAAAAATAATGAGTGATTTTTTACGGGAACTAAACGTCCGATTATTGCGATTGCAATTTCATCTTCATCCAAATTATATTTTGTTCGAAATGATTTTCTTTTTTCAGCGGTATTTTCTTGAAATTTTAATAAATCAAATCCCAAAGGAATAACGTGTACTTTATCGGCTTTGCAAATGCGATGGATTTCCACCAACTCCTGTTTTTGTTTTTCACTGATAGCTATTATTGCGTTAGACTTTTTTGCTAAATAACGCTCAATCATTTTGTAAAAAGTGGTTTTGAGTTTTCCAAAATAAGAGTGAAATACATGACCGTGAAATGTATGGACAATTACAGGAACTCCGCAGGAGTATGCAGCTAAACGTCCCAGAGTTCCTGCTTTTGAAGCATGAGTGTGAACAATATCCGGTTGATATTCCTGTATTATTTTTTTTATTTTTTTGTATGCGGCATAATCATTTTTTAAATTTATTTCACGTTTCATCTCAGCGATAATAATAGGTTTCAAGCCCAAACTTTCAACAATAAAATCAGAACTTTCTTCCGATTCGTCTTTTGCTCCGCCAACCAATAATGTCTCATAACCATTCGAAATATATTTAGTTAAATAAGCGACATTGTATGTTGGTCCACCTAAGTTGAAACGATTAATGATACGTAGTATTTTAGGCATATTCTTATTTTTAAAATCTTATTTCATCTTAATAATCATAAAATTTTGCGTTCCATTTGTTCTAATTACCGATTGTTTTTTTCCACCAAAACTGAAATACTATCAAGCTCCACACCTGTGCCACCGCGTCATTCGGATTGTTTGAAAATAATTGTTCTTTTAATTTTGAAACTCCTTGCGGATTAAAAATTCCTTGTTCTTTGATGAATGTATCGTTTAATAAATCATCCGTTATCATTGATTTCAAATCGGTGTGAAACCATTTTAAAAGCGGTACTTCAAAACCTTGCTTGTCTCTGTGATAAAGCCCTTCAGGTAAATAAGTTTTAAACGCATCCTTCAATATTTTTTTTCGTTGTTTGTTATCTATCTTAAAATTTGTTGGTAATATGAAAGCGAAATCTACAATTTTATGGTCAAGAAAAGGGACACGCACTTCCAAACTTTGACTCATACTCATACGGTCAACTTTTACGAGCATATCATTTTCTAAAACTAATTCTACGTCAGTTAATAGAATCGAGTTATAATCGTTATTTATATTTTTAAGAATATTTTTTTTTCTTAATTCATATTCTTTTGAAGTTTTTAAAAGTAAATTTTCAATCGCCTCATCACTTGTAAATCCAGCCCATCGCCAATATCGCTCTTGTTCATTTAATTTTATTCCTTCCGCAAATTTTTCTAATTGTCGGATTTTATTTCCGATTTTAGTATTTCTTGATTTAGGGATTTGTTTTAAAAGAGGATGAACAGATTTTACTAAACTTGCTTTCAAACCGCCTTTCCGCGCCTCCAATTCGGCTGCATGTTTATTATAACCTGCAAAAATTTCATCCGCGCCATCGCCAGAAAGTGCCACTGTTACGTGTTTTTTGGCGTGCATACTTAAAATATTCACTGCTAAAGCTGAAGAGTCAGCAAAGGGTTCATCAATGTAATCAAGCATTTGATGAAGGTTTGCAAACAAATCAGCATTGCTTAATTCAAATACCGTATGATTGGTTTTATATTTTTTCGCGACTAATTGTGCATAATGCGTTTCATCAAACAGCGGTTCGTTTTTATAACCAATGGAAAAAGTATTTAGATTTTTTGTATGTTGCGCTGCAATGGCGGTGATGATGGAAGAGTCAATCCCTCCACTTAAAAAAGCACCTAAGGGAACATCCGCGACCATACGCTGTATAACCGATTGCTCCAATAAATTTTTTAATTGTTGTTGTGCCGATTCGTAATTCGTTGCAGTAATAATTTGCTTAGGCTTTGTTAAATCAGGTAAAATATAATAGGCTCGTTTTATTAATTTTTTGTTTTTGTTAACGATTAAATAATTACCTGCATCCAACTTAAAAACATTTTTAAAAATGGTGTACGGAGTTGGTATATAATTTAAGTGAAGATACATTTGTAAAGAAGCTTCGTCCATTTCCTTCGGTATATCAAAGTTTATGATGGCTTTCATTTCCGATGCGAAAACAAATCGTTCATTATTATAAAAATAATAAAGTGGTTTAATTCCGAATCTATCGCGGGCAATAAAAACATCTTCATTCAAATTATCATAAATCGCGAAAGCAAATTCTCCATCTAATTGCTCTAAACATTTTTCTTTTTCAGTAATATATAAGTAAAGCAAAACTTCTGTATCGCTTTGCGATTTGAATTGAATGCCTTTACTTTTTAGTTGATTGCCTAAATGCTGATAATTAAAAATTTCACCATTAAAAATAATTGTATAACGCCCTGAAACATCTGTGAATGGCTGAGATGCCGCATTAGTAGTATCTATAATAGCGAGCCTTCGATGTCCGAGTGCAACATGATTATGCAAGTAAATTCCTTCACCATCCGGACCTCGTTTAATTAATGAATGAGTAGCGGCATTTATTTTATGTAAGAACCGTTTTCCGTTTTCATCAAATGCTAATATGCCTGCAATCCCGCACATACTTTTAGTTTAAAGTTACAAGTTATGAGTTTCGAGTTTTCTGCAAAACTGTGAAAAACTTTGTTAATATACTAAAATGTTTGAGGTTGCGGACTTTAATAAAATGATTTATTTTGTTTGGAGAAACTTTAAACCACAAACTTTTTTAACTGAACTATGTCCTCTAACCTTATTTTAATTTGCGTAATTGCTTATTCTGTTTTGTTGTTTGGAGTAACTTGGTTTACTTCGCGAGGCGCGGATAATGAAAGTTTTTTTGTTGGCAATCGTTCATCAAAATGGTATCTGGTAGCGTATGGAATGATTGGCGCATCACTTTCGGGTGTTACATTTATTTCTGTTCCCGGCGCGGTGGGTACAGCTCAATTCAGTTATTTGCAGGTTATTCTGGGATATTTGTTGGGATATTTAGTAATTGCATTGGTTCTGTTGCCTCTCTATTACCGTTTAAATTTAACTTCCATTTATTCTTATTTGCAAAAGCGTTTTGGAAATTATTCTTATAAAACAGGCTCTTTCTTTTTTATCTTATCACGAACAATTGGCGCGGCATTTCGTTTGTATATTGTCGTAAATGTATTGCAGATATTCGTTTTTGACGCTTTAGGGATTCCATTTTTTGTTACTGTTGCAATATTTATTGCGCTCATTTTATTATACACCTATCAAGGCGGCGTGAAAACAATTGTCTATACCGACACGCTGCAAACCACGTTTATGCTGCTTTCTGTGGTGTTGTCAGTTATTTTTATAAAGGATCAATTACATCTTAATTTAGATGATTTGTATAATAAAATATCCGACAGTAATTATTCCCAAATAATATTTAGCGACTGGAAAATCAAATCATTTTTTCCTAAACAATTTTTTGGCGGTATGTTCATTGCCATTGCTATGACCGGTTTAGACCAAGAAATGATGCAAAAAAATATCAGTTGTAAAACATTAGGCGACGCACAAAAAAATGTGCTTTCTTTTACATTTGTATTATTAATTGTCAATATTTTATTTTTAATATTGGGCGCTTTGCTTTACATCTATGTAAATGAATCGCATATTAATTTGATGCTTGACTCGAGTGGGAAAATAATCTCGGATAATGTATTTCCTACTATCGCCCTCAATCACCTTGGAACATTGTCAGCTATTTTTTTTATTATCGGTTTGATATCGGCGGCTTATCCCAGTGCGGACGGCGCTTTAACAGCATTGACAAGCGTTTTTTGTATTGATTTTTTAGGTTTGAAAGACAATGAAACAAAAACGGAAAAAGCAAAAATAAAAATTCGTCATACGGTTCATTTAACTTTTGCAGCTATATTATTATTGGTAATTGTGATTTTTAAATTAATTAATAACGATGCTGTTATCAATAATCTTTTTACGTGGGCTGGCTATACGTATGGTCCATTGCTGGGTTTATACGCTTTTGGGTTGTTTACTAAAAAACAAGTGCATGATAAATTCGTTCCCGTAATTTGTATTCTATCGCCAATACTTTGCATTTTGTTAAATGAAAATTCAATTGAATTATTTAACGGTTACAAATTTGGTTTTGAAATGTTGATTGTTAATGGAGCATTAACATTTATAGGACTTTTGGTTATTTCTATAAAAAATAAAACTTAACAACACCTTAGTTCGAAAGAACATTATTTTTCTTACAAATATTACATTAGAGTTTATACCGAATAAGTTTCTTATGTATGATGTCATTTCGACCGCAGGGAGAAATCTCAATAAAATTAATCCATAAACGAGATTTCTCCCTGCGGTCGAAATGACAAATATGTGCTGATTTTACATTATTTTTTATTCGGTATAAACTCTATTTACTATAAGAATATATTTAAAAGGTATTGTTAATCAGGGAATAGATAATCTCCTGTTTTTTAAAATAGAAGCTGCATTTTAAATATTATTTCTTTATTTTTACACCCATTATGCAAATAGAAGTTTTAAAATCCAAGATACATCGCGTAACTGTTACTGAAGCCGACCTTAATTATATCGGCAGTGTAACCATTGATGAGAACCTGATGAATGCCGCAAATCTAATTGAAAACGAAAGAGTGGATATTTTTAACTACAATAATGGCGAACGTTTTACCACTTATGTGATAAAGGGTAAACGTGGTTCAGGTATTATTTGTTTGAATGGTCCCGCTTCTTTTAAAGTACAAATTGGTCATCAAATCATTATTGTATCGTATGCTTCGATGGATTTTGAATTGGCTAAAACACATAAGCCAACCGTTGTATTTCCTGATAGTGTAACTAATCAACTCCGTTAATTTTGCAAAAACAAAGCCTGAGTATTTTAAAATTTCTATTTTTTTTAGGAATAGGAATTTTATTGATATGGCTGGCAGTGCGGAATCTCAGCGAAAATGATAAATCAAATATCGCGGAAGCTTTTAAACAAACGAATTATTTTTGGATTTTTATTTCCTTATTATTAAGCCTCTTAAGTCATGTCAGTCGTGCTGTACGTTGGCGAATTTTAATACAGCCGCTTGGTTTTAATCCCAAAATTTCAAACACTTTTTTTGCAGTAATGGTTGGTTATTTAGCCAATTTTGCATTGCCACGTTTGGGCGAAGTTTCTCGTTGCGGAGTTTTGAGCAAATACGAAAAAATCCCATTTACAGAAGCTTTTGGAACCGTTATAGCCGAGCGGGTTATTGATTTAATTTGTTTAATAATTATTTTTTTTGCTACTCTTATCTTTCAGTTTGATGAGTTATGGGGACTAACAAACGATAAAATTGTTCAACCTGCAGCAAATAAATTGTCGGCAATACTTCATAATAATTCATTGCTCTTGATATTTGCTTTAATAACGATAGGAGTAGCCATATCGTTTTTTTTATTCCGTAAAAAAAATATCGGCGGATTATCCAAAAAAGTTAAAACGCTGCTACACGATTTTGTAGAAGGATTAAAATCCGTAAAAAACATCAAGCGTCCTTATCTATTCATTTTGCATACATTGATTATTTGGTTGCTATATATTTCATCAATCTATTTTGGTTTTTTATGTTTTAAAGAAACCTCGCAATTAGGCATTGGCGCAGCGTTCGCAGTACTTATTTTTAGCACTTTAGGTGTAATTTTTGTTCCCGGTGGAACGGGAGCATCTCAGGCATTAGTAACCGAAACATTAACCACAATATTTAAAATATCATTTACTTTTTCCTTTGCTTTCGCTTGGCTGATGTGGACATCACAATTTATTCTCATACTTTTGTTCGGAGTAATTTCATTAATATTACTTCCTCTTTTAAATAAGGACAGTTCTAAAAATTAGAATTCGTCATTGCGAGGAACATTCTGCGTTGAAGCAGACATCCAATCTCAATCTAATATTGTTTGAGATTGCTTCGGGCGAAAAGTCCTCGCAATGACGCTCTAAACATGAATTTAAGTTTTATTAAAATTAAATTTCGAGATAAAATGGTTCCTGACTCAGAAAAATTAACCGCCCTTAAAATTGTACAATCAAAAATTTATACTCCTGATACGTTATTGATGACTATAAATATGTGGCGATTCAAAGAAAACTCTATTGTTTTTACGAATGGTTGTTTTGATATTCTTCATCGCGGACATATTGATTATCTTGCCAAAGCGTCCGATTTAGGCGGAAAATTAATAATCGGAATAAACAGCGATGCCTCTGTAAAACGCTTGGGTAAAAGCGATGCGCGTCCTTTACAAGATGAACAAACGCGGGCAATAATACTTGCTTCGTTACATTTTGTTAGTGCCGTAATTATTTTTGATGAAGAAACACCGTTTGATTTAATCAATTTTATAAAGCCCGATGTGTTAGTAAAAGGTGCCGATTATTATGCAAACGAAACAAATAAAGAAAGTAAAAAATATATTGTAGGTTCGGATATTGTAAAAGCAAATAAAGGAAAAGTAACAACCATAGAATTTTTAGAAGGATTTTCTACGACAGCGATAGAAGAAAAAATAAAAGAGCAAACAAAAAATAATAGATAGTTTTGTAAAATGAAAATAGAGGACTTAATAAACGAATACCAATCCTTGGATTTATCAAAAAGCATTCATTTTGATAAGTTCAATCTCTATTTTATTACTCATCATTCAACAAGTTTGGAAGGTTCAACACTTACCGAAATTGAAACCAATTTATTATTAGACGAAGGATTAACTCCCAAAGGAAAACCGCTTGAACATAGCTTAATGACTACCGACCACGCCGAAGCTTTGTTGTACATTATTAATGAAGCAAAACAAAAAAAAGAAATTTCCAATTCATTTATACAAAAAATTAATGCTAAAGTAATGGCAAAAACAGGAAAGATTTACAATACTGTTTTGGGAGAAGTAGATGCAACATCAGGAGCTTTTCGCAAAGGAAATGTAAGTGCAGGGATTCGTTATTTTCCCAACTATGATAAAGTGGAATCGCTGACTGAAAAATTATGCAATACAATAAATAAAAAATTAAAAACCTCCGCTACTGTTACCGACCAACTTTATTTATCTTTTGATGCACATTTCGATTTGGTAAGCATTCATCCATTTTATGACGGTAACGGACGAACATCACGTTTGTTGATGAATTATATTTTATCTTTTTTTCAATTGCCATTAGCAATTGTTTTTAAAGAAGACAAAGCTGAATACATTGAAGCATTAGAAAAATCAAGAACCACAGAGGATTTAACTCCCTTCCGAAATTTTATGCTCCTGCAATATTCTAAATTTCTTACCCGCGAAATTCTTAACTTTAAAAGCATTGATAAAAAAGATAAAGGAAAAGGTTTTTCTATGATTTTTTAGGATTGTTTTATTGAAAATTGTTTTTTTATATATAATATTATTATGGAACAAACTATTGATTTTGGAAAATTAATAAAACGATTGGCATTAATCAAAGGGCTGATTCTATTGGAAGAATTTGATGATGTGCAAAATCATTTGGATAGATTAAAAGGGAAACAACAATAACAATAAATTATTAAAATATGGAAAATGAAATTATTAATATTGAAAAACAAGTTTTTGAACTGATTACAATTAAAGAAATATTTGAAAAAAGATTCTTTTCAATCCCTGATTACCAGCGAGGATATGCTTGGGAGGACAAACAAATAAATGATTTAATAAAAGATATTGAGAATCTATATAATAATGAACATAAACATTATACTGGAACTATTGTAGCAAGCAAAGTAGATAATGAAAACTTTGACATAGTAGATGGTCAACAGAGAATCACAACTCTAATAATAATTTTAAGTTTATTATATCATAGAAACAAATCAAAATCACTCTATAATCAATATCTAAAACGTGGAGAGATAGGAAATGAAAGAGTAGTTTTAAAACCGAATTCTGAAACTTACGATGTATTCCTTAAATCTATTATTGAGAATGAAAACTTTAGTTTGGTCGAATTAAAATCTCAAGCAAATATTCTTAACGCAAAAGAAATTCTTCAAAAATGGCTAAAGAAGAGAGAAAATCGAATAGATGAAATTCTTGAAATTGTTGAAAATAAATTGGGATTTATTTTTTTTCAACCGCAAAATAATAAAGAGATAGGTATTATGTTTGAAGTAATAAATAATAGAGGGAAGGATTTAAGTGAGCTTGAGAAAATAAAAAATTACTTTATTTATTATTCCAGTGTTTATGATTTATCTGAACTAAGAGAAATTATTAATCGTGAATGGATTGATTTACAAAAATTTCTTAGTCTGGCTCATTGTAATTCTAATGAAGATGAAAATAAATTTTTACGTTATTGCTATCTTGTTTTTTATGAACCTAAAAAAAACAATACAATTGGCGGAGTATATGAATATTTGAAATTGAGACATGATGTTAATAAACATAACCAACTTTTAGTAACCCCAAATTTTGTAGAAATAAAAAAATTTATTGAGTTTCTTTCTTTGTCTGCAAAGAATTACGCATTCTTTTTTAATAAAGAATTTTTTGAAACTCGCTTTACAAATATTAATAAAACAAAAATAGGAGATGCTCTCAAAAATCTTCGTTGTCAGCCAACTCACGCATCAATGATGCCTTTAATTCTTGCGATAATGGCAAGGTTCAGCGAAAAAGAAATTGATTATGAAATTTTAGAGTTGATTGAAAAAGTAAATTTCAGAACGTATATTCTTCCCAAAGTATTTGATAGAGCAGATTCCCAACAAGCCTATATTTATTATTGGGCTTGGCGATTCTATAATAATTATTCTTGGGAAGGTGAGGAAAGAACAACTTATAATAATAGAAAAGTTGAAGGGAGTTCATATAATTTAGTTAAGGAAGAACTAAAACAATTTACTAAATATTTTTGCAATAAAGAAAGATTCATTTCAGGTTTAAGAATAGAAAATGAGAATGATAAATCAAATTATTATGATTGGGAAGGCTTGCGATATTATCTTGCAAAATATGAGGAATTTTTGCAACGTAAAAAGAAAAAAACTTGGGACTTACACTTAATTCAAAAAAACAAAAAGAATAAAAATAATCTTTCAAATGATTACTTTACTAAAGAACATATTTGGGCAAGTAAAAATTGTAAAGAGGATTTTCCAGAAAACCATATTCAAAAAAGGAGATTAGGAAATTTTGTTTTACTTGGTTCGGGAGATAACAGTAGTTTGAGTAATAACGATGTGTTGGTAAAATTTGAAGATTTTAATAATTGGCATAACGAAGGAAAGGCTGGAATGGAACTTTGTCAGATTCTTGATTTATCTGAAATATTAGGAGAAGCGCAAAAATATTTAGAAAAAAAATTAAAACGGACTAAGAAAACAAATAGGTATTATCATGACCTTTCAAAGAAAATTAATGATATTAGGGAAACAAGAATGATTGATTTTGCTTTAAGAACTTGGAGTTTGCCTAATGAAAATTTGAAATTAAATGAGGACGAGTATATTGATACTTTTGATTAGTCTGGGATAGTACATTTTTAAATAAATAATACCATTTTTTAAAATTGCTTTTGGCAGAGAATTTTGGAATGTTATTGATGTAATTGTTGGAGTTGGTTTAATTGTTTCGATTTTTATAAAAAGAAAACCTCTATAAAAAACTAAAGCCTTTTCATCACCAACACAGGTTTGGGAGAGGAACTGGCATAACGGCACAAAGATAAGTAGATGTAAAGTTTTGTCCAATTTTTTTCGCATTTTTGTATGGTAGAAAGGATATTAATTAAACGATCGTATTTCTGTTTACAGAATAAATATGGCAAAAAGAGAAATAAAAAAAGCTATTATTGAGCAAACTTTGTTGAATGAGTTGTCTCTACTCATTGATAAAAGCCAACAACAAGTGGTAGCCCAAGCCAATAGCACAGTTACTATGCTTTTTTGGTATATCGGCAATCGTATTAATGAAAGTATTTTACAAAACAAACGAGCAGATTATGGCAAACAAATTGTCGTTACGCTGTCACGACAATTAACCGAGAAATACGGTCGCAATTTTGAAGAGAAAAATTTACGCAGAATGCTCCAGTTTGCAGAGCAATTTACTGATAAAAAAATTGTCGTTACACTGTCACGACATTTAAGTTGGTCTCATTTTTTAGTGCTTATCCCACTCAAAAAAAGCAAAGCAAAATTATTTTATGCTCAAAAAGCAGCCACTGAAGCTTTAGGCGTAAGGGATTTACGTAAACAGATTGCAACCAAAACCTTTGAAAGAAGCACAATTGCCAATTTGCAAACTCCTACTAATAACCAGGTTATTTACAACACATTTAAAGACCCCTACTTTTTAGACTTTCTAGGTTTAAGAAATGGTTATTTGGAAAAAGATTTAGAAGATGCTATTTTAAAGGACTTAGAGGCATTTATATTAGAATTAGGGAGTGGCTTTACTTTTGTGGAGCGACAAAAACGAATGATAATAGATGGTGAAGATTTTTATTTAGACCTTTTATTTTATCATCGTAATTTAAAAAGATTAGTTGCTATAGAATTGAAGTTAGGAAAATTTGAAGCCAAACATAAAGGGCAAATGGAATTGTATTTAAAATGGTTGGATAAGTACGAAAAAAAAGAAGGCGAACTACCGCCGGTAGGTTTAATACTATGTGCCGAAAGCAGTAGAGAACAAATAGAATTATTGGAAATGCACAAAGATGGTATAATGGTAGCCGAATATTGGACAGAACTACCACCCAAAAAAGAATTAGAAAAGAAAATACATAGCATTTTAGCAGAAGCGAGAGAGAGGATAGAACGAAAAAAATTATTAGAATAACTAACGTATTTCTGTTACTTTTTTATTCTGTTTAATTGTATATTGAAAATTAAATGTCTAAAACTAAATCAACATATTTTTGTCAAAGTTGCGGAGCGCAATCTGCAAGGTGGATAGGTCGTTGTCCATCCTGTAATGAATGGAATACGTATGTAGAAGAAATTGTTTCGAAAGGCGATGATGCTACTCCGGGTATTGTAAGTATAAGTACACAACGTGCTTCAAAGCCGCAATTGGTAAGTGAAATCAGCTTATCGGAACAACATCGCATTCCAGTTTATGACAAAGAACTTTCCAGAGTGCTTGGTGGTGGCTTGGTTGCAGGCTCATTGGTTTTGTTTGGCGGAGAACCTGGCATTGGAAAATCAACCTTGATGTTGCAAGTAGCACTCAATATGAAAAACCTGAAAGTGCTATATGTATCAGGTGAAGAGAGCGAACAACAAATTCGTATGCGTGCTGAACGGATTGGAATGAATAATCCCAATTGTTATATTTTAACAGAGACTTCTACACAAAATATTTTTAAACAGATTGAAGTATTGGAGCCGAATTTATTGATTGTGGATTCCATTCAAACATTATATTCCGCACACATTGAATCATCTCCCGGAAGTGTTTCTCAAATACGCGAATGTACATCGGAACTGATGCGTTACGCGAAAGAAAGTGGAACGGCTGTTTTTTTAATCGGTCATATCACTAAAGATGGAAGCCTTGCAGGACCAAAGGTTTTGGAGCACATGGTGGATACAGTTTTGCAATTTGAAGGCGACAGAAATCACGTGTATCGTTTATTACGCACCACAAAAAATCGGTTTGGTTCTACTAACGAATTAGGAATTTATGAAATGCAAGGAAGCGGTTTGCGTGAAGTAACCAACCCTTCCGAAATATTAATTACCGCTCGTGAAGAATTGGTAAGTGGTGTTGCCATTGCTGCTACTATGGAAGGTTTACGACCTATGCTGATTGAAACGCAAGCGCTCGTGAGCAGTGCTGCGTACGGCACTCCGCAGAGATCATCCACAGGATTTGATTTAAGAAGATTAGCGATGTTGTTGGCGGTATTAGAAAAACGATGCGGATTCAGACTGGGAATCAAAGATGTGTTTTTAAATATTGCCGGCGGAATAAAAGTGGAAGACCCCGGAATTGATTTGGCATTGGTATGTGCAGTGCTATCAAGCAATGAAGATATGCCTATTTCACCCAAAGTTTGTTTTGCCGGTGAAGTTGGATTGAGTGGTGAAATACGTCCTGTAAATCGCGTGAATCAACGTATTTCGGAGGCAGAGAAATTGGGCTTTGAACATATTTTTATTTCCAAATACAATAAAAAAGGTCTCGACTTGAAAAACTATAACATCAAAATTACAATGGTTTCTAAAATCGAAGAAGTCTTTTCATTGTTGTTTGGATAAAAAAAATTTGGTAATGTCCTCCTTAGAGAAAAAAACAATTTCAACGCGTCATTGCGAGGGCTTTTGCCCGAAGCAATCTCAAATAATAATAAATGTGAGATTGCTTCGTTCCTCGCAATGACGTGTTGAACTGAGTGTTTGCATAAAGTTTAAATAGGAGTCGAAACTTTTAAACTCTAAACTTCTATTATCTTCCTTCACACAAAACGCTTCAAATTTTTTTGCATCCTCATAAATTCGTACTTTTAAGTCTGTGATGGTTCGAAAAATAATTCTGTTTTTATTTTTTCAAATGCTATGTTTTGGCGGTTATTCGCAATACGTAAGCAATCGCCATATTAAACTATTAGCTGTAAAAGGGGATACCGCTCAATTGGATACGCTTAGCCTTGTTCCGGGTTCTATTGCAATTGCCACTAATAGCGGAATGTTGCTCGATACTTCTTTTTATAAAATAAATTATGCGGATGGCTTAATCATTTTTAATCGAAAAAAATTGATTAAAAATAATATTGCTATTGACAGTATAAAAACTTCTTATAAAACATTTCCATTTTTATTTTCTTCTGAAATAAAACATAAAGACATTAACCGTATAAAGCCTGATTTATTTGGTAACACCAACCCTTTCAGTTACAATATCGAAACAAAGGAAAATGATATTTTTAAGATGGGAGGCTTGGATAAAAGTGGGAGTATTTCACGTGGTATTTCGTTTGGCAACAGTCAGGATATGACGGTAAACTCCAATTTGAATTTACAATTAGCGGGGCATTTAAGTAATGATGCAGATATTTTATTATCTGCTACCGACAGTAATATTCCGATTCAACCCGATGGAAATACACAGCAATTACAGGAGTTTGATAAAGTATTCATTCAAATTTCAAATCCGAATACAAAACTAATTGCCGGAGATTTTCAGGTTATGAAGCCAGATAGTTATTTTATGAATTTTCATAAAAAAGCACGAGGTGTTAGTTTTTCAACTGCCGTAAAAACCAAGCCCAATGGCATTTATAAAACATCTTTAAGCGCAGGTGTTTCGCGTGGAAGTTTTTCGCGTTTTATAATACAAGGAATTGAAACCAACCAAGGACCCTATCATTTACAAGGAGCTAACAATGAAACATTTATTGTTATGTTATCGGGAACCGAAAAAGTTTATATCAATGGAAAGCTATTGGATAGAGGGCAAGAGAATGATTATGTAATTGATTACAACACAGCCTCGATTACTTTTACCGCCAAACAACTTATTACAAAAGACAAACGGATTATTGTTGAGTTTCAATATTCCGATTTGAATTATGCACGCTCATTGGTGCATTTTGGAAACGATTACGAACAGGATAAATTAAAATTGCATTTGAATATTTATTCTGAGCAGGATAGTAAAAACCAGCCGCTACAGCAGAATTTAACGCCTCAACAAAAACAAATAATGTCTGAAATTGGCGATACATTATCGAAAGCTGTTTCTCCAAGTTATGATAGCGTTGCTTGGGATAATACAGAAGTTTTATATCTGAAAAAAGACACGATTATTGGAATACATACCTATACTATTTTTAGATATAGTATTGATACTGCTCTTGCACATTGGCGTGTAACATTCAGTAATGTCGGTCAAGGCAATGGTAATTACATTCAAATTAATTCCAGTGCCAACGGAAAAGTATTTCAATGGGTACCACCCGATGCTGTTACCAATAAGCCAATGGGAAATTTTGATCCGGTGATTCTATTGGTAACGCCCAAGCAAAAGCAAATGGTAACCGCAGGTCTTGATTATGCATTTTCGCGGAACACTAAATTGTCAGTTGAAGCAGCGATGAGCAAAAATGATGTCAACACTTTTTCATCTGCCGCAAAAAAAAATGATGTCGGTTACGGATTAAAAATGAATTTTGATAATGCTAAAACTTTATTTTCTAATAAACAAAAAGACACTTCGGGACAAGTAAAATTACTTACCAATGTGAATTATGAATATGTTCAAAAAACTTTTTCGCCCATACAACGCTATCGTAGCGTGGAGTTTGAGCGTGACTGGAATAGACCACTTACAGCGACATTTTTAAATGACCAAAATATAGTCGGTGCAGGATTTTCGGTTGTAAAAAAAGGACTTGGAGAAATTGGATATAAAATCAATACATTTTTTGAAGGCAGCAGTTATAATGCTAATAGGCATTTGGTGAATTTTAATTTAAAACAAAATGGATTGAATGTAAGCTATGTTGGCAGTTTGATGACTTCAACAAGCACTACCTATACTAATTTTTACAGACATAAAAGCGATGTATCACAAAAAGTAAAAGGATTAATTATTGGAATAAAAGATGAATTTGAACATAATAAATTCGCTACCGTCAAAAAAGATTCATTACTGTCAAACAGTTATCAATTCTGGGAATGGCAAGCCTATGCGTATAATGCGGATACGACAAAAAATAAATACGGATTTAATTATAAACAACGAACGGATTATGGAACACACCAAGTAGCTGATTTTAACAGAAGCCTTTATAAATCAACCTTTGGAGAAACGTATGGTGGGTTTTTAGATTTGAATCAGAATCCTAATCACCGTATTAAAATTACAGGTACTTATCGGAGATTGCAAATTATTGATTCCACGATAACTGTTCAAAAGAAGCCTGAAAACACTTTGATTTCAAGGGTTGAATATAATTTCAGAGCTTGGAAAGGATTGTTCAATTCGAATGCATTTTACGAAATAGGTTCTGGATTACAAGTGAAACAACAATTTGCTTTTATTCCTGCTCCTGCAGGACAGGGTGTTTATACATGGAATGATTACAACGATAATGGCAAACAAGAGTTAAACGAATTTGAAGTGGCGACTCTTCCAGGTACCGCAAATTATATAAAAGTATTTACTCCAACCCTTGATTATATAAAAGTTTATACCAATCAATTTAGCGAAATGCTAATGCTTAAACCTGCTGTATTGTGGGCAAACAAACAAGGGGTCAAAAAATTTATTTCACGTTTTGCAAATCAAACTGCATATAAAGTGGATAGAAAATCAACTGAAAAAGATTTGACAAAATCCTACAATCCTTTTTTAACTAAAACAGACACAACGGTTGTTACTGCAAATTCTTCATTCCGAAATACCTTGTTTATCAATCAACTCAGTTCAATATTCGGACTTGATTTGACGTATCAGGATATAAGGAATGTTTCATTGCTGACAACAGGCATTGATACTCGCCAAAATCGCTACAAAGAAGCCCATATACGGTGGAACATGTCGCAACAATTTTTTTGGAACATTGCTTACACAGATGGTAGAAAAATTTATAATTCCCAATATTTTACAACCCGAAATTATTCTATCGTATATTATGAAGCAGAACCTAAATTTAATTTTCAACCCAGCACCGCTTTCCGCGCAAGCATTTCATTCAAATACACCGATAAAAAAAACAATGCCGACCTTGGCGGGGAGCAAGCTACGTTGCAGAATTATGGCGTAGAATTAAAATACAATGTTTTGCAAAAAGGAAGTTTGAATTTTAAAGTTAACTTTATTCAAATAAAATACAATGGCGAACAAAATACTTCACTTGCATTTGAGATGTTAGATGCTTTACAGATAGGGCAAAATATTACTTGGGGACTTACGTATCAGCGTAATTTATCAAACAATATGCAATTAAGTTTAACGTATGATGGTCGTCAATCAGGGACAGGCAAAGCCATTCACACGGGTGGCGCTCAGGTGAGGGCGTATTTCTAAAATCAATAATAATTCAAAAATATTGTTACTTATTTGCTTTACTATTTCTATCTTGTAAACCTCAAAATTGAAGCTATCCTTAAAAGGGGGGAAATATAAAAGCTATATCATGAATAAAAAATATATTTTATTAAGCGTATCATTATTAATGTTTGTTTTTTCTTTTAGTCAAAACCAACTTGCAACAGAACAATTTAATAGTGGGAATGAGAAAAGGAAGCGCCTTGATTATCAAGGCGCTATACAGTTTTACACAAAAGCAATAGAACTGGATGCCAATTATGCGAAAGCGTATTATTACAGAGGTTTTTGTGAAGCAAATTTAAATGATTTTGAAGGCGCGCTTGCCGATTTTAATAAAGCGTTGACCATTAATCCAAATAGTTTGGATGCATATTATAATAGAGGTATTGCTAAAAATCAATTGAAACAATGTAAGAGCGCTATCGACGATTTTAATAAATCACTTGATATCGATCCTAATTTTTACGGCGCTTATTATAATAGAGGACATTCAAAATCACTTCTTCTAGACTTTACAGGTGCAATTGTTGATTATACAAAAGCCATCGAATTAAACGCAGACTATGACGATGCTTATACCGGCAGAGGTATTGCAAAACATAATTTACAGGATTATCAAGGTGCATTAGCAGACTATAATAGGGCAATTGAATTAAAACCGGATCATATCTATGCGTATTATAATAGGGGGAACACAAAAGTAGTGTTAAACAATTTGGAAGGCGCTGTAACTGACTTTGCAAAAGCGATTGAATTAAAGCCTGACTTTATGGATGCGTATTTTTATAGTGGAAATGCGTATCTTATTTTAGGTAAAAAAATAAACGCTTGCCAGGATTGGACTAACGCTGCAGCATTAGGTAAAGTTGAGGCAAAAGATCTGCTGGCAAATCAATGCAAGGAAGTTAATTCTTACGTTAGTAAAAAATTAGAAAATACAACAGGGTATTTAAATGCCCAAAAAAACATGGCAGATGCTAGTTCACAAAACACAAAGACACCAAAAGTGGTTCCAAAAGTAACAAAAACTCCAACAGCAAATTTACCTGTGGCAACCACAAAGCCGGTTGCAAAAGAAACAACAAGCCCGAAAGTAATCCCGAAAGATACAATAGCGCCAAAAGTAAATTTACCTTTAGCAACCACAAAGTCGGTTGCAAAAGAAACAACAATTCCTAAAGTAATCCCGAAAGATACAATAGCTCCAAAAGTAAATTTCCCTTTAGCATCAACAAAATCAGTTGCAAAAGAAACAACAAGCCCGAAAGTAATCCCGAAAGATATAATAGCTCCAAAAGTAAATTTGCCTTTAGCATCAACAAAAACGGGGGCAAAAAAAACAACAACTCATAAAAAAAATTTACCAACAACAACGGGTACAAAAGCGAATAATGAAAAAGCTTCAAGGCTTGAAAATAATAGTGCAAATGCATATTATAGCGGAGGTGTATCCAAAATGGTTTCAAAAGATTACCAAGGCGCTATAGACGATTTTACGAAAGCCATAGAATTAAATTATAATTATGCTGACGCTTATTATTCGAGAGGAGTAGCAAAAAATAAATTAAACAATTTTCAGGATGCAATTGTCGACTTTAGTAAAGTTATCGAACTCGACATGCATTATGCAAGCGCTTTTTGTAACAGAGGTATTTCAAACGCCGGTTTAAATGATTATCAGGAAGCGGTATCCGACTTTACAGAGGCAATAGAACTCAAGCCTGCATACGGTGAAGCTTATTACTATAGAGGTGAAACAAAATATAAAATGAATGATTTGGCGAGTGCTTGCAAAGATTGGAGAAAAGCGGATGGTCTTGGAAGTGCTGAAGCAAAGGAAATGGTAAAGTTAAACTGTTCAGGAAATAATATAATAGAAGTAATAAATCAAACTTCGCTCTTTAATAATAGCAATGGAAGAGGGTTTAGCATCAATACCTTAAAAGAAAATATTGCAATAAAAGGATATAATCCTAAATACGAAAAACCGGATGCTCCGGACACTACAGCCAAAAAAATTAATCGTAATGACGATACTCCATCAGATATAAAAGGGGCGCAAGTATTTTATGATAGAGGCATACAAAAAAGAGCGATGAAGGATTACCGCGCAGCAATTGCAGACTTTACCAGAGCCATTGAGAAGCGAGCTGATTTTCTGGAGGCTTATTATTTAAGAGCCATTACTAAAAATGATTTTGTTGCCTTTAATGAAGCGGTATTGGATTTTGATAAAGTAATAACACTTAACCAAAATTATGCACCAGCCTATTTTGGAAGAGGTTTCGCGAAAGCTAATTTACAAGACAGTCGTGGAGCGATATATGAATATTCGCAGGCAATAGAGCTAAAACCGGATTATATTGAAGCTTATTTCTATCGTGGAAATTCATATTTTAAAATAAATGATCTAACGAATGCTTGTGCTGATTGGAAGCGAGCAGAAGAATTAGGAAATACGGACGCGAAAACAATGAAAAATAAATATTGTCATTAAATTTATAGGCTCTGCTAAACTCTGCTAATCGGCATTTGCAATGCCATTTTAATATTCTGACAATTTGCAATTATCCTTTTAAAATTATTTTCACATTATAAATCTTGTTTATGCAGAATTACAAATTCTGCTGTGTTACAAGCGGCAATGCAATTGCCGCTTAACGATTTCGTAATTTTATTTAATTTATTGATGAGCATTCCGCCGAGCTGGGCATCAATATCCTCAACCGATTGGCGTATTATTTTATAAAAACAACATGGTAAAAAAACATAAAATAACATGTGTAATATCATGGTATTTGAAATAAAATGTGTTCAACTTTGTCATGTCTTATTTCTGTAATTATTTACACCTAAAAAATTAAAAAAAATGGAAACAAAAAAAGAAACACCGAAAAAAGAAGAAATTGTAACGCTTTTACCAACTGATAAATTCTTCAAGGATATGTCATCTGAGGTAATGAGTTTTTACAAAAAACAGTTAAATTTTGCCATGGAGATAAATGAAAGTATTGTCAAATCAATTTCATCAATTCCAAGCGCAGAGAAGATGCCCATCACTGTTTTTTACAAATCATTTTTTAGTACTGAAAAAATGGAGAATCCGGTTTTTCCTACATTTTTAAAAATGGACGGACAGCAGGAGGCGGCAGAAAAACTGTTGAAAGAAATATCAGATGCTTACAACAAACAGTTGGATATTTCAATTGAAACAAATAAAGAATTATTCTCAGAATTTAATAATCAGTTTAAAAAGGTCATTAAAACAAATGAAGAATTACTACATCTTGATAAAGTTGCCTAAGAATAGGAAACTTTGCTGTAATATTTTTATGTCTGGCTATGCTGCATTTGCAGAACCGCCGCCCGCTTAAATATTTGGATAATTTGCAATTATCCTTTAAATGTGATAGAGCAGGAGTTGTAGAATCATTGCTTCGCCTGAGTGTAGGTATTGAAGATATTGAGGATTTGATTGAAGATTTGAAACAGGTATTAAATTAAAATTGGAAATTGTTGTTTGCACTGTGTTTTCATTAATACGCTAAGACGAATGTAGGATTAGGATTTCTGCTTATCGGGGTCTTGTTGGGTATCAAAAATATCTGTAATATATATCAAGTTATTTTCCAATCTGTACACTATTTTGTAATTACCTTCTGTAAGTTTTCTGTGACCTAAGTGTAAGTATTTCAGGTGTTCATCAATCGGTCCCAAGTCTTTGTAATCTTTTAATGTTTTAATTCTTTCCAATATCTCATTCTTGATTCTTCTTGCAATGGTAATAGAGGCTTCTCGTTTATAATATTTGTATATTTCTTTTAACCGTTCTTCAGCATTTTTGGTTATCTCTATTTTCATTCTACCAGTTGTCAGATTCCTTTTCTAATGCTTCTATTTTTTTTACCCGTCCTGCTTTTATATCTTTTTCGGAAGCTTCCGCTCTTGATTTGTATTCCTTTATGGTCATTGGCTTTAACCTCGATTCATAACTTTTTTTACGAGCAAATTTTAACAAACTTTTTATAGTTTGTATCAGACTTTCGTCTTGTATTTCTTCCAACTCCTTTGTGATAGTGTTGATTTCTATTTGAATGTTCATAGCTTTTTGTATTGGTAATACAAATTTAAAGATTTTTACTTTACCATTTTTAAAAAGTGTATTTTTGTTTTGTTATTCTCTGTATAAGGCTGGAAGCCTTGTCAAATGCGACGTAGCGAAAAACACTACGCCGAACTGCTTCGTAATTTTATTTTTTATTCTGATACGCTACGGCGAACTGGGGGACTATGATTATAAAATTATTCGACACATTTCAACAAAATTTTCAATTCTATAATCTGCATTCATTTTAAGAACCCAATCTTTTCTTCTTATTAAATAATTACAAAATTCTATACAAATAATATCTCCTTCAGTATTGTTACTATTAAACTGTTTTATAAAATCGCCATCTATAAAACCAATATCTAAATGTTCAATATGAGATGGCGTAAAACAAGCTAAGATATTATTGAAAGCATTTAAGACTCTATTCGAGTCATTATATTGTCCTTGTCTTTGAAGTTTTTGAGTATCACAATTTTTTGCAAGGTTTGTTAATGAAATCTTTAATCCTTCTTTACTAAATATAGCCCTTTCTCCATATAAGGAAATTATACCATTGTTTAATTTATACTTATTTTGGTTAGTGCTATTTTCATTTTGAGACTTAGCAACAGCAACTGCATAGTTAGTGATTTTTTTATCTATATCGAAAACATCTTCAAAAGTCTTTGGATAAAATTCATACAAAATAATAAAGAATAATGTTAGTATTGTTTCCATCAAATCACCTTCATTATCAATAATAATATTTGGAATAAGATGTGAATGTGGCAGGTTTTTTTGCGTTTTAAAATTTCTAACAATTTCAAATTTATTGAGAACTTTTTTTAGATGACGTGGATTTGTGAAATTAATGGATTTAAAAAATTCAGCTAAAAAAACTGAAGTAGAACCAGTGTATCCGAGATAATTTGTTTTTTCTGGAAAATAATACTCTAACAATTTATGTATTGATATTTGGTTGGGCATATTAAATGAAAGATCAATTATTTTTTCGAGATATTCATCCGCTTTAATTATTTCTCCGTATTTATGTTTAACCGCTTTGCTTATAGCTTCTTTATCACATCCAAAAAAGAATATTATATTATCACTTAAAGTAAAAAATAATTTAATTGAACTTAAAAGTGCTAAAACATTTTCTGGATCACATCTATCTAAATCATCAATAAAAACTATTAATTTTTTTGCTCCTGTTTTTTTAACAATTACTTGTTCAGCTTTTTTAAATTTATTTTTAAATTCTTTTGTTTTATTATATACAGAAGCAAGTTCTTTTTCTCTCTCCACATCAGCTTTTTCACCTGCCGTAATTAAAGCTTTGCCACTAATTTTAACCCCTGGAATTATTTCAAAAGATACAGATTTACCAATTGATTTAACAACATCGAAAGCATCTTTAATAAGCTCTTTAACCACAGTTTCCTTTGTCGAACCCGTTTCATCAGAAATAAAATGAAGAAGTGATAATGGTAAGTTATCGTCTTTTTCAAACTCCCAAGCAGGAAAATAAAGGCTTTTATAATTATTTTCTTCAAGTGTTGTTCCAATATATTTCATTAACGTACTTTTTCCACTTCCCCATTTTCCATAAAGAGCAAACATATTTGTATCTGTTAAATCATCTATATTACTTTTGAAAAAAGAAACGATTGCATTTCCTTTATCAATATGTCCAAAGAAATCTGTTTCAGCAGTTAATTCTTTTATTGCTCTATTTGGTAAATGTTTTTTTGCCATTTTTATGTTATATAATATCTTTCCAAAAAAAGCCCTAGTTGGGCGTAGCGTCCCGCTACGTCCTATTTGACAAGGCTTCCAGCCTTTTTCATTTTTTTGTTTTAAAACCAATTTGGTTTCTTTCAGTTTTTTCAACAATTTTCTTTTCTGTTACAAGTAATTCAGGTTGTGCAAGCAACGAAATTTATTACTTCATTAATATTTTCAATTTTAGTATTAAATTTTGCTTCCAGTTCATTAATTCGTTTTTGTAATTCGCCAAAATTATTTTGGTATTGTTTTAATAAAATAAAAGCATCTACAATTGCAAGACTTGTATTTATCGCCGTATCACTTCTCAAAACAGAGGAAAGCATTGTGATGCCATGCTCTGTAAAAGCATACGGTAATTTTCTTAATCCCATTTTTTCACGATTGGATATCCCAAATTGGGATATCCAATTTTTAAGTTCCTCTTTTGTAAATTGAAACATATATCTTTCGGGAAATCTTTTGATATTTCTTTTAACCGCCCTAACCAATATTCTAGTTTCCACTCCATAAAGTTCAGCCAAGTGAAAATCAAGCATAACGCGCTGTCCACGTATTTCAAAAATCTTTTTTTGAATAATTTGTAATT
>ODAK010000700.1_pt1 | contig 38313 bp, 28 predicted proteins | sample 1539591 | NCBI WGS metagenome assembly ODAK01 (sample SAMEA3539303, study PRJEB22396) | soil metagenome | biome: tundra; feature: field; material: soil | place: USA | collected 2010-05 | depth 0.15 m | reverse complement strand
CAGGCTAGGCCTGCTCCGCAGCAGCGTCCTGCTCCGCAGCCACAGCCACAGGCTAGGCCGGCTCCGCAGCAGCGCCCTGCGCCGCAGCAGAAACCACAGGCTAAACCTGCACCCGACAAGACGAAACCGCCGCAGTAGCGGCGCTGCACTGCGCTCAGTCGCAGTCCACCTAATGGGCGGAGCTTCGGCTTCGCCCATTCTTTTGCCCTGGGGGTGGTTACTCCGATTAAGTCTCGGCGAGTTCCAACTGGGAAACGCAGCTGACGCTAATAGGTATTTCGCATTAATGCTTCTTGACGGGCGCACCTTTTCCTTGCTGGCTTTCTATGGTTTCGCCAGGACGAAGCAAGGTTGGACGCGTCGCTTGTGGAGTACTGGAAGAGCTGTTCTGCTGCTGCGAAGAGTCACCGGCGGGCGTTCCGCTTGAGTTCGATGCCCCGCTCTGTCCACTCGCAGATGGCGAAGCCGGAGTGCTATCTACCGTCGAGCCACCACCCGGCAAGCTTGCGCTTGTCCCCGGGTTAGAGCCAGCAGCCGCTTGCGAGGTTTCGCCTGTGGCAGAGCTCGCACTAGCTGCCGCAGCCGGCATATCCCCCTTAGTGGGCGCTTCGCCGCTTCCTGCAGTCGTGACGTCCGCCGCTTTGCTCGCCGGATCCGCATCAAACTTGACTTTCTGTTCCAGCAATTGTTGCAATTCGCTGTCATGAGGAGCGGCGAAAAACCAGGTCAGCAGGTACCCTCGCCTCTGGGTAATGGCCATGGCGACCGACAATCGCCGCGACAGTTCATCCTTAGGAACCTTGAACCCAACGGTTCCGTGGAGCAACAGAAAGACCATGCCTTGCGAGGTGAAAGCTTTTGCGTCGCGCATGTCGCGCAGCACCGGATGGGTAAGCCCGATCAGCAGCAAAAAATCCCGCATGGCTTGCTGGTCGGTCGAATTGGCCGGAAACTTCACGCCGGGAAAACACTCTGCCGATATCGCCGAAAGCGTTATCTCACCAAAGTCATCGTAGGGAATTTGGCCATCCGCTGCGGGTCGCTTCGCCCATACTGAAACCAGAGTTCGGCTGCACGCTTTCATCAGTTGACGTTCGGCAGCGCCCGCGTTCGACCCGCCGTCCAGCAGCGCCGCGAAAGAATCCGCCCTGCGCGCGCGTTCGATGGCCGGCAATATCGCTCCTTGCGATTCCACAAACCATCCTGGGGGCACCTGGTAGCGGAGGCCAAGCTCTGAATTGCGGTAGACGCTACCCTCGAGCTTGCCAGGATCAATATGGCTTTGCGGCGGATCGGCTTGCAACTGGGCCAGACGATGAGATGAGATCGCCGGGCCTTCATACGCTTGAGCATCCGCAGTTATGTACTGCCGAACCTGCGCAGGCGCGAAAAACACAAGATGTTGGAAAGCCGACTCCATATCTTTCACTACCTTCTCGTTGTGGGCGCCCAACTGCACCAGCACCACATAGCCATCGAGATTGGCCGCAGCCAGCATGTGCTGCTCGATGCCGCGACGGGTTTCGTAGAGGTAGAACTGGTGGCCGGCAAGTGTGGTCTTCGACAGGCCGCGAAGTTCTTCCACTCCCCTAAACAATTCCTGATCAAGCGACTTGCGAAGCAGAGCTTTCGCGTCCACAGCCTCCCGTCCATGTGGCGGAAGAGCGACGATCGAAACCTCTGCATCGGCGGGTGGAGGGCCACCCAATTCCAGCAGTTGAATCCGTCCATCGGCGGCAACTGGCTGTGGAATCGGCTCCAGATGCGCGTCGGCCGGAAGCTCGAAGGAAAAGCCAAAAAAGCCATTGGTATAACGCGTGGGTGACAGGTACGCCTGTTCGGGATAAGGTTGCGCGGCGGAGGGGACGCTGGTTGTCGATCCTGCGGCAGATGGAGTCGTTTGCCCGTTTAGGATGAACGGGCCGCTCAGGAGGCAACCAAGTACTGCCGCAACTATTGCTTGCCGGCTCATCATGTTCCGCGTGGTTTCATTGTTAGCTGTTCGCGGTTAAGAGTCAATGCAATGAGGTCTGGGTTCAGCGCCAAACGAGTCATTTTGTTTTGGTCGTCGTACCGATTTCAGTAATAAGCGCGGCCGAGTTCCCTCTGTTTCCAGCCGTCCCGTCGGGTACAATCAACCGGTTAGGGTGCTTCCTCGTCCGCAACGGTGGACGTGGTGTAGGGTCTGCAATCCTTTCTCACGGAGAGTACATTCCTGAGCGGCACATTCACTTTGATTTGCAGTCTGCTGGTGGAACCGCATGGGATGCGCCACTACCTGAGATCTCATTTTCTGGATCCGACGTTCAAAGGCCTCTATCACGCCAACGCCTTCGATATGGCGTTGCTGATTCCTTACTTTGTGGTGCTGGTGCTGCTGGCGTTTTACGGCATGCACCGCTATCAACTGGTTTACCTGTACTACAAGTACCGCAAGAATAAAGTGACTGACCCAGCGTCGCACTTCGCCGAATTGCCCCGGATCACCATTCAACTGCCGATTTTCAACGAGCAGTACGTCATCGACCGACTGGTGGAGTGCGTCTGCAAGATGGAATATCCCAGCGAAAAGCTGGAAATCCAGGTGCTCGACGATTCCACCGACGAGACCGTGGAAGTCGCGCGAGGGGTGGTGGAGCGCTACGCCGCGATGGGCCACAACATCAGCTATCACCATCGCCCCAATCGCGAAGGCTTCAAGGCCGGTGCGCTCGATGCTGGCCTCAAGGTATCGACCGGTGAGTTCGTCGCCATCTTTGACGCCGATTTCACCCCCCAGCCTGAGTGGCTGATGAAGGTGATCCACCACTTCGCCGAACCGGAGATCGGAATGGTGCAGACGCGCTGGACGCACCTGAACCGCACCTACTCTTATCTGACGGAGGTCGAGGCCATTTTGCTCGATGGCCATTTCGTGCTTGAACACGGCGCCCGTTCGCGCGCGGGCGTGTTCTTCAACTTCAACGGGACGGCGGGCATGTGGCGGCGCCAGGCGATCGACGACGCCGGTGGCTGGGAGCACGACACGCTCACCGAAGATACTGACCTGAGCTACCGCTCGCAGTTGAAGGGATGGAAATTCCGCTACCTGCAGGACGTGGAATGCCCGGCGGAACTGCCCATCGAAATGACGGCGTTCAAGACCCAGCAGGCGCGCTGGGCCAAGGGCCTGATCCAGTGCGCTAAGAAAGACCTGCCCAAAGTGTTGCGGGCGAAGGTCTCCAGGCGCGAGAAGATGGAAGCTTGGTATCACCTGACCGCCAATATCAGTTATCCGTTGATGATCGTGCTCAGCACGCTGCTGCTGCCGGCCATGATTATTCGTTTTTATCAGGGCTGGTTCCAGATGGTCTACATCGATCTTCCCCTGTTTTTGGCGTCCACGTTTTCGATCTCGAGCTTCTACCTGGTTTCCCAAAAAGAGCTGTTTCCGCGAACGTGGTATCGCACGATCTGGTATCTGCCACCCCTGATGGCACTGGGGATTGGGTTAACCATCACCAACAGCAAGGCGGTGCTGGAGGCGCTGGCTGGCCATCAGAGCGCATTTGCGCGCACCCCGAAGTACCGCGTGGTCAACAAACGCGACAAGGCCATTGCGGCAAAAAAGTATCGCAAGCGTCTGGGCTGGGTACCGTATATTGAGTTGCTGATTGGCACATATTTTGCGTTGACGGTTTGGTACGCCATTGCGAATGAAAATTACATCACGGTGCCGTTCTTGTTTTTGTTCGTTTTCGGATACTGGTACACCGGCCTGATGTCATTGCTCCAGGGCCGCTTTGACAACCTGATACGCGAGCGCGGCGAAGAGCATAGCGCCAAGCCGTTTCCGGTCGGTGTGTAGGACCGCTTACTATTGATGGGGCGCATCGACCCGCCCAATCTGAAGTTCAAGTATCCCCAATCTGATATCCTGAGGCTCTGTGGTGATTAAGCTATTTTTTGCGCTTCTGGTTCTGTGCACCGTAGCGCTGGTCATCGTGGGAGTGGCATTCTATTTCCGCGTTAAACGGCATCTCCGGCAGGAGCAGATGGATGCCCAAGTCCGGGCGACGATCGAAGGCGCCGCGGAAAGCACCACCGAAGAGAAAACTTCATAATCTGGTTGTCTTGGTCCGCGAGGAAGAAATGTATAAAACTGCACTACATACCGAAGCAAGTGTCGCTGAATCGTCTTCCAGCTTAATTAAGCAGGCGGGCATCGTGATTGGCGCCAGCGCCGTCATTGCCGTCTGCGCCAGGCTGGTCTTTCCTCTGCCCTTTACCCCGGTACCGCTTACCCTGGCGAACTTTGGAGTGTTGTTGATCGGCCTCACCCTGGGAAGCCGTCGCGGGTTTGCCGCCGCTGCGCTGTACCTTGCGTGGGGGGCCATGGGCTTGCCCGTGTTTAGTCCGGTCGGTCCGGGAGGCCTGGCCCAGTTGTTCGGTCCTACGGCGGGTTACTTGTGGGCGTATCCGGTTGTCGCCTTCGTTGCAGGATGGATCGCGGAGCGCGGACCATTGGGATTTGTGCGCAACCTGGTGGCCGGCACGATTGCCGAGTTGGTCCTGTTCGCCGGAGGCCTCAGCTGGCTGGCGATAATGACGCACAGTTGGCAACGCGCTGCATTTTTCGGTTTGTATCCGTTCCTGGTTGCGGAGCTTTTGAAAGTGACGGTGGCCGCCGTAGCCGGGCTCCGTTTGCGTCGCAGCTTGTAAATAAAACTTGGACGCGGATCCTTCGGCGGCGCTCGGCACAGCCTGTGAAGGTCCGCTCCAGGAAAACTTCATCCCAGCGTCACTACGTCTATGAGCCGCAATTCCGCCAACAATGCGCGCGAAATCAAGGTTGCGCACAGTCCCGACTCCGACGATGCCTTCATGTTTTACGGCATGGCAACCAACAAGATTCGCGTTCCTGGGGTGAAGTTTAGCCACACGCTTTGCGACATCGAAACCCTCAATCGCAAAGCCATGGACGGCTTCTACGACATCACTGCGATCTCCTTTCACGCCTATCCGTACATCCAGGACAAGTACGCCATCATGCCGAGCGGCGGAAGCGTGGGTGAGGGCTACGGTCCCATGATCGTAGCTTCGCGCAACATACCACTCGATGAGATCACGCGCTGCAAAATCGCCGTGCCGGGTACCATGACCACCGCATATCTGGCGCTCAAGTTGTTCGCCCCCGATATCGCTACTGAAACGGTTGCCTTCGACGAGATCATTCCCAAGGTGCTTGAGGGCAAGTATGAAGCCGGGCTCATCATTCACGAGGGGCAGCTCACCTTCAACCGCGAGGGACTGCATCGTATTCTCGACATGGGCAAGTGGTGGCGCGAGCAAACCGGGCTCCCGCTGCCCCTGGGTGGTAACGCCATTCGTCGCTCGCTTGGTCCCGAACTGATCGACGCCTGCTGTACTGCTCTGCGCGACAGCATTCAATACGCTCTCGACAATCGCGAAGAAGCGTTGCAATATGCCATGCAGTTTGCTCGTGACCTGGATCCGCAAATGGCGGACAAGTTCGTGGGCATGTATGTCAACGAGCGTACCCTCGATTACGGCGAGGATGGGCGCGCGGCGATCGCCAAGCTGCTGGAGATGGGCCACCAGGCCGGCATTATCCCGCAGAAGCCCAACGTGGAGTTCGCCGGCGATGCTGCGGTGACAGCCACCAGCTAACTTGCGGACGTGCGGCCAGATCTCAGCACTTAGCACTTACTCCCGCTCGCCTGTCATCCTGAGCGACGGCGTGCCGCTTTTGCACGCCGGAGTCGAAGGACCCCTGTAGCAGCGCCGATCTGCTGCCTCTACAAGCTGCATCGCCAATTCAATGCCCTTTCGATCGCCACCCATTGACTTCTACTCATCCTCGCGTTAGCCTTAAACTAGGCGAACAAAAAGCGAACCTTGCTTGGTAACCGATGCATCCCTCCCTCCTGCGAACCGACGAGAGCCAGCCTGCGCCGCTGGTCGGCATCGCCAAGCTTGCGGCGCAAGGGGAATCCATCCGCCAGGGCCACCTGGTGGAGTACTTCACGCTTCCCTCGCGGCCCTGCTGAATCGCTGTACCTCCAGTCGCGTACCCTTTGCGTGGACCATCAATCCCTATCGGGGCTGCGAGTTCGCCTGCAAGTATTGCTATGCGCGCTACACCCACGAGTTCATGGAGATGCGCGACGGAGTGGACTTTGAGCGCAAAATCTACGTCAAGCAACAAGCAGCGTGGCTGTTGCGGCAAGAGCTGAAGAAGGTGAAGCGTGGCGAGGAGATCGCCATAGGCACGGCGACCGATCCCTATCAGCCCGCGGAAAAGCGCTTCCGGGTCACCCTCGGCATCCTGGAAGAACTGGCCTTGCACCATGGGCTGGAGATCGGCATTGTCACCAAATCGGACCTAATCCTGCGCGACATTGAACTGCTGCGGCAGGTTGCAGAACATAATTCCTTGTTCGTCAATATCACCATTACAACCATGAACGCGAAGCTGGCGCGGATTCTGGAGCCGCGCGCGCCGCGTCCCGACCTGCGCATGAATGCGGTGCGCGAACTGAACGCTGCCGGCCTTAACGCCGGTGTCATCTGCGCACCGGTGCTACCGGCCATTACAGATTCGCCCTCGGCGCTGGATGCTGTCGTTCACGCGACCAAGCTAGCCGGCGGAAGATACATTTACGCCAATCCGTTGTTCCTGAAGCCATGCTCGGCCAGCGTCTTCCTGCCGTTTCTGGCGAAAGAATTTCCGCAACTGGTAGAGACCTACCGCAAGCGCTTCGCCGAGCGCGCCTTCGTGAGCAAGGCCTACGGTAAACGCATATCGGAACTGATGGCGAACCTGCGTAAGAAGCACGGCATCAGCCGGGACTTCAGCTCGCGCAGCCAGAGGACCCATCCGGCGCACCAGGAAGCTGAACAGATGAAGCTCTTCGGCTGACGCTTAAGGGGCGGGGTCACCCGGCGTTGGTTTGTGCGTCACAGACAGGGGATGCAAATCTGCGCTAATTTGGAATGTAATGGGGAGGTGTGTATGGCCGCGCCTTGGGCACATCGCTACGCGCAACGCACGAAGTCAGCCAAGAGTTCCATCATCCGCGAGCTGCTGAAGCTCACCCAGCGTCCGGAAGTAATCTCTTTTGCAGGCGGTCTGCCCGCGCCAGAGATTTTTCCCGTCGAGCGTTTCCGCGAGGCCTGTCAAGAAGTACTCTCGACCAACCCTTCTATCGCGCTGCAATACGGGCCGACCGAGGGTTACCGTCCCCTGCGCGAACTGATCGTTGCTCATATGGCGCGGTACGGCATTATCGCCACCGTCGATAACATACTCATCACCTCGGGCTCGCAGCAGGCGCTGGACTTGATCGCCAAACTGCTCATCAATCGCGGCGATCGCATTCTGGTGGAATCGCCGACCTACCTGGGCGCGTTGCAGGCCTTCGATCTGATGGGCGCTGAATACGTGACGGTTCCCACCGATGACGACGGGTTGCAGACCGAAGAGATGGAATGCGCACTCCGTTCCGGGCCGAAGTTCATGTATATCCTGCCGAACTTTCAGAATCCGGGCGGTACAACGCTGTCGCGTTCACGGCGTGACGAACTGGTGCTGCTCTCCGACAAGTACGGCATTCCAATCATCGAAGACGACCCCTACGGGCAGCTGCGCTATGAAGGTGAGCACATTCCGCCGCTGGTAGTGCTGGATCGTACCAATCTGCTGCGCGATAACGGATATCTGCTGGGCAATGTGATCTACCTGAGCACGTTTTCCAAGGTTCTGGCGCCGGGGCTACGGCTGGGCTGGATCGTGGCACCGCCCGACGTAATCAGCCGCCTGGTGCAGTTGAAACAGAGCACCGACCTGCACACCAGCAGCTTCGCGCAAATGGTGGCCTACGAGGTGGCACGCGACGGGTTCATGGAAGAGCACGTGAAGCTGATTCGCAGGGTGTACAAAGAACGTCGCGATGCGATGCTGGAGGCTTTGCACGACTACTTCCCGCCCGAAGTCTCATGGACGCACCCCCACGGCGGATTGTTCCTTTGGGTCATGTTGCCTCCGGGAATCGACACCATGAAGCTGCTGGACACAGCTTTGCGTCAGGATGTCGCCTTCGTACCGGGCGGCCCCTTCTTCCCGTCGGGACAAGAAAGCGGCTCGCACATGCGGCTGAATTTCTCCAATGCCCAGCCAGAACAAATTCGCGAAGGCATCCGCCGGTTGTCCATCGCGGTCGCGCATGAACTGGAGCACTGTGCCGCTGGTCTAGAACGAGAACAGCATCTGCAGATCAATGCGCCGGTTGGCTGAGCCTGAGGAGAACGGCGGCCCGGCCAGCGCATTCGAGGTGCCGAAGATCGGTGAATCGAGATTGCCGATCGGGGGCGCATAGTTGACGTTGTTCAGCAGGTTGCGCGCACTGACGCTGAAGGTCAGGTTGTAGCGGTGCGTCGTCTCGTTTCCGAAGTTGAACGGGCTGCCACCCCCGCCGCCTAGTCCACGGCCGCCGAGGCCGCCGCCCCGGCCGCCACCCCCTCCACCACGCGGACCACCGGCACTATGACTTTCCGTCTTGGGCCCCAGCCCAATGGTCTTGCTCAACCGCAGATTCAAGGTAAACAAACTCTGGCCGCTGCCGTAGTTGATGGGAACGATGGTCTGGCCCGGAATCGGTACGGTGTTGAAGGTGCCATAGGGTGTGACCTTGATCACTCCGCCGGGACCCGGCGTGCTGGCCAGTGCCGGACGATCGTTGAAGATGGAGTCGCCGTTCAAATCCTGCCCGACGATGATGTTAAAGGGCGCGGCTGAGTTCGCCAGGATAAACGGGCTGAGGCGAAAGGCGTGGGGCAGAGAGATGGTGCCGCCAATGACGCCGCGGCTGCGAACATCGAACGCGGCGCGCCCATAGTCCTCCATGGGATCGTACGAGTTCATGATGAACTCGGCGGAACTGGAGCCGCCGCCAAAGAAGCCGCCTCCTCCGCCACCCCCGGCACTAGCTCCCAGATCGCTATTGGAGAAATTGAGGGAATAAAAGCCAAACAGCGAGAGCTTCGATCCGACGCTCACGCGTCCGTTGACGATCATTTGGTTCTGCAGGAAAACCCCTTCCGAGCTGTACTGGTAAATATTGGTGGTCCCGCCGAACGGGCGAATGCCGCTGGTGGGGTCTGAGGGATTGTATGTTCCAGGCAGCGGCGCATTGGCGTTGCGCAGGAAGAGCTGATGTTCTCCGCGCGAATTCAGATAGGTGACCGACAGCGTCGCATTCTTGGTGACTTGGCGCTCGACGCTGAACGCCGCTTCCATGGTGTAGGGTATGCGTAAATGGGGAGAAACCTGGTAAGTCGTGGGCGAGGTTTTGGCCAACATGCTGAGTATGCCAGGTGGAGGAATCAGCGGATAGAAATCAGGTTGCGTGACAACATACTGTTTCTGCGTGACTCCGTTGAACCGCTCCGCTTCCAGCAGATAATTGTAGGAAAAGCGGTCGTAGAAGATTCCGTATCCGCCGCGCAGCACCGTCTTCGGCGCGGCCTTGGAGTGGCCTAGTCCCCACGCCAGGCTCACGCGCGGCGCCCAATTCCCCTCGTACGGAATGCCGGTTTGAATTTCGTAACGCAAACCATAGCTCAGGGAAATGTTCGGGCGGATTTTCCATTCGTCTTCCGCGTAAAGCCCGACGTCGATCATGGAAACATCCGAGAGGGGCTGGCCGGTGACGATGGAAAACTGGCTGGCGCCGCCGCCTAGCGCCCGGATTTGTGCTAGGGTCAGGCCCTCCTGGATCCCCACTTGCGTGATCTGATATGCGTTCAGTGAAGGAAAGGTAAATTGCCCGTTGAAATTGGAGTTCTCGTTGCTGGAGTACAGCGTCCCTCGCAACCGTCCGCCAAACTTCATGAAGTGACGGCCATGCGCGATGGAGGTGTAGTTCTGCAGTTCGTAATGGTCCTGGTTGCTGACAACCGTGCCTGCCGGGCTGCCTCCACCGTTAAAGGCCCCCAGCACATTCAGCGTTGGTTGGTCGCTGATTGGAATCTGGTTGCTGCTGTTGCGGATGTACTGGAAGCGCGTCTCATTCACCATCGTCGGGCTTAGGACCTGGGTATCGCTGATCTGCACTGTTTGTTCCGTGCTGTGGGAGTTGAAGCCCTGCGAAGGAAGCGAGAACTGCCCTATGCCTTCGTTGTCCTGGCTGTTCCGCACATACTGATAGCGCACCGTCAAGGTGTTGTTCTTCGAAAGTTGGAAGTCGGCGCGCGGACTGATATTCAGCCGTGTCGAGGGACTGGGAACCGTCGTGTTGAATGGAACAATGGTGTTGTTCGGATTCAGTACCTGCGCCACAACCACGCTGACGTTGTCGATATTGCGTTGTTGCGCGGTGAAGAAAAACGATGCCTTCTTCCCCAGCGGGCCGCTGATGTTGCCGTTAAAAATCTCCGAGTAGTAACCCGGTTCTTCGGTTACAAACGGATTCAGCGCATTGAAAGCCGAGGAATTGCCGTTGATCATGACTTGGCCATGGAACTGGTCCGTCCCCGGCTTGGTGAAGATTTCGATGCGCCCGTAGCCCAGCTTGTCATATTCCGCGGAGAAGGGATTCTGGTTGATGCGAATTTCGCGGATCGCGGATTTCGGAGGTAGCTCCCCGGCGGTGAATCCATCGACGTAAATCTGTCCACCATTCGGCCCAGCTGACGGGCCGGCGAGGGCCTGCAGCTCCGACGACAGCTCGTCCGGATCGTCGGAGAGCGCGTCGAGGTCGTTGCCTTTCAAGACCAATGTGCTCGCACTATTTTGCTGGCTGACATCGACTGTAGGAGTTTCTTCCTGAACTTCTACGTTCTCCTTTTCCACAGCGATGGAAAGCGCGATATCAAACTGCTGAACTTGTCCCGTTATAACTTTGACCGCTTCTTCCTGGTCAACCGCAAAACCTTTCGCGGTTGCGGTAACCGTGTAATCGCCGGGCGCCAGTCCCTTGAATTCATAAACTCCTTGGGAATTTGTGGTTGCGGTGACCGACTTTCCGTCCGCAGAAGTCGCAGCCACCGTCGCATGGGGAATGACGGCCCCCGAGGGATCGGTAATCCGGCCACGCAGCGTGCCGGAAGCAGTTTGCGCCGGCATGTTAGCCGTAAGAAGTACGAACAAAAGCAAAACGACGATGGCGCATGTTCGCATCGGGGGCGTTTGTACTTTCATGAACGGTGGAGTTATGGGGTGTCTCCCATCGCGCCCGCTGCGCCACCTGTCGACAAATTCCAAGGCGAAAGAATGGTTCCCGCCTGGCTGGGCGCAGCAGTGAGAATTGGCTCAACGCCACTCAGCAGAATGATCGCCGTTGAGGGAAAATTGGGGCTGCCCTCGGTGGCCACAACCATCAGGGCGTCGCCTTTCTGCAAGTCGGTGACCGTAACCGTGGGCATGCGACTCAGCATTTGTTGGAAGTCTGGCGGGCCGCCTGCGCGGCGTCCCGGGCCATTTCCGTTCGGTGGCGTCTCAGCGTTCGCCATCTTCGGCGGCCCACTTGCCGCCGCGGCTCCGTCCGCTCCGCCGCCAGGCGTGATGCCTTTCAAGCGCATGGCAATGCGTTGCGCCACCATGGGCGGCAGTTTATGCATTTGCGAATCCGTGGTTATTTTCAGGGTCACCGGGCGTCTGCTTATCAGTTCCATCACGGTAACTGAGTTATTTCCCGGGTCGGTTGTGACCACCGTGCCCGCGATATTGCGGAACGTACCCGAAACAATTTCGTCAGCCACCAGTTCGCTGGCGTCGGTGCTACGCGTTCCGCGCGCGCGAAGTTGGTCGCCGGGGTTGATCTGGCCGAACGTGCCCGGCTTGGCGTCATCGAACTTAACCGAGTCCGGTGCGTAGCGGCGAATGATGGTGTTCTTCGAAGCGTGAATGGTAAGGCCCTCCCCAGCTAACGTGCTCGTGGAAATCTTGATCGTTTCCGTTCCGGCATCCACTGCCTTTACCACACCTCCAACACCGTGCTTCTGCCACTCCGCGCGATCCTGCTCCTGCTTCTCGGCAATGTCGGCCTTCTTCATGACAATCGCCGTGGTGGCCAGAACCGACTTGCCGTCCTCTGCAGACGTCCCCCCGGCCAGAAGCCGGTCGCCCACTTGTAAATCTTGCATCTGGATTAGAGACGCACTCTTCAAGTCAGTTTGACCAGGAACGCTTCGCACTAAACGCGTGGACGGTTGGATGATGACGTTGACCTCGGCTCCCGTATCGGTTGTGAGAGTTATGGTACTGCCAGTGATTGACTTGATGGTCCCCACTGCCCTCACTCTTGATTTCGGCGCTCCTGCCTGTTCGGTTCCCTCTTTTTGTGTGGCGGCGAAGAGTTTGGGCGCAGCGAACAGAGCGATGAAGACTACGGCCAGGAACACCTTCAGAATCGCGATGGGTTTTCGCTTTGGAATCATGGCTCGCATCTGGCGCTAATAACAACCTACACAAACGCGTGTTAGCGCGGTTGTTAAGAAAACATAAGTTTTGTAACAGAATAGGCGGTAAGCGGTAGTGTCTCAGTTTAGGAATTGCATGAAACAGGCGGCGGGTAGAGGGGGCCTTCACCTGGATTATTCATGAGCGCACGTAGTTTTTTGGGTGTCATTCTGAGCGACGAGCGCAAACGGGGTCCCCAGCAAGCACCGGGTTTGTGCTTGCTGGGGTGTGGGAGCGAGGAGTCGAAGAACCCCTTTGGCTGCCAGCAATCTCAAAATTGTTGCGGCGCCAAGCGGGCACATTGTGATTTCTCGCAGCTATAGGGGTCCTTCGACTTCGCACCCGCCCGACCCGCAAAAGAAGCGGGTCGGAAAGTCTTTGCGGGCGCTCCGCTCAGGATGACACCTTACGTTCATGAATAATCCAGGTTCAGGCCCGCTCTACCCGAACAATGCAAACCGAGACCCTGCCCGGTACGCAGGTTTGCAACCCTACTTTGCGCTCACTAGTTGCTGAGACAAATACGCGCCAATTCCCATTTCCTTGATGGAGTGAATCTGGGCCTCCAGGAAGTCGGCGTGGCCTTCTTCATCCTGGATCATCCGCTCGAACAGGTCCTTTGATCCGGCGTCGCCGACTTCGCGGCAGATCTTTGCCGCCGCGTTGTACTGTTTCACGGCATCGGCTTCGTCGGCATAATCGAATTGCAGTTGCTGCTCGACGGTGGCGCCAACCTTGGGCGTTAAGGGGACGTTGATGGCTGGAGTTCCGTCGAGGAAAATGATGCGCTCGATCAGTCCTTCGGCATGGTGCATCTCTTGGATGGCTCGCGCCTTGGTGAGTCCGGCCAGCCGGTGGTAGCCCCAGCTGCCACACATTTCCGCTTGTACCATGTACTGCGCAATGGCCGTCAACTCCGCACTAAGGGCCGCATTCAACTGCTCGATGACCTTTTTGTCGCCTCGCATCTGCACTCTCCTTTTCTTGCTCAAGGGTCGTCCTATTCTTCCCGAAATTCTGCGAGCTGAATCACAGCCACGCGTGACGAATGCACTACTGCGACACCAGGGATTCCACCTCGCGCTCGATTCGCGATGTCTGGATTGGCAAAACGCCAACCTTCTGCAACGCGTTATTGAGTCGCGGTAGCTCGGTGCTCTTCAGTTTCGTCCACTCTGCGATGCGCGCTTTGGCGGCCTCATCGGACTGGCGATAGAGTTCCACCGCTTGCGCCGGCGTCGTCCGATTGCCACCTTCCACGACGCGCAGCGCCGAGGCCAGGCCAGTGTTCGCAGCTTCCAGTCCCATCATCGCAGGGCCGCTTCCCTTCTCGATTCTCGCAATCGCCGCTTGCAACTCTGTCAGCTGCTTGAGCAGCTCGGGCTGTTGGCCCCCGAGCTTTTGCTTCACCTCGTCGAGACGTTTCTTTACTGTGCCGCTTTCAGTCACCGCCCTGCGGCTGCGACGCACCTCGCCAAAGATTTCCAGTCCGAGACGAAGCTGTTCGTCCAACTCGGCGGAAGTCGCGGACGATCGCGGGTCCATCTCTACCTTCAAGTTTTGCGTGAAGGTTTTGCTATCAACAATAAGATTAAGCTCGTAGATACCAGGTGCGGCTCGTGGTCCTCGGGGAGCTCCGTAGGCTTCGTCTTCCTCGATCTCTTCAGGGCTCCCGGAACTGCTCCACCTGAGGTCCCAGACAAATCGGTGCATGCCGGCTCTGTTTTCCAGCAAAACAGGTTTAGGCAGCCAGCGGGGCGCAATGGGCAGCGGAGGATAGGTTGGTTGTTTTGCGCCGCTCACAAAGCGGCACACCAATTTCCCGCTGGGATCATAAATTTCGAGTGTCACACGTTTCGCAGGGGCCTTCAGGTAATAGTCGAGCACAGCGCCGTCGGGCGGGTTCTTCGCCGCGGGTTCTTCCGGAGGCAGGGGTGAGCCGAGGAACACATCGTTGTCGATGCGAACCGCGGTGGCTGGCTGATACACCAGGAAGTTTGCATTCTGTGGCTGGCTGGCAATCTGCCGCAGTGGCGTGATGTTGTCGAGAATCCAAAACGCCCGTCCGTGTGTGGCCACGAGCAGGTCATCGCCATGAATGGTGATGTCGCGAACGGAGGCGACAGGCAGATTCAATTGCAGCGGCTGCCAGTGGTCGCCATCATCGAATGAAACGTAGATACCCAGCTCGGTTCCTGCGAAGAGCAGGCCCTTTTGTTTGGTGTCCTCCCGAATTGCGTTAACGAAAGATTGCTCGCCGATTCCAGCCGTGATCGGCTGCCAGGTTTTGCCGTAATCCCGGGTGCGATAGAGGTATGGCTTGCAATCGTCGAGCCGATGGCGATCTACCGCCTCATAGGCCACGGCGGGGTCAAAGCGCGAAGCCTCGATCATTGCGATCTTGCTCCAGTCGCCGACCCCGTTCGGAGTAACGTTCTGCCACGTCTTCCCGCCATCCAAAGTGAGATGGAGCAGGCCGGTATCGCTGCCGGCCCATATCTGATCAGCTTTGAGCGGCGAAGGCGCGATGCTGTACACCACGCCAAAGCCTCGTTCCTTCGCGTTCTGCACCGTGACAGGCCCGGCGGGCTTTTCGCTTGCGGCGTTCGGCGCAGCACCGGTGAGGTCGGGACTGATCTTCTCCCAGTGCAGGCCGCCATCGGTGGTCTTCATCACGTACTGCGTACCGAGATAAAGCGCATTCTTCTCAACCGGCGAGAAGATGAGCATCGGCGTCCACGGATCGCGATACTTGCGTTCGTTGATCTCGCTGCCGAAATTGGAGGCGGGCCATGGAGTGATGTCCTGGCTCAAGGAGGTGCGGCGATCGTAGCGAACCACGCTGCCATAAACGCCGGTGGCATAAACGATGTTTGGATCGCGGGGATCGGGCGCGAGCCACCCGCTTTCGCCTCCGCCAACCATAGACCAGTCTCGCGCGGTGATCTGCCCATGATCGGTTCGACTCAAGACCGCAGCGCTACCGCTGTCCTGCTGAGCGCCATAAACGTGATAGGGAAACTCGTTGTCGGTGATCACGTGATAGAACTGCCCAATTGGCTGGTTGAACCAAGACGACCATGTCTTGCCGTCATTGAGACTGATGGAGGTCCCCTGATCGGTGCCAACGATCATTCGCGCAGAATTTTTGGGATCGACCCAGAGCTGGTGATAATCATCTCCGCCCGGCGCGCCACGCACGATGGAGATGGTCTTGCCGCCATCGCCGGAGCGGTAAAGCGCGACATTCGGAATGTAGATCACGTCGGGATTGCCGGTGTCGACGGTGATCCAGTTGAAATACCAAGCCCGGCTGGTGAGGCGGGCATCGCTGTTGGCTAGCGTCCAAGTGTCACCGCCGTCGTCGGAGCGATAGAGCCCGGACTTCTTGCCCGCATCCAGCAGGGCATACACACGCTTACCGTCCGAAGTCACAGCGACACCCACTCGCCCCCAATCTCCATCGGGCAATCCATGGCCGGCCATCTGTGTCCAGGTGGCTCCGCTGTCGGTCGAGCGATACAGTCCTCCGCCTGGCCCCTGCAATGGAGCGTAGGTGCTCCACGGCGGACGGTGCGCATTCCACGTGCCGGCAAACAAAAGGTTCGGAGCAGCGGTCGCGATGGCGAGGTCGGAGACGCCGATAGTCGGACCTTTGTCGAGCACGTGAGTCCAGGTGTTTCCCCCGTCGATTGACTTGTAAACGCCGCGCTCGTCGTTGGGGCCATAGGCGTGACCCAGTGCTCCAATGTACACAATGTCCGCGTTGTGAGGATCAACGACGATCTGACTGATCTGGCGGGAATCGCGCAGACCGATGTTTTTCCAGGTCGCGCCGCCGTCTTGCGATTTGTAAACACCGTCGCCCGAGGAAAGATCGGCGCGGATGTCCGATTCGCCGGTGCCCACGTACATAACATTCGGATTTGAGGGTGCCACCGCCAGTGCGCCAATTGAGGCGATCGGTTGTCCATCGAAGATCGGCGTCCAAGTCACGCCGGCATCGGTCGTCTTCCAGATGCCGCCCCCGACGGAGCCGAAATAAAAAGTGGCGCCATCCCCCGGCACGCCGGCAACGGCAACGACACGCCCGCCGCGAAATGGGCCGATCATTCGCCATTGCAGGCCACCGAAGAGATCCGGAGAAACCGATTGCGCGCAGGCGGAGGGGCCCAGGAAGGAAGTAATCAGAACAACGAGCAGAACCTTACAAAAGCGTCGTGCATGATGTTTCAAGCCGGAAATCCTCTATCTCTGCAAAGGTGTGTGTGAATAGATTACACTTTCGCGGTGCCTGCGTAGGCCCAAGGCCGCGTTCGGGCCTGGTGTTCGGAAGTGGCTTTCATCGTCTGGAATCATGGTGCCTCATTCATGACGCGAAATTCGACGGCAATTTCTTTCCTCCTTCTACTTACAGCCCTCAGCTTCGCTTCCCTGGCCCAAGGCCAACAAATCGATATCCAACTTTTGAACGAGATGCGCTGGCGAAACGTCGGGCCATTTCGCGGAGGCCGTACCCGCGCAGTCTCGGGCGTGCCCGGCCAGCCGAATCTTTTCTACATCGGTGCGGTGAACGGAGGGGTGTGGAAGACAACCGATTTCGGCCGGACGTGGACGCCCATCTTCGATCACGAAGCGACCGGCTCGATCGGAGCCATCGAGGTATCGCCATCCGATCCGAACGTTATTTATGTCGCCAGCGGTGAAGGGCTGCATCGTCCGGACCTGTCGGTCGGTGATGGCATCTATAAATCCACCGATGGCGGCGCGACCTGGATCCATCTGGGCTTGCGCGATGGCCAGCAGATTTCGCAACTGGCCATTGATCCGCACGATCCCAACCGGCTGTTCGTCGCTGTTGCGGGACACCCTTACGGCCCCAACCCGGAACGCGGGGTCTATCGTTCGACCGATGGCGGTCAGACCTTCGAAAGGGTGCTCTACAAGGACGAGAACATCGGTGCTGGTGACGTGAAGATCGACCCATCCGATCCCAACGTCATTTATGCCACATTGTGGGAGGCGCGGGAAGGGGCATGGGAGAACGGCGAATTTTATGGCACGAACGGAGGCATCTTCAAGTCAATGGACGGCGGACAGACGTGGCATCCCCTGGCCGGAGGGTTGCCCAACGGCATCGTGCAAGCCTATGTAGCCATCGCTCGCAGCGATACCAAGCGCCTCTTCGCCGCGGTTGCGATCAAGGAAAAAGTTGAACTGTATCGTTCCGCCGACGGTGGCGACACTTGGACAACGGCGACCACCGACGCGCGTCCTGCAAGCCGCATTGGCGGCGGCGATTTACCCATGCCGGGAATAGATCCGAACAATCCGAATGTGGTTTACATCGCCAGCACCGTCACCTGGAAATCCGTGGACGGCGGCAAGACCTGGACTGGCTTTCGCGGCGCGCCCGGCGGCGATGATTATCAGAACATCTGGATCAATCCCAACGATTCCAACACCATCATTTTGACCAGCGACCAGGGCGCCATCGTTACCGTGAACGGCGGAGCGACCTGGAGCTCCTGGTACAACCAGCCGACGGCGCAGATGTATCACGTGAACGCTGACAATGCTTTTCCTTATCGTCTCTGCAGTGGACAGCAGGAGAGCGGCTCGGCTTGCATTTCCAGTCGCGGCGACGACGGCGAGATCACGTTTCGTGATTGGCATCCGGTGGCGGCAGAGGAGTATGGCTATGTGGTACCTGATCCGCTCGACGCCGACATCATCTTGGGCGGCAAGCTGACTCGCTATGACCGCCGCACAACCCAGCGGCAGAACGTGATGCCAGTGGCGATACCCAAAGCGGACTTCCGCGTGATAAGGACCGAGCCGATTGTGTTCTCGCCGCTTGATCCGCATCTCCTCTACTTCGCGTCGAACACTCTGTGGACGACCCGCGACGGCGGACAGAGTTGGAAGCAGATCAGTCCTGACCTCACCCGCAAGACCTGGGCAGTGCCCGCAACCGTAGGCGTCTTTCGCGGCGAGCCTGCGGCCCAGCCCAAGCAGCGCGGAGTAATCTACGCGGTGGCGCCGTCGCCGCTCGACATCAACCGCATGTGGGCAGGAACGGATGATGGCTTGATCTGGCTGACCACCGACGGCGGAGCGCACTGGAACAACATCACGCCGCCACGGCTGTCGGCATGGCAGAAGGTCTCGGTCCTCGAAGCCAGCCATTTCGATGCGCAAACCGCATACGCGGCCATCAACACATTGCGGCTCGACGACTTGCGGCCGCATATCTATCGAACCCGCGATTCGGGCACGACCTGGACCGAGGTTACAACTGGCATTCCGGACAACGAAAACGTGAATTCCGTGCGCGAAGATCCCAAACGTAAGGGACTGTTGTTCGCCGGCACCGAACGGTCTGCGTACGTCTCTTTCGACGATGGCGATCATTGGCAATCGTTGCGCCTGAACATGCCTGCCACCTCGGTCCGCGACCTGACGATCAAGGACCACGACCTCGCGGTGGGGACCCATGGCCGGGGCTTTTGGATCCTCGACGACATCACGCCGCTGCGCCAGTTGGACGACAAAGTTGTCGCCAGTAACGCCTTCCTGTTCGCGCCCGAGCTGGCCTATCGGGTTCGTTGGAACACTTACTCCGACACGCCGCTGCCGCCGGACGAGCCCGCGGGCCAGAATCCACCGGATGGAGCGATCTTCAACTATTACTTGAAGTCAGCGGTTGCTGGCCCGGTTACGCTCGAAATCCTCGATAGTACAGGTGCCGTGGTGCGGCGATACTCTAGTGCCGACCCCGTTCCTCCACTTGACCCTGAATTGCCCATTCCCGCGTATTGGCTGCGGCCGCCGCAAACGTTGTCCAGCGCGGCGGGAGTGCATCGTTTTGTCTGGGACATGCATTACGCCCCGGTGCCAGGAATGAAGCCTGAATATCCCATTACCGCGATTCCCTGGAACACGGCGCCAGCACCGACTTCACCGTGGGTCATGCCGGGCAAATACAACGTCGTTCTTGCGGTTGATGGACAGCGGTACACACAGCCGCTGACGATCGAAATGGACCCTCGCGTCAAGACCTCGAACGCCGATTTGCAAAAGCAACTTGAGTTGTCGAAGCAGATCTATGACGATTTGCTAGCCCTGCAGCCAGTAGTGGACAGGGCTGCGTCGTCGCTGAAGAAACTGAAGACCATGCGCGAAAAGGCGAGCGGCGCCGAGGCCGCCAACATTGACGCTGCCATCCGGGAACTGGAGTTGCTGGAAGGAGCGGAGGGCCGGCGAAGGCGCGGTCCGCACACCGATACCGTCTCGGGTGTCCACACGTCGCTTATAGAAATGCTATTCGTGTTACAAGACGTGGACGCGGCGCCTACAACGCAAGCGGCACAAGCCGTCCCCAAATTGCATCAGTCAACGACATCCCTGGTGCAGCAGTGGCAGGAGTTCGCGAACAAACATCTGGCGCCGCTGCAGGTGCAGCCCTGACAGCTACTCCGCCAGCAGCGCCTTTGTGATTTCGCGCCACTCGTGTTCAAGCGAGCTTTGAGGAGGTTTCTTGCCGACGCGACCATACCAGTAGGCCGCATTTGAGGAGTCGCCTTCCTTGCGATGCAGATAGGCATGGACCCACGCGGCGCGCGGGCTCTCGTCCTGCTGGGCTGACTCGTGGGCGGTCTTCCAATCGCCCCTGGCATCCCACCACAAGGCCGTGAGAGCATGATCCAGCGCGCGTGGCGGGCCGTCGCGCTGTAAAGATTCGCGGAAGTCATCGAAATTCATGTCCCGATTCACGTTCACAACGTAGAGTATCGCAGATCGCAGGGCGCTTTGAGATCCTCATGAATTATGCAGGTGAAGGCCCGCGCCGCCCTCGCACCGTCTTTCAGGGACACCTGAGACATAGATCATGGGTTGGTGGCCGGCGCCTTCTCTCTGACCGTGAGCGACTTCACAATCACGTACAGCACCGGTATGAAGAACAGGTTCAGTGCGGTGGAAACGATCATGCCGCCGAAGACCGTGGTGCCGACGGAGTGACGGCTTTCCGCGCCGGCGCCGGTAGCAAAGACCAGCGGCAGCACCCCCAAAATGAAGGCGAACGAGGTCATCAAAATCGGGCGCAGGCGGATTCGCGCAGCCCCCACGGCTGCTTCCGGAATCGAGAGCCCCTTATCGCGCAACTGTTCGGCGAACTCAACAATAAGAATTGCGTTCTTGCTCGACAGGCCGATCAGCATTACCAGGCCGATCTGGCAGTACACGTCATTCAACTGCCCGCGCAGCGACTGTGCGATCAACGCGCCCAGCATGGCCATGGGCACGCTGAGCAAAATGATGAACGGCAGCACAAAACTCTCGTATTGCGCCGACAGAGTGAGGTAAACCAGCAGCAAGCCCAACCCGAACAACATGGCCGACTGGCCGCCCGACTTGAGTTCTTCCAGAGAAAGACCTGACCACGAGTAATTGAATCCCAGAGGCAGGTTTTTCTTCGCCACCGCGTCCATAGCCGCGATTGCCTGGCCTGAGCTGTATCCGGGAGCGGCGGCGCCATCGATCTCCGCCGAACGGAAAAGGTTGTAATGGGTTATGACCTGCGGCGCCGTACTCTCCGTGATACTCACCACGTTGTCGAGCGGAATCATCGCTCCACTATCGGAGCGCACGTACAAGTTGCGAATATCACGCGGCTGGCGCCGGAACGACTGGTCCGCCTGGACATATACACGATAGGCGCGATTATTGAAATCGAAATCGTTGATGTAAGCCGAGCCCATGTACACCTGCAGGGCATCGGTGACCTGTTGAATCGGAATCTGCAAGCTGCGCGCCTTCTCGCGATCGATTTTGACCACGAACTGGGGATCGTTGGCGGTGAAGGGACTGAACAGGCCGCTCAGGTCTCGCCTAGAATTCCCATCCTGCACCATCTTCTGGGCAGCGTTATATAACTGCTGCACGGTATTGCCACCTTCGTCCTGCACTTCGAAGGTGAACCCGCCGAGGCTGCTCACTCCAGAGATGGCCGGCGGCAGGAAGGGGAAAGCCTGGATGTCGGTGAGTTGTGACAGCGGCCCGCGTAGTCCGTTTACGATGGCCGCCGCGGACTGCTGCTTCCCCTTTCGCTTGTTCATCGGGGCAAGGTTAAGAAAGACCATCGCCTTGTTGGGACCATTGCCGGTAAAGCTGAATCCAACGACGGTGAACGCCCCTATGATGTTCTTGTCCCGACTGAGAATGGCTTCGACCGCGCGCACCGCATTGGCGGTGTACTCCACCGAGGCGCCTTGCGGGGCCTGCACCGTGATCATGAACCATCCCTGGTCCTCGTCGGGCACGAAACCTGTTGGTACGGTCTTGTAAACAACGTAAGTTGCGGCCAGCCCGGCGAAGAATATCGCCAGGACCAGGTATCGCAACCGAAGAGCTTTCTTGGCGGACACTACGTAATAAGCCGTGGTGCGATGGATGAGGCGTTCCACCCCGCGGAAGAATATATTTTTGCGTTTCCCGGTCTCGCCCCGAAGCAGCAATGCGGAGAGCGAGGGCGTGAAGGTCAGCGAGTTGAAGGCCGAGATAGCGATGGAGAAAGCGATGGTGAGCGCAAACTGCTTGTAGAGCAATCCCGTCGTGCCCGGGAAAAACGCAACCGGAACGAACACCGAGACCAGCACCAGCGAGGTCGCGACTACGGCTCCGGTCACTTCGCTCATGGCCACCGAGGCGGCGGCGTGGGAGTCGGTGTGCTCCTCGCTCATGTGGCGCTGGATGTTCTCGATAACGACGATGGCGTCGTCCACCACCAGTCCGGTCGCCAGGACAATCCCGAACAGTGTCAGGGTATTGATCGAGAAGCCGGCAAGTTGGATGAAGGCAAACGCTCCCACCAACGATACCGGAATCGCCACTGCGGGAATCAGGGTGCTGCGCCATTCCTGCAGGAAGACCAACATCACTAACATGACGAAGAAGATTGCTTCCAGTAGCGTCTTCAGCACCTCGCGTATGGAGTCGCCCACAAAGGTCGTGGTGTCGAATGCGATTTGGTACTCCAGCCCGGGCGGAAACCGCTTTGACAACCTTTGCAACTCATCGCGGCACGCCTTGTCGACATCCAGAGCGTTGGCGGTGGGCAACTGAGTGATGCCGATACCGACTCCTTCGTAGCCATTGAAGCGAAGCTTGGCGCTGTAGTCCTCCGCGCCCAGTTCCGAGTGCCCTACATCGATGACGCGAACCAGCGAACCGTTACTGCCGGACTTGAGAACGATGTTGTTGAACTGTTCCGGATCGGTGAGACGGCCCAGCGCGCGTACGCTGATCTGGAACATCTGGGTCGGTGATGAGGGTTCAGCCCCAACCTGACCGGAAGCGATCTGAACGTTCTGCTGAGACAGTGCCGAAACCACGTCCGAAGCCGTGAGCCCCCGCGCCGCCAGCCGTGCCGGGTCGAGCCACAATCGCATGGCGTACTTGCGTTCGCCGAAGATCTGCACGTCAGCAACGCCGTGCACACGCTTGAGAGCATCTTTCACGTAAATATCGATGTAATTGCTGATGAACTGATTGTCGTAGCGGTTGTCGAGGCTGTAGAAGCCCGTGGCCATGATGAATGAGGTCGACACCTTGTTGACGGTGACGCCGGTGTTCTTGACTTCGTTGGGCAAACGCCCCAGAACAGCCGACACCCGGTTCTGCACGTCCACCGCCGCAATGTCCAGAGGCCGGGTCAACTCGAAGACGACGTTGATCGAACTGCTGCCGTCGTTGCCGCTGCTGGAGGTCATGTAGCGCATGCCTTCCACGCCATTGATGGACTGCTCCAGCAAGGTGGTGACGGAAGACTCCACCGCCTGCGCGTTGGCGCCGGTGTAGACGGCAGTTACCGAGATCTGCGGCGGCGCCAGTTGAGGAAATTGCGCGATCGGCAGGAACGGGATACACACGGCCCCCGCGATGACGATGAACAGAGACGTTACGGTCGAAAATACGGGACGTTTGATGAAGAAATCGGCAAACAAGCGAAGCCTCGTTTAGTTGGGCTGGGAGCTATTGGTCGATCCTGATTGCGGCGCCCTCGGTAAGGTTCTGTCCGCCAGAAGTAACAACCTTGTCTCCAGCCTTCAGTCCACTCAGAACGGTGTAATCGTTGCCAGAGATTCCACCCAATTGAAGCGGCCGCTGGCGGGCCACCGTTTTCCCGTCCTGCTGCTCAGCCACGAAGGCGAAGAATTGCCCGCTGATGCGCGACACCGCGACCACCGGTACGGTGACGCCGGAATGCGTGCTCCAGGCAATGCGAGCGCGGACCAACTGCATGGAACGAAGTACGTCCGCGGCTGTGTCGGCGGGGGCTTTAACCAGCAATGCCTGTACGCTGGGATCAATCTGCGGCGAAATGAAGTTGATCTGGGTGCGCAACAAAACGTTGCCGGCGTTATCCAGCACTTCTACCGGGGCGCCCATCTTGACTTCGTGGGCCCGCTCGGAAGGCACGGTGAGGTACACCTCCAATCCACTGCGTTCGTCAATCGTCGTCAGCGGGGTGGTGTTGGTTACGCGGTCGCCCACATGCACCGGAATATCGCCAACTTGGCCGTCCGTAACGGCGAATACGCTGTAGTACTTCAGTTGGACTTGCTGCTGCGTAATCTGCGCGTCCAGCGACTTTACATCGGCCACGGCCGAATCGTAGGTCGCTTGCGCCTGTTGCATGTCTTGTTGACTGACGACTCCGGATTTAGACAGGGCTACCGCCCGGTCCAACTGGAGTTTGGCCCATTGCAGCGCAGCTTCTTTGGAGGCGCGTTGCGAGTCGAAGTTGGAGACCGCGGCCCGCTGCCGTCGCGGATCGATCTCCATCAACGTCTGGCCCTTCTTCACGAACTGGCCGGAATGCACCTGGATGTCAAAGATCCAACCCTCCACGTCTGACATCACGGTAGCCGAATGTCGCGACTTGATCGTGGCAACGTATTCCGACGTGTCCCCAATCTCCTGCGACTCCACCGTCTGCACCTTAACGGGCATGACAGGCGGGCCTTGAGGGCCTTGCGCCTTGCTGCGGCTGCAAGCACCCAGCGACAGCATGGCCACGATGACACACCCCACAAACAGACCCGATCCTAACCCAAGGCCAAGTCTGGCCGCCCCTTCATTTCGACAGCAATGAATCATAGATGTCCCAATCCACTTCGAAGCCATAACCCTGACATGTAAAAGGAGTAACCGTCTTGTTCGATCTTAGATTCTAACCTGAGCCGCACGATTCATCCTGCACCGGGGCGGACGAAATTCATGACTTCCGGAGGGGATAAGCTGCGGTTCCCAAATCCAACAGCTGTTGAAAAGGGCGCAGCCAAAGCTGCGCTCCTCTCAATGCGTAGCAGTGAATGTTCTGCGTTAGTATCTAAGCAACGTTTGTCGCCATGCGGCGGAAGGCCATGGAGATCATCAAGCGCGTTACGCCAGACATGATGATGCTGATGCCGAACAGCGTGCCGACCACCCACTCGGCATTCAGCGGCCAATGGGCCCAGATCAAGACGCCCAAAAGGATCGTCACGATAGCATCCACCAGGATCCAGCCCCAGCCCGGTAGTGGGCGCATGTGAAACGCCAGTCCCAGCGCGACAACACCATACAACAGCAGAAAGCAAGCGAGGAGCAACGTGAGTGCCAGTAAACCTCCGGCGGGATGCGTCAGCAGGTAAATGCCAGCGATAATGTAGATCACACCGAGGATGGCTTCCAGAATCGCCCGGCCGCCGCTGTACGTGCGGAAAGCATAGATGAACTGCGCGGCCCCATTGAAGATAGCTGCCCAGCCCACCACCAGAACGATCACGATGCCAAATTCCCAGGGAGCCAGCATTGCTATGAGCCCCAGAATGACCATCAACACGCCCAGCGCGATGGACCAGCCAGAAGCTCGCTTGATTGCACCAACAATTGGTTCAGCCACAATACCTCCTTTAACCGCAGGCAGAGGACTGCCGGCGTGAGAGATGCGCTTTCAAGTTTTCGGCTTCGAGTTTCAAGTCGTGGGTTGCTCCCTAAATTGTCATCACGAACGCCCGGTTTGGGCGCGAGGAATCCGCCCTTGAGGAAAACAACAAAGCATATCCCTCGCTTCGCTTGTGATGACAACTCAAAGGAACTCACTGGAACTTGAAACTCGGAACTTCTGAAATGACCGCACCAATTGTGCCCGCACTCCTGGAAATAATCAACGATTCAATGTATGGTCGGCCATTTCCACTTTGTCGAAGAGGCGCATATCAACCGCCACCTTCTTGTTCCTACCCGCCCCGTCGGCAAACTTCTGCGCCGCATCCAGCATGAAGGCATTGGCAAAGCGAGCGCCGCAGATGATCTCGTCGGGCGTGTAGGACGTGCGCGTCTGCACGATGGTAGAGAATATCTCGTCGAAAGCACTGAGCAGCACCAGAAACTCCGTTTGCGAACTGCGCATCGACTCCTTCGTCTCCCCATGCAACGGGCTTGTTTCATCGATCGGGTGCACCACGGTCCAGGTGAGCGGGAGAAACACGACCTTCTCGCGCTCCAATGGCAACGGGTAGTACTGGCGGGTATGCGCGCCGTTGACTTCCTCGAAGCGGCTTAGCAGCACGATGGCGGAAACCTGGATCAATTCGTTGGAACGCGCATTAGCCACCCGAAACTCGAAAGCCGTGATGTCGCGGTAAGGCGCAATGACGGCATTGTGACTGAACAATACCTTCGCCGTGGGCCGCGACAGGCGCGCAAACAAAAGCCCGGTCACGATTGCGAACCCCGCCAACCCGGTCAGCGCCTCTATGGTGACGATCACATTTGCGGCCACGCCGGTGGGCACGATATTACCGTAGCCGATGGTGGAGAGGGTCTCCACGCTGAAGAAGAACGCGCGCAAGAACGCATCGTTGTCGATACCGGGCGTGGTGCTGGCCAGGGCCGCGGGACCACAAGCTACATACGCCAGCGCAAACAAGGTGTTCGCCAGCAAATACCAGCCGATGCCGGCGAGCAGAAACTGCCACCAGGGCATCGTCAGCAGTGCGTGATAGAGACTGAACGACGACCAGAAGTGCAATCCACGGCGCTCTACGTTGAAACTGCCATCGCGATTGAGCAAGCGCTGTTGGCTCTCCTGTGAAACCACAGAGCCGAAGCCCAGGTCCCGAAGGTCTTGTTCGCTCACAGATTGTGTCCGACTGGCCATGGGAGGTTCGATGCACAAGCAATCGCGTCGTTGCAGAAGTATAACGGCATCGCTGCGGTATTGGCTGGTTTCCGCAAGTGCGCTTTGATATCTTCGTGGCATGGCGATGTCTCCCAGTATCTGCGGAGTGGTCCTGGCGGCCGGTTTTTCCACGCGCATGGGCCGTGACAAAGCGCTTCTGCCGTGGCCCCCGGTGGCCGAAGGAACGCCGGTTGCCAATACGTTTCTCGGGGCTACCATCGATCTCCTGCAGCCCATGACCGATCTGGTCATCGTAGTCGCCGGAAAGAACGCAGCGTCTATTGGGCCGGTAACGTACGCGCACGGAGCGTTTCTCGTGGTGAATCCCGCTCCCGAGCTGGGGCAGTTCAGTTCTCTGCGGATGGGCGTGCGGGAGGTCCTAAAGCACGGGCGCGATGCCGCTTTCCTCGCGCTGACGGATCGCCCTCCGGTGTTGCCGGTTACGTTGCAAGAACTGAGGGACGCTTTTCTTAAGGCGGATCCAGAGGTATGGGCGGTCGTACCCGAAGTCCAACGGGGACCGGACCGGGTACATGGACATCCCATCCTGGTCGGCCGTGAAATGATCGAAGCGTTCCTTCGCGCTCCGCCGGGAGCCACGGCCCGCGACCTCGAGCACCAGCACCAACAGCACATCGAGTATCTACCGGTGGAAGACGCGCGAGCCATCGTCAACATTGACACTCCCGAAGATTACGAACGCTTGTCCCGATCGGACATGATCTCCTCGGAGAAGCAGTTTTGAGCGGATCGGACTGCCCCAGCGCAGCGCTGCAGTTTATCGAGTCAGTGCTCGCGCTGCGGCCGGCGATCGCGGTCTTCGATTGCGACGGGACACTGTGGAGTGGCGACGCAGGGGCCGACTTCTTCTATTGGGAGATCGAGCGTGGCATCGTTAGCCGCACGGTTGCCGAGTGGGCGCGGGCGCGCTACAAGCAGTACAAAGCGGGCAGAGTCAGCGAAGAGCACATATGCGGTGAAATGGTCACCATGAATCATGGTGTCTCTTGCAGATTGTTGCGGCGGGCGGCGAGAGAGTTTTTCTCCGAAGTGATCAGCCCGCGTGTCTTTCCGGAGATGCAGGAACTCACCCGCCGACTGGCTGCACAGGGGTGCGATCTGTGGGCGGTTTCTTCAACCAACAACTGGGTGGTGGAGTATGCCGCCCGGCAATTCGGCATTGCACGTCAGCACGTGCTGGCAGCATGCGTTCAGGTGGAGGGAGGCTGCGCCAGCGACCGCCTGATTCGAGTTCCGACGGATGAACTGAAAGCAGTGGCAATTCGCGAATACATTGGCCAACCCATAGACGTGGCCTTGGGCAACTCGATACACGACCAAGCCATGCTGGAGATGGCAAAGCATCCACTCTGCGTCAATCCCAGCGATGATCTGGAGCAGATTGCGCGAGAGCGCGGGTGGCCGGTCTATTGGCCTGCGGGAACCAGGCAGCAGCCGGACTCACAAAGCTAGACTACTGGTGGGGCGAAAAGCCGTAGAGGTTGTTCTCCAGTTCTTCTTCCGGGACCGCGAAAAGGTCGATCCAGCCTTCCAGGGGCAACGAGTCCACCGGCAGGTGATCGCGCCAGATGGCGAAACGCAAACGAATACGGCTACCCTGCCGAGCGCGAAGCAGGTCGAAGGGAACGCGGAATTCGAAAATCTCGGCGAGCGCCACCTCGACGCCACCGGTGCTGAAGTTGCCATTGTCTGAGGAAAAGCTAGCCAGCTTACGGCGCTCTTCCCCGTTACTCAACACCCACTTTTGCAGGGTGTGTCCCCGCGCATCCGCCGCCAGCCGATACGATTCCATGGGCGACTTGCGGTCATGCTCGTCACGGCGAACTTCGAAGTTCACCACCAGGCGATAGGGCCCTTGGGGCACGCTGTGCTGGAAGTCCAGGCGCCCCGACACCGAATCTGCGTCCAGTCCGGCGAAAACGGCATCAAGCAGAAACTGCCTGCCGTGCATAGTATTGGTACGCTGGTCGGAAGTGTAGCTGGCCGCGCCCATCCACTCGAAGTATCCACTGACCAGACCGTCTACACGGGCGCGCACGTAGGCCGTCTGCGGGATGTAGCTGGGACGCACCACCCCGGTGATAATCGGGGTGCTCAGCTCTTCCGGCGGCACCCCTTCGAGGGCGTGGTACACGTTGGAGATATGCTTACGATACAGTTCATCGAAGTCGCGATCGTTGGCCGAGTGATGGTCCGGACCGTACCACCAGTTCCAGTCGCTGCCCTCGGCGATGAGCAACTCTTCCCACGCCAGCTTGCGCTGCGCCTCCGAGACTTTTTGCGCGTGGCGGTCGTAATAGTCGCGCGCTTCCGACAGCAAGTCCCAGGACCGGTTATCTTCGGGAGGACCAATCCAGACGTTGAAGTCGGCGTTGATCCACGAACCGGGAACCAGCCGCTGCAGCTGCGCGAAATCGTCTGGCTTGTGCCGGGCGATGGCCTCGCCAATCGTGACCGCCTCTATTTCCTGGTCACTCTGCAGGGCATCGTAGAAACGGCGCAGAAACTCGCGGCCTGATTCTGGGTAATACTCCCACGCGTTTTCTCCGTCGAGGATGATCGAAACCACGGCGTCTCGTCCCCGCTCCAGGACCGGGCGCGCGGAATTCCTGATGTTCTCGACCAGGTGGTTGGCAGCTTCTTGAGCGGGCATTCCCGAGTACACAAACCCGATAAGATCGGAGAGGCGATGGTTGCGAAACACCATGTGCATCCGCGTGTCGCCCTTCTCGTAGCGGTAGATGTTGTACAGGCGCTCTGCGGCATCGGCAGAAAGATGGCCACTGGCTTCCCGCGCAAAATTGAAATCGAGTGACCGCCCCAACACGCCTTCGTCGGTTGCCATCCATCCGATTCCCTGGCGAGCTGCAAGCATGACGGCCTCTTCCGAGACACTTCCCTCCGACGGCCAAAGTCCCTGGGGACGGACCCCGAACAGCGCCTGGTGAGATTCCAGCGCGCGTTCGATCTGGAGACTGGCGTCTTCGGGACGGCGGAACCGCCGCGTGGGCAGGTCCCTCCCCGGGCTCGACTGCTCGCCCACGTTCGTGTCGCACAGCAACGGCAGGATCGGGTGATAGTACGGGGTGGCGGAAAGCTCGACCCTTCCGCGCTGCGCAGCCTCGGCATAAGCGGGTAGAACCTTGGCCAGAATTTGGCGCTCGTTGGCAATCACCAGTTGCTGGTCGTCGAGGTTGAAGTCTTCGCCCTTTTGCACCAGCGCGGCGACCTCCGGTTCGTCCAGGAAGTACTCGTCGAACCAGGCGAGTTGCGAAAGTACCTGGAGATCGGCGTAATCGCGCGTGACGAAGTACGCCTCCGGCCCTTCGGGGCGATCGCAGGTTGCACGATAGCGCTCCCACAACTCGCGATAGCGCGGATAGCGCCCAATCATGTTCACCGGGTTCGCCTGGAATAGATATTGCAGAGCAAAGCGCCGCTCTGCTGGCGTTAGTTCTGCCGGACGCTTGGACACCAGCTCAAGAAACGGGTCGTGCGCCTGGCCCGAGACATAATCCTGTATCTGGGCCACTAACGAAGGAACAAGATTGAAGTTCTGATGGACCTGCGGGAACTCGTCGAGCAGCTTCACCATCCCGTAGTAATCCTTAAGTGCGTGGAGCCGGACCCAGGGAAGGCGGTACTCGCCCGTGACCATGTCTTTGTAGAAAGGCTGGTGCATGTGCCACAGAAGCACCAACCGAATCTTCGGGGAACTGTTATGACTCATTTAGGAAAATTAGCCGACCAAGTGTATCAGGGTGGTGGCCGTCTTGGAACCCGAGTGCACCGCTGCCTTAACAGTATGGACAAAAAGCTCAGCCAGGATTTCCAGCAGTGAAAACTCCTGACTCCAGCGCAACTGTTCGCTGAGGCTGCCGCACCTTACCTTCGGCCTGGATGTTGCTCGGCATCCCCACGACCGTCCGCATGGCCTGATGAGCGTACAGGCTCCTTTGTGTCCTTGGCCGAATCCGGGCCGGAGGCAAGCCCCGGATGCTTGGCGGGTGGCTCTTCCGCAAGACTCTTAATAACCGCGTCAGCGACCAAGGCGTTGCCGGCGGCGTTGTAATGGAGGTCTCCGAAGATGAAGAGGTTCAAGTACCAGCAGCCCGGTTGGGCCGGCGGGCAATCGTCCTTAGCGGCAAGGAAGGCCGGAAACAGCGAGATGAAGCGCCTGCACTTGCCCTCGCACCAGTCGCGCCAGATGCGCACCTGCCTGGAATCTGCGGTGTCGTGCAATATCTGCGCCGACCATGGATAAACGACAACACTGATGGGAATATTTCGCTTTTCGAGTTCCTGCCAAAGGAGTGTCATCTTCGCTTTCGCCTTGGTGATGCCGCCCTCCACCCCAAGCGGCGCATAGCCCGCATCGAAAGGCGCTGTTTCCGAGACATTGCGATAGGTCCACGCCGACCTCTCCCTGTCGAAGATATCGCCCAGAGGGCCCTCTGTGAGGTGATAATAACCGTGACCGACAAGAAATCGCTCGCAGAACTCGACGAGGGAGTTGGTGAACATGAGGTGCCTGGCGATACGCCAGCGCACCTTAGCGTACCAAGGAAAGACTTGGCGTTCCTGCTCAGGTCCAGTCACGGCACCGGAGGCGTCGACGTCCCGGTAGTAGGCGGCCTCGTCCTGGATATCCGAGATGTCTATAAAGACAATCACTTCGTCGATGTCAACTCCCTTGGCGAGCACTATGCGTGCCACATTGAGGTAGTTGGAGGGGGAGTAGCTGCCCACACCTGCGTTGAGAAAGTCGTATCGCGGAAAGTGGGCCGCTACTCTACCGACATAGCTGTCGCGCCACGCGAGCGTTCCCAGGGTGAAAGAATCGCCGAGCATCAGGATCCGAGGGCGGGGATCGGCGAGAGGAACCTCCCTGATCCTTTCATCCCTAAAGCCGAGACTGTTGGTAAAGAACTGGAACGAGTCGCGGCCCCATGGGTTGACGGAAGCGCAGTTAGGCCGCAGGCTGTGATGGCGAACCGGATCACGGATGAAGCAAGTACCCGGCTTAGGCTGAATCGCCGCAGTATGAACCCAGTCGAGGGTAAGGAACACTGCCGCACTGAAGACCAGTCCCGTCAAAAGCAGCGATACCTTCGTCTTGCGTTGCCGCGTAGGCAATTCGAAACTGGACTCCTCTTCGCTCGTGTTCATCTGTTGGGTTGGCGGATGGCCCACCGAGCACTAGTTAATCTTTTTATTTATTTGCTTTACAGCTCTTGGCTATCAGTGGTGATGGAAAAAGCCGAATTCCGATAATGCTGGATTGCACAACGTCGCCCAATGCATACCAAATGCTATTATCCCGCCTTCTCCATGATGGGCAGGTTCACATTGCGCTTCTGAACCATCTCAGCCGTGACCTCAAAGTCCTTGACACGTTTTTGGCCGGGCAGGTTGTACATCAGGTCAAGCATCAGTTCTTCCAGGATCATGCGCAGGCCGCGGGCGCCGACCTTGCGCAACATGGCTTCCTTGGAGATGCAGCGCAGGGCCTCGTCGGTGAAGCGCAGCTTGACGTTCTCGAACTCGAACAGTCGCTGGTACTGCTTCACGATGGCATTCTTCGGCTTGGTGAGGATCTCGATCAGGGCATCTTCGTCGAGGTCGGTCAATACGCCCACCACCGGCAGGCGGCCGACGAACTCGGGGATCAGTCCGAACTTGATCAGGTCCTGGGGTTGGACTTGCGCCAGTAATTCGGTATCGCGCTTATTGCTCTCGGTGAATGCGGCTTCTTTGGCCTCGTCGGTACGGAAGCCCATGGAACGCTTGCCCAGCCGCCTGCCGATGGTGCGCTCCAGTCCGACGAATGCTCCCCCGCAGATAAACAATATGTTGGTGGTGTCCACGGGCGTGAATTCCTGGTGCGGGTGCTTGCGCCCGCCCTGGGGAGGAACATTGGCTACGGTACCTTCCAGAATCTTCAGCAACGCCTGCTGCACGCCTTCGCCCGAAACATCGCGGGTGATGGAAGGGTTTTCGTCCTTGCGGCCGATCTTGTCGACCTCGTCAATGTAGATGATGCCAGTCTGCGCGCGCGCCACGTCTCCATCGGCGGCCTGCAGCAGCTTGAGGATGATGTTCTCCACGTCCTCGCCGACGTAACCGGCTTCGGTCAGAGTGGTGGCATCCACGATGGCGAAAGGAACGTCGAGCATCTTGGCCAGCGTTTGCGCCAGCAACGTCTTGCCCGTCCCGGTGGGGCCAATCAACATGATGTTCGACTTGGCGAGTTCCACTTCACCGCCGCGCTGCCGATTCATGTAAACCCGCTTGTAGTGGTTGTAAACCGCCACGGCGAGTTTCTTCTTGGTTTGTTGTTGCCCGATGACGTACTCGTCGAGGAAGGCCTTCACCTCGACTGGCTTGGGAAGCTGGTTGGGGGTGGCTGCGGGCTGCGTTTCCGAGCGGTCGTCCTCCAGAATGGAGTTGCAGACGGCAACGCACTCATCGCAAATGTAGGCTCGCGGATAGTCGGTTGGAGACGAGATCAGCTTGGCAACGGCGTCTTGCGACTTGTGGCAAAACGAACAGCGCAGCACTTCGTCGGAACCAGTCCTGGTTCTCACGGAAAAACTCCTTTACCTCACACGTTGTCAGCCGGGACTCCGCGTCCCCGTGCTGCATTTCCCGTTCGTCCGAAACGGGTAGGAGCCGTGATGCCCCTTGCAAGAAGTCCGCCGCTATCGGCCATCGGCAGCCTTCCCGGAAACCATTCAGTGCGAACGCACCTACGTCTATTCAACCACAATTCGCCGCGTTACAAGCACTCTGGCGCCAGATCGGATACAACTTTCGAAGCAGTGCCGGCAAATTCTTCGCACCCGGCTAGTGTTAAGTTCCGCACCTTACTTGTGCTTGAAAATGATGTCGTCTATTAAGCCATACTCCTTGGACTGCTGCGCGTTCATGATGAAATCGCGCTCCACGTCACGCTCCACTTTTTCCAGACGCTGGCCGGTGTGCTTCGACAGCAATTGACTGGTGATCTCGCGCATCCGCAGGATTTCGCGCGCGTGAATGTCAATATCGGTGGCTTGACCGGAAAGGCCCGACATCAGCGGCTGGTGAATCAGAATGCGTGAAGTTGGCAGGGCAAATCGTTTCTTCGGCGCACCCGCCGCCAGCAGCAAAGCAGCCATGCTGGCCGCCTGGCCGATGCAGATGGTGGTCACGTCCGGACGAATGAATTGCATGGTGTCGTAGATCGCCATGCCCGCCGTGATCGAACCGCCGGGCGAATTCACGTACAGCGAAATGTCTTTTTCTGGATCTTCGGCTTCGAGAAACAGCATTTGAGCGATGATCAAGTTTGCGACATTGTCATCAATAGGAGTGCCGAGAAAAACAATATTGTCCCGCAACAGGCGGGAATAAATGTCGTACGCCCGCTCGCCCCTGCTGGTCTGCTCAATCACCATGGGCACAAGCATTGTTTGCGGCTCCCTTCACGCTACCGGCCACACTTCTTCCCGAGGGTCGAAGTCGGGGGTGGAACGCAGCCCGCCCTATGCGGACCTGCGGTACAGAGAATCCAGGGTCTTCTCGTTGCGGATGCGATGTCGAATTCTATCCAGCCCGCCATCCTGCGTCAAACGAGCGCGGACCTGTTCGAGGGTCTGCTTCGACTGGGTCGCCAGCGCTTCCAATTCGCGGTCGAACTCTTCGTCACTGACTTCGATCTTTTCCTCGTCAGCAATCTGCTCCAGGATTAAAGAGGCCTTTACCTCGCGCAGTGCGCCCTCGCGCTGCCCGGCGCGCAGGCGGGCAAAGTCCATGCGCTTCATGTCTTCCGTGCGCATGCCCTGTGCCGCCAGAGCACGCAAGCCCCGCTCCAGGCGAAGATCAATCTGCTGATCCAACATCGCTTCGGGAACCGGAAAATCGTTGCGCTTCACTAGCTCCTCGACGATTTGGTCCTTAGCCTGGTGTTCGGCCTCATGCTGCTTCTCCGCCTTCATGTTCTCGCGAAGCCGGTTACGAAGCTCATCCAACGAGCTGAGGTCGCTGCTTAGCTCTTTGGCGAATTCGTCGTTCAGTTCGGGAACACTGCGGGTCTTGACGCCTTTCACGTCCACTTCGTACGTCATGGCCTTGCCGGCGAGTCGCTTGTCAGAAAAGTCGTCCGCATACTTCACTTCGAAGCTACGCTGCTCGCCCGGCTTGGCGCCGCGCAAGTTCTCGGTAAACTCCGGAATCGTATTCTTTCCGCCAATCTCCACCATGACCTCGTCCACCTCGACGGGCTTGGAATCGGCGTTCTGTTCGCTTTCTTTGGGCGTGCCCTTAAAGCTGACGACGGCGAAATCACCCTCCGCCAGCGGGCGCTCTTCGTCCACGGCACTGTAGGTGGCGTGCTGTTCCCGCAAGTTGTTGAGAGCGTTTTCCACGTCCTCCTCGCTCACGTTGGTGTCGAGCCTTGAAATTTGCAGGTCATCGTAGGCGGCGATCTTGAAATCGGGCAGCACCTCGAAGGACGCCGTGAACTTTAGCGGCTCGCCCACATGTAGCTGAAGGTCAGTGACGCGGGGCTGCGAAACCGGCACCAGATTTTGCTTCTGGGCTTCCTGGCGGAAATAACGAGGCACCAGGGCCTCGACGATTTCGTTCTTAATCTCTTCGGCAAAACGCTGGCGCACGATGGAAGCCGGAACTTTGCCCTTGCGGAAACCGGGAATTCGCGCCAGCTTCTGATAGCGGTTCACGACGCTCTCGGATTCAGCGTTGACCACGTCGGCTGGAATCTCAATAGTGACTTCGCGTTTGCAAGGATTGGGCGGCTCGGAGGAAACAGCGGCGTCCGCCGTGGCCGTTTCGCTCGTATTAGATTCAGTCGTCAAAGGAGTTGCCTTCAGCTGTGGGTGTGGCTGCGCTCGGCCCGGGAATGCAACCGGCGATGAATGTGCGGAACGTGATCCGTGCCCGCAGTGCGAGTACCTCCGCTTGGGCAGCAACCAGCGCTCTACCGCTTATTGCCACTAAACTTAAGTGTATGAGAGCCGCGCAGGGTGGTCAAACGACATGAGAGCTGGCGGTATCGACCCAGCCTGCCGGTTGAAGGCTCGCCGGCATCCGGGCGCCGAATCACTTCATGCAGGGCTGACTGGATAAATCTGCCGGCAGCGTCGACATTTGGGCCGTTGTCGCAGGCTGCGCCGGGTTCAGCGGACCCAGCAACTCGGTCGCCCGTAGTTGGGTCAGCTCGACCCACGTTTTCTGCCAGCGCTGAGCGACGCATTTGTCAATGCGCGTACCCGGTTTGGGGAAACCGAATCCCTCGTAGAACTCCAGAATGTTGTTCCGCAATGCATCATCCATGTGGTTGAAATGGTCGTGGGCCAGTCCGTCGAGCAGTTCCCGGTAGGTCGCATCGGCCAGAGGATATTCGCCGCGCTGGGTCGGTTTACCTGTGTCGAGATCGATATTGGGCGTCTGCAGGTCGCGATTCTTGACTTCGCCGAGGGCGTTGCCGAAACGATCAATCGTCTGGTCCACGCTCTTGAAATAAAGGTCCTCGGTTTTGGAGGTCGGATCCTTGAAGTCCAGTGCGCGGAGCGGCCCCACTTTTGGCGCAACCTTAAACAGGACAGCGAGAAAATGCGCGCCCGGCTCCGGGTTCTGGTATCCCGATCCCCACGACTTGTTATAGTCGGCCTTCGAGAGACGATAGAGAAAACGCTGCCGGTTAAAGTTTGGGATTTCGCGCTTCAGTTCGTCTCCCTTGACCAATATGGCAACCTTTGTCATCTCCGGAATGATCCCGCTGACGCTTCGGCGATAGGTTCCGATGGCAAGTTGTTCGTTCGGCATCACGTCGGTCAGCTTCAATCCGTAGGTGTCGTAAAACGCCCTCTCTAGCAGAGATGTGGAGACCTCAAACCCGATGAAGTTGTGATAATTCTCCGGCGCATAGCGGCCCTTCGCGACTTGCAAAACGTCGAAGCCGAACTCGGTGCGAATGTGCGCCTTGTTGTCGACGTCGTAGGGCACTGCGGGCCCGTACCGCCTCGCCAGCGCGGGATAGGCGATGCCAACCGACAAATTGATATAGGGATGTCCGTTGATGTCGGAAATGTAGTGGGAGAGCGCTCCCAGAGCGAAAGCGTACTCGTCCAGATCCTGCGCATCGTTGAGCATCGCCAGAACGAAGTCGCCGGTGCGGACATAGTGGGTCAGATCGCTGAAGACATGACTGCCGAACGGATAGTAGCCAATGTCTTGGACGACGCTGCCGCCGTAGGCATAGGCATGGGCTTTCACCAGGTCTTCCGGGGTGGCGTCAGGAAATCGCGCCAGCAGCAATGGCTGAATCTGCTGACCCCAGAGCAGATCGATGATTTCTTCATGAGTCAACACCGAGTAACCCGAACAAAGCGGTGCCCATGCAAGTACGCCAATCATCAGCGTGATGCAGAACTTCACTCTGAGCGAGCGCGCAGTTGCCTGTCTCATTGATGTTGCAAATCTATCAGATGCGGCCGAGCGATAACAGAATGACAAGAATGAGCACGATCAAGCCCAGACCGCCAGATGGATAATAGCCCCACCCGCGGCTGTAAGGCCAGGACGGAAACGACCCGACCGATAACACCAACAGAATAACCAGCAGGATAATCAACATTTCTCAGTGTCTCCTTGCACGTCGCTACATTTGTAAATGGTTTTCGAATGCGACCGGAAGCTTGTACTTGGAAGCGGTTTGGTGCACTGAAGGATGCCTTGACAGAGATTGGAATGCTTCACATGGTCTGGAAGATTCTCACTTGTTCTCCATTCGGTCGCTACAATGAGAAGGAATGGCTTCCGCCCTCGATGTGCTGAACAAAGAAGTCGTGACCTGTACCCGGTGTCCGCGTCTGGTGGCCTATCGCGAGCAGGTTGGCCGTGAGCGGCGCCGTGCCTATCGCGAGTGCGAGTATTGGGCGCGACCGGTACCGGGATTCGGCGATCCCCATGCCCGCGTGCTGGTGTTGGGATTGGCGCCTGGGGCCCACGGCTCCAACCGTACCGGCCGGCCCTTTACTGGGGATGCGTCGGGAAAATTCATGTATCCCATTTTGCACAAGGTGGGCTTCGCATCGCAGCCGAAGGCCGAACAGCGCGACGACGGATTGAAGCTGATCGACTGCTACATCACCGCGGCCGTGCGCTGCGCGCCGCCCGACAACAAGCCGCTGCCCTCGGAACTGGCTAACTGCGCCCCCTTTCTCGATCGCGAACTCCAGATACTGGAGAACCTCAAGGTGGTGGTAGCGCTGGGCAAGATCGCTTTCGATGCCTTATCTCAACTACCTGAAGCGGAATGACATCTTGCGGAGCAAGGCGGGATATACCTTCGCCCACGCCGCGCGGTATTCGTTGCCGAATGGCATAATACTGCTGGCGTCGTACCACCCTTCGAACCAGAACACCGCGACGGGAAAGCTGACCGCAGCGATGTTCGAGGCAGTGTTTCGAGACGCTAAGAAGAAGATGGCGTCCATTTCCCTTTGAAAAGGGCCCCCCTTAAATGCTTTAGTAGGATAGCGACTAGTACCTAGTTGCATAAGTTAGAGTATGACATTTTAGGTCGTTTCTGAAAGAC
>ODAK010000699.1_pt1 | contig 38377 bp, 36 predicted proteins | sample 1539591 | NCBI WGS metagenome assembly ODAK01 (sample SAMEA3539303, study PRJEB22396) | soil metagenome | biome: tundra; feature: field; material: soil | place: USA | collected 2010-05 | depth 0.15 m | reverse complement strand
CGGATCGTCGCCAACGACCACCATCCCGTCGGCCGGCACGCCGATCAAACGCTGGGCGCTGCTGAGGGCTTCACGTGACGGCTTGCCGAGCACGACGGGGCGCTTGCCGGTCACGCTGGTGATCATGGCCGAGATTGCCCGCGAGGTGCCAATGGCGCGGCCGTCGGCGGTGGCAAAAAATGCATTGACCGAGGCGGTGAATAGCCGCGCACCGCCCCACACGGCGTGGCAGGCGGTCTCCAGGTCGCCCATCGTGAAGTCACGCGACCAGCCGACGAACACCGCGTCGACCTCGGCCCGGCGATCCGTGCCGAGCACGGTCAGGCCAGCCTCGACGAAGGGGACCACGGTACCGTGCGTTCCGATCACCATGATTCGCGCGATCCCCCGGCGCGCAAAGTAAGCGGCGGCGATGGAGGCCGGGGTCTGCATTCGATTGTCGGGGACCGAGAGGCCGGCACCGCGAAGCAGGGCAGCGAGTTCGGCCGGCGGTTTGAGCGTGCCGTTGGTGAGTACAGAGAATGGCAGGCCCATCCCGGCTAGCCCGTTGATCGTGTCGGCAGCGCCGGGCAGAGATCGGACGCTTTGGTGCGCCGCATCACTCAGGACCAGCGTCCCATCCATGTCGAACACGAAACCACGGGCGGCGCGGAGGCGTGCGATAGACGCGGGGGAGGAGATCAAGAGGCACCCCCGCTGGAAAGCTCCAACGTGAGACCAGGCTTCTCGATCCGGAGATAGTCCAGATCGGTCCGCCTGACAGCTTCCGCCAGCAGCTTGAAGAGCGGAACGGTGTCGGGGTTGTAGCCGATGCAGGCCGGGCCAGCGGCCACCATGGCATCCACCTGCTCGGCCGGCATGGTGGCGCGCAGGAGGAATTCGTCGTCAGAGAGATGCGATCCGATCCGCTGCCGCAATTCGGCGAGCGACGGGGGCGGTGGCTCGGCCATGATCTCACGGGCCCGGGGCGAGGCGAGAATGCGGTCAAGCACGGCTTGGTCAACCGGTGCTATCGGACGCCCGAACTTGCCGAGCACGTAACGGATCACCTGATCGGGCACCTGGGCGTAGCGCTCCGTGCCGATCACGTTGAACAGCGCCTGGGTGCAGACGATCTGCGGGAAGGGCGTCACCATGATCGGATATCCGAGTTCTGCGCGCACCCGGTCCACCTCCTCCATGACCTCGGCGAAGCGGTGGCCCAGCCGGACCTCTTCGAGCTGCCGCCGGGTCGTGGTCATGACGCCGCCGGCCACCTGATGGCGCAGGAACGTGGCGTCGTAGTCGTGCGGGGCGCCAATGGGCAGGCCCTGGGCCTTTGCGATGCGGTCGAAATAGTCAGCCGCCGTCGCCATAGCGTGGTCGTCGACATCCACCCGGTGGCCGTGCTCGCGCAGGTTGGCCGTCACCTGGAGGGCCGAGGGGAGAGACGAGCCGTTGGCGAGCGGCCCGAGCGCCACATGCAGGGCTGCCACCCCCAGTTCGGCCGCCACAATGTAGGTATAGGGGGCAAGGCCGATATTGCAGTGGGAATGCAGCTCCAGCGGCTTGCCGGCCAGCCCCTCTCGGACAGCGGGGATGAGCGTGCGGGCCCGGTCGGGGGTCAGCAATCCGGCCGGGTCCTTGATATAAGCACGGTCCATGTCCGGGCAGGCTGCGATCACCTCAGCCAGCTTGCGGTACAAGGCATCGTCGTGGACCGTGCTTACCGTGAAGGTGAGGGCGGTGACGATCTCTTCGCCACCCTCCTCGCGGATGATGCGGGCAATCTCGACCATCGACGTTGGGTCCAGCATCGGGTCGAGGACGATGAAGCGGGTCACGCCGCTCGCTACGAGACGCCGGTAGACGAGCCGCATGAAATCCCGATCCTGGGTCTCCCAGGAGATGAACCGCAAGCCCGTGCCGATGAGTTGTAGCGGGGTGTCCGGCATGGCGCGCCGGGCGAGACGGTTGCGCTCCCAGGGGTCTTCCCGGAAGGTACGCACCGCAACCCCCATGGCAGTGCTGGAGGCGAAGTCGAGTGCCCGGAAGCACACTCGGTCGAGGACAGGCGCCACCTCGAGAATCTGTGCGGTGTTGAGGCCGGTCGCGCTCCAGTTGCTCTGGTTGCCGTCGCGGATGGAGACGTCTACGAGTTCGATGTCGGCCACCGTCTAGGCCCTCCGCTCCAGAAAGCGCGCGAGATAGGCGGTATCCACCCCGCCGACCGCGAACTCGGGATCATCGGCGAGTTCCGTATATAAGCCGAGGTTGGTTTCCACGCCGTCCACCCTGCAAAGCGCTAGAGCGCCGCACAGGCGGGCGAGAGCATCGGCCCTGTCTACGCCATGCACGATGATCTTGGCGAGCAGCGAGTCGTAAAAGGGCGGCACTTTGACGCCCCGCTGCACGTGAGTGTCGACCCGGATGCCGGGGCCGGCGGGGAAGACTATCGCCGTAATGGTTCCCGGGCTCGGCTGAAAGTCCTGCCGCCAGCGCTCGGCGTTGAGGCGGCATTCGACCGCGTGCCCGTTCCAGCGCACTTCGTCCTGTGTAAAACGCAACGGCCGGCCTTCCGCGACGGAAATCTGTTCGGCCACCAGATCGAGGCCGGTGATCGCCTCGGTGATGGGATGCTCGACCTGGATGCGGGCGTTCATTTCCAGGAAAAAGAAGTCTCCCCGGTCGCGGTCCACCAGAAACTCCACGGTGCCGAGGCCGCGGTAGCCGAGGTGGCGGCCGAACCGTACGCCGGCCGCCCGTATCTCTTCGCGGAGACGATCGGGGAGGTTAGGAGCGGGAGCCTCTTCTACCAGTTTCTGGTAGCGCCGCTGGACGGAGCAGTCTCGGTCGCCGAGGTGGACCACGCGCTCGCCGTCGCCGATGATTTGTACCTCGACGTGCCGGCCTGAGGCGACGAAGCGTTCCAAATACACCCGTCGGTCGGCGAAGGCAGCCTCCGCCTCGGCCATGGCAAGGGCCACGGTGTCGATCAAGGCAGACGGCTCGCGTACCAGCTTCATGCCTCGGCCGCCGCCACCGCCAACCGCCTTGACGAGAAGCGGGTAGCCTATTTGCTTGGCCAGCGCGGTCGCTTCGTCAGGCGTTGCCGCCGGTCCGCCCGGCGCCACCGGTAGGCCGGCGGCAATCGCGTGCTCCCGGGCTTTCAGCTTGTCGCCGACGGCGAGAAGGTGCTCCTCCGTGGGGCCGATCAATAGGAGGCCCTGCTTCAGACAGCGGCGGGCCAGGGAGGCATTCTCGGAGAGAAAACCGTAGCCCGGATGGATAGCATCTGCGCCGGCCGCCGCCGCTGCCCCGACCACCGCTTCAACGTTGAGATAACTGGCAGCGGGCTTCGCCGGACCGATGCGGACGACTCGGCTGGCGAGCCGGGCCGGCAGGCTGTCGAGGTCGGCTTCAGAGGCACCGAGCACGGTTTCGATACCGAGGCGTTGGCAGGTGCGGATGATGCGGACCGCGATCTCGCCCCGGTTGGCAATGAACACCCGGCGGATATTCATGCGTCCACCCGCTCCAGGCGCATCAGGACATGACCGGCTTCCACCAATTCACCGTCCGCGGTGCGGATGTCCACGACGCGTCCGGCCGCTCCGGCATACACCGAGTTCATGAGCTTCATGGTCTCGACGATACCGACCACCGTATCCTCGCCGACGATCGAACCGACTTCCACGAAGGGCGGAGCCCCGGGCTTGGGCGCGCGGTAGAAAGTGCCGACGATCGGAGTCCGAACCTCAATCAACCCTGCGACCGGCGTTGGCCCGCCCGCGGCGGGTGGAACGGGCACAGCCGATGCAAATAGCGCTCGTTCCTGCGTCAGTTGGTCCGGTCCGGGCACGATGGTCGGCACCGACCTAACTTCGCTCTCCTGGGTCCAGCCGCTGCCCCGTCGGCGCAGGACGAGAGTGAACCGGGCCGTTTCGAGGCGCAGATCGGTATACGTGGCGGCGTCCAAGAGGCGAATAATCTCTTCCACGTCCTCGTTGGTCAGGTTCATGCTTTGCCACGCTGGCCGAGAACGGCGAAGACATGGTCGAAGGCCCTGGCCTTCGGGGTCGCCGCCGGTTTGGCGTCCTTGTTCGCCCAGATGGTTTCGGGACGGCTCTGCAAGAGATAGAGGCTCTCGCCGCCGCTGCCGTCGGGCGCGAAGGCCCATTCGATGTCCTGGGGACAGCGGTAGTGTCCCTCGATGGCCTTGCCGACCCGAGCTAGTTCGACAATTTCTTCGTCGCTGAGGCAAGCGACGTCCCGGCGCTCCGCCGGGACGGGCTCCTCGCGAACACCGCCGGCGGCGAGATCGGGAACGTGCATGACGCTCTTGTGCGACACCGTCCGTTTCATAATTTCGCCGGTCACTTTGTTGACCACGTATTTGTCGGGCGTCACCTCGCCGCTGACGATGGCCGAGCCCAGCCCCCAACTGCCTTCCATGGCGATGACCGAACGATCGCCGGTGAGTGGGCTGCGCGTGAACATCACCCCCGAGCAGCGGGAATTGACCATGCGCTGGACCACCACGCCCATGGCGAGCCCCTCCTCAGGCAACTTCAGCCGCAAGCGGTAGCTGACCGACTCCGAACTGTAGAGGCTGGCCCAGCAGTCGCGTACGGCATGGAGGACGCCGTCACCGCCGCGAATCCACAGATAGGTGTCCTGAAGACCGGCGAAGCTCGCCTCGCTGCCGTCTTCGCTGGTGGCGGAGGAGCGGATGGCGACGGGGAGGTCGCCCTCGTCCGCGCACAGCTCGGCGTAACCCGCCATGATCGCATCCCGCAGTTCCGCCGGCATTGGCGCCGCCGCAATCCGCTCCCGGATACCCTCAGTCACCCTCGAGATCGCCAGCAGATCGTTGGCGGCCAGGCCTTCGATGGCGTGGCGGATCGACTCTTGCGGGTCGATGCCGGCCAGGAATCGCTCGAAGGCCCTGATGCTAACGACGTATCCCGGCGGGACGCGAATTCCGACCTGGGTTAACTCCCCCAGGCTGGCCCCTTTGCCACCGACCGTCGGGCGATCGTTGATGCCGATGTCCCGAAAGTGCAGGACGATCCCGGAGCCTTGCCCAGTCACGCCGGTGCCCCCCGTCAATCAAGGATGGTGACGACACCATTGTCGCCATCGACACGCAGGCGCTGCCCAGTCTTGATGCGCTTGGTGGCCGTGCCGGTGCCCACCACCGCCGGCATCCCGTATTCGCGGGCGACGATGGCGGCGTGGGACATTGTGCCGCCGATGTCGGACACGGTCGCCCTGATCTTGCCGAACACCGGACCCCAACTGGGATTGGTGACCGGACAGACGAGGATTTCGCCATCCTTCATCAGGCCGATGTCGTTGGCGTTCATCAGCACGTGCGCTATGCCCTCGACCACGCCCGGCGAAGCGGCGAAGCCGTGCAGCTCGTGTGCGTTGGCGGCATCGGGCGTCCGCGCCCACGTCGCCAGTGTCTCCGATGTGATACCCCACAGCATTTGCAACGCCGGGTCGGCGATGTCGTCGGGAATCGGACCAAGTGCCGGCGGCGGCGACCACTCCTTGAGTTTCTCCCAAATGCGCTTGCGCTCCTTGAGGATGGGCTTCCAATGACCGCGTCCGGCGGGGACAGACCCGGCCGCCCAGGCCAGACTGACCTCCTGCAAGGCGAGATCGGCCTCGGTATGATGGAGATGGAAGAAGTCCTCGGCGTCGGCGATCACGCCCCAGCGGGCGAGCAGGGCCCCGAACTCGCGCAGCTTGTTGTACCAGATGGTGGTGAACCAGTGCTCGCAGTAGAATTTATGGTCCTCGACGAACGGGAAGACGAGATGGCACAGGCCGAGCATCTGGTCGAAGGCGCCGCGGTCCTCGTCGGTGGTCAGCAGGCCGCGGTATTCGGAAATGATGTGTTCCCGCTCCGTCTTCAGTTTTTCGGTCGGCCGCTCGATCGATTGCCCTTTTTTGAGCTTGCCGATATAGCGGGCGATCACTGAAAACGGCACCGACAGGTCGTCGTTCCAGCTGCGGTGGTGATGGTAGAAGCCGTCGCCGGTGGACATCAGGAACCAGGGATGGCGCGACGTCTCCAACTGGTCCAGCCATTTGCGGCCAGCGTCGCCCATCTGCCCCAGGGCTAACATGGTGTCGGCAGGATCGATGCCGTCGCCGAACTTGCCGTCGATGCCCAGTTCGACCGCCAGCCGGGCCAGCTTCTTAAGCTCGTCGTCGGAACGGAACATGAAGACATCGATGCCGGCCACCATACGCGCCACGGTCTGGTCGGCGATCTCGGGGAACGCCTTCTTGCAGAATTGGAAAAACACCAGATAGGCGCCGTAGCCCAGCATCAGGAACTCGAAGTGGTAGTGCCACATCTTCGAGAACGCCTCGATGCAGCGGTGGTAGGCCTCGCGCACGTAATGGTTCTGGCCGATGCCGCGCCCGGAGGTGACCACCTCGATGTCATCGAACTCGGGCAACGGGGGCACCCTGATGTCTTCGACCTCCTTGATGAGGGCGAGCATGCGTTCCTTCCATTCGCCGTAGAGGCGGTCCCAATTCTGGTAGTAGAAGCCGGCGCGCTCCTGGAACAGCGCCAGCCGCCTGCCGATCTCGGCGGGATCGGTGACGGGGTAGGCCGTGATGTAGATGCGGCCGTTGACGATGCGGTGGTCCACCCCCAGCGTGGTCGGGAATGAAAAAACGCGGGTGGTGAAAGCACCCAGCCCCTGGTAGGGGATTTCTGCCGTCACCACGTCGAACGCTGGCATGGGCTCGGGGAAGTGCATTGCATTGTAGAACCAGAAGATCTTGTCGTCCTCGGGCCGGAAGCGGGTGAAATAGGGATACATGTTCTGCCAGCCCTCGGTTCCCGGGACGTCGCGGATTTCCGATGGCAGCGGGAAAGCGTTCGATTTGGCTGGCGCGGTCATGGCCTCCTCCCAATCTTTGTTTTTTCCGCCGCCGCATGGCGCGACGTTGCGGTTGCCGATGCCGGCAATTCCGACTCTGCAATCATGCGACCCTATGACGGCTCCTGTCCAGCGGTCGCCTATCCAAAGATAGCGGCGGATTCCGTTTTCGCGTCCGTGACGATGACGGCGCCCAGCGTGTCGCCGACGACGCGGCCATCGAGACCGCGTGCGGCGGCGCCGCGCGTGTCATCACCAGTTGCTCGATCATCTCCATGATGCCGCGCAGCCCGGTCGGCGCCTGCGGGTGCCCCTAGATCAGCGAAAGACGGTGACGACGACCTTGCCGAAATGGGCCCCGCTGGCGAGGTGGGAGTAAGCGTCGCGCGCCCCCTCGAACGGGAAGACGCGGTCGATGACGGGGGCCAGCGCCGTTCGGGTCACGGCGGCGTTCATCGCCACGAACATCTCCAGCGACCCGACATAGATGCCCTGCAGCCGGATTGCCCGCGAGATCAGCGGCCGCGGATCGATTTGTCCGGCGCCGGTCACCACACCGATCATGGCGACCGTGCCGCCGACCCGCGCCGACCTGATGGACCGTTCCAATGTGCCGGGGCCGCCGACCTCGACCACCAGATCGGCGCCGCGTCCGCCGGTCAGGACGCCGACGGCCTTGTCCCAATCCGGGGTGTTGCGATAGTTGATCACGTCGTCGGCGCCCAGCGCCTTGGCCCGCGCCAGCTTGTCATCGCTGCTGGAGGTCAGGATGACGCGGGCGCCGTGCAGCTTGGCGAACTGGAGAGCGAACAGCGATACCCCGCCGGTGCCAAGCAGCAGCACGTTTTCGCCCGCCTTGACACGGCCCGTCTCGACGACGGCGTTCCACGCGGTCAGCCCGGCGCAGGGAAGGGTGGCCGCCTGCTCAAAGCTCAGGCGGTCCGGGACGTGGATGGCGCCGGTCTCCGGAAGGACGACGTACTCGGCCAGCATGCCATCGATCACGCCGCCGAGGGCGCGCGCCGTGCACTCGGCGGTGACAGCGCCGGCCAGCCAGCCCGTGAAGAAGGTGCCGGCGACGCGGTCGCCGACCTTGAAGCGTGAGACTCCGAGGCCGACCGCGACGACCTCGCCGGCGCCGTCGGACAGCGGGATCACCGACGGCTTCAGGCCGCCCCGGTAGATGCCCTTTGCCACCAGTAGGTCGCGGTAGTTGAGGGAGGTGGCGCGGACCCTGATCCCGATCTCGCCATGCCCGGGCTCGGGCGTAGGCCGGTCCGGGTTGAGCACGATGCCCTCGATGCCGATGGCTTCCTTGATCTCGTAGGCTCGCATGGCGGCGCGCTCCATCTGTCAGTGGGGTTGAGAGTTATCCGGCGGCGTCGTCCCGCATCAACGATCGGCGTGTCGGCGAGGTCTTGCGGACAACGGCGGCATCAGACGATCCCGAACCTGCGCGCCTTGAGCACGGCGATGGAACGGCGGCGCACGTCCAGCTTGATGAAGATGCGCTGGAGGTACCATTTGACCGACCCCTCGGTCAGGCCAAGGCGATTGCCGATCTCGCGGTTCGACAGTCCGAGCGAGACCAGCTTTATAACCTCGGTTTCGCGTCCGTTCAGAGGTTTCGGCAACGTCATCTCGTTGGCCCCGGACGGGGCTGCGGTCGGCGCCAACCCGCCGTCCCCGCCGTCCGGGGCGGCGAAGATGCGGATGAGTTCGAGACCGAAGGCCGTGGTCGGGCCGAGAACCTCGTCCGCCCCGGAGAACAGCTTGAGCAACAGCGCCTCGACGATCCGGCCCTCGTCAATGAAGCTGCGGATAAGGCGCGGCCGCGCCGCCTTCTTGACCGCCTCGCGCAGGCAGCGCAGCGCCTCCCCTTCGCGGCTGTCGTGAGCCAGCACCACCGCCAGGACGATCAGCAGCCGCACCTCGGATTTCAACGCCCCACGACTGCCGGCGAACGCGATCCAGCGCCGCAACACCCGGGTTGCCTCGGCGAAGTCGCCGAGCGCGCAGCAGGCCCGACTCCAGGCGACCGCCAAAGGTTCGTCGCGGGTGGTGGTATGGGGACCCGGCTTGAGGGCGCGGTCGAGGTCGGCGCGGGCCAGGCCCTCCTTGATTCGCCGCACGGCGTCCAGGTCGCCGCCGGCGGTGGCGCGGCGCATCTCCTCCAGCGCAATGAAGTTCTCCAGGCGCGTGAAGCCGTGGCGGGCCGCCGACAGATGTCCGGCGCGAACGGCCTCGCTGACCGCCTCTTCGTCGCCGCGCAGCAGCGCCAGACGGGCGCGGGTGACGTAATAGGCGACGAGATGATCGACAAACCCCTGCTTCTCCGCCTCGGGTCCGTAGACCCCAATCAGCTCGGCGGCGCGGTTGCATTCATTGCGCTCGTAAAAGATTTCCGCCAACAGCAGGGCCGGCATGGCGACCAGGGGGGATATTTTGCCGTCGATCCTCTCCGCCGTGCGCATGGCGGCGTCGAGTGAACGCTCGGCCATCTGGGTGTCGCCGCGCAGGTAGTAGGTCGGCCCCAGCACCGCCTCGTGCCACACCGAGACGAACAGGCTGCCCGCCTTTTCGTAGAAATCGCGGGCGTGCACGTCCATCCGCTCGACGTTGTTCAGCCTGTAGGTTTCGCGCCGCGCGTAGATCAGACAGGTCTCCAAGTTGCCGCGTAGATAGGGGTCGATGTCGGGGAACTCGTTGATGATGTCGCCGATGATGCGTTCCGTGTTCGGCGTGTCGTCCATGAAATGGTAGAGCATTAGCTTGCGGTGCGAGACGATGAAGCGAATGTCGAGGTCACCGCCCGGCCGCGGTGCCCCGCCTGCCGCACCGTCCACTGTCCCGCCGGCAGCCCCACCGTCGGCCAAGTCCCGTTCGACTTCGCCGATGATCCGGGCGGCGTCATCGAAGCGCCATTCGAGAATGAGGGAAAAGGCCGCCTGGAGGCGGACGCGCGGGAACGGCCGCAACGCGGCGGGCGGCAGCCGGTCGGCCCACCGCAGCACGGTGGAGAGACGGCCATTATAGAGCAGACGGTCGCAGGCATCATTGAGGATGGCGGCGGCGCGGTCCATGTCGCCGGCCTCGATGGCGTGGCCGAACGCCTCGTCGACTAGGCCATGGCGGGCGAACCAGTCGCTGGCGCGGCGATGCAACGTCGGCAGCAGCGACGGCTGCTGCTCGGACAGGCGCCGCCGCAGCACGCTGGCGAACAGGTGGTGGTAGCGATACCAAACCTGCTCGGTGTCGAGCGAACTGAGAAACAGGCTCTGGCGTTCCAGCTCGTCCAGCTCCGCCCGCGCGCTCGTCAGGCCGGTGACCGTATTGCACAGATCGGGACAGAGGCGGGACAGGAGCGAGGTCTTGAGTAGAAAGTCGATGGTGGCGGCGGGCAAGCGGTCGACGACGTCGTCGGTGAGGTATTCAGACAAGTGGCGGTGCGGTCCGGCCAGAAGGGAGAAGAAACTGTCGCGATCGGAGTTCTGCGCTAGCAGAATTGCCGCTAGCTGAATGCCGGCGGCCCAGCCCTCGGTGCGCGAAACCAGGGCGTCGATCTCGGCTAGCGACAGGTTGCCGTGGCCGGCGGTGCGCAGGAACTCGGCGGCTTCACGGCTGTCGAAGCGGAGCTGGTCGCCATTGATATCGGCCATCCTTCCCTTGGCGCGATGGCGGGACAGGGAGAACGGCAACGAATGGCGGGACGAGATGACGAGGTGCAGATTGGGCGCCGGCCGTTCCACCATGGCCTCCACGGCGGCGACCACGTCGGCGTCGCTGGCGAGGTGGAAATCGTCGATGAACAGGAACACGTCCTCGTCCAGGGCGCCGACGCTGTTCATCAGGGCGGAGGTAATACCGGCGGGCGAAGGACGGGCCGCCGAGCCGAGGAACATGTCGAGCTGCCGACCGAAGTCGGGGCGTGCGACCTGGAGTGCGCTAACCACGTACTGGATGAAGCCGGTGAGGTCGTCGGGCGAGGGATCAAGGCTTAGCCAGCCGGCGGCCGCGTCGTCGCGGCGGAACTGGTCGAACCACTGGCCGAGCAGGCTGGACTTGCCGTAGCCGGCGGGCGCCTTGACCAGCGTCAATACCCGTCGCTGGAACTCCTCGCCGTAGCGGTCCAGGCGGTGACGGTAGACTGTGCCGGCGGCGCGGACCGGCGGGCGCAGCCGCGTCCGCACCAACACGCTGCGGCCGTTGTCCTGACCGCCTGGGCCTGCGGTCGTACGCGGTCCCGATCCGGCGGTCGGCGGCTTCAACTCGTGGCCTGCCGATACAGGCGGACGAATTCGTCCACCGCGACGCGTGCGAACTCGGGCGTGTAAAGGTGCAAGTCTACCTCCTTGATGGCGTCCTTGCGTGCCAGCTTGTCGCGCAGCTGGGCGACGAAGGCGGCGTCGGCGGCGGGGTCGTAGGTGGGCCGACCCTCCCTGTCGATGGACGACCAGCCGCGCAGCGGGACGAGAAAGGTGAACGGCCCCTTCGACTGGTTCAGGCGCTCGGCGAAGACATCGGCGGCCCGGCGCAGCTCATCGGCGCTGCTGCGTACCTGGATGCGGAAGGAGTCCTGAACGTAGCGCGCCCGGTCCTTGGTAGCCTCCAACATGTCGGTTCGACCGCCATAGCTGAGGAAGTCGAGCCCGCAGGGCGCCAGCACTGCCGGGATGCCGCGACGCACCGCCGCCATCAGCCGGTCCGGGCCGGGATCGCGGTTGCCGCCGCAGATGTGCTCGATCACGCCGCCGGTGCAGAGGTCGAGCACGCCGTGGAACAGGCCGTCGGCGATCATCTCGTCCATCGCCTTGTCACCCTTACCCTGAGCGTGGCAGACCACCGGCACGAAGCCGGCCTCCTCCAGCATGTCCACGGCCGCCTGCACGGTCATCTCGGCGAAACCGAACGACGAGATGGCGACCACCGGGCGGTCGAAATGGAACTCGGTGCCTTGGGTCATTTCAACCATGCCGCAGATGGCGCCCACGGCGTTGATGATCTGCGCCTTCAGCAGCGGGTTCATCTTGACGATGTCCAGCACCGTGTTGTGCATGGTGATGTCACGCGTGCCGACGCCGATCTCGGCGTAACGGGGATGGCCCGCCATGGGGGTTGCCATCACTTTGGGCATACCGAAGGGCAGGCGCTGCATCACCGCCGTCGATACCAACGTCGAAGTGGCGCCGCCGATGCCGATCACTCCATGCACCCGGCCCTGCTTCATCAGGTCGGCGACGATGACGGCGGCGCCGGCGATCTGGTTGTTGGTCGCAGCCTCGCGGTTGCTACGGTAATACTGGCGCACCGTCGCGATCGGCAGGCCTCCGCGCAAGGCAACCTCTTCGCAGGTGACGTCGCCGGCGAGCGGCGGCGGCTCCTCCATGCTGAAGTCCACCAGTATCGCCTCGTGACCGCGGTCGCGGATCAGATCCTTGACGAAGACGATGTCCTTTCCGCGCGTATCCAGGTTGCAGATGATGACGATACCCTTCTTGCCCCTGCGCGCGACGGTCATGTTTTCTCTCTTACGCGCTGATGCTCTGTCTATCGTGACCGTTTGGCTTCCCGCGCCGCCTGCCGATACAGGGATACGAACTCGTCCACCGCGATGCGGGCGAACTCGGGGATGTAGAGGTGCAGGTCGATCTCTTTGATGGCATGCTTCCGCGCTAGAGACAATCTTTGGATAGGTGACCATCAGAAAGCAGCTGTGCTAAAGTTAATCGGGCGATGGCGACAGGAAAATTGACTGCCGCCGGGCTAATGCCTATCGTCGGCACCGCCACCGCCGGAGACGCCGACGGGACAGAAGGGCAACAAGCCACTTTTCCGAGGGCGGTAGAATTCGATAAACCTAGGGGGGATCGGGAACGGAGCCGACTCGTAGCAAAACGGCGCCGTACCATCGGCGCGTCGCCGACCGGGTTATGCGCCGCGCAGCCTGCTCCTTCCTAACAACCGGGAGGAAAAAATGCGAAAATCGAAGTTGACGGGTAGGTACGACAAGCAAGGCGACGATGAAGCCGCGGTCACGCGGCGCGAGTTCGTCAAGAAGGCGGGAATCGGCGCCGGCGGACTGGCGTTGGCCGGCACCTTGCCGATGGCGTTGTCGCGGACGGCAAGCGCCGCGGACTCTCTCAAGGTCGGCTTCATCAGCCCACTGACCGGCCCGCTGGCAAGCTTCGGCGAAAGCGACCCCTTCATTCTCGCCCAGGTCCGCAAGGCCCTGTCCGGCGGCATCACCGTGGGCGGCAAGAAATACGCCGTCGAGATCATTGCCAAGGATACCCAGTCCGACCCGGTCCGCTCGGGTCAGCTCGCCAAGGAGCTGATCAACAGCGACAAGGTCGATCTGATGCTTTCCACCTCGACCCCCGAGACGGTCAACCCGGTCGCCGATGCCTGCGAGGCCGCCGGCGTGCCCAGCCTCTCCACCGTCATGCCTTGGGAAGCCTTCTATTTCGGGCGCGGCGCCAAGCCGGGCCAGCCCTCGCCGTTCAAGTGGACCTACCTCTTCTCCTTCGGCGTCCAGGAATTCTTAAACTGCTACGTTTCGCAGTGGAACGGTCCGGTCAAGACCAACAAGAAGGTGGGCGTACTGTACCCGAACGACGCCGACGGCAATGCCATCCGCGCCCATCTGGGTCCCGAGCTGGTGAAGGCGGGCTTTACCATCGTCGATCCGGGCGCATACGAGGACGGCACTACCGACTACTCGGCACAGATCGCCAAGTTCAAGGCGGAGCAGTGTGAGATCTTGAACACCTTCCCGATCCCGCCCGACTTCGCCACCTTCTGGCGGCAGGCGGCGCAGCAGGGCTATACCAAGACGGTCAAGATCGTACAGGTCGCCAAGACCGGCTTGTTCGCCTCGACGATGGAGGCGCTCGGCTCGCTCGCGTACAACATCGCCAGCGGCTGCTACTGGCACGCCAACTTCCCCTACAAGTCACCCCTCACCGGGATGGCCTCGAAGGAGATTGCCGACGGCTACGAGAAGGCGACCGGCAAGCAGTGGAGCCAGCAGCTCGGTGCCACCATGTCGCTGTTCGATGCCGGGTTCGCGGCGCTGCAGGGAAGCAGCGACCCCGCCAACAAGGCCGCGGTGGCGAAGGCGTTGAGCACGCTGAAGGTCACCACCACGGTCGGGCCGATCGATTTTACCAAGGGGCCAGTGCCGAACTGCGTCGGCACGCCGATCATCGGCACCCAGTGGGTGAAGGCGAAGCCGGGCAGCAAGTTTAAGCTCGACTACGTCATCACAGAAAACGCCAACGACAAGAACGTCCCGGTCGGTGCCAAACTGCACCCGTACAACAGCTGAGGTAGAGTGGATCGTGGACTCGCATGAAACCGGTGCCATCCTCGATGGCACCGGCGTATGCAAGCGGTTCGGGGCGCTGGTAGTCCTCGACAACGTGGATTTTACCGTGGGGGCCGACGAAGCCGTGGGCATCGTCGGCCCCAATGGCGCGGGCAAGACCACTCTGTTGAGCGTCCTCGCTGGGGGGCAGCCGGCCTCCGGGGGAACGGTGCGGTTCCGCGGCGTCGACGTGACTGCCGCCGACGCGGCGCAGCGCTGCCGTCTCGGCATCGCCAAGACTCACCAGGTGCCGCGCCCGTTCGGCGGCATGACAGTATTCGAGAACGTCTTTGTCGCCGCCACCACCGGGGGCGGCCACAAAGGCTCGAAGGCCTATCGGCGCAGCATCGAATCCCTGGAGCTTTGCGACATGCTGCATGTCGCCAACCGGCGCGCCGAGACGCTCGGCCTGCTCGATCGCAAGCGCCTGGAACTGGCCCGGGTGCTGGCGACCGATCCGGTGGTGGTTCTGCTCGACGAGATCGGCGGCGGACTGACCGACGAGGAAACGGTCCGTCTGGTCGAGACCATCCGCGAGATGCGCCGTCGCGGCATGGCGATCGTCTGGATCGAGCACATCGTCCATGTCCTTCTCCAGGTCGTCGAGCGGCTGGTGTGCATGGACTCCGGCAGAATTATCGCCAATGGCGATCCCGAGGCGGTGATGAGGGACGCCGCGGTGATCGACGCCTACCTCGGGAGGGGCGTCGCGTGAGTCTCCTGACGCTGGATCGGCTGGATGTGCGCCACGGACTGTTGAAGGCCGTGCGCGAGGTCTCCTGCGATCTCGCCGATGGCGAGATTCTGGCGTTGGTCGGCGCCAACGGCGCCGGCAAGTCCACCCTGCTGCGCGCCATCGCCGGCGCCCATTTGCCCGCGGGGGGCCGGATCGTGTTCGACGGCGTCGACGTCACCGCAATGCGCGCCCACAAGCGGGTCGGGCTGGGCATCGCGCTGGTGCCAGAGGGGCGTCGCCTGTTCACCACCATGACCGTCGAGGAGAATCTGGCGGTGGCCTGTGCCAGCGGGCGGTCGGGCCACTGGAGCATCGACACCGTGATGAAGCTGTTTCCCATGCTGCGCGCCCGCAGAAAGGCGCGGGCCGGCAACCTTTCGGGCGGGGAGCGGCAGGCGGTGGCCATCGGCCGCGCTCTGATAACCAACCCCCGCCTGATCCTGCTCGACGAGGTGTCGCTGGGACTGGCTCCAGTGGTGGTGGAAGGGCTCTATCGTTCGCTGCACTCGCTGTTTGAGGGCGGCGCGACCCTGGTGCTGGTGGAGCAGGATCTCAACCGCGTCCTCGGCGTCGCTTCCCGCGTCGTCTGCATGTTGGAGGGGCGCATCGTCCTTGACGGCCGCGCCCGCGATTTGACGCGCGATCAGATCATCGAGGCCTACTTCGGCCTGCGCCGCGGTTCCGGCCGGGATGACAAGGGACAAAGTCAGCCGTGACTATCATCAATCTCCTGACGCAAGGCGTTCTTCTCGGCGGCTATTACGCGCTGGTCGCGTGCGGCCTGTCGTTGATGTTCGGCGTCATGCGCATCATCAACCTTGCACATGGCGATTTCGCGGTGCTGGGCGCGTTCCTGGCGTGGGCCATTTCCGACGCCGCCGACATTTCGCCGTTCCTCGCCCTGGTGGCGGTGCTGCCGATCATGGCCGTGTTCGGCTGGCTGGTGCAGCGGGGCATGCTGGAACGCAGCTTGCGCGCCGGCATGCTGGTGCCGCTGTTGTCCACCTTCGGCCTCGCCATCGTCATCGAGAACCTGCTGTTCGAGGTCTACGGCGCCGATACCCGGTCGCTGGCGCCGATGATTGGCGATCTGTCCTTCGAAAGCTGGGCGATCACCGGTCAGTTCAACATCGGTTATCTCGCTGCGCTGATCTTCGCGCTTGCCGTGGTGCTGCTCGGCGGATTGTCGCTGTTCCTCAAGCACACGCCGCTCGGCCGGGCCATCCGCGCCACCGCCGAGGATCCTGACACTGCGGAACTGGTGGGCATCAACTCGCGCGCAGTCTACGGCATCGCCGCCGGCATCGCCGTGGCGACGGTGGCGCTGGCTGGCACGCTGCTGGCCATGCGCGCCACCTTCGATCCCTATTCCGGACCGATGCAGCTTATCTTCGCCTTCGAGTCGGTGGTGATCGGCGGCATCGGCTCGCTGTGGGGAACCCTGTTGGGCGGGGTCGTCCTCGGCCTGGCGCAGTCGATCGGGGCTCAATTCGATCCGCGCTGGTTCCTGCTTACCGGGCATCTAGTGTTCCTGGCCATCCTCGCCGCCCGTTTGCTGGCCGGCCAGGTCAGCGCCCGCGGCGGCCTCCACACCTCCCTGGGGATCGACGTATGAGCGGCCGGAGCGACATCGCCGTCGAGCGCTGGACCCGCGCGTCGGTGATATCGGGGTTTGTCGTCGCCATCGTCATCGTCGGGCTGATGCTGGTGCCGCTGGTCGCCGGCGCCAACGTGATCGACAAGCTGACGACGCTGTTCGTCTACATCATTCTGGCCGCCATGTGGAACGCCCTGGCTGGCTACGCCGGGCTGGTCTCGGTCGGCCAGCAGGCGTTCTTCGGCATCGGCGCCTATTTCGCCATCCAGCTCTCGGTCCACGGGGTTCCCGCCTACCTGTCGCTGGTCTTGGGCGCGGTCGCGGCGGCGGCACTCGCCGTTCTCATCTCCTATTTTATGCTGCGGCTACACGGCGGCGAATTCTCCATCGGAATGTGGGTCGTCGCCGAAGCCCTCCACCTGATGGTGAACCAGGACACGCTGGTCCAGGGCGAGACTGGGACCTCGATGATCGCGCTCAACGCCTACTCCCACGCCGAACGGCTCGCCTACAACTACTGGCTGGCGCTGGGGGCGACGGTGGTCCTGCTGGGAGCGGTGTTCGTCCTGTTGCGCAGCCCGTTTGGCGCTTCCGTGCAGGCGATCCGCGACGATGAGGACGCGGCGGCGTCGCTCGGGGTGCGGGTCCTCGCGGCCAAGCGGACCATCTTCATCCTCGCCGCCTTCGGCTGCGCCATGGCGGGCGTCATCTGGCTGTCCACTTCGGTCACCTTCCAGCCCAAGACCAACTTCGGGGTACAGTGGACCGCCTACATGATCTTGATGGCGCTGGTGGGCGGCCTCGGCACCTTCGAAGGGCCGATACTCGGCGCCCTTCTCTTCTTCATCGTCCAAGATCAACTGGGCGAGACCGGCGTATGGTACCTGGCTGGGCTGGGAGCCGCCGCCATCCTTTTCGCCCTTTTCCTGCCGCGCGGCCTGTGGGGCGGAATCGAGGACCGCTTCGGCATCCGCCTGATGCCGGTGGGCTATCGCCTGCGCCTGCCCGACGTCGTCGCCCCGCCGAAGGACGATTGAGCGGCCGGCGACGGTCGGCGGGAATATTGGGAAGCAACCGGAATGGTGAGGCCGACATGAATATCGCACTTCTAATTGACGGCAAGGACGTTGCGACCGCCGGCCGCGCCTTCACCGAACTGCGCTGGATCACGATCGAGGACGGCGCCCAGCACTACCCGTTCTGAGCGTTCGCGAGACCGGGTCGCGCCAGTCGATACCCGACGGGAGTGGAATCAAGGCTTGCGCAATATGGACGGCCGACCGCCGCGATCGCGTCGACTCAGTCTGAGGGTGCAAGAACAAGGTGGGGGTAATAACGCCATGAAAATTCAAGCCGCCGTCGCCCGCGCGCCTGCCATGCCGCTGTCGCTGGAGATTCTTGAACTGGCCGAGCCGCGCGACGACGAGATCCTGGTGCGCCTCGTCGCCACCGGCGTCTGCCATACCGACATGGCGATGCGCGATCAGGCGTTTCCGGTGCCGCAGCCGATCGTGCTGGGGCACGAGGGCGCGGGCATCGTCGAGAAGGTGGGACGCGGCGTCAGCGAAGTGGTGCCCGGCGACCATGTGGTGATGTCCTACAACTCGTGCGGACACTGTCCGAGTTGCCGGGATGACGAGGCCAGCTACTGCCACGATTTTTTCGGTCACAACTTCGCGGGCGTGCGCGCCGACGGAACCAGCGCGCTGTCCAAGGGCAACGAACTCATCCACGGCAATTTCTTCGGCCAGTCGTCCTTCGCCAGCCACTCGCTCTGTCATCCGCGCAACGTCGTCAAGGTGAGGAAGGACGTGCCGCTGGAACTACTGGGCCCGCTCGCTTGCGGCGTGCAAACCGGCGCCGGTGCGGTCATCAACGCGCTCAAGGTCGGCGTGGGGGATTCGATTGCGGTTTTCGGCGCCGGCTCAGTCGGCCTCAGCGCCGTGATGGCGGCGAGGGTGGTCGGCGCCACCACCATCATCGCCGTCGACATCAACAAGGACCGCCTGCGCCTCGCCCGGAAGCTGGGTGCGACCCACGTGATCGACGGGGCCAAGCGCGACGTGGCAGCGCAGGTCGTCGGCATTACCGGCGGTGGCACCACCTTCACATTCGATACCACCGGCCTGCCCAATGTGGTGCGGACGGCAGTGGACAGCCTGGCGCCGCGCGGCACCTGCGGCATCGTCGGCGCCTCGCCGTTGGGTACCGAAGTGACGCTGGACCTGATGTTCATGATGGCATCGGGGCGCAAGTTCCGCGGCATCGTCGAGGGTGACGCTACGCCCCAGGTGTTCATCCCGATTCTTATCGACCTCTACACCCAGGGCCGCTTCCCCTTCGACAAGCTGGTGACCTTCTATCCCTTAGAGCGGATCAACGACGCCATCCACGATTCCGAGACCGGCAAGGTGGTCAAACCGATCTTGCGAATGTCAGCGACGGGAGCGGGTGCGGCGTCTCAGAAATCCGGGAAGAAACTGTCGGCGCGCGCCAGCGGCCACGTCTCGCGGAAATAAGAAACTGAAAGTGGACCATCTGTGATCGAATGCTTTTTGCTTGGTGGGCAACACTTATCGCCGGCTGTTTTACAGGGCCGGCAGTCGCGTGTTGGGAAAATGCGATGATGTGTTTGAAGATGCGGCTTCAATATTTTCCATGATTTGCAAATGTGCAACTTTCCGAGACCCGTCTTTGGATAGGTGACTTCAGCGCCCCAGGAGTCTGGTATGAAATGCTGGCGTGGCAACAATAGCCGCGCGTTGAAACAGCGCTGTTACGGGACGACGTTCATGGATCTGACAAGCCTGTCGGGAAAGATAGCCCTGGTCACCGGCGGCGCCGACGGCATCGGCGCGGAAATCGCCCGTCTCTATGCCGAGCACGGCGCCGCCGTGGTGCTCGGCGATGTCGCCGACGACAAGGGCGAAGCGACCGCCGCCGGCATCGCCAAGGCGGGGCACCGCGCCAGCTTCATCCACCACGACGTCACCGACGAGGCGCAATGGGCGAAAGCCGTCGCCCATGCCGTCGCCAAGTTCGGCGGCCTCGACATCCTGGTCAACAATGCCGCCATCGAGGAGGCAGTGCATCTCGCCGATCTGGACATCGCGAGGGCGCGCCGCCTGCTCGACATCAATGTCGCGGGCGTGCTGCTGGGCCACAAATACGCGGCCAGGACCATGCGGCCGGGTGGGGCGGCGGGGCGCGGCGGCAACGTCATCAACTTGTCGTCGGTGGCCGGGCTAATCGGTACGCCGGGCCTGGGCGCCTACAGCGCCTCCAAGGGCGCCGTGCGCCTGCTCAGCAAGGCGGCGGCGGTGGAATTCGGCGTGCTCGGCTATGGCATTCGCGTCAATTCGATCCACCCCGGTTTCGTCAAGACCGCCATGGGCGACAATCTGGTCCGTGAATTTATCAAGTTTGGCATGCTGCCGGACGGAGCGACCGCCCATGAGCAGATGGCCAAGACCTATCCGCTGGGCCGTACCGGCGTGCCGGCGGATATCGCCCGCATCGCCCTGTTCCTCGCCTCGGATCTGTCGAGCTGGGTGACCGGGGCCGAGATCGTCGTCGACGGCGGCATGACCGTAAGCTGACAAGAGCAAAGCTTAGGGAGAACGCCCGTGTCCACGCCCAGACCAACCACGCACCTTCTCGCCGGCAAGGTCGCCGTCGTCACCGGCAGCGCGTCCGGCATCGGCCGATCCATCGCCGTGACTTATGCGCGCGAAGGCGCCGCCGTCGTCGTCTCCGACATCAACGACAACGGCGGTAGGGAAACCGTAAACATGATCAAGGCGGCGGGAGGCCGCGCCGTCTACCAGCGCGCCGACACCCGCAATCGCGAAGACCATGCCCTCCTGGTAGCAACCGCCAAGAAGGCCTTCGGCAAGTTGGGCGTCGCCTGCAACAATGCGGGCATCTCCGGCGACTTCGTGCTAACGGGCGACCTCACCCTGGCCCAGTGGCAGGAAGTCATCGACATCAATCTGACCGGGGTGTTCCTGGGCGTGCGCGCCCAACTCGCGGCGATGCTGGAAAACGGTGGCGGCGCCATCGTCAACATGTCCTCGATCTTCGGCCAGGTCGGTCTGGAGCAGCTGTCGCACTACACTGCGGCCAAGCACGGCAGCGTCGGGCTAACCAAGACCGTGGCGCTGGAATACGGCAAGCACGGCATCCGCATTAACGCGGTTGGGCCGGCCTTCATCAACACCTGGCTGACGCAGAAGCTGGAGCCCGAGATGAAGCGCGAGATCGTCGGCTGGCACGCGCTCAACCGCCTCGGCGAACCGGAGGAGGTGGCCGAACTGGTCTCCTGGCTGTCCAGCGACCGCGCCAGTTTCGTTACCGGCGCGTATTACGCAATCGATGGCGGGCTGCTGGCGCGGTGAACCGCGCCTGCGGGGCACAAACGTCGGGAGACCGGAGGGGGCGGATGTACGATAAGCTGCGCGACCACCGCCATTGGGTCCTGCCGGAGGTCTTGGCGTCCCAGGCCCGCACCCGCGGGGCGGAAAACTTCGTCGCCACGCTGGACGGCGATTCCCTGACCTATGCGCAGGCGGAAGCCGAGGCGGCGCGGGTCGCCGGCTTCTTCGCCGCCCTCGGAGTGCGGCCCGGCGACACCGTCGCGGTAATGTTGCCCAACGGACTCGACTTTATTCGCGCCTGGCTTGGCCTGGGGCGGCTGGGCGCCATCTTCGTCGCCCTCAACACGGGGCTCAAGGGCGCCTTTCTGGAACACCAGCTGCGCAATTCCGGCGCCCGAGTTGCGCTGGTCCACCGGTCCTACCTGGATGTCGTCGGCGAGGTCGTCGGGAGGGCTCCCGCCCTCGCTATGGTGACGACCGCCGGGACCGGCCGCGAGATCGCCGGCTTCGCCGAACCACGCAGTTTGCCCTTCGACGGCTGGCGCGATGCCGCCGCCTACGCCGGGCCGATGCCCGCCAGCCGCGACATCGCCTGCGTCATGTACACCTCGGGCACCACTGGGCCTTCCAAGGGCGTGCTGATGCCCCATGCGCATTGCTATCTGTTCGGCCTCGGCGCCATCGACAGCCTGACCCTGACGGAGCGCGACCGCTATTACATCGCCATGCCGCTGTACCATGTGAACGGCCTGTTCATGCAGCTCTACGCGACGCTGATCGCCGGCGCCTCAGCAATGGTGCGCGGCCATTTCAGCGCCAGCGAATGGCTGGCCGACGTCCGCCGCTCCCGGGCCACCGTCACCAACACCCTGGGTGCCATGACCGCTTTCATCTTCGCCCAGCTGGAGACAACCGAAGACCGAGGCCATTGTCTGCGCATCATCCAGGCGGCGCCCAACACGGCCGAGGCGGACCGCATTTGGCGGCAGCGTTTCGGCCTTGCCGAGATGCTTTCCGGCTTCGGCATGACCGAGGCCAACATCCCCGTCTACGGCCGCCAGGGCGCCACTCGGCCCGGTACCTCGGGGCTGGTCTACGACCGCTATTTCGAGGTGGAGATCCGCCATCCCGAAACCGACGATCCCATGCCGCCCGGCGAGGTCGGCGAGATCATGGTGCGGCCACGCGTTCCCTTCGGCTTCATGGCCGGCTACCTGCACATGCCGGAGAGTACCGTGGAGGCGTGGCGCAACTTCTGGTTCCACACTGGCGACGCCGGAACCATAGACACCGACGGCTACGTCAGCTTCATCGACCGCATCAAGGACTGCATCCGCCGCCGCGGCGAGAACATCTCATCGTTCGAGGTGGAGGCCGCCATCGCGCGCATGCCCGGCGTCAAGGAGGCGGCCGCTTTCGCCGTCCCCTCGGGCATCCCCGGCGGCGAGGACGAGGTGATGCTGTTGGTGGTGCCGCTGGCCGGCCACGATCTGAAAGCCGAGGCCGTCGCCGCCTTCGCCGCGAGCGCGCTGCCGCGGTTCGCCCAGCCGCGCTTCATCGAGATCGCCGACAAACTGCCAAAGACGCCCACCGAGAAGGTGCAGAAGGCCAAGCTGCGCCAGCGCGGCGTCACCGCCGCCACCTGGGACCGGGAAGCCGCCAGAGTCTGAGCGGCTCGAACATGAACAACACGACGAGTCGCTTCAGTGGCTCGTCGGTATAAGATCACCACGACGACGACGTTGACGGGAAGGGGATCATGTCCGACGCGGCCCAACTGACTGCGGTGGAGGCAGTGGAGCGCATCCGCAATGGCGCACTGAAGGCCGAGGCCTATGCCGCCCGGTTGATCGAGCGACAGCGCGGCCTCAAGCACCTCAACGCCATTACCTGGATGGACGAGGACCGCCTGCTCGAGGCCGCCCGCGGCGTCGATCGGACGCGCCGGCGCGGCGACCACCTTGGGCCGCTGGCTGGCCTGCCGATGGTGGTGAAGGACAACATCGACACGCTGGGATTTCCCACCTCCGCCGGCACCGCTAGGCTGAAGGGCCTGATGCCCAGAGTGGAGGCCCCGGTGGCGGCAGCGCTGTGGCTCGCTGGCGCGGTGCTGTTCGGTAAGGCCAACATGCACGAGCTGGCGGGGGGCGGCACCTCGACCAATCCCGCCTTTGGCTTCGTCCGCAATCCCTACGACCCCATGCGCACGCCGGGCGGCTCCAGCGGTGGCACGGCGGCGGCGCTGGCGGCGCGCATCGTCGCCGCCGGCCTGGGCTCGGACACGGCGGGCTCGGTGCGTATTCCCTCGGCTTTTTCCGGCACGGCGGCGCTGCGGCCCTCCATCGCCGGCGAACGCAAGCTCTATTCCGACGACGGCGTGGTACCGCTGGCTTCCGATCTGGACACCATCGGGCCGATGGCGCGCACTGTCGCCGATGTGGCGCTGCTGCACAGCGCCATAACCGGCCAAACGGTTCCGCCAGTAGTCCTCAAGGGGACGCGCATCGGCATACCGCGCAGCCATTACTGGGAGAATCTGGACGACGACGTGCGCGTCGTCGCCGAAGCGGCGCTGGCGCGGCTACGCGACGCCGGAGCGATCCTGGTGGACATCGAGGTAGCCGATTTCGTCGCTTCCGCGCAGTCGGTGTTCCAGACTCTGCTGGTCAACGGCTTCAGGGGCGATCTGTCGATCTATTTTGGCCGCCACGCGCCACAGTACGATGCCGCCGATGTGATTGACCGCATTGAAAGCCGTGACACCAAGGGGCTTTTCGCCATGGCGCGCGACACCCAATTCCCGCAGGGCGCCGTCGCCGCCGCGCGCACCACCCTGCGGGCGAAGATCCAGGCGCAGTACGCCGATATTCTCCGCGCCCACGGCCTTGCCGCCGTCGCCTTTCCCACCGAACCGCTGACGGCGCCGCTCATCCCCCCCGGCGGCGACAGATTCGAGGACTTAGTCGATGTCGCGGGCAAGCCGACCAACAAGGTGCTGGTGCTGATCTGCAACACCGGCATCACGGGCGCCCTGGGGGTGCCCGGCATCAGCCTGCCCGCCGGCCTGACGGGCGCCGGGTTGCCTGTGGGGCTGGAACTGGACGGGTGGGCGGGCGGTGACGCCGCCCTGCTCGGGCTGGGTATGGCGGCGGAGGCGGCCATCGGCCGTATCCCTCCGCCCCCACTGGCTGCGGCGCCTACAGCGCCTTGAGGAAGGCTTCGGCCGCCGAGCTAACCAACGTCGCGATAGAAACGGTCGAGATAAAACGTATCGAGCACAGCGATCGGGATAAAGCTTTGGCAACGGCGCAGCGGAAAATGTGGGACAATCTCATTCATTGCGCGCAATGCCGGGCGACATCTGTGGCGTTCGAATAGGAGTCGAGGGAAGTCGCCTTTCGGCAGTAATACAGTTCAGGATTACAGGCCGAGATAGGACTCCGCCACCGCCTTGTCCTGCGCCAATGATGCGGCGCTGCCTTCGCCGACGATGCGGCCGACTGACAACAAATAGGCGCGGCTGGCCATAGCCAGGGCGCGGCGGGCATTTTGCTCGACCATGAGGATGCTCAGCGTCCCCTCATGCGCGATACGGGTCAGTGTGGTGAACAGCTCGGACGCAAGAATCGGCGAGAGTCCGAGCGACGGCTCGTCGAGAAGCAGAAGCTCCGGCTGCGACATGAGCGCACGACCGATCGCCACCATTTGCCGTTCACCGCCGCTCATATTGCGCACCGCCTGTCGCTGCCGCTCGGCCAGTTTTGGAAACAAATCGAAAATACGATCGAGGGTCGATGCCGTGCTACCGCGGGCGCGGTGCGGGAAGGCCCCCAAATTCAGGTTCTCGATCACCGACATGGAAGCGAACAAATGCCGATTCTCCGGCACCGTCGCTATTCCCATCTCGACGATACGATCGGGCGAAAGTCCGGCCAGTTCGGTGCCATGAAACCGGATCGAACCGCTGGTCGGGCGCACAAGGCCTGCAATCGCGTTGAGCAGACTGGTCTTGCCGGCTCCGTTGGCACCCAGAATAGCGATCGCCTCGCCGGACCGCAGCCGGATCGAAACATCGTGCAGCGCCTCGTGCCGACCATACGCATGGCTGAGGCCAGTAACTTCAAGCATCGTCATCACCGAGGTAAGCTCGGATCACCTCGGGATCGCGCAGCACGTCTGCCGGCGGACCCTCGGCAATTTTGAGGCCGGCATTCATAACGACAACGCGGTCGCATAAGGCTCGCACCGCCGTCATCACATGCTCGACTAGGATGACGGCTATACCCTGTGCCGCCAAGCTCCAGACGACCGACATGCCGCCCGCGAGCTCGCTCGGGTTAAGTCCGGAAAGCCACTCGTCGAGCAACAATACGCGCGGCTTCGTGGCCAGCGCACGTGCGAGCTCCACGCGCTTCTGCTCGATATAAGTGAGTTGATCAAGCCGGCGGCCGGCCTTGAGCAGAAGGTTGAGTTCGCCGAGCACGCCGGCGGCCTCGTATTCGGCGTCCTTGTAGCTGATTGGCTCGGCGCCGAACAAAGTCCCGGCCATCACGCCGACGATCGCCGGCAAATTTGCTGGCATGCGTACGAGCTGGAAGGTGCGGTTGATGCGCCGGCGCACGCGCCGGTGATTGGGCAGGCGCGTTATGTCCTCGCCGTCGAGGCGGATGATGCCGTCGTCGGGGCGGATGGTCCCGGCGATTAAATTGAGCAATGTGGTCTTACCCGAACCGTTCGGCCCGATAAGGCCCAGGATATCGCCGGCCGAGATGGAGAGCGATACGTTATTCACCGCCACCAGGCCGCCGAAGGCTTTGGTCAGGCCCTGAACCTCGAGCAGCCCCATCGCTTAACGCCTCTTTTCGGGCGGGCGGCCCGCAATGCTGAACCAGGCGTCCTCGATCGCGCCGGCGATACCGCGTGGCAGCGTTACCGGACGCGACAGCCAAGCATAGGTGGCGCGCAGCGGGCGAGCAAGCCGCGCGCAGGCGAAGAGCACGGGGCCGATGATCCCGCGTGGCAGCGCCATCGGCCGGCCGAGCTTTTCCCAGCCGTCCACGAGAAGGCCCGTTATGCCGTTCGGCACGAAATAGACGATCACCATGAAAACCAGGCCGAGCAGTACGCTGAACCAGAACGGATACTGGATCTGGAGCCATTCGGACATGAACACAAGCGGGACCACGCCCAGTACCGGGGCCCATAGACGCTGCAATCCCCCCAGAAACGCCATGATGACGACCTGGAACGAGATCAGCGGACTGAAGGCGACGTTCGGATTGATGAATCCAAAACGTGGCGCCATCACCGCGCCGGTCAGCGTCATGAACACGGCGGACACGACGAAGATGATCACCTTCGAGACAGGGACATTAATGCCGGCCTGCCGAGCCACCGTTTCGTCGTCGCCGATCACCAGCAGCGCGACGCCCAGCCGCGAGCGTCTCAGCCACCAGCCGGTCAGGAACACGATCACGCCCAGGCCGAGCAGATGCTCGTATATCATCGTGGTGTCGAAATCGACGCGCACATAGCGGCCCATGGTGTGGGTCTGGTTGATCTCCCACCAGATCATCAGTTCGCGGATCATCTCAGAAAGACCGAAACCGAAAATGACGAAGAACATGCCCGAGATGCGCAGTGTCAGCACGCCCACCACCAGTGCGATCGCCGCGCCGAGCAGCGCGGCGACCCCGAAAATGGCATACAGAGGCAGCACCTTGACCAACATCGCCACCACGTACATGCCGATACCGTAGAAGGCCGAGGTGGCGAGCGACACCAGCCGCGTGGTGCCGGAGAACAGCGCCCAGGCGATGGTGAGCACCAGGTAGCTCATCAGATTGACCATCAACGACAGGCCGTAGTCTGACGTCAGCCACGGCGCCGCCGCCAGCACGGCGACCAATACGACCAGCGGCGGGATGGCGTATTGCGGCCTCATCTCATGGCGTTCCCAACAGACCGCGTGGGCGGACCACCAATACAATCAGAAAAAGCGCATACGCGACCGCCAAGGTGAGGCCCGAATCGATGAAGTAGGTGCACAGCGCCTCGGCAATCCCCAGCAGCAGGCCGGCCAAAAGGCTGCCCATCATGTTGCCGATGCCGCCCATGATCACCACCACCAACGCCTTCATAGTGAACTCGATGCCGATGGCGGGATTAAAGGACAGGAAGGTGCTGATCAATGTGCCCGCCGCGGCCACCAGGGCACCGCCGCCGGCGAAGGCGAGCGCTGACATGCGGGTCACGTTGATGCCGACCAGCTGTGCGCCGGCCGGATCGATGGCCAGCGCGCGCACCGCCGTGCCGTAGCGCATTCGCGTCATCACCAGCCAAATGACGATACCGAACACACAGGCGAACCCGAATGCAAGCACGCGATTGGCAGCAAACGTAAATCCAAAGATTTGCAGTGGTGAGCTGAGATAATCATAATAGCGGTTGTTGGCAGTGAACGCCAGGGTTGCCAAGCCGCGCAGCACGAATAGCAGACCGAAGGTGGCTAGGATCGTCTCGCCTTCCAGTTGTTCGCGCGTGCGCGCGCGACGCACCAACGGCAACATCAAAACGCGGTACACGAGCCAATTGGCCCCGAAGGTCACGGGAACGGACAGCGCCATGCCAACAATGGGGTTGATCCGCGCAAGCGTAAACATCCAGAAGGCGGCGAAAGCCGCGGTCATGAGAAATTCGCCATAGGCGAGGTTGACGATGCGCGCAACACCATATTGCAAATTGAAGCCGATCGCGATCAGGGCATAAAGACCGCCCAGGATCACGCCGCCCAAAACAACTTCAATCAAAGTCATGACTGCAAACTACGAAAACGGCGGCCAGCTAGGAAATGACTCAGCTGGCCGCCGTACTCTAGGGAAGCTAAATTCAGCGTCTTCCTTACCAATTCGGCTTGGGGAATATGACCGGTTGCGCTCCCGCCATATCGGCGGGTGAGACGCCGACGAACTGGCCCTTCTGCCACTGGCCTGCGCCCCACTGCTTCTCGTGAATGTGGGTCTTGAGGTCGATCATACCCGAGACCGTGTTCCAGGGACCGCCATTGACGATAGTATCGAGCACTTTTTTGCGATCGAGCGTGCCGGCCTTTTCGATGGCCTGTTCGAGAATTTGCAGGCTGGCATAGGTGAGTGGGGCGGCCCAGCCATCAGGGGCGTGGCCGGTCACAGCGACCTGGCGCTTGTAATAGTCTTGCGCGCCGGGGAGATTCGGATTCCATCCGCCGATGCCCATGACGCCCTCGACCTTATCCTTGAAGTTGCCGCCGTATTCTGCGAAGGCGGTGCCGACAGCGGTGTAGAAGATCTTCGGATTATAGCCTTGGGCGATCGCGGTGCCGGTCAGCATGAAGGTGTCCGGCGGATAGCTTGCCGCGATGAACGTATCGGCGCCGGAGGCCTTGGCTTCCTTGATTTCGCTGGTCAGATCGGCCGCGCCAAGCGGATAGCTCTTCTGCAGCACGATCTCGTATCCCGATGCCTTCAAGCCGGCGCTGAAGCCGGCCGACATCTCGGCACCAAACTGATCGCCGACGCTGAGCATGGCAATCTTGTTGTTGAGTTTGCCGGCGGCCTTTTGTTTGTTCAACACCTCGATCAGCGCTGTGCCAAAATGCATCGGCTGATTTAGAAAGAAGAACAGGGTTGGATACTGCTTGACCAAATCGGACTCATCGTTGGCGTTGGCGGTCACCGCTAAATGCGGATATCCGTACTTGGCGAAGATCGGCGCAGCCGCCAGATTGAAGCCAGTGCTCCAGGGCGGCAGCACGAAGTTCACTTTGTCCTGGCTCATCAGCTTTTCTTCGAGGCGCAGCATGGTTTCGGCATTGCTGGTGTCGTCGTATTGAACCACCTCAACCGGAATCCGCTTGCCGAATTCCTTGACCATGATGCCGCCCTTCGCATTCACATCATGGACCCAAAGCTGATAACCGGGGAGTGTCGTGGTGGCGGCGCCTTGGGCGTTCACGCCTGACAGCGAAATGGCGTAGCCGATCTTGATGCTCTTAGGCGCGTCGGCCGCGCCGGCCGACCACGCCGCCATAGTTCCGAACGCGGCGAGTGCCGCGGCCGAGACGGTCCGGCGCAATTTCTTATGCATGTACATGTGTCCTCTCCTGTGGCGAGGACCTTCGGTGTCCTCCCGTGCTTGATTTTATTCTCCGGCCGGAGCTGCCTCCCGGAGCGTGCTCCCGCCCTATCCTCCCTCGCACGCGGGGAGGGTAGAGAGGGCGCGTTTGTCATCAACGGCTTAGAAGGGATAAGGGTTGGGCTTCTCCTTTATCGTCATCCACTGCCACTGGGTGAATTCCTCCCAATTGGCGGGACCACCGATTCGTGTCCCGTTCCCAGAAGCGCCGTTTCCGCCGAATGGAATGTGGGGTTCGTCGGCGACGGTCTGATCGTTGATGTGAAGGAGGCCGATATTGAGGCGGTTGCCCACCGCGATCGCACGTCCGACATTTGCCGAGAACACGCCGGCCGCAAGCCCATATTCGCTTCGGTTCGCGAGCTCGACCGCTTCATCATCGTTGGCGAAGCTGGTGATCGCGGCCACCGGCCCGAAGATTTCCTCATCGAAGGCGCGCATGCCGGGCTTCACGCCAGTCAGCACGGTCGGCCGATAGAACGGTCCGTCGAAGGTCCCGCCCGCCGCAAGCGTTGCGCCGGCTGCCACCGTGTCTTTGACGATGCCGTGGATGCGCTCGACCTGCGCGCGGCTAATGATAGGTCCCAGTGCGACCTGTCCCAGCGGGTCGCCGACCGGCAGGTGCTTTGCCTTTGCCACCAGTTTCTCTGTCAGTTGCGCAACGATCTGATCACTGGCCAATACGCGACCGGTGGTCATGCAAATCTGACCCTGGTGGAACCAGGCGCCGAAAGCGACGGCCGAAGCCGTTGCATCGAGATCGGCGTCCTCAAATACAATCACGGCATTTTTTCCGCCCAGTTCAAGCTGCACCTTCTTGAGATGCTTGCCGGCAAGTTCGCCGATGCGGCGCCCAACGTGGCTCGAACCGGTGAACGTCACCATGGCAATGTCGGGGTCGGTGCAGATCGCCTCGCCCGCCTCGGCGCCGCCAGGCAGGACTTGAAGCACCCCCTTGGGCAACTCGGCCTCCTCGAAGATCCGGGCGATGATGAATCCGCCCGTCAGTGGTGTCCGCGGATCGGGCTTGAGCACCACCGCGTTGCCTGTCGCAAGCGCGGGCGCGACCGCGCGGCACGATAGGATCAGCGGGAAATTGAACGGCGAAATGACGCCGATGACACCGCGCGGCAGGCGGCGGGCAAGGCTGATGCGCCCCGGATCGGAGGGTAGGACTAGGCCTTGCGGCTCCGTGCACATGGCGGCGGAGCGATAGAGGATTTCGCTCACCGTATGGATTTCGAATCCCGCCTTGGCCGGAATGCCACCGGTCTCGCGAGCGATCCAGGGGATCAGCTCTTCTTGATTATCTTCCAACAACCGCGCAGCCTTGCGCAGGATAGCGGCGCGCTTCTCGTAGGGCATTGCCGCCCAGCCAGGCTGAGCTGCGCGCGCCTCTGCGGCCGACCGACGCACATCGGCGGCGGTGGCATTGCCGACGCGGGTGATCGTGTCCCCCGTGGCCGGCTCTATGACATCCAACGATCCACCCGCTGCGTTGCGCCACTCCGCGCCAAATAGGCGGCCGCGCCAATTCGCCTCGATCATAAATTTCGGTGCTGGTGCGTTCATCACAATTCCTTTTGTCTTCGTTCGATCTGAACGAAACTACACCTAGTATGCACTATCGACGGGCTTAGGCAAAAAGTGGACACTGATAACTCCATATACTTACTTATATTCAGACATTCCCGGATGACTCCCAATCCGGCATGAATAGTTGCGTTTTTCTGGCCTTCCTGCAAGCCCACGCCCAAGCGGGTCCTAACGGCGGCCGAGGGGCTAATCTGGCCGTTTTCCTTGGCATTAGAACGCCTTCCTGCAGTTGGTTGCTCGTGGAAGATTTCAGCGTCGCCGACAAGCGCAATGTGATGGGGATCAATCTCAACGCGTTCGAGCGCTGAATGGTTGAACTCGCCAAGTCTCTCGTGCCTCGCCGAAAGTGGTGCTGCTGGACGAACCCGAAGCAGGCATGCGACCGAACGAGGTATCGACGCTGCGACAGGTCATTCTTCGGATTTCAATATTTGCTCGAATTTTTTGCGGCAACCGGTGTCCACCTTGCCGGACAATGCGCTAACCATCAGCGGCGAGTGGGACGCTCTGGTCTTGCGGTACGTTGATATGGGCAGATCGTTGCCAAGCGTTATGCAACGCGGCGCCGATCCCCATCGCGATCACGAACACGAGCACCCGCGGAGACAAAGTTGCGATGTCCTCCAAGGCCGGTCCCGGGCAAAGCCCGACCAAACCCCACCCGATCCCAAACACGATCAATCCGACGACCAGATCCCGATCGATGTCAGCCTTACGAGGCCAGAAGTTCCAAGTCGCCAAGACTGGTTTTTCGCGCTGTCTCGCCAGGGTGTAGCCGAAACCGCACACGACGAGCGCTACACCCATCGTGACCGCGAGGCTCGGGTCCCACGCGCCGAATATATCGAGAAAGCCCAGCACCTTTGTCGGCTGCACCATACCCGAGATCAGCAAGCCCCAGCCGAACACGAAGCCGCAGAACAGACTCGCGAGCAAAAGAGCCATGGCCTAGCCTCCCAGTCCGTGACGCGTGAAGGCGACGACGACAATCGCGGTGACCATGAAGATCGCCGTCGCGATCATCGAGCGCGGTGACAGGCGAGCGTTGCCGCACACGCCGTGGCCGGACGTGCATCCATTGGCGAGACGGGTACCGAAGCCGACCAGCAGGCCGCCCGCGAGCGGAATGGTCCAGTTTGCGGGCATTTGCGGTGACGCGACCGCGTAGCCGGCGAGGCCGCCGGTGATCGGCGCCAAGATTAGACCGACAACAAAGGCTATTCGCCACGCGCGGTCACTTCCCCCAAAGGGAAGAAATCCGGCAAAATACCGGTGATGCCGGTGATGCGGCCGGTGAGCAGCATCAGCATCACCGCCGAAAGCCCGATCAATGCGCCGCCTATTCCGGCCGAAATAGGTTCAAAGTTCCTCATGGCATCGCCCCATCTGGTTCATGAAACTTCATATAGCCATATCCAACTGCAGCAAAAGGACAATTCATGCGGCTCGGTACCCTTGATTGAACTCGCAGTCACTTCTTTCCGACTTGCAACCATTCCACGAAAGAATTTTTCCGGCAGCGATCCTTTGAAGACGGATGGAGTGGCATCCTGCCCGCAAAAGGCGAACTCCAACCAAGGGAGCTAAGGCTTTGAATTTTGGGGGGCCAAGAACAAGAATTCAACGAAACTCCACGCCTTTTTTGCGGGATTGCATAGGACATTTTCCTGCTTTTATGGCCATTTCTAGGGCCGTATCCTGGCGCTGCGGCGAGCGGTATCCTAATGTGATATTTTTGTACCACTCCATCGAAAAATTGCATTTCGCGGTGAACATCTTCATTTGCAAATAGCCTTCTGCCCAACCATTAAATTATACTTACGTTCAATTCTGACTGGGGCTGCACTGTTTCCGAAGTGAGACGAGGAAACAAAAGAACTGGTAATCCAATCCAGGATTGACCGGTAAATTTTGGAGGGGAGTTATGAATCGATTGATCAGAAGCACGTTCTACGCGTCTGTTGCGACGGCGACTTTACTCATCGGGGCTGGCCAAAGTTTCGCGGCGGAGCCGGGTGACTTTCAGGCGACCTTGAGAGGCGTCACGATCGGTCTTCCGCTCGGTGCGCTTCCGCCTCCCGGACTGTACGCAAGCTTGGAGAACTTTATTGGCCCTAACAACGCCGGAAAGGGACAAAATTCGGCCGCAGCAGGCGCAAACCAGGGTAACGGTTTGACGGTCTTTGGCGCGGCGATTATTCCCTCGCTGCTGTGGGTGCCGGGCTGGAACGTCATGGGCGCCGACGTTGGCTTCGCCGTGGTACAGCCGCTCTACACCGTGGCTGGCCTGCAAACTAACTGTACCAACATCGGCGTGGGCTGCGTTGGCTCGGCGCCGCTCGCCTTCGGGGCCGGCGCCGGTGCGTTTTTTGAGAACGTGCACAACACGATCTGGTCGTCTACGCTGTCATGGAATTGGCACAACGGCTGGTTCACCAGCGTCGGGTTCGATTTCCAAGGACCGGATGGGTCGCAGTACAACGGGACACTCAACCAGGATTACTGGACTTTTTCGCCTAGATTCGCCGTGGCCTATTTGTCGAAGCAATGGCACCTGCAGGCGAACTTCGAGTACGACATCCATACGGCCTCCGCCGGTCATACTGGTAGCTATGCAGCCATAGCCTACAATGCGGGAGCGGGTGCGGCGTTTGCCGCGCCGGGCATCGGCTATACCACGGGCAATCAGCTGTTCATCGATTGGTCCGCCAAATATCTTGTTGGCAAATGGCAGTTCGGCCCGGTCGGATACTTCAAGTTCCAGACGACCGACGACAGCCCGGGCAGCGGATGGACCTGCGCATCGTTGGCGGCGTCCGGGTACGGGGCCGCTGGTCTGGGCTGCGGCAGGGCAACCGACATTGCGCTTGGTGCGATGGCTGGCATCGATTTTGGGCCTGCCGAACTTGAGGTCGTTGCCACCGACAGCGTCTACACGAAGGATGATTTTGCGGGTCTGAGCGTCTTTACAAGATTGTCGTTCAAGCTCTGGGGACCTGACGCTCCTCCTGCCAAGTCGCCGCTGATCACAAAGGCAAAGTAACCCACGGGTTGCAGAACTCATTCACCAGGAAAAGCCCCCGGCTCTGCTGGGGGCTTTTTCCGTTTAGGCCCAGTGAATTGACGCACCTAATAAGCAGGCTGCGGCAAATCGCTTCGAACCGGAGGCAAACGGTCACTCTGTGCCGATCCTGGTGATATCCACAAAGAGGACCGGCGAAGCGCGGAATCATTCTTCGCATCGGTAGCTTGTCGACATCGACCGCAAAAACCGTGATCCGGTAATGACGAGGCTTAGCGCCTGGCGAAGAACAATAAGCCGCCGTACTCGCCGGTGCCGAAATCGGCCCGGCTTTGGATAGCACCCTTGGGCATCAGTTTCTTCTTCACGTTCTTGCTGCACGCCGCACAGGCTTTCGACGTACAATTTTTTTCCATCTGGCCTAAATCCATAGGGGCTGAATGTTTCCATAAATTTCGTAAATGTGGTAGTGTACATAGGATTAAAATCTACCGGATGGCACCCTCTATGGGCGGTAAAGCGAAGGACGACCAATACAGCGGGCAAGAAACCGAGCGCAGCCGCGTGAGAGTTCGCAGGTGCATCACCGATCGTGGGAGGCGCCTGCGTCTCATCGCGGCTTCGATCGCCCTATTACCGGCGCTGGCAGCGTGTTCCTCGACCTCGTCGAACGATTATGATGCCGCTGCCGCCGCCTACCCGTCCCAGTCGCTCGCCGACCTCTTAAAGGGCTCCCAGAATTCTCAGACACCCGTGCGGACGGCCGGTCCGTCCGCCCCGCCGAATTCCTCCACCGCAGTCGCGAGTGGGCCCAGTCCCGTGGCTTCATCCGGCCCCGCGACTGCCGTTGCGGCTGTCCCCGCACCTTCGGCGACGTCCGACGATTTCGATCCGGCCGCCTCGGCCTACCCATCGGTGTCGCTGAGCGATTATTTGTCGAGCTCGACAAAATCCTCGCGCTGATCATCCCTGGCGTCTACAGGCTAAATTGGCCCTGAAAGCTGCAACAACGGATTTGGTGCAGACTGGCCTTCATTAAATTTCCGACGTTAGGGAGTGTCTTCAAACGATATCTGGCCTTTGAGATTGGCGACATGTCGAATGTGAACAAAAATCCGCCGATCTGAACTCAAATTTAATTTGTATTCCTGCTCCGGTCGTCGCAGCCATGAGACGAAACGAATTACCAGTCGGACTGGCCCTCGGTTTAGCCCGATCAGGGCTTTCTTCTGCCGTTTAGAGAGGTTGTCCCAGTTGGGGCCACTCTTGCCAAAAAAAAGCCGCGCTAGTTCAGCGCGGCTGTGTGCAGTAGATGGAGGATTCATACCGCCCGAAAAGAGGGAGGATGGGAACAGGCGGCAAAGATGCACAATTGTATTAAACCCTAGCCGAAATAGCTCCACAAGCGATTTTTCATAATCGCACCGACCGATGGGCGCCGATTACCCTTGCCCCAACAGCATCAGCGGTCCTTTTTATGAAGTGGCCTATTATCAAGGCTTTGCAATTGATGAGTGTATTTGCTGCACTGCCGCAAATCGGTGGTGGGTCTGTTTCAATTTTGGCGGCTGGGAAGGTGCCTTCCGGATTTAGTCCACCGTGTCCTAGTCGAACTGAAAAGGTCCAACGGTCGCCGATCGCGTTTGCAGCAGCGCGCAGATGGTCGGGATGGTGACAGCCATACGTGCGCTACAACATTTCCAAGCTTCACCGCCCCTGATAGGTTGCGTCAGTTCGAGCGGGGGCGTGCGATGAGTGCCGAAGCGCTGGAAAGTTATCTGGGCGGCAAATGGTCGCGCGGGGAGGGCGTCGAAACCGAGCTTGTCGATCCCACCAACGGAACGGTTCTGGCCACGGCGAGCGCGCGCGGCCTCGATTTCAAGGCGGCTGTCCTTTCCGAAAATGCCATCCGGCGTAGATTCGCGTCGTGAGGCAGAATCATCGCATCATTCGGATCGATGTTTGCGATCCTGCACGCGCTCGGTATGTTCATCTGCGATATGCTCAAATCGCGGTGTCGGCTTCAGGCCGAGAACCTGTTTCTGCGCCATCAACTCAATATCGCCTTGCGGCGGGCATCGCCTCTTCTTCGATTGCGTGGCAGTGATCGGGCGTTGTAGGTATAGATCACCCGAATTTGGCCCAGTCTGCTCGATTTAACCCAGGTGGTGAAGCCGGAGACCATCCTGCGATGGCATCGTGCTGGGTTTAAGGTCTATTGGCGCTGGAAATCTCGACAGCGGGCAGGGCGGCCGAAGATCGGTCGCGGCCTGCGTGATCTTATCCGCCGGATGTGCAGGGAGAACCCGCTGTGGGGCGCGCCTCGGATCCATGGCGAGCTCCTGATGCTTGGCTTTGAGGTCGCTCAGTCGACTGTCTTCCAATACATGGTGCGGGGTAGAACGCCGCCCTCGCAAACCTGGAAGACATTTCTGCGTAATCACGCTGGGGCGATCGCCGCCATCGACATTTGCGTGATTCCAACAATCACATTTGAGCGCTTGCTTGCCTTTCTGGTTTTGGGCCATGGCCAGCGCCAACTGCTGTGGGTCGAGGTGACACGGCATCCGACGGCAGAGTGGCTGGCCCGGCAGATCACTGAGGCCTTTCCTTGGGTATTAGCGCCAACCTATCTGTTAAGCGATAATGACGGATCATACGGGCATGTCTTAATGCGCCGAGTGAGCGCCATGGGCATCCGTGATCGACCGATCTCTCCTCAATCGCCGTGGCAGAATGGCTATGCGGAACGTCTGATTGGCACATTGCGCCGCGATTGCGTGGATCAAATGGTCATCTTCGGCGAGACACACCTGCGACGAATTCTTTCCGCCTATGCGGCGTATTACAATCAAGCGCGCACGCACTTGGCATTACAGAAAGATGCGCCGTCGCGTCGAGCCGTCCAACGGTCTGGCGCCATTGTCGCCATTCCGATCTTGACTGGGCTACATCACCAATACATCCGGATATGATTTTCGGAAAGGACACCCAATGTCGCCGTCCGTGACGAAGGACGATAAGGCAATAAGAGTCTGGAACGCGACCGTTGGCAGGACAAAAAGATATACCCCGGCGATGCCGTCGGCATGGTTGCTGAGAAACATGCGCTCGCAACGTCTGCCAGCGAATGGAAATGCGTCCATCAGGATAGGACCTATTTGCTTATCCAGTTGCTCGCGCACGAGGCGCCGCGCGCGATGCAGCCGCGTTTTCACCGTCTTCGGTTGAAGACCGAGAAGGTCCGCAGTTTCCTCAACACTCATGCCCTCGATCACGCGCGTGATAAATACGATTCGACGCTGGGGCATCCGCGTGGCGCTGCTCGCGCTCGCGAAGCAGCCAATTCCCGACAAGTTGTTCACGACGATGTACGTCGTCACCAAGGACAACGCCGACAAAATCGGCATCAGCGCTGTACGGCAACCCAAGGGTTGCTTGCTCACCGCTTCGGAGATTGGCCTCATCGTCGATGTGCGCACTATTCCGCAGTCGCGGACAAATCCGCAATACAATCGCGAGACGCTCCCTAGATCATTATCGGACGCCAGCGAGTGAAATCACGATTTAGCATCTCAACAGCAAGCACCCACCGATCACCTGGGCTATCGTTCTGGCTTCGGCTTCCAGTCACGCGCCAACTTCTGCGCCTCAGCGAGTTGAGTAGGGTTGTCCGATCAACGCGCGCAGGCGCGCGTTCTCGGCTTCAAGCTCGGCGATCTTGGCCTGCACGGTGGCAAGCGCCTGTTCAATCTCAGCCTCGGTGAAGCGCGTGACAATATGCGAGGAGCAATTCACGTCCCAGGCCTCGATGGTGAACAGGATGGCACGCTCGGGCCGTGCTTTGTAGCCCTTGTCGAACAGCCGCTCGACCAACGCAGGATCGTTCTCCACCACGTGCGCGCGCCCCCACAGCTTGATGCGCTGACGGCGCGCGGGATCGAGTAGGAATAGATAGGCGCGATCGTTCTCCGACAGATTGGCGAGCGTAATGTATTGCCGGTTGCCCCGGTAATCGGCAAATCCGAGCGTTTGCTCGTCCAGCACCTTGATGAAGCCTTTCGGCCCGCCGCGATGCTGGATATAGGGTGCGCCCGCCGCGCTGGCGGTGCCAAAAAACACGGTGTCCTGCTCAGCGATGAAGGCGGCAAGCTCAGCCGTCACTTTGTCGGGAAAGCCTTCAACAATGCGTTGCTCATAGGCTTTGGCCGAGCCGCGCTCGGCCTGCGCTGTTTGCACTGCCGCCGTAAAAACTAAAGAGGAATTGTTCATGGATTGAACGGCACTGAAAACCATTGTACGCAAGATAGGCGTTTATCTTACCGCCAGGAAGTGCTGCAGTCGATTGATGCAGCGTGGGCGCAGGGTATCGTCCAGACTTCCGGATGACGTTTTCGGACGGGACAAGGCTCATCTGAGCTTAGCGCCTTCAAAAATGGCACTGCTGAGCAAATACAATGGCACCAGGTCAGTCTGCAAAGATCAATCAGCCACGTTCCGTAACCTTCCAAAATGCGAATTCAAAGGTCACCATTCGTTTAATGATTCAGAGGACTTAGAGCAAAATCCCCTACTCAACGGAACAGGGAATTTTTGCGAAGGAAGAGTGAAGTTGAACGCAA
>ODAK010000698.1_pt1 | contig 38381 bp, 29 predicted proteins | sample 1539591 | NCBI WGS metagenome assembly ODAK01 (sample SAMEA3539303, study PRJEB22396) | soil metagenome | biome: tundra; feature: field; material: soil | place: USA | collected 2010-05 | depth 0.15 m | reverse complement strand
GACCACCGAGATCTACACTCTTTCCCTACACGACGCTCTTCCGATCTGTAAATGTAAACGGTATGGTGTGCGTCCGCCATCACTTATTAAATAAAAACCTAATTCACCATTACCACCTTCAACAGCATGATATACTTCACCTTTAGGAATTTCTGTTTCGCCCATTACAATTTTAAAATGATAAATTAAGGCTTCCATATTATTATAAACTTCTTCTTTTGGTGGAAGAAAAAATTCAGGAACATCAGCATGAAAAATACCTTCAGGTTCTTTCTTCACCTTTTCAATTGCCTGTTGAATAATTTTTACACTTTCCCACATTTCTTGTTCACGAACCATAAAACGATCGTAGGTGTCACCATTAATTCCAACAGGAATAATGAAATCGAATTCCTCATATGAACAATATGGATTCATCACACGAACATCATAATCAATACCCGCGGCTCTTAAGTTAGGTCCTGAAAAGCTATAATTTAAAGCTCTTTCAGCAGATATCGGTCCGGCGCCAATTGTACGATCCATAAAAATACGATTACGCATTAACAGGTTTTCAAATTCTTTTAAAGCAGGTGAAAAATCAATTAAAAATTTACTTATTAAGTCCCATGCTTTGGGAGTGAAATCTCTTTCTAAACCTCCAATACGTCCAATGTTTGTTGTTAAGCGCGCACCACACAGCTCTTCAAAAATATCATAAATGCGTTCGCGCATTTGAAAAATATAAAGGAATCCGGTCATTGCACCTGTATCAACACCAATAACACTATTGCAAATAACATGGTCGGAGATACGCGCCAATTCCATAATGATTACACGTAAATATTGCACACGTTTTGGTATTTCAATACCCATTAATTTTTCAACCGTCATTAGCCAACCTATATTATTAATTGGTGATGAGCAGTAATTCATACGATCGGTAATTACTGTAAACTGATAATATGGTTTGTGTTCTGCGATTTTTTCGAACGCACGATGAATGTATCCGATAGTAGATTCAGAGTCCATCACGATCTCCCCGTCCATCTTCAATACATTCTGGAAAATACCATGAGTAGCCGGATGAGTAGGCCCCAGATTAAGTGTAGAGTATTCAGTCTCTATAACTTCTTTAGATGTATTTTTTTCTTTACTCATTATTTATCTTCCAAACATTTTATCATCTTTATCTTCACGCGTTCCATCTTCCAATGGATATTCTTTTCTCATAGGATGATAGGTCATTTCATCCATATTTAAGATGCGTTTTAAATTTGGATGTCCTGTAAAAATGATACCAAAAAAATCAAATTCCTGACGTTCCATCCAGTTGGCAGCTGAAAACACAGGAGTTATAGTTGGAACAACAGGATTGCTAATGCTGAAAAATATTTTTAATCTGATTCTTAAATTTTTCGGGAGATTATGTAATTGATACATTACACTTAGTTCTTTCCCTTTGTTATCAGGGTAATGAATGCCTGCCAATGTTGTTAAATATTGAAAAGCAAGTTCTTCATCATTGTAAAGAAATCTGACAACATCACAAATAATTTCGTGATGAATTGTAAAAACCGGATAATCGTAAAGTATTTCGGATGAAATTATTCCTTCGCCAAATTGTGCTTTTAATTTATCCTGAACGGTTGTCAACAATGTTTCCTTATCCATATTATTCCATTCCGTATTTTTCCAACATTTGTTTGTACTCCGGAGTATCTCTGCGTCTGATGGATTCGCTTTCTACCAATTTTTGTATTTGCAGAATTCCATCCAAAACTTGCTCAGGACGAGGAGGGCAGCCCGGTATATAAACATCAACAGGAATAATTCTATCAATTCCTTGCAAAACACTATATGTATCAAATATGCCACCGCTGGATGCACATGCACCCATTGATAATACCCACTTTGGTTCTGCCATTTGCTCATATACCTGACGTAACACTGGCCCCATTTTTTTTGCTATCGTTCCCATCACCATCAGCAAATCTGCCTGACGAGGTGAAAAACTTAAACGCTCTGCACCAAAACGCCCTAAATCATAGGTGGAAGCCATCGTTGCCATAAATTCAATTCCACAACAAGATGTTGCAAAAGGTAATGGCCATAATGAATTGGCGCGTGCCATACCTACTGCCTTATCAATACTTGTAGCAAAAAATCCTGCTCCTTCAATCCCCGGAGGTGCTGAAACTATTTCTACTTTGGGTTTTTCGACTATGCTCATTATAATTTTGTAATTAGTCTTTATTAAAAAATCTGAAATCGTAATTCTGAAATCAAATCATTCCCACTTCAATGCCCCTTTTTTAATTATGTAATAAAACCCTACCAATAAAAAGGCTACAAATGTTAACATCTCCAAAAAGCCTGTTAATCCTAATTGTTTAAAGTTCACCGCCCATGGATACATAAATATTACTTCTACATCGAACAATACAAATAAAATAGCTATTAGAAAATATTTAATAGAGAAAGGAAGTCGTGCGTTACCTTGAGATTCAATACCACACTCGAATATTTCCGATTTAATTTTCGATTTGTGCTTTGGTCCTAATACATGTGTCGCAACCATCGTAGTAACAACAAAACCAAGTGCTACAACAAATAATAGTGCCATTGGCAGAAAATCAACAGGAGTACTAATTACTAAAATTGACATATTTATTTTGTTTTATTTGTTTTTTTGCGAGTTCAATTTTAGGAATTTCTTTTTAGATAAACCAAAAATTATAAACAAATCTATTACTTTTTTTGTAAACTACTGTTAAATTAAATATCATATGACGATGAAAACCTGACAGTAGTAGTTTGGTAACTTCGTTAACCCTTGGAACCTCTTGGATAATTCACAGTATAATGCAAACCTCTGCTTTCTTTACGATTTCGGGCTTGTTTAATAATGATGTAAGCCACATTAATTAAATTGCGCAACTCACATAATTTTTCTGATACAGTTGTTTTTAAAAAGAGTGCTTCGTTTTCTTTATAAAGAATTTCTAACCTGTCGAATGCTCGCTGCAAGCGCAAATCAGAGCGTACAATTCCGACATAGTTAGTCATTATTACTTGCACTTCTCTTAAAGATTGAATAAGCAAAACCATCTCTTCAGGATGATTTGTTCCTTCGGCATTCCAATCGGGAATTGCATCATTGAAACTCGCAGTTTTTATTTCTTCAATTGCATCCATTGCTGCATGATGCGCATATACTACCGCTTCCAACAATGAATTGGATGCCAATCTGTTTGCTCCGTGCAAGCCTGTTGATGAACATTCGCCAACAGCGTACAAATGTTTTATATTGCTTCTTCCTTTTTTATCTACCTTAATTCCGCCGCACATATAGTGCGCAGCAGGTACCACAGGAATATAATCTTTCATCATATCAATTCCTATGCTTAAACATTTTTCATAAATATTAGGAAAGTGTTTTAATAATTCTTTTTTATCTAAATGCCTGCAATCTAAGTAAACATAGTCATCTCCGCGTATCTTCATTTCGTTATCTATGGCGCGTGCAACAATATCGCGCGGTGCAAGTGATTTACGTTTATCGTATTTCTGCATAAATTCTTTTCCGTCAACTGTTTTTAATATTGCACCAAAACCACGCACTGCTTCGGAAATCAGGAATGACGGATTTTCGCCGGGATTGTATAATGAAGTGGGGTGAAACTGATAAAATTCCATTCCTTCTATTCTGCCTTTGGCACGATACACCATTGCTACACCATCTCCGGTTGCAATGGTTGGATTGGTAGTAGTTGCATAAACATTGCCGGCGCCGCCGGTTGCCATCAAAATTGTTTTAGCAAGAATTTTTTCTATTGTATTATTTTTCAAATTCAATACGTAGATGCCGTAACACTCTAAATCAGGGGTTTTGCTGTTTACTATAATTCCTAAATGATGTTGTGTTAAAATATCAATCGCGAAATGATGATCTAAAATTTCAATGTTCGGATGTTTGTGAACTGCTGCTAATAAAGCGCGTTCAATTTCATAACCGGTATTATCTTTATGATGTAATATACGATTTTCTGAGTGTCCGCCTTCTTTTGCCAAATCATATTCTCCATCGGATGTTTTATCGAATTTTGCACCCCACTCAATCAATTCATTGATGCGCTCTGTTGATTCCGTGATAACCATTCGCACTACTTCTTCATCACAAATGCCACCGCCCGCAATCAAAGTATCTTCAATATGTTTTTGATAAGAGTCGGGACTATGCATTACGGCAGCAATTCCGCCCTGAGCATATTTGGTATTGCTTTCATCCTCGTTCGCTTTGGTAATCATGCACACCTTACCATGCGGCGCTACTTTTAAGGCGTAACTCAATCCGGCAATACCGGAACCGATAATTAAAAAATCTGGTTTTTTATTCATACCGAATCACTCCTTAACTACTTTTAGTATCTTTACAATTAAATATTTAACTCCTCAAAAATAACAAAAGATGGACACACTAATAAAAAAACCAATTATTATATATGCCGAAAGTACTCCTAATCCGGCTTCAATGAAATTTGTCGCTAACCGCATACTTGTAGAAAACGGCGCTACAGCGCAATACCTCTCGAAAGCAGAAACAAAAGGCTCTCCGCTTGCAGCTAAATTATTTAATTTGCCTTTTGTGAAAGCAGTTTTTATGACGGCTAATTTTATTACGATTACAAAAATTGATTCGCTGCAATGGGAAGATATTACATTGGAATTGCGCGATTTTATTCGTGTTTACATCAGTGAAGGCAATCCGATAATTAATGAACTTCCAACCACTGAAATGCCTGTTGATAATACTTTCGATAAAAAAGAAGAAGTATTTATGGAACATAAAACACCTTCCACTGAAATTGAAGTAAAGATTGTTGAAATCCTTGAACAATACATTCGTCCGGCAGTTGAAAGCGATGGAGGAAGTATTACATTCAAAAATTTTAACGATGGTATTGTAACTGTTCAGTTGCGCGGTTCTTGCAGTGGTTGCCCATCTTCCACCATTACTTTAAAAGCAGGTATTGAAGCCTTGCTAAAAAAAATGATTCCTGATGTGAAAGAGGTTGTGGCGGAAGCGATGTAGTGTGCCCCAACCCTAAAGGGAGCAAACAACAGCACTCTTCAGGGCGGGGGGCAAATTGATTTATCTTCTCAAGCCAACGGAGTTTATTTTATCAACATAAAAACAAATGAAGGCACAATAAACAAGAAAATAGTTATCAATCATTAAAAAAAATTTAATACTATGCAACGAATCATTATTTTATTGCGTCTATATGAATAAGAACCTTTTAAAAATTTAACCTTTTAAAAAACAAACACCATGAAAAAATCAAAACTCTTTATAGCTGGCTTTGCTTTTGCACTTGCAATTTTTACATGCCAAGCACAGGTTACATTTCCTACAATTACATTAGCTACAATAACTACAGATTCTATCACCAATATTACTGCTACTACAGCAGACGGTTTTTCAACTCTTACAAATAATGGAAACGACCACAATACAATAATAGGCTTGTGTTACAGCACTTCTCCTAATCCTACTATTAATGATAATATTGTTCGGGATAGTATAGGATTTAACAATTCAGTAAATGGATATATTTACAATTTGAACCCTAACACCATTTATTATGTTAGGGCTTATGCAACCGATTCGGCGGGTACATCTTATGGTAATCAATTGACATTTACTACAAGCCAATTATCATTACCTGTTATAACAACAGATTCTATTACTAATATTACTGCTACTACCGCAGATGGTAACGCAACTCTTACGAATAAGGGAAACGACCCCAATACAATAGTAGGCTTATGTTACAGCACTTCTCCTAATCCTAGTATTGCAAATAGTGTTACTCAAGGTTATGTTTATGACACAGGAGTTTTTAGCGTTCATACTATTAACTTAACTTCAAATACTATTTATTATATTAGGGCTTATGCCACAAATGCTGCCGGTACTGCTTATGGTAATCAGTTGACATTTACTACAAGTCAATTATCATTAGCTGTTATAACAACAGATTCAATCACCAATATTACTGCTACCACAGCAGATGGTTATGCAACTCTTACAAATAACGGAAACGACCCCAATACAACAATAGGCTTATGTTATAGCATTAATCCCAATCCTACTGTTGTTAATGATACTGGTATTGTTCGGGACAGTAATATAGTAAACTCTTTTTACAATTTGCAATCTAATACCACTTATTATGTTAGAGCGTCTGCAACCAATGCAGCAGGTACATCTTATGGCAATCAATTGACATTTACCACAGGCAATTGTTTCGCTTCCTATTCAACCTCCTATAATGCTACCAATAACACATTTACTTTAACAGTGGACTCTTTAAGTGTAAATATTGCAACGGCTTATCATTGGGATTTTGGCGATGGTAACTCATCAATGCTTGCAACGCCCACGCATGCTTATACCAAAGATTCGGTTTATAATATTTGTTTAAAAATATTTACTGCAAGCAATGACTCTTGTTCCTATTGCCATATAATAGGTATAGATGCTGCGGGAAATATTTATAGAACAAGTGGTTTTAATGTTATTGTAATCAATAAAAATTTACAAACGGGCGTAAAATCTATAGAATCAAATGAAAATAGTTTTACTGTTTTTCCAAATCCTACAAACGGACTAATTAATATACAAAGCTCCAACCCTAAAGGGAGTATTATACAAATAAAAATTACAGATGTGTTAGGTAATAATATATACAGCAGCACCCTTCAGGGCGGGGGGCAAATTGATTTATCTTCTCAAGCCAACGGAGTTTATTTTATCAGCATACAAACAAATGAAGGCACAGTAAACAAAAAAATAATTATCACCCAATGAATTTTCTCTAAATAACTTATTTATCAAAATCCCAGTGTGAATTATGAAAGAGGTCTATTGATGAACTTGCCGCCCAGCGGGGGTATTGGATTGTAGCGGGATGCCAATAATAATCGGCACGAGTTGAAAACTTCGCGCCTACGTTGCATGACACACTCGCGCGGGCGAGTGATTCCTGATGTGAAAGAGGTTGTCGCAGAAGCAATGTGATTAATGTATGTATAGCAGATTTGCAATCTGTTTTTGATTCAGAAACAGTCTATAAACCTGTTTTAAAAAAACTCAAATTACCTTTAATAAAATAACCAATTTTTAAAAAATGTTGCAAGCAAAGCAGCGTTCTTTAAAATTCTATTGTCTATATTTATATATGTTGTTTAAAAAACGAACAAATATCAGTGATAAAGAACTCATAGAGGGTTGCCTGAAAGGTAAAGAAAAGTATTATAAAATGCTTTACGATAACCACTATGGTAAAATGTTCAACGTCTGTTTAAGATATGCAAGAGATAGAGAAGAAGCACAAGATATATTACAGGAAGGTTATATAAGGGTGTTTAAAAACCTTCACCAGTATGATTTCAAAGGTTCGTTCGAAGGTTGGATTAAAAGAGTAATTGTAACTACAGCAATTAATTATTACAGAAAAAATAATTTAAGAAGCATAACCGATTATGTGGATAGCGACAATCTTTTAACGATGGAAAATAATAATGTGGTGATTGATGAAAATAATTCGATGAATCAACTTGAAGCAAAAGACTTGCTATCTATCATTCAACAATTGCCTCCGGTATATAAAATGGTTTTTAACTTAAATGCAATTGAAGGTTATTCCCATAAGGAGATAAGCAATATGATGGGAATTACTGAAAGTACTTCACGATCAAATCTTTCTAAAGCGCGTGCTAAATTACAAGAAATGGTTACTCCTCTTATTCAAAATAAAACTTTAAGTCATGCAGGATAATGAAAAACATAAAATAGACGATGTCTTCCAAAAAAGTATGTCGAGGCTTTCTGAAGAAAAACCTTCGGCATCCGGATGGAACAACTTGAAAAAAGTGTTGCAAAAGGAAGGTATTATCTTCAGTGAATCAAAAAACAGAAAAGGATTGTTGTGGTTGTCAGTTTTCTTTGCAATATTATTGGGAGCAGGATCTATAGCTTATTATATAACAAATAAGTCAGATACAAAAACCAATATAAATGAAATGCCAAAGGAAAACATTGCAACTGAAAAGAAAGAAGACGAAAAACGTAAAAACGAAAATAGTAATACACATCCGGTTGTGTTAAAGGAAGAGAAAACAAATGAAGACGAAGATAAAATAATCACCAATAATGTAAAGGAAAATAAAACAACACCTGCAACCAACGAAGCAAGTATGAATAAAAATAAAAAAATGAATGTAAAACAAGCAATTGGTGAATCGTCTATGCTGTCAAGATACATTATAAGAATAGCAACATTTGGCGGACAAGTGAATGATCCTGAATTAAATGTAATACCTAACTTAAAAAGTGAATATTTTCCAAAAGATAATGTAACGATTTTTTATACCGGTGGATATAAGAATAAAGAAGAAGCAATAAAGGGAATGGAAAAAATAAAAATAGAATTTAATTTAAGAATAGATCCCAATGATGCTGTTTCACAAAAAAATTTAGAAGATGCCTACAAATTATTTGAAGAAGAATTAAATAAGTTGGAGTAATCCGACTTGAAATTAATTTGTAATTACAAGCAGCAAATTCTTATTTCCTTTTGTCTTTATTAAAAAGAGGTTTTAAAAAAAATAATCAAAAAAACAAAATCTTATGAAAACAAAAATTACAACACTCTGCTTACTAATAGCGATAAGCTTTTACACAAAAGCACAAACTTATGTAACCATACCTGATTCTAATTTTGTAAAGTATCTTAAGATAAGTATGCCAACGGCTATGAACGGCAATCAAATGGATACCTCCAGCACGTTGGTTAAAACACTAACTTCAATTAATGTTTCAGATTCCTCTATTTCTAATTTAACAGGAATTGAGTATTTTATTAATCTTAGACAGTTAAATTGCAACAACAATAAGTTAACAAGTTTACCTGCATTGCCAAATTCACTTACATTTTTATATTGCTACAACAATCAATTAACGAGTTTACCTACCTTGCCTAATTTGCTTCAAACTTTACAATGCGACGGCAATCAATTAACGAATTTACCAACCTTACCTAATTCGCTTCAAATTTTATATTGTGGTGGTAACCAATTAACAAGTTTACCATCCTTGCCTAATACGCTTATATATATGCTATGCAATGATAATCAATTAACGAGTTTACCTGCCTTGCCTAATTCGCTTCAAGAATTAGAATGCATCGATAATCAATTAACGAGTTTACCTGCCTTACCTAATTCGCTTCAAGAATTATATTGCCATTATAATCAATTAACGAGTTTACCTATCTTACCTGATTCGCTTCAAAAATTATATTGCCATTATAATCAATTAACGAGTTTACCAACTCTACCTGTTTCCCTATGGGAATTAATATGTTATAATAATAAAATTTCTTGTTTCCCAGTTTTCCCAAATTCTTTAAACCAGTTAATAATTCATGGAAATCCATTTATATGTCTTCCTAATCATGTATCTGCTATGGATTCTGCAACTTTAGCTTATCCGCTTTGCGTAGATGGAGATTTAGCAAACAACCCCAATGGCTGCTCTGGCACTAAGGGCATTGTGGGTATAATTTACAATGATAAAAACAGCAATTGTTTAATGGATGCAGATGACCAAGTTTTGACTAATGTTCACTTAAAGTTGTATGATACTATCAATAATTTATTAGCGCAAACATATTCATTTTCAAATGGTATATATTACTTTCCAAATTCGGCAGGAACATATAATGTGAAATTAGATACCGCAGGTATGCCATATACTGTGCGGTGTGCTTCTCCCGGTATTGATTCTATGGTTACACTTGCAAACCCATTGGCAAGTGATGTAAACTTTAATATTGCTTGCAAACCGGGCTTTGATATTGGTGTGCAAGCTGTTAGTTTCAGAGGGCATGTTTTTCCGGGTGTTCAACATCGTTTGGGTATCGTTGCCGGTGATATGAGTAAATGGTATAATTTGAATTGTGCTGCTGGTATTAGTGGTCAGATTCAAGTTACGGTAAATGGTCCGGTAACATTTAAGAGTATAGCTGCGGGTGCGCGTACACCTTCTGTTTCAGGCAATATATTTACATATAATATATCAAACTTTGGCATCGTAAATATGCAGCAAGATTTTGGATTGATTTTTACTACCGATACTACTGCACAAATGGGAGATATTATTTGTGTAAGTGTTGTTGTTACATCTTCTGCGGGTGATTATAACTCAAGCAATAATAATTATCAATTTTGTTACAATGTTAGGAACTCACACGACCCTAATATGAAAGAGGTTTATCCTATTGATGTGCCGCCGGGTTATCAAGATTGGTTAACTTACACAGTACATTTTCAAAACACAGGAACTGCTCCTGCAATGAATATTCGTTTAGCAGATACATTGGATAGTAAATTAGATTTAGAAACTTTTCAAGTAATAAATTATAGTCATTACAATACAATTTCTTTGCACGATAAAATTCTTACAGTCCATTTTCCAAATATACAATTACCCGATAGCACCAGTAATTTAGAGGGTTCGCAAGGGTTTGTACAATATCGTATTAAACCAAAAGCAAACTTACCTTTGGGCACGCAAATAAAAAACACAGCAAATATTTATTTTGATTATAATCCAGCAATAGTTACCAATACAACTACAAACGAATTTAAAGCAACAACTTCAATAAACGAAAATAAAGCAAATACTACATTAAGCGTATTTCCGAATCCAAGCAACGGCAAGTACTTTATAAAAATATTTAATGGAATAAATATTTCCGAATGTATTATTGAAGTTTACAATTTACTTGGCGAAATGATATTAAATACTAAAATGCAAAATGATTTGGCTCAAATTGATTTAAGCCAACAACCAAATGGAATTTATATGGTTAGGATTATTGGAACCAAGCAATCTCTTAATCAACGCTTAATTAAAAATTAATAGAATTATTATAACAGAAACAACAACCGAAGCATTTAAAACTTCATTAAAAGCGTTGGATTAATTTGAAAATACAGCACGCATGAATCGCGAATATTTTATGGCAAATATTGGAGAGTAATTTTTTTGACCTTACCCCTTTCTCTCCTAAGGAAAGGGGTTACACCTATCTCATCAAATTAATATGACCTTCTTTGGCAACCTCTGTATCACGATATGTGGTGGCATCAACTTTATAAACATAGGTGTCGCTATTTTGTAATACTCCTTTATAATAACCATTCCATCCTTCTGTTAACTCTGAAGTTTTAAATATTAACTCGCCCCAACGGTTGTATATCTCAAAACTTATTAAATCTTTAATGCCCCAGCCATCCACATAAATAATATCATTCAGCCCGTCACCATTGGGTGTAAAGGTGGTAGGTAATTTAACAAATGTTTCGGGGTAGATATGAATTTTAAATATCGCTGTTGCAGAAGAACATCCTAAAATATCTGCCATAAATGCTGAATAGGTAATATCCTCCATAGGCTGAACTTGAGGATTGGAACAAGTCAAACAGCTTAATCCGGTTGTGGGAGTCCATGTAAATTGTACAAATCCACTTTGATTATTGATGGGTAAAGTAACATATTGTCCAATAACAATTGATGTGTCCATCTCATAACCAACCAATGGAGCTACAACAAACACAGGCGCTGTATCCGTTGTGAAACATCCTGTGGATGCTATTGTTGCAGTTACATAATAATAATTATTACCCGGTTTTGTTGCTATAAATGTAGGATTATAAATATGGGAATTGCTTAATCCCACAGTGTCTTTCCATGAATAGAGGTATGCCGGATTGTAATTGGTAACAGATAAATGAGCTATACTATTATCACAAACTGAATCTCCTATTGCCGTTACTTGTGGTACCGCATTTACTATCACCGCCTTTGTAATGGTATCAGTACATCCAAAAGCATTGTTTTTTACAGCCAGTGTAATATTGAATTTTCCTGTTGTATTATATTTATGGCTGAAAGAAGTGGTAGAAGCAGAATTTGAACCGTCTCCTAATGTCCAAGAATAAACATTAGCATTCTTGGATGAGTCTGTTAAAAAAATAGGATTGCCCAAACAAATTGCAGTATCCAAATCAGTTAAGCTACGTGTAAAATCAGCCTTCACATAGTGTATTTGAACTACTTTTTCAACAGGCCAAGCGCAACCGCCCTGACCATAGACTATTAAGCTAGCTTTAGTGCTTCCTGAAGGTGGGAGGAAATTGTATGTATGGCTTACCGGATTTATATTACTTACTGTATCTCCATCTCCAAAAAACCATGTATATTTTACAACATCCACCAATGAATCGTTAGTAAACCGAATAGAATCTCCTTTACAAATACTGGTTATATTCATGTTAAAATCGCCTTTGGGAGCAACAACCAAATATTTTTTTACCAAAGTATCCTTACAACCATTTGTTGTAGATACTGTTAATGTTACAGAATATGTTCCTGAATTAATAAATGTTTGCGCGTCAGAGGACCCATTTAAAGCACCGAAAGAAGTTATATCCCAGTTTTGACTTAAAGGCATGCTATAAATTCCCACTTTAGAAGAATCAGTAAACGTAACAAATTTCGGACTGCAAAATACACTATCTACAGGCGGAGTGGTATAAAAACCTGCCTGAGGATAATCCTGTACAGTTATTGTTTTGGTAGTTGAATCATTACAACCGGTAGCTTTTTCAGTATAATAAAGTTTAACAATATATTGTCCCGCACTCGTAAATATGTGGGTTTTATTATTGCCTAAAGAGTCCACCCCATCCGTAAAATCCCATTTATAAGTAAGATTAGAACCTTGAGAAGTAAAATCGCTAGCGTTAAAAGTAATAGGTGAATTCACACAAATGTTAGCAGAAGGCGAAACTGTAATAGCGCTGATCAGTTTATATATATTAATATTTTTAGTTGCTGAACTTATACATCCCAAAATGTCGGTAATGGTTAAAGTAATTGCAATAGGGTTTCCTACCACAGCATTGTAAGGATGAATTGGATTTTTAATACTATCTTTTCCTCCATCGCCAAATGCCCACTTCCATTTTGTTATGGTGGTATCTCCAACACTTATATCATTAAATTGAACGGTCTCCGGGATGCAAATAACAGAATCGCTGATGGTAAATAGTACAGGAGTATTGTAAACTTTAATATGTTGAGTGAGGGTATCCACGCAACCATTAATATCCTGTACAACCAGTCCGACAGTTTGCTCTCCCGAACTAAAAGAAATTGGAGTTTTTGATGAACCTGATGTTAAAGGACGCATAGCCGGATCGCTGAATATCCATGTGAAACCTCTATAGCATGATGAATCTACATCAGTTGAAGCGCCGGCATTAAATGTATAAGGAACTCCTTTGCATAATGTTGGAACAGTTGTAAACTGCGCTTTTATTTTTCTAACGTGAATAATAGCCGTATCTTGGGAAGGCGCACATCCCGATGTATTATTGGTAGCAGTAAGTATAACCCGATAATTGCCTGAAGCGGAATAAGCATGCGTGAATGTACCACCAGTTGTTGCTGTAGTCCCATCTCCGAAATTCCAACTCACACTTGTGGTACTATCACTTTTATCAGTGAATTGCACGGTATCGGATGAAATACCGCAAGATATGAGATAATCAAAATGTGCGATTGGTCCTTTTACAGTAATATAATTTGTTTTTGTTTTCGTAAGCAAACAGCCATTATAATCTGCCGTTAATGTAATAGTTTGTAGTCCTGTTGAATCATCAAACACTAATGATGGACTATCATCTTGAAAACAATGTGAAAGAAACTCTCCATTTGATTGGTAATTCCATCCTGTAATGCCTGTTTTATTTGCTGTTGTATTTGTAAATTGAATGGTTGCTCCCGGACAAACACTTAATGGATTTGCTGTAAAATCAATTGCTCTGGTTGGGTCTCCTACTTTAATAGTAATTGAATAGGAGGTATCGTTACAACCCTTATTATTAGTGGCAATCAAATATACATTGTATATACCGGGCGTAGTAAATGTATGTTTGTGCGGATTTGCATTGGGGTTTGTTCTATGCTCAGGGTTTGGTGTTGAACCATCACCATAATACCAATTCCACGATACAATCGGCTCTGTTGGTGTATTGGATTTACTGGAATCATAAAATGTAACAGTAAGCGGAGCGCAGCCTTGAGCTGTATCGGGTTGAAATCTTGCCCAAACCAAATGAATAGTATCCTTTGCCGTATAAGTGGCAATACATCCCGAAGTGGTTGTAATTGTTAAGGTATTACTAAATATACTTGTTCCGCGTTTGGAATAAATAGAATCCGGAATAGCGAATGTATGATTTGGGTTTTGAACTGAACTTGTTTTGCCATCGCCAAATGTCCATTTCCATTGAGATACAGAACTTGTTGAGATTCCTGTAAACTGAAAAGCTTTGGGTTCGGAACAACTATAGGTTGGCGATGATGTAAAAGTTACAGTCGGATTTTCAACAAAAATAGAAATGGTATCCATACCAGAACAAGAACCACTGGTGGCTTTTAAAATTACTTTATGAATCCCTCCGGTAGAAAACGAGACGAATGGTTGAAAAGAATTAGTAGTTGTGGGAGACACTACATTTGTTCCTGCATCAAAAGTCCACAGATAATTTCCTGCAGCACCCAAAGAAGAAGTGTTAACAAGAGAAAAAGGAATGTTGATACAAACCGTATCGGGCATTGTAAAACTCGCTGTGGGTTTGCCAATTGATATAGTTTGAGTTGTTGTGCGGGAGCAGTTATTCGTATCCGTTACTGTTAAACTAACAGGAAAGTTGCCATTAACTGAATACGTTTGTGTACTTTGATTAAAATTGGTTGTAGGCGGACCTGTCCAAGCATAAGTTAAGGGAAGTTTAGAAGTGGAAGTATTTTTAAAACTTACTGTAAGTGGCGGCGTGCATGCACTTGGTGGATTGGGCGTAGTAACATAACTTGCCACAGGTGGTGTGGAGGTTGAAATATATTTCGGAAAAACCTTAGTTGTATCGCATGTTACCGAGCTGGTATTTATACTTAATGTTACATCAAAAACTCCGGCAGAATTGTATGTGTGGCTTTTGGGATTACCTGTACTACCACCGGTTGCATCTCCAAAACCCCAACTGTAAGTATTAATAGTAACTCCGGCAGGAGGAATAACATTAGCAGAAAAAGAAACATTTAATGGTACACATCCCTTTTGAGAAGCGCTGGATGTTATCTGAATATTCGGCTTATTATAAACGTGTATAATGATTTTATTTCCAAGAATTGCTCCACCAACACCTTGTGTTAAAACAAAAGTATAAGTACCAACCGTGTTGTATGAATTGGTAGAAGAGGAGGTTGAAAGCCCTGAACTAACGCCATTTCCATAATCCCAATAATACGGAGGCGATGTGCCTGCGGGCGCGGTAAATGTTACAGGCAAAGGAGCGCATCCATCAGTTACACTGGCTGTTTGAGCGTTCATTAAATTTGTAATTACAAGCGCTAAAAATGTAAGAGATAATTTTATTTTCATTATTACCTAATAAAGATTAGGTCAAATTTAAGTTATTTTTGCTAATGGTTTTCAGAAAAAATAATAAAATAAAATAAATAAAAATTGTGATGTATTTACTACATTTGCTAATCAATAAAAAAAATTAACGTGAAAAACAGATTGTATTTATTTATCTTTCTTGTAGGATTTTCTAATTGGGCTGTTTCTCAAACAACCGACAGGTTGCCCTGTATTGAAAAAAAGTTTTCCATTGTTGTGCATATTGTAAAAGATAGTTTAGGGCACGTAAATCCGGCATATACAACAGCTGCTATACAAAAAGATGTCGATTCTTTAAATAAAAATTTTGCGCCAATATGCGTTTCTTTTGAAGTGTGTCTGTTTGATTCCATAGATAATTTTGAGTATTTACAAGTAGATTCGGCAAAAGAATGGAAGGAGATGCAAAACCTTTATAATTTAAAAGACAGAATAAATATCTATTATGTAAAAACAATAACTGCTCCTGCCAGTGCCGGATTTGCCACACCAAGCGGCATTACAGTACTTAATAAAGGAGGAATTGTTATTAGCGCTACAGGAGAAAGAGTTCTTTCTCATGAAATGGGGCATTACTTTGGATTGTATCACACTTTCGAAACTAAATTTGGTAATGAATTGGTAAATGGTTCTAACTGCGCCACTACGGGTGATAAAATTTGTGATACACCCGCAGATCCAAATGGTACAGTTAACGCAGCATGTCAATTTACTTCCATGCAAAAAGATGCAAAGGGTCAATATTACAATCCGATAACAACTAATATCATGTCCTATTATCCTGATACATGTAAGTGCAATCCCGGATTTACTCACGACCAGTATAAAAAAATGGCAAATACTTATCTTAGTAAAACAGGGATGTGGTAATGAAAAAAAAATTTACTTTCATATTATTTAGTGTAGGTTTTTATTGTGTTTCAACAGCTCAGGATATTCATCTTTCGCAGTTTTACAATTCCGACCAATTATTAAATCCTGCTAAAACAGGCGATTTTGAAGGCGATTACCGAGTTACCGCTAATTACAGAAATCAGTGGAGAGAAATTTCAAAACCTATCAGCACATCTATTATTGCTTTTGATAAAGGATTCCATTATTATTCGCATCAAATTGATGGAGGAATTTTAGTTGCAAGAGATGAGTTTTCAGGATTCCAAACCGTAACCACAAAAATTCTTTTATCAGCCGGATACGGCTACACATTCAAAGAAAACAAATTCAGATTCGGCATTCAACCCGGCATCGTTTTTAACAGCACCGATTTATCCAAACAAACTTATCCATCGCAGTGGGACTTCGGAACAGGCAATTACGATAAGCCCAACTTAGATAATAAAAATGCTTCTGCAAAATATTTCGACTTAAATATCGGAACTCAATGGAGTAGAAAATTTAAAAAAATTGAACCCAAAATCGGTTTCGCTTTAAATCATATTGATCGCCCTAAAGACACTTATTTTTCGACAACTGCAGAACGATTGAAAATGAGAAAAGTTTTTCATGCGGAAATAAATTATCAGCTTACCAATAAAATAACATTACAACCAAAAATACTTTCTATGTGGACAGGTAAAGCCAATGATATGGTTTTGGGAGCTAATGTAAAACATGCTACCGGAAATAAAAATATCACTACTGTTTATTGGGGAGCATACTATCGGTATGACATCAATAACCTGTTAGACGCTATAATTCCGACTGTCGGATTTCAATATAATAAATTTAATTTTGGTTTTAGTTACGATGTAAATATATCTTCACTTAGTGCAAATACACAACGTAATACTTCATTTGAGTTTTCGTTAATATACATTGCTGCCAGTTCAAAACCAAGATACATAACCTTACCTTGCGATAGATACTAATGTTTAGTTATAAGTTAAAAAGTCAAAAGTAATTAGAGTCAAAAAAAGTAATTAGAGATGTCATTATGTTAAAACAGATTTTTACTTTTTTATTTTTTGTAATAATTGCATGCAGTTTTGCTCAGGAAAAATCCATTGATGTGGATGACAAGAAAGAGGGGCAACTTAAAAGTTTAGGACGAGAAGCTGAACGAACAGGGCAACCTTACCTCGCTTTAGAATATTATAAACAAGTCGCAATTTTAGATACTTCAGATATTAAAAATCAGTTGCATTTAGCCACTTTATATAGATATACCAGAAATTACAAAGAAGCTGAAGCATATTATCAGAAAGTTTGTAATAAAAATTCCAACGATTATCCCGATGCACTTTTTTATTTGGCAACAATGCAGAAGGCAAACGGCAATCATAAAAATGCAATTGAAACATTAACAAAATTTAAAAAGATCGCAAAAAAAGCTGAAAATCAAAATTTAAAAAGACTTGCAGCTACCGAGTTAGAAGGATGTAATTTAGCTATTGCATATAAAGATTCAGTTGTAAAAATAATAATAACCTCTTTGGGTAAAACGGTTAATAATCCTCATATTGATTTTTCACCAATTCCATTAACAGAGGATAAAATAATTTTCGGTTCGTTGAGAGAAAAAGAAGAAAAATTTTATAAAGTTGAACAAAAAGACAGTTTGAAACTTCCTACTAGAAAATTTTATGTAGCCGAAAAGAATGATGACAAGTGGGAATTTTGGGGAGAATGGAAAGGACCTTTTAACTCCGAAGATGTGGATGTTGGCAACGGAACATTTTCTATTGACCGCAACAAATTTTATTTTACAAAATGCGCTCCCAACTGGCAATATAAAATTATTTGCAAAATTTATTATTCAGAAAAAAAAGGCGACAACTGGGGAGAGCCTCAACTTATGGATGAAGAAATAAATGTGCCGGATTATACTTCCTCACATCCTACAATAGGACGAGAATCAAAAAACAATCAAGAGGTAATTTATTTTACTTCCGATAGAGAAAACGGCAAGGGAGGTTTAGATATTTGGTACACCGAATATGATAAGCGAAAAAAAAAATTTAAAACCCCTAAAAATGCGGGAGCTAAAATTAATTCGGTAGGCACAGAAACTACTCCTTATTTTGATTTGAAAACAAAAACATTGTATTATAGTACCGATGGAAAACCCAATATTGGAGGCTTAGACATTTATAAATCGCAAGGCGAAACCAACAAATGGCTGCCTTCCGTGAATTTAGGCACACCCATTAACTCCTACGCTGATGATCTTGATTTTGCATTAAAACCATCTGCAAAAGGCGGCTACGTGGTATCTAACCGGGCAGGCGGACAAACACTTTACAATGCCACTTGCTGTGATGATATTTATGAATTTCTTTATTCTAATTTTATTGAGTTGGTTTATTTTGGTGAAATTATTGATAAAAAAACCAAAGAGTGTGTAACCGGAGATGTGAATGTGAATGTTTATATTGTTAGTGATGAGGATAAATATTTATCTGAAAGTGTTAATCTGAAAGATTGTGATTATTTATTAAAATTAAGACCCGGATTTAAGTATTTAATTGAAGTTAATAAAGACGGTTATTTTAATAACAGTATGGAGGTATCTACTTTAAAAGCTGTTAAATCAGATAGTGTAAAGCGTAATATTGAAATAGAAAAAATGCCGGAAAAACCATTGGTTATTCAAAAACTTACTTATGACTTCAATAGCGCACAACTATCGCAGGATTCAAAAAATATTTTAGACACCACGTTGGTAATATTATTGAAAAAAAATCCGGATATAATTATTGAAGTTTATTCTCATACTGATAATAAGGGATCCGATGAATATAACATGAAACTTTCTCAGCAAAGAGCTGAAAGTGTTGTAAATTACCTGACTGCAAAGGGTTTTAATAAAAATCGATTCAAAGCCGTAGGTTACGGTGAAACGAAGCCTCTGGTGCCAAATGAAAATCCTGATAAGAGCGATAATCCTTCCAACAGACAAATAAACAGAAGAACGGAATTTAAAATTACCGGAAAAATTGACCCTAACTCAATTGAGTATGATTTTGAAGAATCTACTGAAAAAGAAAATAAAAAAAATAGTAAGTAATTATAGATTTTAGGAAAAAATTAAAGAACCACAGTAATACTTCCTATGCGAGATTGTTCCCCTGTATTATTTGTATTATAATTTACTTTCCACACATAAACACCTTGCTCCACAATATTACCTTTATATTTTCCGTCCCAGCCTTTCGCTACATCATTGGTTTCAAATATTAATTCTCCCCAACGATCAAAAATCATAAGTTTAAAACCTGTTATACAAACACCATAAACAAGAAACAAATCATTTCGTCCATCCGAATTTGGTGTAAATGCATTGGGAATAAAAAGAGTAGTCTCACACTCGATAAAAACTTTCACTTGAACTGTATCTGAACAACCAGTGCTATTTGTGATTATTTGAGTAACTGTATAAATTCCATCAAATAAATAATTATGAATTGTGTTAACCCAATTGCATCCAGCCAAAGAATCTCCATCACCAAAGTATAAAACACAATTAATTCCTCCTTGAGAAATATTATTTATTGCTATAGACTGATTACTATGGCTGGTAGAAGTTTCTGTATTTATAAGAGCAATGGGGCTTGCAATTAATTTCACATTATAATTTAAAGTACTTGTATCTGCACAACCTGCGACGTTAGTCGCAATGAGAGTTATATTATATGAACCTGAATCACGATATATATGTATCGGATTAAATAAATTAGAAGTATTACCATCTCCAAAATCCCAAAAATAAGTTGATGCATTTGTTGAAGAATTAATAAAAGATACAACCATAGAATCACAGCCCAAAGTTGCACCGGCAATAGAAGAAATAGGATTTGGCAACATTGTTACATTGATACTCGCACTATCAGAACAACCATTTTTATCAGTAACATGAATGCTAATTGATGTATTCAAAGATATGGGAGAAATAATTATGCTTGTAGAAATACTTCCATTAGACCATAAATAATTATAAGGAGCAGCGCCACCAAATATATTTCCAAAAAGATTTGCTGTACCTCCCTGACAAATTAAATTTTGACCGGAAATAGAAACACTCGGTGATGAATTTACAATTACTGTAATGCTTGCAGGTAAGCTAACACAGGTTCCATTATATGCAACAACACTATATGTAGTCGTTACTAATGGCATTACATTAATAGAAGAAGTTGATGCAGTTGAACCTCCACTCCATTGGTATGAAGAACCTCCTAAGGCTGTCAATACATTTGATTCACCTGAACAAATAGTGTTATCACCTACTATTGATGCATTAGGAATCGAAAATATAGTTACCGTTGATATTGCGGTATTGGTTCCACAATTACTTGTCCCTGTTACAGTATATGTTGTAGTTACTGTTGGAGTTGCAGTTACAGATGCTCCGGTAATACTCCTTAATCCTATTGATGGCAACCATGTATAGCTTGTTGCTCCACTTGCAATTAATGTTGTTGATGCGCCTGCACATATACTTGCAGAATTTACATTAACAGTAGGTTTATCAATCACTACTACTTGCTTACAAATTTTAGATTCTGTAATTAAAGTTTCATCCGTTGTTAAAGTAATATCATAAACACCTGTGGTATTGTAAGAAATTGGTGGTGGCGATTGAAGATTAGAAGAAGGAATAGACGAATTAGTACAGCTAATAAAAGCCAGTCTTGAAATAGTGTTATTGCTTGCGTTTGGTATAAAAACATACAATGTATCGTCAACCCTGATTCTCTCAATCGAGTGAGGATAATTAAAATTTGCAGGATTTCCATCTTCAATAGTTTTTATATTACCATCAGGGCCATTGGGAAAAGATATGCTGCCAAAATTATTTGATCCTCCATCTGTTATTAATCCTGAAACACCTCCACAATCAATAAATACTGAAATTGCACTCAAGCCTGCTAAACCATCAGGATTTCCTAAATTAGTACCTGTTGGGATATTCAATAAACTATTACCAAAATCCAGTCGAGTATATGAAGGTCCAGTCTGATTGACAATATAGCCATACCAGTTATTTTGATAATTAATTAAAGCTATTCCTCCAGGCTCATTCAAATTACCTAAATTACCTAAATTAGTACCGGTAGGGGTATTGGAAATGCTATTTCCAAAATTTAAACGGGTAAGTGTATTTCCTACTGTATTTATAATAAAGCCATAATAATTACCACCGGACTGAAAAACTTCTAATTGTTTAGGATAATCTAATGAACCAATATTGCCTAAACTAATTGCTATGGGCATATTTGCTAATGAATTTCCAAAATTTAATTGAATAACTTGTGAAGTAACGCCACCTCCCGACCATCCACCAACTGCTACACCATACCAATTGTTACCTTCTTGCTGAATATAAATACCTTCTAAATAATCTGGCAACACACCGCTTAGGTTGCCAAGGTTGGTAGCAACTGGTGTATTGAGTAAGCTACTTCCATAAAATAGCCTTGTAAGAGTACCTGGAGAATTATTTGTTATAAACACATAATAATCATTTTTCTCTTTTTGTATTGAAGGATATACAGGAATAGAAAAAACTCCTCCCATTGTGCCTAAGTTAGTTGCTATTGGAATAGTGTTTATATTTCCAGAACAAAAATTCCAGTAGTATGTACTGGCATTGGTACTTGTGTTGGTAATTGAAAAACTTTGATTAACACAAATAGTATCAGGCACAATAAAATTAGCGGTTGATTGACCATAAAAATTATTGAGACAAAGCAATAGAAGCAAGCTAAATAGATTCTTTTTGTTTAGAAAAAGTGTGGCAACTTTTTTCATAAATCAGTTTTTGAAATTGATTTTAAATAAGGCTTAAAAAATTAAGTACATATAAATTTAACTATAAAACTTAACGTTATTATTTTATTTGAGTTCGTTTAGGATACTTTAAATGTAAGCAAAGTATTGTCAAACCCTAAATTTTTCGTTTTTTTGCAGATGCAAATAAAATGTTAATGATTAAAAAATTATGAAAAGAACAAAAGTAAAAGAGTTGTTAAGCTCAACAGTTTATGGCGCTGAAATAAAATTGCAAGGCTGGGTGCGTACGTTTCGCAACAACCAATTTATTGCCGTTAATGATGGTTCAACAATAAATAATATACAAGCTGTTGTTGACTTTCAAAACACTGATGAAGCCTTGTTAAAGCGACTTACAACAGGAGCTGCCATTTCTGTTACAGGAGAATTAATTGAATCAATGGGCAAAGGTCAGAAGGTGGAAGTGAAAGTAAAACACTTGGAAATTTTGGGCGATAGCGACGCTGAGATTTTTCCCTTACAACCAAAAAAACATAGTTTGGAATTTTTGCGTGAGATCGCTCATTTACGTTTTCGTACCAATACCTTCAATGCAGTTTTTAAAGTGCGTCACGCCCTCGCATTTGCCATCCACCAGTTTTTTAATGAGAGAGGGTTTGTTTATTTACACACGCCCATCATCACCGCATCCGATGCGGAAGGAGCGGGAGAAATGTTTCGTGTAACGGCGCTCGACCTTGATAATCCGCCACGTACCGAAGATGGCAAAATAGATTTTAAACAAGATTTTTTTGGCAAGTCCACCAATCTCACTGTTTCCGGTCAATTAGAAGGAGAGTTAGCTGCAATGGCATTGGGAGAAATTTATACTTTCGGTCCGACATTCCGTGCCGAAAATTCAAATACAACCCGCCACCTTGCAGAATTTTGGATGATAGAACCAGAAATGGCTTTCTACGATTTGAATGACAATGCACAGTTGGCAGAAAGTTTATTACAATATGTAATTCAATACGCACTCAACAATTGTGTTGATGAAATTGAGTTTTTAAAAAACCGTTTGTTGGAAGAAGAAAAATCAAAACCGCAAGATGAGCGTTCGGAAATGGATTTGCTTACTAAGCTGCACTTATGCTCTACAAGCGACTTTGAAAGATTAACCTACACAGAAGCAATTGAAATATTAAAACATTCGACACCAAACAAAAAGAAAAAATTCAAATATATCATTGAGCATTGGGGTGCTGATTTACAAAGTGAACACGAACGATATTTAGTAGAAAAACATTTTAAAAAACCGGTTATCCTGACGGATTATCCTAAAGATATTAAATCGTTTTACATGCGTTTGAATGACGATGGAAAAACAGTGCGCGCTATGGATATTTTATTTCCGGGTATTGGCGAAATCATTGGCGGTTCACAACGTGAGGAACGATTAGATTTTCTGGAAAAACGTATGGAAGAAATGCATATTCCAAAAGATGAATTGTATTGGTATTTGGATACACGCCGTTTCGGAACTGCGCCACATGCAGGATTTGGCCTGGGCTTCGAACGATTGGTATTGTTTGTAACCGGAATGACCAATATACGCGATGTGATACCATTCCCAAGAGCCCCGAAAACAGCGGAGTTTTAAATTTAAAATGACACTTATCAAAACTCTTATTCAACAATTACAACAAGGCGACATAAAAGCGTTGGCGCGTTGCATTACCATTGTTGAAAATGAATTGGATGGCTATCAAGAAATTTTAACATCCTTGAAATTTAATCGGAACATTCCTGTTATCGGCATCACAGGTCCTCCCGGCGCAGGCAAAAGCACGTTGATAAATGGTGTGATTAAAAAATTAACGGAACAGGGTAAATCAGTTGGCATTATTGCAATTGATCCTACATCTCCCTTTAATTATGGCTCTTTGCTTGGCGACAGACTGCGAATGGCGGAACATTTTATAAATGAAAAAGTCTTTATTCGTTCCATCGCGACACGCGGTTCATTGGGTGGATTATCTGCTGCCATCATTGAAATTGTAGATGTGATGCGTGCTTTTTCCTTTGATTATATTATTGTGGAAACAGTTGGTGTTGGTCAAAGTGAAGTAGAAATAGTAGGTTTAGCGGATACAACTATTCTTGTATTAGTTCCCGAATCCGGCGATGAGGTACAATCAATAAAATCAGGAGTGATGGAAATAGCTGATATATATGTGGTAAATAAATCGGACAGAGATGGCGCAAATGCGTTTATGAAAAATATAATTTCTTTGGCGCATTCAAAGCCGGCAAGTGATTGGAGCATTCCTGTAATAAAAGCTGTCGCGACAAAAAACATAGGTGTTGATGAATTGATTGACGCGATTAACAAACATCAAACTGTAGGGATGAATTCAAAACGACCATATTTATTGACTGAAAAAGCTTTTCGCATCATTCAAAATCATAAAATGAAATCTGTTTCTAAAAAAGAATTGAAACATGAAATTGAAAAAGAATATAAAAAGACGAATTTTAATTTGTATCGTTTTATGGAGGAGAAGTATTTACAGAAATAGGACACAATTTTCAAGAAATCATTTTTACACGCCAAAATTAAATTCATTACGTTCTACGTATTCAATAATTTTTTCGGCAATATCAACTCCGGTAGCTTTTTCAATACCTTCTAATCCAGGTGAAGCGTTTACTTCCATTACCAAAGGTCCACGTGATGAGCGTAACATGTCAACGCCTGCAATTGCCAAACCTAATTTTTTAGCAGATTTTATTGCCGTTTCTCTTTCTTCTTTTGAAAGTTCAATAACTTCGGCGCTTCCGCCACGATGTAAGTTGCTGCGGAACTCTCCTGGTATTCCTTGGCGTTTCATTGCTCCTACAACTTTTCCATCTACTATAAATGCTCTGATATCTGCACCATCAGCTTCTTTTATAAACTCCTGAACTAATATATTGGCTTTTAATGAAAGGAATGATTCTATTACAGATTTTGCAGATTTTTGTGTTTCTGCCAAAATTACACCAATGCCTTGAGTGCCTTCCAATAATTTAATTACTACCGGAACGCCTCCAACTTGATCCAACACAATATCAATATTTTTTGGTGTAGATGCAAATGCGGTTTTGGGCATTCCGATTCCCTCTCTGGCAAGCAATTGAAGGCAACGTAATTTATCTCGTGAACGCACCAACGCTTGTGATTCGACAGATGAAAATACCTGCATTTGTTCAAATTGACGAACAACTGCCGTTCCATAAAATGTAACAGATGTGCCTATTCGCGGTATAACAGCATCAATACCTGTAACTTCTTTACCGAAATAATAAATATGAGGTTTGTTTTTTTCAATAACTAAAACGCACTTCAAATGATCCAATACTAGCACTTCATGTCCTCTCTTTTCAGCCGCTTCAACTATTCGCCTGGTGGAATATAATTTGGCATTTCTTGATAAGATTGCTATTCTCATATAGTAAAAGTTTAGAGTTTAAGTTTGGTCTTTAGCCTTTGATATGAATGTTAAATTTAATCATCCAAATCTTCAGATAGTAAATTGTTAACCAATGAAACATCAACAATAAAATGTTTTTTTAATAATTTCCGTCCAATCAAAACAGGGTACCTCATAGTGCCTCTATCTGTTAATGAAATGAATGTTTTTATATTTTTTCCACCAATAGTAATACTTGTTTTTATTACATATCGTTTTTCTATTTCACCAAATGAATTTTTAATATTTTTTTGAGAATACTCAGAAAATTTTTGATCTTGAACTTTAAATTCAGCTTGTGGAGCATTCAAAAGTTTAAAACACAATATCCCTTTTTCTTCACGTATGTCATAGCAATGCAATGATGATGTATAGGCTCCTGTATCAATTTTAGCGGTAATGCCATACAATCCCAATTCAGGAAAATCAACTTCTTCCCTGCGTCCAATAATTAATTTATCTTGTAGCATTTTTACTTTTCAATTCCCATTTTAAACAGCGATTTATTTGATTTAAAATTTTGTCGCAAGATAAATATTTTTGGTCAAACTTTTAATTCTAATTTTACTCTGTGTATAAAAATATTCTCGCAGATCTCGCAGATAAACGCAGATATTATTTTTGTATTGTCTGCGAAAATCTGTGCAATCCGCGAGAAACAAAAAATGGAAAATCCGATTCATAAAAATTATATCATAGTGGGTCAAGGTTTGGCAGGAACAATACTTGCACAAACTTTTTTAAAACAAGGGAAATCTATTATTGTAATTGATGAACCGAGTTTATCAAAAGCTTCTAAAATTGCAGCCGGACTATACAACCCTGTTGTATTTAAGCGTTTGGTAAAAAGTTGGATGGCTGATGAATTAATTCCTTTTATGAATTATTTTTACACCGATGCCGAAAAATTACTGAATGAAAATTTTTATTTTAAAAAACAAATTGTAAGACTGTTTGCCGAAGAACAGGAAAAAACATTGTGGTTAAAAAAAACAAACGAAGAAGTTGGAAAATATTTAAGTAAAACGATTGAAGATAATTTTTTAAACGATGTAGTTTATAACCCATTAGGATCAGCAGAAGTAATTGATGCCGGAAATTTAGATACTCGTTTATTTTTAGATACATTCCGAAATTATTTTAAAACAAATAAAAATTTGTTGGAAGAGAAATTTGATTACGACCAATTAATAATTTCGGAAAATTATGTTAATTATAAAAATTACAAAGCAGACAAAATTATTTTTTGTGAAGGGTTTAAAACAACTGAAAACCCTTATTTCTCTTGGCTTCCATTTAAGCTTACTAAAGGCGAGATTATTACCATCAAACTTCTTGAACAGGTCGGATTTGATTTTGACAAAGTGATTAACAAAGGTGTTTTTATTTTACCTGTCAGAAATAATATTTATAAAGTGGGTGCTACTTATGAATGGACTGATTTAACGGAACATCCTACCGAAAAAGCCAAATCTGAATTAATTGATAAATTACAAAAAGTATTGAAAGTCCCATTTGAAATTATTGATCATCAGGCGGGCATTCGTCCAACTGTTATTGACCGCAGACCATTGATTGGTTTGCATCCTCAATATTCTGTAATTGGCGTATTTAATGGCTTAGGAACAAAAGGTGTAATGCTTGCTCCCTATTTTGCAAAACATTTTTTCGACTTTACAGAAAACAATTTGCCTTTGAATAAGGAAGTAGATATTAAACGTTTCAATTAAAAAAACTTAGCATTTTTTGTAATAGCTTTTTATACTATGGCAAGATGCCAATAAATAAATTTCCGCAGATGCGAGTGTCAGTGCAGTATATAGGCGCGAGTTTTTTTAACTCGTGCCGATTATTTTTTGGCATCTTGTCATAGCAATAATTATGTTTGAGAAAATAAAAAAAATATTTTACAAAAATAGAAGATGTTTTTTATTTTACAGCAGCCAAACAATCGCAATGATTACAGGATTTTAAGTCCAATACTTAGCTCTCAATATCAATGAACTCAATGCAATTTTAAGCAAAATACTGCAAAAATGGAACTTTTCCATGCCGCAAAACTGCACCTATGTGGCAAAAGTGAACTATGAATTATTTGAATTCGATTATAGTGTGAATCTTGTAACTTATATCAGAAATTATGTAATGTTTATTTCTCTTCCTTCCAGTATTATTGTATCCTAATAAAGATTATTTCTATAAACATTATTAAAACTGAACTTATGAAAAACCTAAACACATTTACAGCAATATTACTGATGATTTTTTTATTTTCTATAAATAATTTATTTAGTCAAACAACAAACGAAGAATATAAATTTGTCACTAAAGGTTACCAAAAAATGGTTGTTGAGGATGGGGGAGATATGAAGAAAGGATATGAAATGGAAAATATTGATACTACATCATTAAATGAAATGAAAGTGACACTTAAAAAGATGAATAAGATAACAGGAACAACAAAAAAACTTGCTGCTTATATGCTTATTTATGAAAAGAAAGGTTTAACTCCAACATATTATTGTATTCCAACTGTTGGAAGTGATGACGCACTTTTCCAGTTATACTATGATGCTTTAAAAGATGCAGGCAATGAGCCCAATAGTCATAGATTAGCTTTAATTGCAATTGTGTTATCAAGAAATTTAAAATAAAAAATAAATAGATGGCCGTCTATAACTGGATGGCTTCTATAGAAGGCCCCCATAGCAATATGTGGGGTCTTCGTCCATTTTATGGTTTTCAATATTGGATAATATAACTATTGAGTATATTTGCATAAAAAAACCCTCATTTCTAAGGGGTTTAGTACCCGGGATCGGACTTGAACCGATACAATCGCAATGATTACAGGATTTTAAGTCTTACGACTATACACTTGAAACCCACTGTTTATGCGTAATTGCTGACTTTCTTGTTTTTCATTACATTACAAAACATAACAAAACCGCACTCTATTTCCGCACTACAACCGCACTCCAAAAATATTTCTAAATTCAAAACTATAAATCTAATGCTTCTTGTGTAATTTTTTTAGGATGAAAAGTGCCGATAATCATAAATGGATTAGGGGCAACTAAATGGAATTGCGCGGAAGTGCCTAAATAAAAATGAAGATCTTTTGTTTTTGCAAAATCAGCAAGGTATTTCTTTTTGACTGCTTCGCACGCTTGTTGTTCGTCTCCAAGTTTTTCGAGCATATTCCAAAACAATGCTCCAACTTCCCAGTCTTCAATCATGAGAGTGCTTGATTTACCTTGATTATCCTCAAAAATATATGAAAATTTGAATGGTAATTTTTTAACTACTTCTAACTTGTTTTCACGAGTTGTTTCAAAGAGGTTGTATTGCATAAGAGTAGCCAATTTTTTTTCACTCCACTGTCTTTCTACTGATTCCCAAATGAAATCTAAAACTTTTGTTGGTTTAAAAACCGCCAAGGAGGTTTCTATATTTCTATCCTTTGCTTCAGCTATAAGTTCCGTTAAACTATAATATACTTTGTTTAAAACAATTTTTCTTCGCTCAAGCCACGCATCACCATCAGCAGGAATTTTACCCAAAATTTTTATTTCAGTATCATGGGTAATGGGTCTAAAACTTTCTGGTCTGAAATCGCTATCATTTTTTACCAAATCCATTTCAATCCATTGGTATTTGCCATATTGTTCATGGTAAGCCTTTTTTCTAAACTGCACCGGATAAATTCTAATCCATGTACCGTCTTCCCGAAATCCAGCAGTACAAACCAATTCTTCGTATTTTGTTGAAAGGGTTGGATAGGTTTTTACAGTTATCAGAACTTTAGTCAATGCCATTTTACAAATGTTTTAATTCGTATTTCCATTCAGGTAATTGAGTAATGGCTTTCGCCAATGTTCCTCTGTGGCATTGGCATTGGTGGGCTTCAAAACAGGTAAGGGCAATACGTTTGTTATTTTCTAAAATATTAAATACTTCATGTACTGCTGTTATTTTTGAAATGAGAGTTGTTTTTTCATATTCCTTAAACAAACGATCATAGTCGTTTTGTGAGTTTAGGCTTTGGCGCTTGTCTGAATCAATACCTAAATCTGGAATATGTATATACTTTATATCAAGGTTCTCACACGCCTTTTGTAATTGGCTTTTTGAAAAACCATATTTCATACTTAGCGAGTTCTTACGAACATCGCATAACACTTTAACATTGTTTAAAATAAGTTTATTGAGATATTGCTCTAAACTAATACCTTCATATCCGATGGTATATAAAATAGTTTTGGAGTTTTTGGGAACTGTTTGGGAAACTTTAATCAATTCTTCCGCATTTAAAAATTTCTTGGAAATGGTGCTTTTAAAAGCGTAATAAGGATATTTTTTATACGTGTATTCAATCAATTCATCACTAGATGATTTTCCAAATTGGGTTTTTATATAAAGCAATATTTGCTTATCCTTTACTGTTAAAGTGCTTGTATAGTTTGCTTTATCAGTTTTAGTCCATTTTTCTTTTTGCTCTGCAACCATATTATATTTTATCATAGTACGCATATCAGCATAAGATTGAAATGAAAAGCAACCTTTTTTGTATGGAACAAAATCAAAAGCAGGTTTTTCTTGGTAGCGGGTAAACAAAAATAATAGTTTCTGAAATGAGATTTTACCCAACTCTCCGTTAAATGATTCCAGCAGAGCTAATATGACTTTTCTTCTATAATACACAGTACAAAGTTAATTTATAATAATTGGTTTTGAAAAATTGAATATTAAAGTTTTGAGTTATGGAAAGTTAATAAAAATATTAGAAGCGTTCAAAAAAAGCTCAAGGTTGAATGGCTCTAATTCTATATTACTGCTCTGTTATCATACAAATAACTTTGAAAGCCAATAAACGTGCTTCTTATAGATGCGATATCTCCCAATTCTCGTTTTGCATCATCAATCGCTTTGTATTTAAGTTCAAGCAATGGTTTTAGTTTAACATCATCTAATTCGTCAACTCCTGAATTTACATACTGTTTCAACACAAAATTTAAAAATTCCTGTTGTTTAGGATCATAATTATTCAAATGAATTTTTGCGTTTTCTGCTCTTGTTGTCCTTTCTACTATTGAAGAATGAAAAGCCACATAAGCCAAAACATCATACAGGTCGCTGTTTTCAGCGTTCAGCACTTTTTGAAATTCTTCTAATTGTTGTTTTGCAAATCCTTTTTCTTTTAGTTCTTCTAAAAGTTTTTTTCTTGTGTCCGGTTTACTCCATATTTTTCTTAACTCATTTTCACTCTTGAAAAGCTCCGGCAACACGCCGAACATTGATTGCAAAAATTCTTCCGCTGAAATTGGTTTGCCGTCAGGACTCCAAAAAGAAGTTTTTACCATGTGTTGCAACTCACGAACTTTTCCATCAGCTAATTTTATTTTAATTATTTTTCTTGCTTCTTGCGGTTCTTCGCTAATTGGCAAATCAGTTGTAACCTGAGAATATGGCTTTGGTGTTTTAATTTTTTGCGGTTCAGTTTCTAAAGGTTCTCCGTCCCATTCAGTGTCGTTGAAATGAAGATATGCTTTTACAAAATCGTAAATAGTGAAATAATCTTTGCCGTCAAATAATCGTGTGCCTCTGCCGATGATTTGTTTAAACTCAATAATTGAGTTGATAGGACGGAGTAAAACGATATTTCTGATTTCGGGAGCGTCCACACCAGTGCTTAATTTTTGCGATGTTGTCAGAATTGTCGGAATAGTTTTTTCATTGTCCTGAAAAGCCCTTAAATATTGTTCTCCCAACTTTCCATCATCTGCGGTAACTCTTTGGCAGTAATTCGGATTTTTACTTTCTGCCATTTGATTGATTAAATTTCTCACAGCCAAAGCGTGAATTTGAGTAGCGCAAAAAACCAATGTCTTTTGACTTTGATCTATTGCCTCCATAAAAATCTTTACTCGATATGCTTCAATCCCCATTAATTCTATAACTCGGTTTTGTTCTGCGATACCGTAAACTTTTCCTTCTTCAATATCGCCTTGTATCACTTCATCGTCAGAGGTATAAACGTATTCGTCTCCCGTTGTAGAAATTTGTTTTACTTTGAAAGGAGTTAAAAACCCATCATTAATGCCTTCTTTCAAAGAATAGATATAAACTGGTTCTCCAAAATATCTGTATGTATCAATATTATTTTCCCGCTTTGGAGTAGCAGTAAGCCCCAATTGCACAGCAGGACTGAAATATTCCATTATAGCTCGCCAAGTGCTTTCATCACTTGCTCCTCCGCGATGACACTCATCAATAATTATGAAGTCAAAATAATCTTTTGGATATTCGCCAAAGTAAGGCGTTTCATTAGCGCCACTCATAAAAGTTTGAAAAATGGTAAAGAAAACACTGCCGTTTTTCGGCACTTTGCCTTTCTTCCTGATGTCAGTGGGATTGATACGAATCAAGGCATCTTCTTCAAATGCGGAAAACGCATTGAAGGCTTGATCAGCTAAAATGTTTCTATCGGCTAAAAATAATATTCTTGGTCTGCGTTGCCCATCTTTGTTGATGTTCCATTTGCTCTGAAAAAGTTTCCATGCAATTTGAAAAGCGATTGCGGTTTTTCCTGTGCCTGTTGCAAGCGTTAAAAGAATTCTCTTTTTATTTTCCGCAACTGCTTCCAAAACCTTTGTGATGGCGTTTTCCTGATAATATCTAGGTTGCCATGTTCCGCCTCTGTCCTCAAACGGAACAGATAATAATTGTTCTTTCAACTTAGCAATTCCGGCATCTGTTTTTATTTCTTCTTCAAACGTCATTGCCCACAGTTCATCAGGGGAAGGGTAACAAGAAACATCGCTTTCTTTTCCCTCATTCATATCCATGCAATAAATCCGCAAACCATTTGTGCTGTATGTATAGCGTATCTGCAATTTGCCTGCGTAATCTTTAGCTTGAGCAACACCTTCTGTATAATCCAAATCTTTTTTCTTCGCTTCAATTACAGCTAAATTGCGGTTGCGATATTGCAATACATAATCCGCTTTATCGGGTTTGCTTCTTTGCCCATGACCAATTAAACGACCTTTAGAAATAGGAAACTCCTCACGTATTCGGCTACCTTCAATTACACCCCATCCTGATTTTTGAAGCGCCGGTAAAATATATTCGGTTCTTGTTTCTTGTTCGTTCATGCTAATATTTTTGATAATGACTTTGTAAGCTCTCCACTAAATGCTTTTTGTAAAATACTCTTCTTTAACTCTTCTAAACTGTTTAATTTATCTTGATATTTATTTTCTAATTTCTTTGTTTCCGTTGATAGAGTATCAAGTTGCTCTACAATTTTCTTTTGTTTTTTTAATGCTGGATAAGCAATAATAAAATTTTGAAGTTGAGCTTTCGTAATAGCTTGTCTTGTGGAACCCTGTTCTCCAGTTTCTAATAGTTGGTCTTTATAAAATTTAGAAATGAGTAAAAGATTAAGAAAATAAGAATCTATAATTTCTTTCTTAGGTCTGATTATTGAAACGTGTTGATTAACTCTTGCGGGTAAATATTCTTTTGGAATTATACAGCATCTTGCTACTGATGCACCAGTTATGTTTAATAGAACATCGTCTTCTTCAAGTGTAACATTTGATAATTCTTTTGCTTGCTTATCATCAATGAATGCAAGATTTTTTTCTTTGAAATAACTATCGTGAACATTCATACTTCTTATTAATGAAATACCTTCAGTTTTATAAGATTCGTTACCACCGCGAGGAGTAGCACCACTTCCAATTTTTGTTGTTACTTCGCCTAAGCTGTTCTCCACCCAATCATCGCCTTTATTAGTAAAAATAGTATTAAGTTCGCTTTGAAAAAGTTCTTTTGCGTTTTTCAAATTGCGTTCATAATGGATGAGCCGATAGCAGTCAGCCAACACGCCTTTTCCCAAGAAACTATTGATTCCCTCCAAGACTTAGGCGACACCCTTAGACGCATTCACCGAAGATTAATTTTAGAAGGATATACGATTAAAGACGGGCAAATATTCAAGCCAGTCAAACAAACAAATGAATAATTTAGAAAAAAATGAAATAGATATTATCAAGGAAATTCAAAACGGTAAATACCGCGAGTATTATTTAATATACAACCGCAAAAGCACAGACGAGCCGGACAATCAAAAGAACTCAATCAAATATCAGAAGTCAGAAAACTCCCGATTCGCATTCAGAGAGCGTATTTCAATTGCCCCTTTCACATTGCAAGGCTTCTGTGCTGATGGAGTAATTTCAGAAAAGCATTCCGGTTTTAAAGAAGATTTTAATTTAGATTTTAATGAAGATGGCTCTGTTAGATATAATATTGATAGACCGAAATTTTACAGATTACTTAGCTTCTTAAACAAAGGATTGTTTAAGGGCGTTGTGGTGCTTTGTTGGGATCGTTTAAGCCGTAATAAAGGCGATGACACCATTGTTCGCAAGCTAATGCGTAAAGGAGTGGATATACGTTTTGCATTAGCGAAGTATGACAAGACAAGTTCAGGCGCTTTGCACATGGACATTGATGGAATGTTTGCCGAACACCATTCAAGAGTAACAAGCGAAAAAGTATCACTCAACATTAAAAACCAAAGAGAAAAAGGCATTTGCACATATCGCGCTCCTGTCGGCTATCTTAATCTTGGAACAATGGAACACAAACCATTTGACCCCGAACGTGCTCCGCTCATTAAACAATTCTTTGAACTCTATTCTACAGGCGAATGGACACTCGCAGACCTTGCCCGTTATGCCAATAAGATCGGCTTTACAATGAACCCGATGCGCCGAAGGCGAACGGAAACAGAAATGCTTGCAGAAGAAACGGACGAAGTAATGCATATAGAGAAAGTGGCGAGAATAGCGACCTATACCAATATACACAGTATCCTCACCAATCCGTTCTATATCGGCAAATTGCTTGATTGCAACGGTATCTATTCTATACCGAGCAAAAGCCATCAGGCATTGGTTTCCGAAGAACTTTTTAATAAAGTGCAGAGTATGCTTAACAAAAAGAAAGTAAGCGTTCACTACGTTCAAAATCTTGTTTACCCTTATCGCGGGCTTGTTCGTTGCGCTTTATGCGAAAGGTCATATACTCCTTACAAAAAGAAAGGAATACAGTATTATGGAGTACATTGTAAAGGCGATTGTCAGAATCAAAACAAAAATTTCAACATTGATTTTCTTGAAGAGAAAATTGGTCTGTTATTGCAAAAGTTATCATTTACTGATAATGAGTTAATAGAAATTGATGCTCGAGCGCATACTGATATCGCATTGTTTGAAGAAAAGCGTTTTAAAAACATTGAAACTGGCGAACGAAAGAAAAAGAAAATCCGAGAAGACCTTGCATATTTAAGAAACAATAAACTTACTCTACTTAGAACCGGAGCGTATTCACCCGAAACGTATTTTACAGAAGAAGAAAAATTAAAATATGAATTGAATGAAATTAAAACTGAGGAGGATACTTCGGACGTTGCAATGGAGGCAGTGATTAAGGATGTAGTAAAACTTTCAGAACTCTTAAAAACCCTTTATCCATACTACGAAAACGCTCTTGCATACGAAAAAGAAGAACTTGTTAGAAAAATCTTTTCAGAACTTTCATTTGACGAAGATACCTTGAAATATAAGTGTAAAAATGGATTTCAGGCTCTTGAAAGTCGTTTTGTTGCTATGGGTGAACTAAAGACTTGGCTTCCAGAACTAATAACATACGCAAAATATATCACAGTTAGCATCCAAGCATTAGAAGAATTAATTAATAAGGTGTCTAAAAAATAAAAACTTCCACACTTATTTTATCTCTTAAAGAAAAGGGGCACGGGGAAAATTCTTTTCCCCGCAAGATTGGGTGTGGCGGACGGAACATAGTGTAGTCCGTCCACACCCAATCTTGCCTTTACAACTACCTCGAACGAAATAGATAATAACTCCGTTAAATAAAATGTCCAGTGGAAAAAAGGAAATAAAAAACCCCCACTCTTTTTTGAGCGGGGGCGGGTTTCAGAGATTATTCTCTGCCTGTGTACTATTTATATTAAATAATACCCCAGTAAATGCATCTTAACTCTGTTCTTTTTATTTGGCAAGTGGGGTGAAATAAAAAATATCACACTCCAAAATCACGGTTAAATTCGACTTCGCATTAACCTATTGACGCGGTTGACGCTTAATCTTTCTCAATAAGCGTAACCCAATACCCCAAGATAAAATTCATTTTTGCATTACAATCAACTTAAAAATGTTAGACCTTAATATTATATATTTAAAAGATTTGAAAGCTGTATTGTCATATAGAGACATCCGTTCAATAAAATCATTTTTATTAAAACACAAAGTAGAAATATTTGGTAGCAAAGGTTGCAAAAGATTATATGTGTTTAAAATACAATTCGAGCGAGCGCAACTACAAGAAAAAATACAATGTTTAAAAAATAGATATGGCAAGGATTGGTTAAATGTCTTTCAAACAGAAATGAAAATATATGCCGAACATAAAGCCCTCCTCGAAGAAAATGGACAAAAGCAAAAAATATTTATTACTCCTAAAAAAGAAAACAAACTCACCGATAAATATGTCAGTAAGTTTTTAACAGAGTTGCAATCTTTTTTAACGGAGTTATGATGCGTCCAATGACAAAAAAATCGCAAATACAACCAGTTAAGGGCATTCGTGGGGTTAGGATTGTCGTGTTCTGCAATAAGTGTAAAAGAGAAATCACAGCTAATATTTGCCCACCGTCAAATATAGATGTTAAGAAGTGCCCATTCAGCAAAACCCATCAGGTATTAAAGGGATATGTGCATGTTCCCGGTTCTAAGAATGCTCGAAAAACATTTTATGTAAAATCAGGAAATATTGATGATGCGATAAGAATCGGATTGAATCTAAAAGAAGAATTGAAAACATCACAAGATATGCCAGTTCCTGTTGTAAAAAAATCTGTTGTTGTTAATCATGTAAATAAAAAAGTTGAACAAACAAAACTTTTGAAATATGCAATGGCTGAATTTATGGGCTGGTTGAACAATGAGAATGTGCCATCGCATTTGCAACGCCCGAGAAGTCAGCAACACTTAAACGATATTTCGAGAGGATTAAAATTCTTGATGGGTTCTTTAAAAGAAAATGGGTACAATCCTGATTCATTCAGGGTTGATGAATTGAATGATAACATTGTCGGATTGGTGAATGATTATTTATTAAACCAAAAAAAGTTCGGCAATCGCTCTTTCAATAAACACATGGGATATTACACTTCATTCATGTCTTGGTTGGATGAGCATGGTCATGAAGGAATCAAAAATTATTTCAAAAAAGTGCAACACAAACGCACCATCTATAATCCTGAAACTATTACCAAAGAAGAGTTTGAACAGTTGTTCCAAAAGATTACGAAGGAAAATGAAACATACAAAAATTCAGAACAAACAAAAACAAAACGAAGTTTTTATAGATCATGGCTTGCAGACGGATTCAGGCTTGCAATCGAAACAGGCAGAAGGCGCCCCGAACTTGTGTCAATGAAATGGGCTGATGTGCATGTGTCAGACAGTGTTCCGATATACATAAAAGTAGAAGACAGCAAAGTGAATAATATTTTAAATTTAAAAGATTCGGAAAAGAAATATGTATATGTTCCTGTTTCCAAAGGTTTGCATGAACTTTTAATAAAAATGGGATTTGAAAATTATATGAAAGGGGAGAATAAAGACGCTTATATTCTTGCCCCTGAAATAACGGATAATAAAAGAAAGGAAAGAATGAGCAATACTTTGTCTTATGGTTTCGCGCAATACTATGCTCAGCTTAATAATGAAAAACCATTGCACTTTGGTTGCTTTCGCAAAACTTACCTTACAGGAATTTCAATTCATACTTCCGGCAATGCTCAATTAGTTTCAGGACATTCTTCCGATGGCGCTGTTTTAAACAAGCACTATATTGACCCTAAGGCGGTGGCTTCGGTTATGGCGGCGAAAGGTTTTGAAGTATTTCCAAAAGAAAAAGAAATAAGCAGAAAAGAAGAGCTAAAAGATTTAAGAAAGAAAAAAGTTGCGCCTGAAAAATCTATTGAAAGGTAAAAAACCGCACTCCATTCCGCACTCCACTCAAATTAGGGGTCTCAACGAGGTTTAAAAATGTTCTCTGAAATAAAATAAAAATGTTTGAAACTCTTTGTTTTCAAACCTTTTAACTGTGTACCCGGGATCGGACTTGAACCGATACAATCGCAATGATTACAGGATTTTAAGTCCTGCGTGTCTACCAATTCCACCACCTGGGCAATTTAATTCTGCATTTAATTAATTTTTACGCTCTATTTTTTTTTCACCATATCCATACATTTTTCCATGTTTGCAACCGACAAGGAGGGTTGTAATAAATAGCATAAGTCCGACTACCAATGATAATTTTTTAATTTTTTTCATTGTATTAAACTTTAAATTACATTATTATTTTTAGGTTCTAATGTTTTTATGTAAGCAATATATTTTTGTATTATTAGAATTTCTCTTGGAGCGAAAGACCAGATCGGAAGAGCACACGTCTGAACTCC
>ODAK010000697.1_pt1 | contig 38406 bp, 29 predicted proteins | sample 1539591 | NCBI WGS metagenome assembly ODAK01 (sample SAMEA3539303, study PRJEB22396) | soil metagenome | biome: tundra; feature: field; material: soil | place: USA | collected 2010-05 | depth 0.15 m | reverse complement strand
GGTCCACCAAGAAGGCCGAATTGCTGCTGACGGCGGCCAACTGCGCGCTGGCCGCAGCGCAGCCGCAGGCAGCCCTTGACTGGGCGCAGGCTGCGTACCGCCTATTCCGGTCCCAGCACAGTGCCTGGTGGCGAGCCCGCGCAGGGCTCGTGCTTGTCCAGGCGCAGTATGCGGCCGGCCTGGCGTCGGCCCAGTTGCTGCGCGAGGCGAACCGGGCGGCCGTCCGGCTGGAGGCACTCGGCTCCAGTGAGACGACGCAGGCCCATCTGCTGGCTGGGCGAGTGGCTCTGAAACTGGGCCGCCGCGATGACGCCGACCGTCATTTCATCGCGGCCGCGCAGAGCCGACGGCGCGGTCCGGCAATGTCACGCGCCAGCGGCTGGCTCAGTGCGGCGCTGCGGGCCGAGGCCGCGGCCCATCCGCGCCGTCTGCTTGCCGCCTGCGGCCGCGGGCTTGAGATCTTGGACGAACACCGATTCACCCTTGGCGCGTCGGAGCTGCGGGCACAGGCCACCGCGCACGGCGCCGAACTGGCCGCGCTCGCACAGCGCTACGCCGCGCAAGCACACCGGCCTCGGCTCTTGCTCGCCTGGAGCGAACGCTGGCGGGCCACCGCGCTAGCGGTCCCCGCGGTGCGCCCGCCTGCCGACGCGGAATTCAATGCCGGTCTGGCCGCGCTGCGCGAGGTGATCAGCCGTCTGGAGCAGGCGCGGCGCAAGGGCATGCCGATCGCAGCGCTCCAGCGGGAACAGCTGAGGCTTGAGAACGTGGTGCGCGCCTGTTCGCTGCGGACCCGGGGTATCGCCGACCCCGGCGGTACGGTTGTCAACATCGCGGAACTGCTCGACGAGCTCGGCCCCGCCCAGTTGGTCGAGATCATCGACGTCGACGGCATTTTGCTCGTGCTGACCTGCGGGGCGGGGCGGGTACGGCAATTCACTGCAGGCCGCACCGAGGATGCCGTCCGCGCTGCTGACTTCGCCCGCTTCGCTCTGCGCCGCGTGGCCCGCAGCCGACCCCGGGATGACCTGGACAGCGCGCTGGCCATCCTGACGGCGGCCGGACCAAGACTCCAGGACGCGCTCCTTGGACCGGCCGCCGGTTACCTCGGCGACAGGCCAGTCGTTATCGTTCCGCCCGGCAAACTTCACACGATCCCGTGGGCGCTGCTACCCGCGCTAGGCGACCGTGTGTTCAGCGTCGCCCCTTCCGCAGGCGCCTGGATGCGCGCGCATGCCGCCCCGCCGCCGAGCCGCCGCCATGTCACGCTCGCCCGCGGGCCTGGCCTGGCCACTGACGGCGCCGAGGTACCCGTGGTAGCGAAGTTGTATGACGACGTCACGGTGCTGGCCGGTGGCGAGGCCACAGCAGAGCGGGTGCTGCACGCACTCGACGGGGCCTGGCTGGCCCACATTGCCGCTCATGGAAGCTTCCGCGCCGACAGCCCGCTGTTCTCCTCATTGCGCATGCATGACGGACCGCTGACCGTATACGACTTCGAGCAGTTGCACCGCGCGCCGTACCGGCTGGTTCTCTCGAGCTGTGACTCCGGCATCCTGGCGCCGGCCGGAGCCGATGAAATGCTCGGCCTGGTCAGCAGCCTGCTGCCGCTGGGTACGGCCGGGATCATCGCCGGCGTGGTCCCGCTGAACGATTACGCCGTCGTGCCTTTGATGGTGGATCTGCACCGGTACTTGCGAGCTGGCCAAACCCTCGCCGAGTCGATGTACAGCGTCCGGTGCGATCTCACCGGCGATCCGATCCAGCAAGCGACCGCAGTCTCCCTCGTAGCGCTGGGCGCGGGCTGAGGCTCCGCACCCGCTGTCCCATATCGGTGCCGAGACGTGGATGACGCGGTTGGCGGCGCCATCCTCGGTCAGCAGCCCGCGTGCGCGGACGGCCACCCGCACAGATCGGCCGAAGGAGCGGCACCGATGCCAGGGCTCGGCTCACAGACTGATCCATCCGGTGAGGACGTCGATGCTGGTTGCGGTTCGGCAATGCAGGCGGAACGGGACAGGCGGGATGGGATGGACCGAGAAGCAGCCGATCTCGTCGGCGGGGAGCGCCGTTTCCGCGCCGGCGCGGGTCTGGACCTTGATCGTGGCGGTCTGGGCCGGGATGATCTGGCCGAGCAGCGAGTCCCGGCTGACCTCAAGTTCGATGGTCAGGTGCGTCGAGCTGAAGGTGAGAGCGCGAATGGATGCGGCCTCGGCCCGCATGCTTGGGGCGCGATCGGAGTCGCGGGTGGAGTCGTAGGTGAGTTGCGCGAGCTCGGCGTCGATGTTGTGCCACGCGAAGGCGTTCTGGCCGGCTTCGACGAACTCGGGCGGCACGGCCCGTCGGGCCCGGAGAGCCTGCTGCAGCGCCGCGAGGAGTGTGTCGTCGTCCCAGCTTTCAGCCACCGTGCTCACCTCTTGTTCCCTTGGCTTTCCGTCTCCCTGGCCCGGTTGCCGAGGACATTGGTGAGGTGCGGCGAGCGGCGTAGCCGATCCAGGCACCGAGCGCGCGGCGGGCCGATGCTGCCCGCCGGCATGCCCAGCGTCGCGCTGATGCCTGCGTAGGCGCGCGGCGGGTCACTGATCAGCATCGACAGCAGCTCGTGGCAGCCGCGCGGAAGGTCAGCGAACGCGGCGCGGAGCGCGGCGTTGCGTTCAGCCGCGAGAACCTCTTCCTCGATCATCGGGGCGTCAGGGTCTGAAGGCATCTGGTCCTCCGGCGGCAAACCCGCGTGGTCGTGCCGACGCGTTGCTCGCAGAATCCGAAGGCATTCACGCTTGGTGGTTGTCGCCAGCCAGCCGGGCGGTGCCGCCGGCTCGCGAAGGCTGCCGATCTGCTCGGCCAGCAGCAGCCAGACGCTCTGGCCAACGTCGTCGATATCTTGACGATTCAACTGGTAGCGGATGCAGATGGACCACACCAGCGGGGAGTACCGCTCGATGAGGTCATTCCACGCCGCCTGGTCGCCGTCGCCCACGCGGGCGACCAGGGCAATGACCGATGGCCCGTCACGCATGGCGTGTCCCTTTCCAAGGCCGGCCGGGCCCTGCAGGATCGTGCCGTTCAATCGGCCTCCCCGGCCACCTGCTCGGCCACTCTGCTGTACAGCTGGCGCCCAGGCTTCAGCGCGGAAGGACCGATTTGATCGTCGCGGCATACAGCGATCCGAACACAGGTGTTGGCTACTCTCTCGCTCCGGTTGTATCTCGCGCTGTTGCTACCTATCAACGCAGAGGGAGGGCGCCGCCACCTTGATACACCGTGGCAATGACGGGTCGCGTTCCTCGGCCCCAAGAACGCCTGATCATCCGAGCGCTGCTGCTGCCGCGCACGGAACTGCTATGGCGCGCGAGTATTCGAACGTCAAGCGGCAGCGGGCTCGCTGTCGTGGCTCAGCTCGCCGAGCCGGTAGGGCGGCGACGGACGCGCTGAGCTGCAGCGGGCGGCGGAGAACCCGCAGCGCTCGCGCGCAGCGGCGGTTGGGCCGGGCGGCGTGCCATTGCCCCGCCGTCCGCGGGGCCTCCCTGTGATCGAGGGTGCCTCAGCCGCAGGTCAGCCGCGCGCGGACGCCGGGCTTGCCAGCGCCGGGGCCCGCATCGCCTCCAGAAGCGGGTCACAGCAGGATGACCGGATCGCTCTGCCTGATCGAGACGACCTGGCCGCTGATGCTGTACATGGCCGCCGTGCAGCGGTAAACGCGGCCCCTGACCTTCGGGGGCCCTGACGGCCCGGATTCCTCCCGCCCCGTTGTGCCCGGCGGGGCTCACGGCGCCCTTGCGGTAGCGCAGGCGCGCCCGTGTTCCCGGCCACCGTGCTGAGTGCCGGGCAGGTCCTGCTGCACGGCAGCGGCGTGCCGATCCGGCTGCTGCTGCCCCGCGCTGCCTGGCCAGCGTGGTCAGGATGAGCTCTCTGATCTCCGCGGCCCACCGGTCGGCGGCTGCGAGCGCCATGGTGCGGGCCGCGGCATGCCGGTAACGATAGGATTTCCGCTGGAGCGGGTCCGTCCGTGATCGCTGTGTGATCTGCTCGCCGTACCACCGCGAAGAGGAGCAATTCGTGACTGAACGTACCCTGATCCTGGTCAAGCCCGACGGCGTGCGGCGGGGGCTCATCGGCGATGTCCTCTCCCGGATCGAGGGCAAGGGACTGCAGATCGTGGCGATGGACCTGCGGACTCTTGACAAGGGCACGGCAGAGGCGCACTACGCGGAACATGCGGTCAGACCGTTCTTCGGCCCGCTCGTCGAGTTCATCACGTCAGGGCCCCTGGTGGCTCTCGTCGTGGAGGGGCCGCGGGCGATCGAGGCGTTCCGCGTCCTGGCAGGCTCCACCGACCCGATTCGTGCTTCGGTGGGCACCATCCGCGGAGATCACGCGCTGGAGATACAGCAGAACATTGTGCACGGATCTGACTCGCCGGAGTCCGCTGAGCGGGAAATCAAGATCTTCTTTCCTGACCTCGTTTAGGCCGCCCGGCGCTGGTCGATGAAGGACAAGGGCCCTGGCGTGCGCTCCGAGGCCGTGAGCTGCGGCAGTAAGACCGCAGATCATCCTGTGGTGGCCGGAGCCGCCGAGTGGTAAAGCACGATCTGTTCCGCGTAGGGGCGCCCTGGCGAGACCGCGACGACGCTGCCAAGGAACTCGAGATCCTCGTGCCGCACCGTCAGGCCGCGGTGCTACGCCGCCAGGTGAAGCGGTCGAGTATCGGTCGGCGGCCGTTATGTCAAGGACTCCTGAAGGGTGTCATTATTCGGACCGGCTTCGTGACCTGGGCTGATGCGCAGCCTGCTATCGGGCATCCTGTACAGGCCTGTGGTGTTCCGTCCTGCCTATCTGATTTTCTGCCGGGAGGCCGGTTGGCTATTCCTGCTGGCCGAATTGACGCGGCCAAAGACCTGGAGATCCTGATGCTGAGTCGCGAGGCGGCGGTACAGCGTCGTCAGGCTGGCCGGCCGCGGTAGTCGTGGCCGGACTGGGCGGTCTTGCCGGCTCCCCGCGCGTTGCCGCAGGTGCTGCCGGGGCACCGCCTGGTGACGCCGGGCACGTTGCTGCGCTGGCATCGCCGATTGGTTACCGGTACGAGGCTGTGGCCGCCCGGCCAGCAGATCGTGGCCCTGATCGAGCGGCTGGCCAAGGCCCTCCCCGTGGCCGCAAGCGAGACGATGGCACGAGGACGTGCCCACTCGGCCGCGGCAAGCCCGCCATCGAGTTCGCCGATGGTGAAGGATTCCGGGTTCCGTTCTGTTCAGAACGCATGGCGCGGCATGTTCATCACGGGCGACGTTCAACAAGGGTGCCGGCTGGCCGGGTTCGGGCCGGGCAGGCAGCTATCGTCTGGCAACCGGGCGTCCGGCGGCATCCAGCGGGCGCGTGGCTCTCGTCATCAGGCAGGGAGTTGCATCGATGGATCAGGCCGTCCTGGTGCTGGACGGGACGTCGCTGACGTGCGGGCAGCTGGCGGGCGCCGCGCGCGGGCGGCTGCGAATCGAAATTGGCGAGCCGGGCCGCGAGCGGGCCAGGGCCGCAGCCGAGGTCGCCGCGACCGTCGCCGGGCGCCAGGAGGTGTACGGGCGCACCACGGGCGTCGGCGCCAACCGCGGGATGAAGGTGACCGCCGAGGATGCGGCCGGGCACGGCCTCCGGCTGGTGCGCAGCCACGCGGGCGGCGGCGGCCCGCTGCTGGCGGCCGAGCTGGGCCGGGCGATGCTGGTGGTGCGGGCCAATCAGATCGCGGCCGGCGGTTCGGGCGTGGATCCTGGCATTCCTGACGTGCTCGCGGACTGCGTCAACCGCGGCCTGTCGGTCCCGGTACCGCGGTACGGCGCGATCGGCACCGGGGACCTGACCGCCCTGGCGGTGACCGCGCTGTGCCTGCTCGGTGAGCGCGACTGGCTGCCCGGGCGGGGCGGCTGGCTGCCCGGGCGGGCCGGCCCCCCGCGGTTCGCGCTGGCGTCCGCTGACGCACTGGCCTTCATCTCCAGCAATGCCGCTACTCTCGGCGAGGCGGCGCTGGCCTGCCGCGACCTCGGCGAGCTGCTGCAGGCCGCGACGCTGATCGCCGCGCTCTCGCACCTGGCCGTCGACGCCTCGACCGAGCCATCTGCGGCAGCGGTGCAGCAGGCGCGCCCGCATCCGGGTCAGCAGGCCGTGGCAGCCACGATGCGGGCCGTGCTGGCCGGCGCGGCGGGCCCGGCAGCGCGCATCCAGGATCCCTACGCTTACCGCGCGTTTCCGCAGGTGCACGGCCCGGCGGTCGATTCGGTCCTGCGCGCCGAGCAGACGGTCACCAGCGAGTTCAACGCGGCCGCCGAGAACCCGCTCATCGACGTTGCCGGGCAGACGATCTGGCACAACGGAAATTTCCATACCGGCTACGTCGGCCTCGCGCTGGACGCGGTGCGCGCGGCGCTGTTCCAGATCGCGGCGCTGTCGGCGGCCCGGCTGGGCACTCTGGTGGAGCCGGCCTTCACCGGCCTGGCACCGTTCCTGGCCACCGATCCGCCGCCTAGCTCCGGAATCATGGTCCTGGAGTACGTCTCGCACTCGGCGATCGCCGACATCCGGCAGCTCGCTTCCCCCGCAGCGCTCGGCAGCGCGGTGCTGTCGCGTGGCGTCGAGGAGCATGCCGGTTTCTCCACGCAGTCGGCGCGGGCCACGACGGACGTCGTCGATGCCTACCGGGTCGTGCTGGCCTGCGAGCTCGTCGCCGCGGTGCGTGCCCTGCGACTGCGCGGCATCAGCGCGGCCGGGTCCTGCCTGGCCGCGGCGCTCGAGCGCGCCGCGACTCGCTGCCGGCCGATACCGCTGACCGGCCGCTGGACGCCGACCTGGCCGCCGCACAGCTGCTGCTGCCCGATCTCGCCGCGGTAGCCGCCGCTGCTGAGCCGGCCGGGGCCTGACTGCCCTAGGCCCGCAGGCGCAGGCCGCGCGGGGTTGGGCGGAACCCCGCGGCCTCGAGCGCCTGGGCGAGCGGCGAATCGTAGACGCCGCTCCCGTCGGCGCGCTCGACGGTGAGCCTGCCGAGCGCTCCGTCATGGACAGCGCTTGCCAGTGCGGCGGCCGCGGGGCCGAGGGCAGCCGGGTCGCTGGTCCAGGACAGCAGGGTCTTGCCGCCGCGCTCGACGTACAGCACGAGCTCACCGTCGGTGAGCACGACCAGGGCGCCGGCCTTGCGTCCTGGCCGGTGGCCGCCAGGGGCTTCGTCCGGGCGCGGCGGCCAGGGCAGTGCGGCGCCGTAGGCATTAGCCGGATCGGCGGCGGCCAGCACGAGAACCCGGCCAGCGCCGGCGCTGGCCTCCTCGGTGACGTGCGGCTGCGCGGTCGCCGCGCGCATCCGGTCCACCGCGCCGGGCAGCGCGAACTGGGCTGCGCCCAGTCCCTCGACAAAATAGCCGCGCCGGCACTGGCCAGACTCTTCCATCGCCCGCAGCACCGGGTACAAGGCGGCGAAGCCGCCGGGCACCCGCTCGGCTGCCGCGGCGCCCCGCAAGACGATGCCGTGCCGGTCGAGCAGGGACAATGCCAGCGCGTGCAGGCGCCGGGTCCGGTCGGCTTCGGGCACGGGCAGCATCGACCACCGGCCGCTCACCGTTGGCGGCCCGCTGCGGGTCGGCAGCACCGCCCGGCCATAGCCGGGCCGCCGGCCAGCGCCGCGGCCCGGCCGTCCGGCCCGTCCGCCCGATCCGGGCCGACCGCCCGGCGTGACAGCCGTCAGCGTCACCGTGGGGGCCGGCCTGCCGGTGCCGAGCACAGTCCGCAGCGGCGCGAGCGTGTCGTTGGTCAGCTGCCCGGCCCAGACCAGGTCCCAGATCGCGGTCGCGATTGCCTGGTCGGTGGCCAGGGCGGCCAGCGCGGCGCTGCCCTGGTCCTGGTCGCCCTGGCCCTGGCCATCCGCCTGCCGGGAACCCAGCCAGGCGGTTGCCCGGTCGGCGAGCGCGCGGAAGAACAGCGCGCCGCCGCCGTCCAGCGCGGCGAGCACTGCCTCGTGCACGGGCGTGACAGTGATCTCGCCGGGCTCGGGCAGCAGCAGCGGCGCGGTGCCGGCTGGCGCGAGCACGATCCAGCCGTCACCGGCTGGCAGGCCGCCGGAGCCCGACCAAACGACCTCGCCCGCGGCGGTCAGCTCGTCCAGCAGCGCCGGGGAGTAGCCGGGCAGCCGGCCGGGCAGCACGAGCGTCTCCAGCGCCGACGCGGGCACTGCGGTGCCAGCCAGCTGCTCGACCACGTCGTAGACCGCGTCGGGACCGATTCTGCGGGAGCGCCGGCCGTCCTGACCGCGCTCACCGGCGGACTGCTGGTCCGCATGCTGCCAGGCAGGCAGGAAAGCAGCAAAAACCTGCGGCGGAACTGGCTCGACCTCTTTGCGCAGCTTCGCCAGGCAGCGGCGGCGCAGCAGCCGCAGCACGCCGGCCTCGCACCATTCGGTGCCCCGGCCGCCGGGCAGGAATTCGCCCTCGGCGACCCGGCCCTCGGCTGCCAGCCGGTGCAGCGTCCCGATCACCACTGCGATGCCGAGCCCGTAGCGGTGCGCCGCTGACGCTGCCGTGAACGGGCCGTGTGTCCGGGCATACCTGGCGACCAGATCGCGGAGGGGGTCGGGCACCGGCTCGGTGAAGGCGTCCGGGATGCCCGGCGGCAGCGCCACGCCGAGCGCATCGCGCAGCCGCCCGGCATCCTCGATCGCGGCCCAGCGAGCCTCGCCCGCGACCCGGACCTCGATCACCCGGCGCTGCGCGGCAAGCCCGGCCAGCCAGCCGGCCGCGGCAGCAGAGTCCGCGCAGCGCTGCGCGACCTCTGCCGCGGACAGCGGCCCGAGATCTCGCAGCAGGTCGGCCAGTCTCTCCGCGCTGGCGGCGCTGCGGTCGGCCGCCAGCCGCTGCAGCTCTTGCTCCGCTGCCGCGACGACCAGCTGGTCGAGCAGCTCCCTGGCGTCCGCCTGGCCAAGCAGCTCGGCCAGCAGCGCCGAGTCCAGCGCGAGTGCCTGGGCGCGCCGCTCGGCGAGCGGTGCATCGCCCTCGTACATGAAGGCGCCCACATAGCGGAAAAGCAAGGACCGGCCAAAAGGGGATGGCGCGGGGGTCTCGACCTGCACCAGCCGGACCCGGCGTGCCGCAAGGTCGCGCATCAGGCCAGTCAGGCTCGGGACGTCGAAGACATCCTGCAGGCATTCGCGGACGGTCTCCAGCACGATCGGGAAGGTCGAGTACTGGCTGGCCACCGCCAGCAGCTGGGCGGAGCGCTGACGCTGCTGCCAGAGCGGGGAACGCCGTCCTGGCTGGCGCCTGGGCAACAGCAGCGCGCGCGCCGCGCATTCCCGGAACCGCGCGGCGAACAGCGCGGCCGAGCCCAGCTCCGAGGTCACGAGCTGCTCGACCTCATCAGGGTCCAGCAGCGCGATGCCCGCAGGCGGCGGCTCGTCGGTATCGGGAACGCGGATCACGATGCCGTCGTCGGTATGCACCGCCTGCACGTCCATCCCGCCGTAGCGCTCCCGCAGCCGGGCCGCGATGGCCAGCGCCCACGGTGCATGGACCTTCGCGCCGTAGGGGCTGTGCAGGATCAGCCGCCAGTCGCCGAGCTCGTCGCGGAACCGCTCCAGCACCAGGGTGCGGTCGTCAGGCACGTAGCCAGTCGCATCACGCTGGCTGGTCAGGTAGCGGATCAGGTTCGATGCAGCCAGTTCGTCCAGGCCGTCCTCGCGGAGCCGGGCGGTCGCATCCTGCTCGCTGACGGCACCGAGTTCGCGGCAGTAGGCTCCGATCGCGGCGCCGAGCTCGGCCGGCCGGCCCGGTGCGTCGCCGTGCCAGAACGGCAGCTTGCCCGGCTGGCCGGGGGCCGGCGAGACGAGCACCTGGTCGGCGGTGATGTCCTCGATCCGCCACGAGCTCGCGCCCAGCACGAAAACGTCGCCGACCCGCGACTCGTAGACCATCTCCTCATCCAGCTCGCCGACCCGGCGCGAGTGCCGGCCGGCGCGATCGCGCCGGCCGCCGGCCAGGTACACGCCGAACAGGCCGCGGTCGGGGATTGTCCCGCCGTCGGTCACCGCCAGCCGCTGGCTGCCCGGCCTGCCGTGCAGCATGCCGGTGGTGCGGTCCCAGACCAGCCGGGGCCGCAGGCCCGCGAACTCCTCACTCGGGTAGAGCCCGGCCAGCATGTCGAGCACCGCCTCGAGCACCGGGCGGGTCAGCCCGCTGAACGGCGCTGCCCGCCGCACGGTGTGCTCAAGCTCGCCGATCTCCCAGTCGTCGACCGCGGTCATCGCGACGATCTGCTGGGCGAGCACGTCGAGCGGGTTGCGCGGCATGCGCAGTTCCTCGATCTGGCCGCCGCGCATCCGCTGGGCCACGACTGTGGCCTGCACCAGGTCGCCCTGATACTTAGGGAAGATCACGCCGCGGGAGACATCGCCGACGCTATGCCCGGCCCGGCCGGTCCGCTGCAGGCCGCTGGCCACCGAGGGCGGCGACTCGACCTGGACGACCAGGTCGACTGCGCCCATGTCGATGCCGAGCTCGAGGCTGGAGGTAGCGACCACCGCGGGCAGCCGGCCGGCCTTCAGCGCCTCCTCGATCTGGGCCCGCTCCTGCCGGGACACCGAGCCGTGGTGCGCGCGGGCGATCTCCGCGGTGGCTCCCGCCGATGCGCCTGCCTGGGCCATGACTTCAGCCGGAGCAACCCGCCCCGCCCCGCCCGGGGCGCCCCCGTACTGCCCGGACCCGGCCTGCCCGGACCCGGCCCGCCCGGACCCGTACTGCGCTGCACCGTCCTGCCCGGCGGTCAGTCCGGCGGCGGCATCAGCCTGCTGCTCCTCGATCCGCTCGGCGGCGAGCTCGTTGAGCCGGGCGCAAAGCCGCTCGGACAGGCGGCGCGAGTTCGCGAAGACGATCGTCGACTTGTGACTTTCGATCAGGTCGAGCACATGTGCCTCGACGTGCGGCCAGATCGAGTGCCGGCGGACCGGATCCGCGGCCGGCTCGAAAATCTCCTGGCCGGGCTCGCCGGACGCAGGCCCGCTGCCCCCGTAGACCGGGGGCGGCGCGGCAGTCTCCAGGTCCGCCATGTCCTCGACCGGCACGACGATGCGCAGATCGAGCTGCTTGTCGCTCGGCGGCTGGACAATGGTGACCGGCTGCGCGCCGCCGAGGAAGGCCGCCACCTCTTCGGGCGGCCGGACGGTCGCGGACAGGCCGATGCGCTGCACGGGGCGGTGCTGCGCCGCTCGCCGCAGCGTGTCCAGCCGCTCCAGCGACAGCGCCAGGTGCGCGCCGCGCTTGCCGCCCGCCAGCGCGTGCACCTCGTCGACGATGACCGTCTGGACGCTGCGCAGTCCCTCCCTGGCTTTCGAGGTGAGCAGCAGGAACAGCGACTCGGGGGTGGTAATCAGGATGTCGGGCGGCTTGGCGGCCAGCTTGCGGCGCTCGTCGGCTGCCGTGTCGCCGGTCCGGACGCCCACCCTGATCTGCGGCTCGGGCCGGCCGAGGCGTGCCAGTGCGTGGCCGACGCCGGTGAGCGGCGAGCGCAGGTTCCGCTCGATGTCCACCGCCAGCGCCTTGAGCGGGGAGATGTACAGCACCCGGCAGCGCTGCTGCGGATCGGCTGGGACCGGCTCGGTGATCAGCTTGTCGATTGCCCAGAGGAAGGCGGCCAGCGTCTTGCCCGATCCGGTCGGCGCGACGACCAGCGTGTTCTCGCCCCGGCCGATTGTGGCCCACGCCTGCGCCTGAGCCGGCGTGGGCTCGGCGAACGCAGCGTCAAACCAGGCGCTGGTCGCTTCGCTGAAGCCGTCCAGCGCCTGGCCCGTGACCGGCGGCAAGGCAGGCATGTTTCCATCCTGCCTTGTGCCGCTGACAGTTTGAGTCGGCCCTCTGCTGGGGTGCGTTGCAGGTGCGGAGCATGATCTGGTCAAGAAAGGCGTGCTGGGCGACGCTTTTCTTACCTCTTATCGGATCATGGAGAGTCCGGCGCGGATGCCGGAACGGGCCAGTCCGCCCAGCTTGTTACGTTCGGCGATCGTTTGCGCAGGTCGCCCAGGACATCGCGACCGAGCCGCCGGGTTTCGTGCCGGTTGATCAGGGCGCCGGCCGCGGCCCCGGTCATCAGCGGCCCGAGCGAGGCGGTGCTCTGCCCGGCCCGGGCCGCGAGCCGGCGCTGCAGTCGCAGCCGCAGCGGCGAGCCGAGGGCAATGACCACGCCGGCCGGCCCGAACGCCACGCCACGCCGGTTGGCCCATGCACCGACATATGCCGTCATGCGCTCCCCGACCGAGCCAGGGGCCCGCATGCCGAACACTTCGTGCAGCTCGGCGATCAGCTTGATCTCGATGCCGACGACGGCCACTGTCTCGGTCGCCACCTGGGCGGCGAAGCCCGGCATAAAGGGCAGCACAGCCCAGGTGCCGACCGCCGCGCCCAGGCTTGCCGACATCCGGGCCGCGCTGTCGATCAGCGCGTCCGCGAGTTCCTCCGGCGTCCGGCCGGGATACTGCGCCCGGAGTCTGGCCTGGTCGCGCACGGGCAGCCGCGGCGCGGTGGCCAGCACCTGGTCAGCGAGCTTTGCGGCACTCCACCGGGCGCCGCGTCCCGTGGCCCGTGCACCGCGCCCGGTGACTGCAGCGCTGGCCCGCGCGCCGCGGGCAGTGGCTGCCGCGCTACGGCGGGCCGCCGTGGCCAGCGCGCCGGTCACCCGGCGCCGCGCGGTCCGGTCCCGCCGCAATTTGCCGTTAGCCAGCTGCGCGAACGCCGCGGGCTGCATCTGCCCGGACTGCTGCTCCAGCCGGCCGGTCCCGTTGCCCGAATCTGCCATGGGATCTGCCTACCCGCGATGCGCCAGCGCACGCAACGTCGGGCCGAAGGGCCTCCCTGCGACGCGCCGGCGCACGCAGCGGCAGGGCGAACGGCCCTTCCCGCGATCTTCGGTGATGATGCACACTGGGCCTGCATCGACGCATCAGTATCGATGAAGCAGTATCGATGCGCTGAACCGCGGAGGACACGATGGCCAATCTGAGTTCCATGCTTGCGCAGACAGCAGCCAAACAAGGCGAGCGTCCGGCAATCCGCCTGGACGGCCTCGTCCTGTCTTACGCGCAGCTGCAGGACGCCGCAGGCCGCCTCACATCCTTGCTGAGGTCGCTGGGCATAGCCCCCGGCGACCGGGTCGCCGCCATGCTGCCCAACGTGCCGGCCTTCCCGATCGTGTTCTTCGGAGCACTCGGCGCCGGGGCGGTCGTGGTGCCGATGAACCCGCTGCTCAAGAGCCGCGAGATCGCCTACTATCTCGAAGATTCCGGCGCGAAGGTCCTTTTCGCCTGGCACTCCGCGGCCGGGGAGGCCGCCAAGGGGGCCGCGGAGACCGGCGTGCACGTCATCGAGGTGCACGAGCCCGATCTCGCCGCGCTGCTTGCCGACGTGAGTCCGGCAGCGGAGATCGCGACTCCGGCGGACGAGGACGACGCCGTGATCCTCTATACCTCCGGCACCACCGGCAAGCCCAAGGGCGCCGAGCTCACCCACGCGAACATGCACAGCAACGCAGAGCTGACCGCTGAAACCTTGCTGCAGAACAGCCCGGATGACGTCCTGATGGGCTGTCTGCCGCTTTTCCACGTATTCGGGCTGACCTGCGGGCTGAACGCGGCAGTCATCGTCGGCTGCAGCCTGACGCTGCTGCCCAGGTTTGATCCCGGCCATGCCCTGGAGATCATCGGCCGGGACAAGGTGACGATCTTCGAGGGCGTGCCGACGATGTACGCGGCAATGCTGCACCATCCGGGCAGCGCACAGGCGGACTTCTCGTCCCTGCGGCTGTGCATCTCCGGCGGTGCGGCCCTGCCGGTGGAGGTCCTGCGCGGGTTCGAGGGGGCTTTCCACTGCGTGATCCTGGAGGGCTACGGGCTGTCGGAGACATCTCCGGTCGCGTCCTTCAACCACCCGGACAAGGTGCGCAAGCCCGGCTCGATCGGCACGCCGGTCGTCGGCGTGCGGATGCGCGTGGTCGATGCCGACGGCACCGAAGTGCCCGTCGGCGAGGTCGGCGAGATCGCCATCGCCGGTCACAACATCATGAAAGGGTACTGGCGCAAGCCGGAGGCCACCGCCGAGGCGATCACCGATGGCTGGTTCCGCACCGGTGACCTGGCCAGGGTCGACGAGGACGGCTACTTCTATATCGTGGACAGGAAGAAGGACATGATCATCCGCGGCGGATACAACGTCTATCCGCGCGAGATCGAAGAGCTCTTGTACGAGCACCCGGCGGTCGCCGAGGCTGCTGTCGTCGGGATTCCGCATGACGTGCTCGGCGAGGAGATTGGCGCCGCCGTCAAGCTCAAGCCGGACGCGACCGTCACGGCGGAGGAACTGCGCGCATTCACCAGGGACCGGATAGCGCCGTACAAGTACCCGCGTCATGTCTGGATCGTGCCCGACCTGCCCAAGGGCGCGACCGGCAAGATCCTGCGCCGCGAGGTGGAGCCACCGCGGGACGCCCGATGACCGCGGCGACCAAGCGCACTATCAACGTCGAGGGTCAGCAGCTGCGCGTGGCTGTCCGCCACGGGCTGGCCGGCGCGGTACCGTTGCTGATCATCAACGGCATCGGCGCCAGCCTGGAGCTGCTGCAGCCGTTCGTGGATGCGCTTGACCCAGCCCAGGCCGTGATCAGATTCGACGTTCCCGGCGTCGGCGGATCGCCGATGCCCAGCCGCCCGTACCGCTTCAGCGGACTTTGCAGGCTGATCGCCAAGATGTTGTCCGAGCTCGGATACGACCAAGTCGACGTGCTCGGCATCTCCTGGGGCGGCGGGGTCGCGCAGCACTTCGCGGCGTTCCAGCGGGCGCGCTGCCGCCGGCTGGTGCTGGTCAGCACGGGGACCGGCGCGACCATGCTGCCGGCCCGACCCGGCGTCCTGCTGCAGATGGTCAGACGGCAGCGCTACGTGGACAACGGCTATCTCGCGCGCGTCGCACCTGACCTGTACGGGGGCTCAGCGCGAGCCGAGCCTGAGCGGGTGAGCGAGACGATGCAGGAGAACAACCGCCTCGGGCCGTCACGCGGCTACGCCTATCAGCTCGCCGCGTCGTTCGCCTGGACGAGCGCGCCGTTCCTGCCGCTGCTGCGGCAGCCGACGCTCATCCTGTCCGGTGACGACGACCCGATCATCCCGCTGGCAAATGCCAAGATGATGCACCGGCTGATTCGGGGTTCGCGGCTGTACGTCTTCAAGGGCGGCCATCTCGGCCTGGTCGCCGAGGCAGCGGAGCTGGCACCGGTGGTACAGAGCTTTCTCGCTGCGGAGCCGGCCGGGAACCGCTCGGGCTGACCGCGTTAGTGCCAGGCCGGCCGGGCAGGTAAAGACGCTATGACAACCGCGCCCGACGCTGAGTTTTGCGCTCTCGAACCGATACTCGACGATGCGGGCCGGGACCCGCTGCTGCGGGTCAGGGAGTTCGCGGAGAAGTCGGTCCAGCCGGTCATCAGCCAGTACTGGATCCGCTAGGAATTCCCGCACGACCTCATTCCCGCGATAGCCGGGCTCGGCATCGCCGGCCTGGCCTACGACGGCCACGGCTGTCCCGGCGGCGGAAACGTGCTGGATGGCATGGTCGCGATGGAGGTTTCGCGCATCGACGCGCCGATAGCAACGTTCCTCGGCGTGCAGTCCGGGCTGGCGATGGGGTCGATCTACCTGTGCGGTTCGCAGGAGCAGAAAGAGCGCTGGCTGCCTGCCATGGCGCGCATCCCGCTGGAGAACCAGGTGGGACGGTTCGCCGCGGACGCCGAGGCGATTTACTCCTACGAGGGCACCTGGGAGAACAGCACCCAGCTCGCCAGCGGGCGATGCTGGCTAGGCTAGGCCCGTTTTCCGCATGATCACCTGTGATGGTTTGCCTGTTTCAGGCGGGCTTCTCGGGCCAGGGCAGGGGGATGTTCAGTAGCGCGAGGATGGTGCGCTGGATGCTGGTGAGGTGATCCAGGACGGGGCCTGCTGGTGTGTAGGTGAGGTGCAGGCCGTCGAAGGCGGCCAGGGCTGCGCGGGCGGTGGGGATGGCGGCGCGTCCTTCGGGCAGGATGCCGGGCAGGGGGGCTCCGGGGCCGACGGCGGCGCGGAGCTCGGCCTCGATCAGCCCGAAGGTGAGCAGGGCGATGCCGATGACGGCGATGAGGGCCTCGATCCGGTCGTCGTTGTGCAGGAAGACGGGCCGGACCCGCAGGGTCTGCTTGAGGTCGCGGTGGCGCTGCTCGGCGATCCACTGGTCCTTGCAGGTCTTCAGGACGTCCAGCGCGGTCAGCTGGGTGCCGTCATCATGGCCGGGCAGGTTGGTGGCCAGCGCGTACAGCCCGTCGAGCTGGCTGGCGGCGGTGATCGCGGCGGTGTCACGGGCCCAGCTGATGACTGGCTTGCCTTTGCGGGTGCCGGTGGCGACGGTGATCAGGCCGGCGACGGGGCGGGTGAGGATCTGGGCGACCCGGGTATCAACCTGCTTCCTGGTCTTGCAGGAGCGGCCGCCCAGGCCGTTGCGCACTCTGCCCAGGGCCGCCTCGGCCCTGGCCAGTGCCCGCTCGCGGGCGGCGGCGACGGAGACGGCTTCCTCCGATGACCAGGTGTAGGCCGCTTGCAGGTCGTGATGCTGTCCGTGCTCGTCGGTGACGCCGAAGGGCATGAGCAGGCCCTTCCAGGTGGTGCGCCGGCTGGCCGGCCGGTTCCGTTCCCGCCAGGAGACGTGGTCCAGGACCGCCAGCGCGGCCAGGCCGCCGAGGGGGCCGACGTCGGCGTCAAACCGGTCCGCCCAGCCGGTGTCCGCGCGCAGCGGCACGACGAACTTCACGTTCGCGGTGTCGGCGGCGCACAGGTTCTCGGTGTAGCCCAGGCCCGAGTCGGCGACCACGACCAGGCCCGGCGGCAGCGCCGCGGCCAGCGCCTCGATCGCGGCCATGAACGCCGGCAGCTCCGACGATGACCCCTTGTGCGGCCGGAAGCACAGCGCTACCCCGTTAGGGGCGGATGCCTGCAGGGTCCTGACCTGCCGGGCGATGGTCCGGTCGGCGGACCAGCCCTTGGCGGCCAGCTCCGAGCCGCCGTAGTGGCCGGCGAAGCGGACCGCGGTCAGGTCCAGGTGCAGCCGGGACGCGTCAGCCACGGCGAACTCGCCGACGGCCCGCAGCATCAGCTGGCCGCGGACATCCTCGGCCACTTTCGCCAGCGCCTCCAGGGAGCGGCCGAGCCGGTCATCGTTCAGCAGCACCGCCGGGGTTCCCAGCAGCTCGGGCACCGCGGCCGAAGATGCCCACCCGGCGATGTCATACAGCGGCGACGGGGACGCCAGCCGGCTGGCCGCCAGCACGCAGGCGATCTCGCCGTGACTGGCCAGGGCCTTGCCGCGGCGCGGGATCGCGGCGTCCACGACCTGGGCCACCTTGAGCCTGCGCAGGTAATGCGCCACGACCAGCAGCGGCCCGACGTGGCGGCGGGTGCCGGGCGGCGGCTGGTCGAGGCGGGCCAGCCCGGCGACGAGCTGCTCCAGCTTCCCGCTGGCCTTCAGCTCGTCAAGGCGGCCCAGGTTTGCCACAACATGCTGGCGCACGCGGGTGCCCTCCCGGCGGCCCTCGACCAGCTCCAGGTACTCGTAGCTGCGGCCGCCGCGGCGGACCGTCTTCACCTTCGCATACATGTTGCCACAACACTAGAAGCCAGTTCGCCGCCATTCCAGGCGACACGCCGCAGGTTCCAGGCGACCCGCCGGAGGAAGATACTTTCCCACGCCCGGCCTGTTTGCCACAACACCGGAGAACCGCTCACGGGCACCAGGGAGTCATGACCGCAGGTCAGGCCATCAAGATATGCCTAACGATCAAGCCCATGCATGATGATCATGCGGAAAACGGGGCTAGGCGGCCTTGCAGGCGATCCGGTACCGGTCGATGACCAGGCCGGCCACGGCGGGGTGGCTGCCCAGCGGCGCGGTGACCCAGCCGGCGGCCGTCTTCTGCAGCCGGTCGTGGAAATCGCCGGGAGCCATCAGGTACGTTGCCACCGCGACAGGCCTGCCGGTGCACGCATGTAGCTCGGCCACCGCGGCCTCGACGGTCGGCCGCCCGGCGGCTGCGAAAGCCGCCAGCACCCGGACGCCGAGCTGGTCGGCCAGCAGCTCCGCCTGCCGGCGCACGTCTGCGGCGGCCTGCGGGTCGCTCGACCCGGCCGCGGCCAGCACGACCGGCGCGCCGGCCGGCGCGCCGGATTCCGCCAGCCTGGCGGCGAGTGCCGTGCCGAGCAGCGGGTCGGGCCCGAGCGGGTCCGCAACCCGCGTGTACGGCCGCCGGGCAGCGCTGGCGATGTCCGCCGCCAGGTGGTAGCCGGTCGACAGCAGCAGCGGCACGACGACGACGTCCCGGTTGGCCCCGTTCAGCCCGTCGGCCAATGACGGCGCGGCGTGCTGCAGAAACGTCACCCGCACGTCGATGACCGGCGCTAGCCGGGTCACCTGCCGGGCGAGCGCGTTGACCGCCTCTCGCGCGGCCGGGTTCCTGCTGCCGTGCGCGACCGCGATCAGCGCGGGCCTGCTCATGGCGAGCCCAGCAGTTCGCGGAGCCGGACGACCTCGCCCACGACCACCACCGCGGGCGGCCGGATGGCCAGCCGGGCGGCATCCGCCGCTACCTGGCTGAGGGTCGAGGTGAGAACCTGCTGGCGCGGCGTCGTGCCGTCGCAGATGACCGCCACCGGAGTGCCGGCGTCACGGCCGCGCTTGATCAGCTCAGCCGCGATCTGCTCGAGATGCGCGACTGCCATCAGCAGCACCAGGGTGCCCGGCCCGCTTGCCAGTGCAGCCCAGTCGACGGTGGCGCCCGGATGGGACGGGTCCAGATGCGCGGACACCACGGCGAAGTCCTGGGTGACACCGCGGTGGGTGACAGGGATCCCGGCATAGGCCGGCACCGCGACCGCGCTCGTTACTCCCGGTACCACTTCGACGGGGACGCCCGCCCGTACGCAGGCCAGCGCCTCCTCGGCGCCCCGGCCGAAGACGAACGGGTCGCCGCCCTTCAGCCGCACGACGCGCCGGCCAGCCAGCGCGCGGCTGACGATCAGGTCGTTGATCTGCTCCTGGGTCAGGTTATGGGTGTGCGGTGCCTTGCCGGCGTCGACGACTTCGACCTCAGGGTCGAGCTCGGCCAGCAGCGCCCGCGGTGCGAGCTTGTCCACAACCACGACATCGGCCTCTGCCAGCAGCCTGCGGCCGCGCACCGTGATCAGCCCGGCGTCACCGGGGCCGCCGCCGACGAGGGCGACCTGGCCGATGCCCGCGCGACGCTGGCGGCGCAGCGGCAGGCTGCCCTCGGCCAGCGCCAGTGCCAGCGCGGATCGCAGCCGCTGCGCGCGGCGCGGGTCACCGCCAGCCGTCACCGCGACCGTCACGTCGCCGTGCCGGGTAACAGCCGGCATCCGCGCCGGCGAGGCATCCGCGTCGTCGGCGCGTACGCACCAGACGCGCCCGCGGTCGGCCTCCGCGGCCACGGCCGCATTGACCTGAGCATCGTCGGTCGCGGCATGCGCCAGCCAGGCACCGGCAAGGTCGCCGTCGCGGTACTGCCGCCGGTGCGCGATCACGTCCAGTCCGGCCAGCTCGGCGTCGATGACCGGGGCGATCACGTGCACGAGCGCGCCTGCCGCCAGCAGCGAGCGGGCACGGCGCAGGGCCACCGCGCCGCCGCCCACCACCACCGTGCGCTTGCCGCCGAGGCTGAGCGCGATCGGGTAAGAGGCCAGGACGGCGGCATCCGCGCCAGAGGCGCCTGACCGGTCCGGGGCTGGGCCAGGGGCATGACCGGGCGGCCCGGCGGACCGGGTGAGAGAGGACGCTGTCATGACCGCGCCTCCGTCAGCGGATCCCGCAGGTCGGGGCGGGAAACGGCGGTGAACCGGAGGGTGAAGCCGCGGGCGCAGGCATCGCACTCCCAGTCGCCTGCCTCCGGCCCGGCGGGCCGGAGGCTCTCCTCGCCGCAGTAAGGGCAGAAGAACGGCACCTGGCGCTCGCCGGTCATATCAGCAGCCCGTCGTCGGCGCGGCGGACCCAGGAGGCGAACTGTTCGCCGTCGTCGCGGCCCGCCAGGTAGTTGCGCAGCAGCCGCTCGACGTAGTCGGGCAGCGCGTCCGCGCTGACCTTCAGCCCGCGCAGCTTGCGGCCGAACGAGGGATCAGTCCCCAGCGACCCGCCCAGATGCACCTGGAAGCCCTCGCCGCCGTCGACGATCGATCCCTTGAGCCCGATGTCGGCGAGCTGGAAACGGGCACAGGAGTTAGGGCAGCCGTTGACGCTTAGTGTTACCGGTGTGTCGAAGCCCGGCAGCCGCCGGTCCAGCTCGGCGTAGAGGTCGCGGGCCCGCTGCTTGGTCTCCACGATCGCGAGCTTGCAGAACTCGATGCCGGTGCAGGCCATGGTCCCGCGGCGAAACGCTGACGGGCTCGGCTGCAGGTCGGCTGCCTCCAGCTCGGCGGCCAGTTCGGCCACCCGGTCACCCGGCACGTCCAGGATGAGCAGCTTCTGCTGGGTGGTGGTGCGGACCCGGCCTGATCCGTAGGTCTCGGCAAGGTCGGCGACCTGCCACAGCTGGCTGCCTGAGGTTCGGCCGACGTGCGGTGCGACGCCGACGTACGAGCGGCCGTCGCGCTGGCGGTGCACGCCGACGTGGTCGCGGGAGCCCGCGCCAGGCGGCGCTGGCGGCGGCCCGTCGGGCAGGGCGTAGCCGAGGTATTCCTTCTCCAGCACCTCACGGAACCGCTGCGTTCCCCAGTCGGCCACCAGGAACTTCAGCCGGGCCCGGCTGCGCAGCCGGCGGTAGCCGTAATCGCGGAAGAGCCCGGCGACGCCGGCCCACACCTCGGGCACCCGGTCTGACGGGGCGAATACGCCCAGCCGCTGGGCGAGCATCGGGTTGGTCGACAGGCCGCCGCCGACCCACAGGTCGAAGCCGGGGTCGGCGTCCGGCCCGCGGACGCCGACGAACGAGATGTCGTTGACCTCGTGCGCGGTGCAGTGCGAGGAGCAGCCGGAGATCGCGGTCTTGAACTTGCGCGGCAGGTTCGTGAACGCGGGATTGCCGGCCGCCACCGCCTCGGTCGCCCGCAGCACCGCGGTCGCATCCAGGATCTCGCTCGCGTCGATCCCGGCCACCGGGCAGCCGAGGATGTTGCGCGGCACGTCGCCGCACGCCTCCTGGCTGGACAGGCCGACTTCCTCCAGGCGCGCCCAGATCGCCGGCACGTCCTCGATCCTGATCCAGTGGTACTGCACGTTCTGCCGGTCGGTGACGTCAGCGAGGTCGCGGCCGTACTCCTTGGCGATGCCCGCGACGGTGCGCAGCTGCCCGGCGGACAGCTGCCCGCCGGGAATGCGCACCCGCATCATGAAGTACGAGTCCTCGATCTCGGCATCCTCGAGCGCGCCGGTCTTGCCGCCGCTGATCCCCGGCCGGCGCTGGGTGTACAGCCCCCACCAGCGGAAGCGGCCCCGCAGGTCGGCCGGATCGATGGAATCAAAGCCCTGGACGGCATAACGGGTGAGGATGCGGTCGCGGACCAGCAGTCCGTCATTGTCTTTCTTGAAGCGCTCGGCCGCGTTCAGCGGCTCGCGGTGGCCCAGGGCCCACTGGCCCTGGCCCCGCTGGGGTCGGGATGGCATCGTGGTGTCTTTCTGCTGCGGAATTAAGCCACGCCGGGCCGTGCCCTACCGGGGCATGCGGCGGCGCGCGGCGGGAAACGAGATCAGCAGCAGGACCGACAGATGGCGCTGGAGACACGCAGCAGATCGACGTGGCGCCGGCACGACAGCAGAAGGAGGCGGCGCTGGCCGGCAATGCGGGTCACGACGTGGCCTCCGGGGTTAGGTGCTCGCAATCCCTACGACATCAATTAACGGCCAGGACCCGCCGTCGCGCAACCTGCGTTCCGGTAGGGATTAGGCGAGGGGCCGGGGCGGCGCCATGCTCGAGGCATCCGCGAGGCCGGGTAGCCTGACCCGCGTGCGCCTGACTGCCTTCTGGGAACGGATGCGCGCTCAGTTCGGCGAGACCTACGCCGAGAGCGTTGCCAAGGATCACGTGCTCGCACCGCTCGGCGGCCGTACGGTCAACGAGGCGCTCGCGGACGGCGAGGACGTCAAGGTCGTCTGGCGGGCCGTCTGCGAGGTCTTCCGCGTTCCCGACCGGCTGCGCTGACGGATGCGGCGGAACCGCTGAGTGCTGGCCAGGCAGGTGCGGGAGCACCTTCGGGCGCCCGTTTGACGCGGTGGCGGGACGATTTCGACCGCAGCGGCGCGTCGTCTTCATGATCGAACAATTGTTCGTTAGAGTAGCGCTGCTGGCAGTCCCGTCGCGGCCTTCGGGCGGCCGGGCAGCCTGAGTACCCGGAATTGTCGGTGGCAGCGCGTAGCGTCGGCGCCGGTAAGCAGAGATGACACGGCCTGCAGTGCGCACGGCCTGCAGTGCGGGCCGCCATTCAGCGAGCGGCTCGGCATAGCCCTCGATCCCGACGGGAGTTCCCATGGCACCGAACGACAAGGCGGGCAGCGGCAAGGCTGGCGACAGGGAGAAGTCCCTGGACACCGCGCTCGCCCAGATCGAGCGGCAGTTTGGCAAGGGCGCCATCATGCGACTCGGCGACGATACCCGGGCGCCGGTCGAGGTGATCCCGACCGGGTCCATCGCCCTGGACGTGGCGCTCGGCATCGGCGGTCTTCCCCGCGGCCGGATCGTCGAGATATACGGCCCTGAGAGTTCCGGTAAAACGTCCCTTGCGTTGCATGCAGTAGCAAATGCACAGAAAGCGGGCGGGATCGCTGCCTTCATCGACGCCGAGCACGCGCTCGACCCCGACTACGCCCAGAAGCTCGGCGTCGACACCGACGCGCTGCTCGTCTCCCAGCCGGACACCGGCGAGCAGGCGCTGGAGATCGCCGACATGCTCATCCGCTCCGGGGCCATCGACGTCGTCGTCATCGACTCGGTGGCGGCCCTGGTACCGCGGGCCGAGATCGAGGGCGAGATGGGGGACAGCCACGTCGGCCTGCAGGCCCGGCTCATGTCCCAGGCGCTGCGCAAGCTAGCGGGAGCGCTGAACCAGACCAAGACCACCGCTATTTTTATCAACCAATTGCGGGAAAAGATAGGCGTCATGTTCGGTTGTATGACATTTGGGACAAAAGTTACGCTCGCTGACGGCACGCAGGAGAAAATCGGGAAGATAGTTAACCAGCGGCTGGACGTCGAGGTTCTCTCCTATGACCTCGAGTCGGGCGAGATCGTCCCGCGTCGGATCGTCAGCTGGTTCAACAACGGTCGCGCCGAGCGGTTTCTTCAGTTCACCGTCGCGAAGTCGGGCGGTAACGGCAGGGCCCAGTTCGCGGCGACCGAGAATCACCTGATACAGGGACCGGGGGGCTGGCGTCCCGCAGGCGAGCTGATCGCCGGCGACCGGGTCGTCATCGCTGAGCCGAAGCGCCTGAGCCGTCATCAGGAGCAGCTGGTCCTCGGCTCCCTGATGGGCGACGGGAACCTGTCGCCGAACCGCCGCGGCAGGTCGGGCACCCGCTTGCGGCTGGGCCGCGGCGCCGCGCAGGCGGCCTACCTGGACTGGAAGGTCTCGCTTCTCGGCAACATCGGATGCGCGCGGACCACGAACGCCAAGGGAGCGGTCTTCGCCGACTTCACGCCGCTGCCCGAACTGGCGGAAGTGCATGAGGCCGTCTACTTCGGGGATGGCAAGAAGCACCTGAGCTGGGATTACCTGAAGGAGCTGACTCCGTTCGCGCTGGCCGTCTGGTACATGGACGACGGCGGCTTCACCGTCCGGTCGAAGGGCGTCCAGGAGAGAACACAAGGCGGAACCGGCCGGATCGAGATCTGCGTCGAGGCGATGAGTCCCGGCTCACGGGATCGGCTTGTGCAGTATCTGCGGGACACCCACGGGCTGGACGTCAAGCTCGGCGCCAGCGGTGCGCGGCGGGTCTCGGTCCTTCAGTTCACCACGTCGGCATCGGAGAAATTCCAGCAGCTGGTGGCTCCCTACGTTCATCCTTCTATGGAGCACAAGCTGCTGCCGCGCTTCCGGCAGCAGTTCAACGTCCAGGCCGAGTTCGTGCCCGCCGAGCTAAGGCTTATGCCCGCGAGAATCCTGGATATCCATGTCAAGCCGCCGGCTCGGTCGATGAGCAAGTTCGATATCGAGGTGGAGGGATCCCATAACTACTTCGTGGATGGGGTCATGGTCCACAACAGCCCGGAAACGACCACCGGCGGGAAGGCACTGAAATTCTACGCCTCGGTCCGGCTGGATATCCGGCGCATCGAGACGCTGAAAGATGGCACGGATGCTGTGGGTAACCGCACTCGGGTAAAGGTCGTGAAGAATAAACTTGCGCCGCCATTCAAATCCGCGGAATTCGATATTCTGTACGGAATAGGGATAAGTCGGGAAGGCAGCCTGATCGACCTGGGCGTGGAGCAGTCGATCGTGCGCAAGGCCGGGGCCTGGTACACCTACGACGGCGAGCAGCTCGGCCAGGGCAAGGAGAACGCCAGGAACTTCCTGCGCGAGAACCCGGACAGGGCCAACGAGATCGAGAAGAAGCTCAAGGAGAAGCTCGGCGTCGGTCCCCGCCTCGACGCGGACGCCTCGGCACCCGCAACTGGTGGCGCGGACACCGCCGCCGGCCTGGCCAGCGTAAGAAGCCTGCGGGGTGCTGAGTAGCGCAGGGCACCGGCTGAGGACGATTCCGGCCGGGCAGCGGGAGGCGTGACGGTGTCCGGCAGGAGGCAGGGCGCGGCGAGCCGGCGACACTCCCCAGCTGAGGCCGATGAGGGGTCCGCTGCAGTGGCCGATCCCGAGGCGGTGGCTCGGCAGGTCTGCCTGCGGCTGCTGGCGGCCGCCCCCAGGACGCGGGCGCAGCTTGCCGCCGCCCTGAGTCGGCGCGGTGTGCCTGACGAGGCGGCCGGGGCCGTGCTCGGCAGGTTTGCCGACGTCGGGCTGATCGACGACAAGACGTTCGCGAGCAGCTGGGTCGAGTCCCGCCACCACGGCCGCGGCCTGGCGGGCCGGGTGCTGGCAGCCGAGCTTCGGCAGCGCGGAGTGCCCGACGACGACATCCAGACGGCGCTGAAGCAGCTGGATCCCGAGCAGGAGGTCGCCACTGCGCGGGCTCTGGTGGCCCGCAGGCTGGCGGCCACCGCCGGCCAGCCGCTGCCCGCGCGGATCCGCCGGCTGATGGGCGTGCTGGCCAGGAAGGGCTATCCGCAGGCGCTGGCGTACCGCGTCGTGCGCGAGGCACTGGAGCACGAGGGTCTTGATCCGGCCAGGGCCGGGATCGATCTCGCCGACGCTCCGGAGTCCGAGCACGACGCGGTGCCCGACAGCTGACGAAACTGCGGGAAGACGCCATCACGTCGCGAAGGCCGCCAGTGTCTGCTTGCCCAAAACGTTATCTCCGCTTAACCTCACGGCAGCGAGGTATTTCTCCGCGCAGGCGGATCGACGAAGTGAAAAGAGCAGTTATGTCCACCGGGCAGGGCACGGCCTATGCAGGCTGGCCCACGCCCGGAGGCTGTGAATGTAGTGCACGATCGGTGTCGGCCGCCGGCATCGTTGCTGGCCGGGGGCATGCCGGGTCAGTCAGCGATACCGGCTCGCGGAGCGGAAGGAGTGAGCGCGGAAGGGCCTGAGGCGCTCGAGGACTCCGCTGTCATGGCGGCGGAACGCCGGCGTCCGGCCAGCCGGGCGCAGCGAGGGTGTGCGGCACCAGTGCCGCGCCCTCGCGGCTGCTGCCATGCGGGCGGAACCCGCGACCCGATTGTGCTGAGACTGACCGCCGGCTGCGGCGGAGTAGCCCTCGCTGCAGGGCATATCCCTGGCGCCGCGCGGCGGCGCCTCGGAGCCCGTGAGCGGGAAGGGGCCAAGCCGTGAGTATCGGCATTGCGCTTGTGCTTGTCGCGGCGATTGTCGGGTGCGCTGCAGCCTTGGTCGCCCTCGTGGTGGCACTGCGGAAGGCGCCAGGCCGGCTGCCCGGCCCGATTGCGGATGCGCCTAACCCGGCCCCCGACACTAGCGGGCAGGCTGACGTGCAGCTCCCGGCGGCTGGCCTGGCTGCAGACCAGATGCGGGCGAAGGCGGAGATCGAAGCTGCCGGGATCGTCCGCCAGGCGGAGCTTTCCGCTCAGCAGGCTGCCCAGTCTCGTCAGGAGGTCGATGACGAGATCCGTGAGGTCAAGGACGAGGTGCGGCAGTTGCGCGGTGATCTGGAGCGCCGCGAGAACCGGCTCGCCGAGCGGGAGCAGCGGCTCGACCAGGAGGGCCGCAAGCTGGACCAGCGATCCGCCGAGCTCGACGAGGCTCACCACAAGCTGGACCGCCGGCGCAGCGAGCTGGACCGCCTCGGTGAGGAGCGCCGCGAGGTCCTCGAGCGAGTGGCGGGACTGACCGCCGACCAGGCCAGGGCCGGGCTCGTTGCCGTGATCGAGAATCAGGCGAAGCGCGAGGCTGCGCTGATCGTGCGGGATATCGAGAAGGAAGCGCAGAAAGACGGGCAGCGGCGCGCCCGCAAGATCGTCACGCTGGCTATCCAGCGGGTTGCGAGCGAGCAGACCAGCGAGTCCGTTGTCTCGGTCCTGCATCTTCCCGGTGACGAGATGAAAGGCCGCATCATCGGCCGCGAGGGCCGCAATATCCGTGCCTTCGAGACTGTCACCGGCGTCAACCTGATCATCGACGACACGCCTGAGGCGGTACTGCTGTCGTGTTTCGACCCGGTCCGCCGCGAAGTCGGCAGGCTGACGCTGGAGCGGCTCGTGCTCGACGGGCGGATTCACCCGCAGCGCATCGAGGAGGCCTACGACCGGAGCAAGTCGGAGATCGAGCAGCTATGCATCCGGGCAGGTGAGGATGCCCTGGTGGACGTTGGCATCACCGACATGCATCCCGAGCTGACCAACCTGCTTGGCCGGCTCCGCTACCGGACTTCCTACGGCCAGAACGTGCTCAAGCACCTGACCGAGTCCGCGCATATCGCGGGCATGATGGCCAGCGAGCTTGGCATGGATCCGGTACTGATGAAGCGCTGCACGGTGCTGCACGACATCGGCAAGGCGCTTACGCACGAGGTGCAGGGCAGTCACGCGCTGATCGGCGCGGAGATCGCCCGCCGCTACGGCGAGCCCGAGGACGTCGTGCACGCGATCGAGGCGCACCACAACGAGGTCGAGGTACATACCGTCGAGGCCGTCCTGACCCAGGCCGCCGATGCCATCAGCGGCGGGCGCCCTGGCGCGCGCCGGGAATCTCTCGAGGCCTACATCAAGCGGCTGGAGCGGCTGGAGCAGATCGCCCTGGCCCAGGATGGCGTCGAGAAGGTCTTCGCCATGCAGGCAGGCCGGGAGGTCCGGGTCATGGTCAAGCCCGAGAACGTCGATGACATCCAGGCCCAGGTAATCGCTCGGGATGTCGCCAAGCAGGTCGAGGAGGAGCTGACCTACCCGGGTCAGATCCGGGTGACCGTGGTCCGCGAATCGCGTGCCATTGAATTCGCGCGCTAGCCGTTGGTCAATGTGAGCCGTTGGTCAGCTTGACAGGCGCTATGCCGGGTGGGGTGAAGCCGAGAATCTGGCCGTAAAAGGAGATCTCGGCTTCGAGCGCGGCCATTATCGTCTCCGCCTTGCGGAAGCCGTGGGATTCGCCGTCAAATGCGATGTAGGCATGCGCGATGCCATGCGCCGCCAGGTCGCGCGCGATGCTCTCGGACTGCTCGGCCGGCACGACCGGATCATCGAGGCCCTGCAGCAGCAGCACCGGGCAGGTCGACGCGGTCACGTGGCCGACCGGCGCGCGCTCGGAGTAGACGATCTCGAATCCCGGCAGCGGCCCGATCAGGCCGTCCAGGTAGCGGGACTCGAAGTCATGCGTGTGCGCCGAGAAGGTGCTCAGGTCAGCCACGCCGTAGTAGGAGGTGGCCGCGCTGAACACACTGCCGGAGACCGCGCCGGTGGTGACCGCGGCCAGAGCCGTCCAGCCGCCTGCCGAGCCGCCGCGAATGGCCAGCCGCCGGGGATCGGCCTCGCCCGATTCGGCCAGGGACCGCGCCGCCGCGAGCGCGTCTTCGACGTCGACGACGCCCCACTTGCGGCGCAGCCGCTCCCGGTAGTGCCGGCCGTAGCCCGTCGACCCCCCGTAGTTCACGTCGATGATGCCGATGCCGCGGCTGGTGAAGAAAGCCTTCTCCAGGTCCAGCAGCGCCGTGACGTTCGACGTCGGGCCGCCATGCACCCACACCACGTACGGGGGCTTCTCGCCCGCCGGGCCAGTCGCCCTGGGGCTGGACGGCGGGTAGACCAGCGCATGCACGACGCGCCCGTACGGCCCCTCGAGCTCGACGTGCCGCGGTACCGGCAGGTACCTGGCAGCTGGCAGCTCGTCCAGTTCCCGCCGCAGAATCTCCTGCCGGGACGTGCCAGTGTCGATCCGCACCACTGCCAGTGCATGCGTCGGGCCGCCTGCCACTCCGGCGATGGCGGTGCCGTCGGCCGACAGCGTGGCTGCGAATTCGGCCAGCGGAAGATCGAGGTCGGCAAGCTCCATGGTGTCCGGATCCAGCACGCCGAGCCGCATGCCGCCCCTGCCGTGCAGGACGGCCAGCCGGCCATCGCCCAGCATCGCAAACGGCCGCGCTCCAAGCTGCCACAGCGGGCCGCCGAATTCCTCATCGGCCGGGTAGAGCGCCTGGGCCGGCTCGCCAGACAGCCCGATCTGGTAGATGTTCCACCAGCCCGGCCAGTCCGACACCACATACAGGCTGGTGTTGTCCCGCCAGACAGGTGCCAGCACCGATTCCCGGAGACTGCCCTTGACCAGCCTGCCCCTGGCCGGCACGCCGTTCTCCAGCGGCGCGACCCGCAGCTCAGTGCCATCCCACGGCATATGCGGGTGGTTCCAGCACACCCAGGCCAGCCTGCTGCCATCGGGTGACGGGGTGGGGTAAGCGAAGAAATCCGAGCCGGAGACGAGGTCGCGGACCGCCTCCGGCTTCTCCGCCGCCGAGCCATCCAGCGGGACCGCGACGATCGACCGGCTGACCTTGGCGTCGCCGTGGCGTTCCTGCACGCACCAGACCTCGCTGCGGTCCGGCGACAGGACGAAGTCGGCATAGCGCAGGGCCGCGGCTGACAGCGGACCGCTTCCTGGCTCGTCGCCGGCCGCGGGATCGGGAGTGAGCGGCCGCGGTGCCGCCCGGCCGTCTGCTGTCTCCGGGCCGGCCAGGTACAGCCGCTGGTCAGCGTAGTTCGCGAACAAGATCTCGAAACCCCGCGGTGCGCGGCTGCCTGCGCTGCCCGGCCGGGCCGCGGCGCGGGGCACCGGGAGATAGGACAGGCCGCCATACTCGTGCACCCGGCTGCGGGCATTCCACGGCGCCGGAAGCAGCTCAGTCAGCCTGCCGCCAGGGCCGCGGTGCATGATGGTCAGCCGGCCGCCTTCCTCGGGCCGCCCCTCCTGCCACCAGGTATCCCCGCCGATCACGATCGGGAACGAGAGCCTCAGCCGTTCCCTGGCCACGTCGGCCGCCGTGATGGGTGACGGCCAGGCGCCAAACGGAATAGCAGGGACCGTCGCACCCTCAGCCGTGGTCGTGGTGCCCGCTGCCGTCACCGCCGCCTCGCTCGTCGTGCCCAGCACGCTGTCTGTCATAGGCATATGGTGCCCTACCCGGTGGGCCGACCTGCCGCAGACTCCGGCACTGCTTGGTGCCGTCTGCGTGTCGGCTGATGTCGCCGTCCCGCAGTCCGCCCGGTCCTTACCCGACTGACATGAACCGTCGCGCGCAGTAGCGCCGGGCGGCATGCGACAACGCCGCCCGGCGAGCGCGCGCCGCTGGTGCGTCTACCCTGGTGGGCATGCCGGGCGCCAGCGGTCTGCGAAGCTTCGAGATCCGCACCTACGGGTGCCAGATGAACATGCACGATTCCGAGCGGCTGGCCGGCCTGCTCGAAGCCGCCGGATACCGGCGCGCCGCAGCGGGGGCCGCGCCCGACGTGGTGGTCTTCAATACCTGCGCCGTCCGGGAGAACGCCGACAACAGGCTGTACGGGAATCTCGGCCACCTGCTGCCGGTCAAGAACGCTCATCCGGGCATGCAGATCGCGGTCGGCGGCTGCCTGGCCCAGAAGGACCGGTCAGCGATCACCGAGCGAGCGCCGTGGGTCGACGTGGTGTTCGGCACGCACAACATCGGCTCGCTGCCGGTGCTGCTGGAACGGGCACGGGTGCAGCAGCAGGCGCAGGTGGAGATCCTGGAGTCGCTTGAGCGCTTCCCGTCCGTGCTGCCGGCCCGCCGCGAGTCGCCGTACTCGGCCTGGGTTGCCATCTCAGTGGGCTGCAACAACACGTGCACGTTCTGCATCGTGCCGGGCCTGCGCGGGCGGGAGGAGGACCGGCGGCCCGGCGACGTGCTGGCGGAAATCCGTGCGCTGGCCGCCGAAGGCGTGCTGGAGGTGACCCTGCTCGGGCAGAACGTCAACTCCTACGGCGTGGGGTTCGGCGACCGGCTGGCGTTCAGCAAGCTGCTGCGCGCCTGCGGCGACATCGAGGGCCTGGAGCGGGTCCGCTTTACCTCACCGCATCCGCGGGACTTCACTGACGACGTCATCGACGCCATGGCACAGACCCCGAATGTCATGCCGCAGCTGCACATGCCGCTGCAGTCGGGCGCCAACACGGTGCTGCGGGCCATGCGACGCGCCTACCGCCGGGACTCCTACCTGGCGATACTGGACCGGGTGCGAGCGGCCATGCCCGACGCCGCCATTACGACCGACATCATCGTCGGATTCCCGGGCGAGACCGAGCAGGATTTCAGCGACACGCTCGATATCGTCCGCCAGGCCCGCTTCACGGGCGCCTTCACCTTCAAGTACTCGATCCGGCCGGGCACCCCAGCGGCGGCGATGGCGCAGCAGGTACCGGCCGAGGTCGTGCAGGAACGCTACGACCGGCTGACTGACCTGGTTGCGGAGATGGCCTGGCAGCAGAACATGAAGCTGGTCGGCCGCACAGTGGAGGTCCTGGTAGCCGACGGCGAGGGCCGCAAGGACGAGGCTACCCAGCGGATGTCCGGCCGCGCCCGCGATAACCGGCTCGTGCACTTCGCCCCGGCTGGCCGATTGCCGCGGCCGGGCGACCTGGTGACCACTGCCGTTACCCGCGGTGCCCCGCACTACCTGATCGCCGACTGCCCGCCGCTCGCGATCCGCCGCAGCCGCGGCGGCGACGCCTGGGAGGCCGGCCGCGACTCGCTCGCCGGGGCCGGCGTCGGCGAGGGCGGCCCCGGTCCCGCTCGCCCCGCGCCGAGCAGCATGGCCGGGTCCGGCGGCGTCCTGCTCGGCATGCCCGCCCGCCGCAGCCCGGCCTGAGCGTGCTGGTAGCTGCCGCCACCTGCCCGCATCCGCCGCTGCTGGTGCCCGAGGCGACGGGCGCCGCAAGACCCGGCACCGGCGGGATAAGCACCGCCGGGATAAGCGCAGCCCGCCGTGGCAATGACAGCGGGCAAGACGGCGGGCATGCCGTCGACGCTCAGATACGTGCGCTGCGCGCAGCCTGCCGCGAGGCGGTCGCCATGCTGGCTGCCGTCCAGCCCGACCTGATCGCGGTCGTAGGCGGCGCCAGCCGCAGCGCGCTCTACGAGGAGACGGCCGCGGGCAGCCTGCAGCGCTTCGGCATACCTTTCGCGACCGGAAACGGCGATCCGGTCCTGCCGCTGTCCCTGACGGTAGGGGCGTGGCTGATCCGGGGACTGCCACCGGGCGGGCCTGGCAGCGCGCGGCCCTGGCGGCTGCATCTGCAGGCTGTCGGGCATGCACTGCCCGCGGGCGAGTGCCTGCGCATCGGCGCGGCGCTGGCCTGCCAGGCGCCCAGGGTCGCGCTGCTGGTCATGGGGGATGGCCCGGCACGCCGCGCCACCAGAGCGCCCGGCGCCCGCGACCCGCTGACCGACGAGTATGCAGCCGTAGTGGCGGCGGCGCTTGCCGCCGCGGATCCGGCGCGGCTGGCCGGTCTCGACCCGGCCAGCGACGCTGAGCTGATGGTGACCGGCCGGCCGGCCTGGCAGGTCCTGGCGGGCGCTGCTGACGGGCGCCGGCTGCGCGGGCGGCTTGCCTTCGCGGCAGCCCCGCTGGACGTCAGTTACCTGGTGGCGGTCTGGGAGCCGATATGAGGGCGCCCGAGAGGGGTTTGGACATGGCGAGCAGCAGCGTTCCTGCTTCGGGGGCGGACGGCGAGGCGGCGCCGTGGTGGAAGAGCGCGGTCGTCTACCAGATTTATCCGCGCAGCTTCGCCGACTCTGACGGCGACGGCGTCGGTGATCTCGCGGGCATCATCGCCAACCTGGACTATCTGTCCGCCCTCGGCGTGGACGTCGTCTGGATCTCGCCGTTCTACCGGTCTCCGCAGGACGACAACGGCTACGACATCAGCGACTACCAGGATGTCGACCCGGTGTTCGGCTGCCTGGCCGACGTCGACGAGCTGATCCGAGCACTGCACGCACGCGGGATGAAGCTGGTCATCGACGTGGTCGTCAACCACACGTCCGACGAGCATCCGTGGTTTGCGGAGTCCAGGAGCAGCACCGAGAACCCGAAGCGAGACTGGTACTGGTGGCGCCGCGCGCGGGCGGGCATGCAGGCCGGGGCTCCCGGCACGGAGCCCACCAACTGGAGATCGTTTTTCTCGCAGTCGGCATGGCAGCTCGACGACACCACCGGGGAGTACTTCCTGCATCTGTTCTCCCGCCGGCAGCCGGATCTGAACTGGGAGAACCCGCAGGTCCGCCAGGCAGTCTACGCAATGCTGCGCTGGTGGCTGGACCGTGGCGTGGACGGCTTCCGGATGGATGTCATCAACATGATCTCCAAGCGGCTGCCGCTGCAGGACGGCCCGCCGCTGCCGGGACGCCAGTACGGCGACGGATCGGCGGGCTTCATCTGCGGGCCGCGGATCCACGAGTTCCTGCACGAGCTGAACACCGAGGTGATCTCCGGGCGCGACAAGGTCCTGATCACCGTCGGGGAGATGCCCGGCGTCACTATCCAGGACGCCGTTCGCTTTACCGACCCGGCGAGCGCTGAAGTCGACATGGTGTTCCAGTTCGAGCACGTCGAACTCGATCACGGGCCCGGCGGCAAGTTCGACCCCCGGCCGCCGAGCCTGCTGGCCCTCAAGGCATCGCTCGGCCGCTGGCAGGCTGGGCTGGCAGCCGGGGGCTGGAACAGCCTGTACTGGAACAACCACGACCAGCCGCGGGCGGTATCCCGGTTCGGCTCCGACGACCCCGCTTACCGAGAGCTGTCAGCCAAGCTGCTGGCGACGGTTCTGCACCTGCATCGCGGCACGCCCTACGTCTACCAGGGCGAAGAGCTCGGCATGACCAACTTTCCGTTCGCCGCTCTCAGTGACTTCCGGGACGTCGAGTCGCTGAACTACTACCGGCACGCTATCGAGGCGGGCCGGGAGAACGAGGAGGTCCTGGCCGCGCTGCGGTCCAGGAGCCGGGACAATGCCCGCACCCCGATGCAGTGGGACGGCAGCCCGCAAGCCGGGTTCACCACCGGCACCCCCTGGCTCGCGGTGAACCCGAACTACCGCGAGATCAACGCCGCTGCGCAGCGCGGCGATCCCGGCTCCGTTTTCAGTTATTACCAGCAGGTCATCGCGCTGCGCCACGAGCTGCCCGCTGTGGCGCATGGCGACTTCACCATGCTGGCACCCAGCAACGAGCACATCTATGCGTTCACCCGGCGGCTGGACGACGTTGAGCTGCTGGTAGTCGCCAACTTCAGCGACAAGGCCGCCACTGCCGCCCTGCCCGGCGGGCAGGAGTGGGCCGAGGCGGAACTCCTGCTGTCGAACTATCCGGACCTGGCGGGCCCGCGGGCCGGGCCGATCACGCTGCGGGCATGGGAGGCCAGGGTGCAGCAGCGGGCGGGGCAACGGCCTCCGGCGGCCCGGGCTCCGGACGGACCGCCCTGAGGTAGCGAGAGAGCCGTGACAACGCCCGCCGCCAGAGGCCCGGCAGCGACCAGGAGCTGCGGGGCGATCCATTCCGGTTCCTCGGGCTCGGCCCCCTCGCCGAGGTCGACACATCCGGCCGCGTCGATGTGCCCCAGCTCGCCGCCGCGCTGGCCCGGCTCGCGACCGCCTGACGGGTGCGCCCCGTGCAGCTGGCAGGTGCCGGCCGGTGCGGGCAAGACCGCCTATGGCGAAAGGCGGATCCTCGGGAGCCTGTCGGGGTGGGCGAGATAGCGCGGGAATTCCGCAGCCGGCCCTTCCGGGCGCTCGCCGGTCACGGTCACGGCGGTCCGCCTTTTGCGGGAGACCAGCCGCCCGCTTGCGTTCGGCGTCAGGGCTGCGGTCCGGTCAGCCGTTTCTCGGCGGCCTGGTCAATCGAATGCAGCAAGTGCACGCCGGTATCTGCCGCCTGGATCGTATAGCGCAGTAGCTCGAATACCTTGCCGGTCGCCCCGACCACGCTGCTGACCGTCCCGGCCAGCGAGAAGCCGGCTTTGACCGCGACTCGCTGGCACGCGAGGCGATCCCGGCCGACCCGCAGCTCCACAGTCTGCGCGCCGCGCTCACGGATGAGCCACCCGGCTGCCAGCCAGACGGCCCGGGTCGCCAGTCCCTGGCCCCGCCAGGACGGTGCGGTACCATGCACGAGCTCTATAGCGCCCTCACTGTGCGGGATGAATCCGATCTGGCCGACCACCGCCGGGCTGCCCGGGACTGTCAGGACAAGCGCGGGCCCGTTGCAGCTGCCTTCGCCGACCCACCCAGCCAGCCAGTCAGCGACCATCCAGAAGCAGCGTTCCCTGGACGCGCCGGAGTACAGCGACGGCAGCCAGCTGCCGTCCAGGCCGCCGTCTTGCCTGGCGTAGCCGACGATGGCATCGACATCCCCGACCGACGGGACCCGCAGCGACACGACGCCATCGGTCAGGGCGTCCTGTGGCGGCGGCAGGGGCGGCATGCACTTGATTATGCGCGATTGTGTCCTGCCCTGACCAGTTAAGTTGCTCCGGCCTCACTCATCCAGCCGGAAGCCGAGGTCGGCGGCGAGGTCGGCGACGTCCATCTGAGCCTTCTGCAGGCGGCCGGAGTAGTCCCAGTTCAGCGCCCGCCAGCGGGTGAACTGGTCGAGCACCCAGATGCCGGACTGGCGGCTGCCGTTGCCGGGCTTGCCGTTGCCGCCGAACGGCAGATGCGCCTCGGCTCCGGAGGTGGAGTTGTTGACGCTCACCATGCCGGCGCCGATGCCGCGGCGGAACCGGACGTTGGCGAGCGCGATCGCGCTGCCGAGGCTGGCATAGGTCATGACGCTGACGATCGGGCCGAAGGTCTCCTCGCGGAACAGCGCGTCGCCGGCCTGGACCCCGTCCACGATCGCCGGGTGGTAGAACAGCCCGTCGCCGGGGTCACCGACGAAGCCAGCGCGGGGGTGGCAGCGGTGATCCTGCCCACGCCGGTTGATCCGAGCACCGTGTGGTGCGGCTGGATCCAGCCCAGGTACCCCTCGAACCGGTCGGCGAATTTGCGCGCGAGCACCGGCCCGTAGAGCACGTCCTGCGCCGGGTCACCGATGGCAGCGGCCGACACCGCGGCGGCCAGCTTTCCGATGAACTCGTCGTGGACGGACTCGTGCACGAGGAGCGTGCCCAGCGACATGCAGCGCTGCCCGGCAGGGCCGAAGCCGGAGAACAATGCGCCTTGCACTGCCAGCTCGATGTCCGCGCCGGGCGTTACGACCATCGGGTTCTTGCCGCCGAGTTCCAGGCACGGGCCTGCAGATGGCGGCCGGCGAGCTCGCCGATCCGCGAGCCGACGGCCGTGGATCCGGTGAACCCGATCTTGTCGATCGTGCCGGCCTGCAGTCCCAGCTCAAGGCCGGCGAAGCTTTCCGGTCCCTCGGCGTACACGATGTTGAGCACGCCGTCGGGCAGCCCCGCTGCCTGGATCAGCTCGAACAGCGCCATGGCCGAGGCGGCGGCGTATTCGGCCGGCTTCCAGACAACCGTGTTGCCGGCCACCAGCGCCGGGATGAGATACCACGACGGCACCGCGACCGGGAAGTTCCCGGCCGTGAGCACTGCTCGTCGGGCATCTCGCTCGGGATGGTCTGGCCGCACAGGCGCCGGCCCTCGCCGAGAAAGAAGTCGCAGGTGTCGATGATTTCCTGCACCTCGCCGAGCGCCTCGGTGTAGGGCTTGCCCAGCTCACGAGTGACCGGTCGGGCGAGGGCCTGCATATTTGCGTCGACGATGCGGCCGATCGCGCCAGCCGTCCGGCCGCGGACCGGGGCGGGGACATCGGCCCAGGCCGGCTGAGCCGCCTTGGCCTGCGCGCAGGCCGCGGCGAAGGTAGCGGCGTCGGCGAGCACTACCTCGGCCACCACATCCGCGAGCCGGGACGGGTTGGCCGAGCTGATCGCGCCAGCCGGCCCGGCCTGCGCCCGCCGGCCGCCGATGGTGGAAACCAGTGTGCTCGTCATGCTGACCGCCTCCCTGGCTGCGTCACGCTCGCCGGGCCGCGGCTCACTTGCTGAAATCAGCGGCTTCGGTGTCCTTCCGGACGGCCCCCTAAAGCGCCCGGAAGACACCATACTGGGGACGGCGAACGGCATTTCTGGCAAAGGGGCGGGTGCCATGGGATTGCGGGCGAGCGTAGCTATCGACCTTGGCACGGTCAACACGCTTGTCAGCGTCGCCGGCCGCGGGCTCGTCATCGAAGAGCCCTCTGCCATTGCCCTTGACCGGGCGACCGGCAGGGTGACGGCCGTGGGCACCGCGGCGGATGCGCTGGCGGGGAAGGAACCCCAGTACATCGAGGTCATTCACCCGCTGCGGGACGGTGTCATCGCCGAGCTGGACGCGTCGGTGGCCATGCTGCAGGCTTTCCTGCGCCGCGCCCGGCTGCATCGCAGCCCGCTGCGATCCTCGGTTGTGGTCTGCGTGCCGAGCGGCGCAACCGGGGTGGAGCGGCGATCCCTGGCAGCCGCGGTCGAGGCGCTGAGGCTGCACAGCGTCGTGCGGCTGATTGACGAGCCGGTCGCGGCCGCCGCTGGCGCGGGCTTCGACCTCGCTGACGGGTCCGGCGGCTTTATCGTGGACGTCGGCGGCGGGACCACCGAGGCCGCGCTGCTCGCAGGCCGTCACGTGGTGCGCGTCCAGTCGCTGCGCGTCGCGGGCAACGCCATGGACGAGACGATCGTGCAGGCCGTCCGGGCCGAGTACGGGCTGCTTCTCGGCCGCAACGGCGCCAGGAGCCTGAAGATGGCGGTCGGTGTCGCCGCGGACGCGGCCGGCTGGGTCGAGGCGGTCGGCGTCGACGCTGCGCGCCGCACGCCGCGCGCGCAGCAAGTGCCGGGGTGGCTAGTGGCCCAGGCGCTCGAGCACCCCGTCGCGACGATCGTCGGCTCGGTGCAGGAGATCCTCTCAGATATCCCGCCGAACCTTGCCGAGGACGTGGTGCGGGGAAAGATCCGTCTCGCCGGGGGCGGGGCCCTGCTGCCGGGGCTGGCAGACAGGATCGAGGCGGCAACCGGCATCCCCGTGCTCGTCGTGGACGATCCGCTGCGGTGCGTCGTCCGGGGAGCAGCCGAGATCCTCGAGCGCGGCGACGGGCTTGAAGGTACCCGGCCCGACTGAAGGTGCTCCGCGTCAGGGGGCAGCGGCGCGGTAGCGAAGCCCGTCCATCAGCAAGTCGAGCAGGCGGCCGGCCTGATCGCGCTGGCCCGGCTCGCCAGCGGCCAGGGACACGCCGGACAGGCTCGCCAGCACATCGCCGGGCTCGCGGAGCGGGTCGATGCGCTTATCGCGGCGGGCGACGCCGCTTCGATGCGAACAAGGGCACCCCGATGAAGGAGTGGTTCAGCCTCGACCCGGAGTCCGCCCTGGCGTGGCTGCCGCTCGCGCGCGAGGCCCCGGACTTCGCCAGCGCCGCCCGCTGACGTGATCACCGTCGTGACGGCTGAGATGGCTGTAGGCGGCGACCATGATCCAATTATCACGGTCACCGCCCGCCAGCGAGCTAACTGCATACGAGCTTGGCCGTCGTGCGACGGTCAGGCTTCCTGCGACTCAGCAGCCGTCGTAGGGAGCCCATGGCGAGGTTCCGAACTTGGCGTAGGCCGAGGCGAACACATGGTTCTGCTCGGCCGCGGAGGCGTTCCCGAAGTCAGCGGGGTTGCCGCCAGAAGCCACCCAGGCCGCATCGCTGAACTGATACAGGCCGTAGTGCCCGGATCCGTTCATCACCTGGGACTGGCCACCGCTCTCCCTGGAGATGACGCACTGCTGGAAGGAGCCCGCAGGCGCGGATGCCTG